>OFCP01001292.1_pt1 | contig 9519 bp, 7 predicted proteins | sample 1520831 | NCBI WGS metagenome assembly OFCP01 (sample SAMEA2699039, study PRJEB24076) | metagenome | biome: Human gut stool | place: Spain | collected 2013-03-20 | reverse complement strand
GTCATTTCACGCACTCCCAGTGTGACCTAAGCCCCTTATTTTCTAAGCGGGCCCAGTGGGGAGTGCAGAGGGGCGGCGGGCTCGCGACTCCGAGCCGCCCCTTTGCAATATCATTTCTTCAGCTTTCTCAAAGCTGTCCTCTTTTGTCAAAAGGTTTCTTACGCTTTACTTAAAGCGTATCCGGTCTCTCGACAGAGTAGTCACTCCAGCTTGCCTCACTAGTTGCCCCAGTGAGATTCACAGAATCACTGTAGCTTCCCGTCGTGATCGTATACTCGCTATCACCCTCTACATAGGTAGTACCATCAGTACCCACGATAGAAACCGTCTTTCCATCCGCATCTACGATACTTCCCTCAGATTCAATCGAAGAAACCGTGCTGTCTCCGGTTACAGTCCAGGTGCAGCCTTCTGCAAGATAAACGTTGCAATATCCATCTCTGCCATTACCAGCGTAGGTTTCATCATCTATAATAGCTCCGGTAAGTGTACTGTTGTCGGTGATGTAGAAGTCAAGGTCACTGATGGAATCCCAGACGACATCGCCCTGCATCTCCTGGTTGATGGCGGTGAAGAGGCAGTCAGAACCATTGTTTCCGGTCTGACCCCAGTCACGCTGGTTATTGTTGCCGGTGCAGCGGAGAAAGAATTCGCTGTCCGGAGCGTAGGTGATATCCACGCTGTCCAGGGTCAGTGTACACTCGGTGTTGGTGGTGTAGAGCAGACCGCCGTTTCCGGTGGAAAGTTTGCCGCCGGTCATCTGGAAGGTGCTGTTGCCGACTTCAGAGTCACCGGACATGCTCTGGTATACGATGACGCCCCAGGTGCAGTCATTCTGATCGTCGTCGGACATATTTCCGGACAGGTCGCAGTCGAAGAGGTGAAGGGAGTTCAGACCCTCGATGCAGACGGCCTCGGAGCCGTTGGCTGTCAGAGTGGCATTATTGATGGCAATATTAGCGGTGCAGTAAACTGCCGGAGAACCAACTCCGTTGGAGGTATAGGTTCCACCGTCTACTACCATGGTGCCGCCGCCGCGGTCGCTGCGGATGGCAGCTGCAGATTCACCGTTGGTTTCCACGTTCAGATCCCAGGCATAGAGAGTGCCGCCGCCAGCAGCGTGGATTCCGCCGGAGGTATCCTGGTGGGTAGTGATTGTACTGTCAGCTGCATAAATGGTGCTGTCGCCGTAAGCGAAGAGGCCGGCTCCGCCTTTGGCATCAGTGGTGATTGTGCTGTTGCTTACGGAAGCGGTTCCGTCTGTGGCGAGAACGGCTGCACCCACGCCGTAAAAGCTGGAGTTGTCGCCGCCGGTGCTGTCCTCGGAATTGCGGGTGATGGTGGCGTTTTTGATGCTGACGTTGGCTCCACTGTCCACGAGAACGGTGTTTTCGTCGGTGCCTGTGGATTCGATGGAATCTCCGTCAAGAGAAGTATCTTCGGAGTAAGTGTTGACTGCGGTGTAGCTGTCTACGCCCTGGGACTGGCCGCCGGGAGCACCCATGACGCCGCCCATGTTACCGCCGCCCATGGACTGAACGGTAATGGAAGCAGCGGTTCCGTCGTCATTTAATACAACAGAGACGACGTCGCCTTCTTTCAGGTCAGAGAGGGAGAGGGGCTCGGAGCTGTCAGCGTTGCCATTCGGGGCCTGACCGTCCGGAGCACCGTTGCCATCGGGAGCCTGACCCTGTCCATTGCCGCCAGGTCCCTGCATGGTCTGTCTGGTGATGACAGTGTCGGAGGTTACGGTGATGGTCTGCTCCTCACCGGTCAGATCCAGCATGGAGGGCTGACCCTGTCCATTTTCATCGGGAGCACCGTTGCTGGCCGGAGCTTCTGGAGCTTTCCCGTTGCCGCTATCAGCGGAAACCGTATCATTCTCAGAAAAACCTTCCTCGGAGCTTCCTTCTGGTTTTTCGGGAGGAGTCTGCTGGTCAGAGGAATCACCGTTGGAATCGTCGGGTTTTTCCGGCGGCGTCTGCTGATCGCCATTACCGTCCGGGGCCTGTCCCTGGCCGTCGCCACCGGGAGCCTGCATTTCTTTCTGAGTTCCGATGGCGATGGTGATGGAGTCGTCATTTACGGCTGTCACCTGTCCCAAAACGGTATTTTCTTCTGCTTCAGAATCAGAAGTGGTCTCAGTTTCCAAGCTGTTCTCTGCATTTGTGGTGGCTTCGGTTGTATTCTCTGCCGCATATACCGGGCAGGAAGAGATGGTCAGTGCCAGTCCTAATACGATTGCAGCATATTTATTTTTCATAAAAATTCACCATACCTTTCGTGAGAACGCTGAAACGTTCTGGATCATTTATTTTCTGCTCTTTCAAAATCTCTTCTATTCTGAAGTAGTTTTGATGGTTTTACTATACTGGGAAAATGTGTTAGCCCTGTGAAGAAACTGGTAAAGAATTGTGACTTCTCCTCGTCTCTGTGGTATAATGCCACAGGAGTTTCAAATGAGGAGGAAGAAAAAATGAAACAAAAGAAAGAAAACAACGGAAAAACAGAGGAGGACAGCCGCACCGTCCTGCGCGGAGAACTGGCTCTTTTGATCGTGGTGCTGATCAACAGCCTAGGAGTCGTACTGATGCTCCAGTCGGGTTCCGGAATCTCAGCGATTTCCAGCGTGCCCTATGCGTTTTCTCTGGTACTGCCGAAATTGTCTCTGGGAACCTGGACCTATATTTTCCAGGGGCTTCTGGTCGTAAGCCTGATGATCCTGCAGAAAAGGTTTGTTCCCCAGTATCTCTTCAGCTTCGTGGTGGGCTTTGCCTTCAGCGAAATGCTGGATGTACATAAATTATGGATCAGCGGCCTTCCGATGGGACTTGGCTGGCAGCTTCTGTATTTCGTGGTGAGCTACCTTTTGCTCTGTTTTGGTATCGCTCTGGCAAACCGCTGTCAGCTGCCGATCATTCCGACGGATCTTTTTCCCAGGGATCTTTCCAATATCATCGGAGCAAAATATTCGAGAGTCAAGATTTCCTTCGATGTGATCTGCCTGGCAGTGACGGGCCTGATGACCGGACTGTTTCTGGGCCATCTGGACGGTCTGGGCATCGGAACCGTTCTGGCGGCTTTTACGATGGGAAAAGTGGTAGGCCTGATTGGAGATGCCATGGACAAGAAAGTGCGGTTTGTATCTGTTCTTTCCAAATAAAAAAAGAAGGTTGCTATTCAGATCTCATCATGATGCGGCTTCTCGCTATATAGATTTTCATCAAAAAGTGCTCATTTATGCAATTATGACTTTGAATAGTAACAAATGACAAAAAGAGATCCAGTCAATGCAGTTGACATCCTGCATGAGGCTGGATCTTTTTTTTAGAAATTTTCCGATTTATGAATCGACAAATCCTCCCGGACAACAAAGCCTTCCACCCCGTCGAGCCGGTTCAGAAGCTCCAGCCCTTTTTCTTCGCCCAGGGCGAAAACGGTAGTGCTCAGTGCATCTCCGGTAAGAGAATCGTCAGAACGGATTGTGACGGCGGTGAGGCCATTATCATAAGGATAGCCGGTCTTCGGGTTTAAAATATGATGGTAGAGCCGGCCGTCCTTCCGGAAAAAGCGCTCATAGGTGCCGGAGGAGACGAGGGACTGATCTTCGATGGGACAGATCGTGAGCGTCTCTGTCGCTTCGCCGAAGGGTTTCTGGACACCGATGCGAAAAGCTGTTCCCTCCGGTTTGTCGCCCAGGCAGAGGACATTTCCACCAAGATTGATCAGGGCGTGCTCGATGCCTTCTTTTTTGAGATACTCTTTGATGCGATCGGCGATATAGCCCTTGGCGATGGCTCCGAGATCGAGGCCCATGCCGGGGGTGTCGAAAGTGACAGTATTGCCGTTTACATGGACTTTCCGGTAATCTACGAGAGCCACAGCTTCGGCAAGTTCTTTTTCGTCGGGGATCACAGCATCTCCGGAGGTGAAATCCCAGAGGGAGGAGACGGGCTCGATGGAGATATCGAAGGCTCCTTCGGAGAGTTCGCCGTAGGACAGGCCGATCTGAATAAGCTCCGAGGTTTCCAGGGAAACCTCGCTGATCTCGCCGTGGTTCAGCCGGTAAATTTCGCTTTCCGGCAGCGTGCGGCTGAAGAGTTTTTCGTAGTGATCGCAGAGGGCGAAGGCCCCGTCCAAAAGTTCTGTCCGGTCTGTGCCGTAGAGCGTGACAGTTACCAGCGTATTGAGGTGAATTTTCTGAGCGGAGATGGGAGTTGTGTTTCCTTTTCGGTGGGAAAAATAAAAGCCTCCCCCTGCCAGAAGCAGGAGAAGGAAGATGAGAAGCAGGCGTCGGATTTTTTTCATGAAAATTCCTCATACTAAGTAGGGTGTTCCGGGGATCTCGGGATAGCTTCCCATCGCGATGAGAAGCTCCAGGCCGATCTGGCGGGCGGAAAGGACCGCTTCCTTTGCGGCGTCCGCGGTGCCGGAGAGCGCCAGGATCACTTCGTTGGAATGGCTGGTGCCGAGACTGGGCGTCATATAGCGGGCGATCTGAACCGAGGCGGCTTTCATCGCGGTGTCTGCCATGACAAGACCGATAGCGGCGGGGGAGCCTGCCATAAAACCAAAGGCCTGGCCGCGTCTGGCGTGGAAGGCTTTTTCAAGGACGCTTCCCGCGCTGGCGGAATAGGCAAATTCCAGGTGGCCGGCTTCGCTGATATAGAGCTCGCCTGCATATTTATTGGTAAGTTCAAGGGCTGTACGGATGGCATCGCGGACGTCGGAGACGCTGTCACCGCCGATGACGATATAGTTTCCGTGGCCGCCCCAGCCTTTTGTGTCTCTGGGAAAATCAATCGAGAGGACTTCGGTGTCGGTGGATTTCACGGCCTCATCCATGGCGGTGAGCTGGCCTGCAGCTCCGGTACGGGAGCTGAAAAGCCCCAGCGCGTGATAGCGGGTCCCGATATTCATCGTTTTCAGAAGAGTATCGTCCACACCGGCGATACAAAGGCCGATGGTGTCCAGCACGGCGGTGCCGACAAATTCTGTTCTTTTACAATTCATGCTGATCTCATGGACATCCATGGCGCTTCCTCCCTCATGTTTGGCGGGTTCCAAGGTCAAAAACCTTATCGTGCAGGCACGAACGGCTTTTTGACTTTGGAACTCTGGCATTATCAGTATATGTGATTTTTGTAGAAAAAGCAACCGGGAAAGCATTCTGCCGCAATAAAGCAATGACGCAAAACCACGTTATCACAGTCGTTTGCAAAGAAAAAAGGAATGACATATAATCGGAAGCGATGAGAAAAAAAGGAGAGAAGAGAAAATGAACCGAACACTGATAAAAAAACTCATTTTGATCCTTCTTGGGAATTTTATTCTGGCCTTCGGGGTAAACTGTTTTATGGTGTCAACAGGGATCATTATGGGAGGGGCCACCGGTATTGGTCTGGCCGTTAATAAATTTACCGGCATCAATCTGAGTTATGTGGTCTGGGTACTGAATTTTATTCTGTTTTTCCTGGGACTGTTTTTTATGGGAAAAGCGTTTGCCATGTCTATCATCCTGAGCACTTTTTTCTATCCGTTATGCCTGAATGTGCTGGAGCGGATTCCGGGAATCATGCATCTGACGGACAACCTTCTTCTGGCTGATATTTACGGCGGTGTGCTGGTGGGACTAGGGATCGGCCTTGTGGTGCGTCAGGGCGCTTCCACAGGAGGACTGGATATTCCGCCTCTGATTATGCAGAAAAAGTTCGGGATTCCGGTGGGAATTTCCCTCTATGTCTGCGATTTTACCGTGTTGGTGATGCAGGCCTTTTTCTCGACCAGCGACCAGGTGCTTTACGGTATTCTCAACGTGTTCCTTTCCTCCATGGTGGTCAACTATGTGACGGTCATGGGCGAGAGAAAAGTACAGCTTCTGGTGATCTCTGATAAATATGAAGAGATCCGGAAGGAACTTCTGACGGATATGGATCTGGGAGTGACTCTGGTTCATGTGGAGACAGGTTATATGCGCCAGGAACAGATGGCAGTGCTCTGTGTGACCACGGCCCGGAAGCTCTACGGCGCAAATCTGGCGATCCAGACGATCGATCCCAGAGCCTTCATCAGCATTACGAACATCAGCGAAGTCCGGGGCCGGGGCTTTACCCTCGAACGAAAGTATAAGTAAATGATACCTACGGGTCCCAAGTTTAAAAGTTTTGACCCTGGTATTAAAAATTTTCTTGACTGATGGTCAGTAATGGTGTATGGTAATACCCGTAGATGAAAGATAACTAAATAACCTTTTTATATTTTCTCTTATTCAGAGTGATGGAGATACATAGGATCTGTGAAGTCACGGCAACCCCTCGGAGGAAGGTGCCAACCTGAGCGAGTAATATCGAACAATAAGAGGATTAACTATTATTGATAAGTTGGTCCGCTTGTGCGGGCCTTTTCTTATGTGATAAACAGGACAGAAGAGAAAATATAAGCAAGCATTATCCAAGGAGGAGAACATGGATAAAAGATTATTCACATCCGAGTCCGTAACAGAGGGACATCCGGATAAAATGTGCGATGCCATTTCCGACGCGATTCTGGACGCTCTCTTAGCACAGGATCCCATGAGCCGCGTAGCCTGCGAGACCGCAACCACCACCGGTATGGTTCTGGTAATGGGTGAGATCACCACCAAGGCTTATGTAGATATTCAGAAAATCGTTCGCGATACCGTTCGTGAGATCGGTTACACCAGAGGTAAATACGGTTTTGACGCTGACACCTGCGGCGTGATCACTGCCATCGACGAGCAGTCCACCGATATCGCTATGGGCGTTGACAAAGCGCTGGAAGCAAAAGAGAACCAGATGAACGACGAGCAGATCGATGCCATCGGCGCCGGCGACCAGGGTATGATGTTCGGTTATGCAACCAACGAGACCGAGGAGTATATGCCCTATGCAATTATGCTGGCTCACAAGCTGACCCGTCAGCTGACCAAGGTTCGTAAAGACGGAACCCTGTCCTACCTTCGTCCGGATGGAAAGAGCCAGGTTACGGTTGAGTACGATGAGAACGACAAGCCGGTACGTCTGGATGCAGTGGTACTTTCTACTCAGCATGATCCGGATGTAACTCAGGAGCAGATCCACAAGGATATCAAGAAATATGTCTTCGATCCGATCCTTCCGAAGGAGATGGTCGATGAGAATACAAAATATTATATCAACCCGACCGGCCGTTTCGTAATCGGCGGACCGCACGGTGACAGCGGACTGACCGGAAGAAAAATCATCGTAGACACCTACGGCGGATATGCCCGTCACGGCGGTGGAGCTTTCTCCGGAAAAGACTGCACCAAGGTTGACCGTTCTGCAGCTTACGCAGCCCGTTATGTGGCAAAGAACATCGTTGCCGCAGGTCTGGCTGACAAGTGCGAGATTCAGCTGTCCTACGCAATCGGCGTTGCTCATCCGACTTCCATCATGGTTGATACTTTCGGAACCGGCAAACTTTCCGATGAGCGTCTGACCGAGATCATCCGTGAGAACTTCGATCTTCGTCCGGCTGGAATCATCAAGATGCTTGCCCTTCGCCGTCCGATCTACCGTCAGACCGCAGCTTACGGTCACTTTGGCCGTCATGACCTGGATCTGCCCTGGGAGAAACTGGACAAGGTAGACACCCTGAAAAAATATCTGTAAGAAAAATGCTCTCTGTTTCCCCTGAAAAGGCGGACAGTGGAGCGAAAATAAAAATACCGCCGCGGACCAATCAAAGCTCGCGGCGGTTGTTTTTTATTCAGCTTCCGTATTGACGTCGGAATAAATTACATCCTCGAAGGGAAGGGTGACACGCTCTCTCTTCATGGAGGAAAGGTAAATACCTTTGATCATCTCCAGGGTCTTTCTGCCCTCGAGTCCATCGACCGCTACCGGCAGATCCTCGCGGACGGAGCGATAGAAATCGCGGAGCTGGATGTGGTGGCTGCTTCCCCAGTAATCCGGACCTACGTTTGTGGTTTCGTAGGTGTTCCGGATCTCAGCGTAGGTGCCGTCCAGATCATAGTAGCCCATATCCTGAATCAGGCCGCAGCGGCCTTTTTCTCCGATGAACTCGATGTTGATGGGAGAGTCGTCACCGTAGATATTGCAGGCGTAGAGGTTGTAGAGACAGCCGTTCTTGAACATGATGGCCGCATCTGCGGAATCCTCGACTTTTACGAATTTATGGGCGTAGTTGTGAACGCTGCCGTCGATCCACTCCACGTCGCTGTCCAGCATGAAACGGACACGGTCGATGCTGTGGATGGCCTGGTCGATGAGAACGCCACCGCCCTCTTTGTCCCAGGTGCCTTTCCAGTCGCTGCTGTCATAGTAGTTCAGCGGGCGGTTCCAGGTCAGGTAGGAGCGGGCAGTGAGGATTTTTCCGAAATCTCCGCGCCGGATCATTTCTCTTAATTTTTCCACACTCTTCGTGTAGCGGGTCTGGAAGATGCAGCCCAGCTTTACGCCGGTCTCCTTCTGAACCTCCAGCATCCGGTCTGCGTCCTGCAGGGAAATGGCGATGGGTTTCTCTGTCAGCACGTTGATACCTGCTTTCATGGCTTTGATGGCCATGACGGGATGGAGAAAATGGGGCAGGCACAGGTGAACGACGTCGATGTCCTTATCCAGAATCTCATCAAAATCTGTCGTCCAGGCACAGCCGAACTCATCGGCGAATTTTTTTGCCTTCTCAGGAACTTTGTCTACGGCGTAGACAAGCTCGATCTCGTCTGCCAGTCTGCGGAAGGAATCCGCATAGGAAACGGAAATTCTTCCGCAGCCTACAATGGCGATCTTCAGTTTTTTCATAATAACCTCCTTATCCGATAAAAAATCCTGATGGATTTTTATCTGTGAAAGAATAATGGATATCAAAAAAATATTTCATGGCTCCATTTAGGAAAGAATCACTTTGGAGCCTGGAATAGCGCACCTGCACGGCGTCCACCATACGGCGGAAACCGGTCTTTTTTAAGTTTTTCCGGACGTCCTCGAGGAAAGCTTCCCCGAGATCTGGGATTTTTCCACCCAGAACGATGAGTGAGGGATTGACGGTACATATGAGGTTGCTTAGAGCCAGGGAAAGCTCCAGGGCGATCTCCTGGGTCATGGCAAGGGCCACAGGATCCCGGAAGGTAGCTGCCTTTCCAAGGTCAGAAAAAGTCACCTGGGAAAGGGAATTTAAGGAAGGGATCTCGCCAAATTCCACGCTTCGCTCCTTAAGCCTGGGCTCCGCGATGAGAGCCTCCAGGCAGCCATGGTTTCCGCAGACGCATAAAGGCCCTTCGGGGTCTACAGAATAGTGGCCGAACTGGGTAAAAGAGCCGCTGGCCTTTCCCAGCATGGAGCCGTCCACGAAAAGGGAAGCACCGATGCCCCGGTTCCCAAAATTGATAAAGGCGAAATTTTTCTCTGTGATGCCCCCGTAGATCTTCTCTGCGTAGGAATAGCAGGCGGTATCGTTCAAAAGATCCACCGGATAATCCGGAAAGGCTTCCTTAAGAGAATCCAGGATCTGGGAACC
>OFCP01001283.1_pt1 | contig 9631 bp, 4 predicted proteins | sample 1520831 | NCBI WGS metagenome assembly OFCP01 (sample SAMEA2699039, study PRJEB24076) | metagenome | biome: Human gut stool | place: Spain | collected 2013-03-20 | reverse complement strand
CCAGTTGTCAAACTCTTTCCGCTGCTCTTCGAGGATCGCCTCTGCTTTTTTCAAATTCTCGATGACCTGTTCGTTCCGGGCATCCACATGGAAATCATCGATGTCATAGAGGCGGATATGGCGAAGTTTTCCCACGCCAGGCTCCACATCCCGCGGCACTGCAAGATCCACCACGATGAGGTCATGATCGAGATCCACCGGCCGGACGTTCTCCTCTTTCAGGGTAAAATTCGGGCTCGCCGTGGCGCTGACCACGAGATCACAGGCCGGAAAATAGCCCATGCGCTCGCCGTAGTCGATTCTCCGGCAGCCTAAAGGAATGTCCACGATACCGCTCCGGTACTGACGCACGGTAACGGTCACATCTGCCCCCTCGGAAAGAAGGGTGGAGGCCGTCAGTTTTCCCATGGCTCCGTTTCCGATGACCATGCATTTCCGTCCTTTTACGGAAAACCCCTTCTCCTTCAGGGTCGCCAGGGCCTGATGGATCACGGAATGGCTGGCTCCGGTGAGAACCACCTCCGTTTTCACCCGTTTTGCCGCCGTCACGGCCATGCGGAAAAGGACCTCCAGCACGTTGTCCGCCGCATAGTTCTCTCTCGCCATTGCCAGAGCGTCTTTCACCTGGGTAATGATCTGATCCTCACCGAGGATCCTCGATTCCAGTCCTGCTGCCAGCCGGAAAAGGTGAGAAGCCGCCTCTTTTTCCTCCCTGAAGCTGAAATACTCCCGGTACTCCGGCCAGAGCCCTTCCGGAAGCTCCTTCACCCGACAGAGAAGTTCATAGAGATCGCCCTCGTACCCTTCCTCCGTGCTCACATAGAGCTCCATCCGGTTACAGGTGGAGATCAGAACACAGCCCCGGATGCCTTTTTCTTCCTTTATAAGTTTAAGCGCCTCCGCGCTTCTTTTCTTCGTAAATGAAAATATTGTACGGATATCGATCACGGCTTTCGTGTGATCGATGCCTATCATCTGTATTGCCATGAGTTTCTGGTTTCCTCATTTCCTTTTAATTTCCCGGCATTTTTCGCCATTTGGGCAAAATGGCCCAATTTTCGTTCCTATCATACCACAACACTTCCGGAAATTCAAGAAAGCCCGTGCACGCAGCACAGGCTCTCTGAATATTTTTTACTGCTGATTTTCAACGCTTTCTGCCGTCACCCGCACATCCCTGGTCAGATCCTTGATGACCTCCCCGGCGATGATGAGGCCTGCCACGGAGGGCACGAAAGCTGTGCTTCCCGGGATGTCACGGCGCTCCGTACATTTATGCTGGGCTCCCGGCGGGCAGATGCAGTTGGTCCGGCAGCTGATGGCCATATCGTTGATCGGCCTCGTGGGAAGCTCGTCGGAATAGACGACCTTCAGTTTCCGAACGCCCCGTTTTTTCAGTTCCCGGCGCATTACTTTTGCCAGGGGGCAGACCTTTGTCTTATAGATATCCGCCACCTGAAAACGGCTGGCATCCAGCTTGTTTCCGGCTCCCATGGAACTGATGATGGGCGTTCCCGCCTCCTGGGCTTTCATGATCAGGGAGATTTTGGCCGTCACCGTATCCACGGCGTCTACCACATAATCATACTGGTCAAAATGGAATTCCTCCGCAGTTTCCGGCAGGAAAAAGCATTTATGAACGGTGACGTCCACCTTGGGATTGATCTCCAGCATCCGCTCTTTCATCACGTCCGTCTTGTACTGGCCTATCGTCTTTCTCGTGGCAATGATCTGCCTGTTCAGGTTGGTCAGGCAGACCTTGTCATCGTCGATGAGGTCAAAATGGCCCACGCCGCTCCGCACCAGAGCCTACCAGACATAACCGCCCACACCGCCGATACCGAATACAGCCACTCTGGAATTTTCCAGCTTCTCCATGGCCGCTTTGCCGAAGAGGAGCTCGGTTCTTGAAAACTGATTTAACATAAAACCTCCGAATGATTTCTTATATTTAAATTCGCTTCTTTTTAGGACCCTGAGTAACTATCATACATCAGTATCCCTAGGATTTCAATAGGAAATGCATGAAACTCACGATTAGCCCTGGAAGCGTTTGACTTTTTCCTACGGGGATGATACACTGATAAAAACTTAACGATAATACATGGAGGAGTTTTACTTATGGATAAAAATACGAAAAAAGCGATTCTGGTCGTGAGCTTCGGCACCAGCGTCAACGAAACCCGCGAAAAGACCATCGACTGCATCGAAGCTGATATCCGCGAAGCCAATCCGGACGCTTCTATTTACCGGGCCTGGACCAGCAAGATGATCATCCGCAAACTGAAAAACCGGGACGGTGTCACGATCCACACTGTAAAAGAGGCCATGGAAGCCATGATCCGGGACGGCATCAAAGAGCTGATTGTTCAGCCCACCCACATCATCAACGGAATCGAAAATGATCTGATGAAAGAGGATGTGCTCGCTTACGCCGATCACTTCGATTCCATCCGTTTCGGAACGCCGCTTCTGACCAGCACTAAGGACATCGAGGAAGCCATCCGCGCTTTCATGGAGGACTGGAAGGATCTCCCTGAAAAAGAAGCCCTTGTCCTCATGGGCCACGGCACCACCCATTATGCCAATACTGCCTATGCAGCCCTTGACTATACCTTCAAGGATCTGGGCTACTCCAACGTTCTCATCGGAACTGTAGAAGCTTACCCGTCCATTCCGTCCATTCTCCGCGGTCTGAAAGAACTTCAGCCCGAAAAGATTCACCTGACTCCCTTCATGATCGTGGCCGGAGACCACGCCACCAACGATATGGCCGGCGAGGAGGAAGACTCCTGGAAGAATCAGTTTGAGGCCGCCGGATATACCGTCGAATGTCACTTAAAAGGACTTGGCGAGTATGAAGGAATCCGGAAAATCTTTTTAAAGCATATTGAAGAGAGCAAGTAAGCATTCTGGAGATTTTACTTGCGTCCTGCTGCCAAATGTGCTATAGTAAATATAAAGTTAAGGGAAGCCAGAGACATACGGCCTACCCCTGACGATGAACAATTAAATGCTTTTCAGCATCAGCCGTTCACTATTCGTGGTAGTGGGCGGCTATTTTTTTCTCCCGAAGATCGTATAACACAATCCTATGAGAGCGACAATGAAGATACCTATTTGGATCAGATCCGAATATGTAACGTACATTGGCAACCCTCCTTTCTTTCGTCTGGAGGGTTGCCCCTCCGAAGAGGGCAGGCCGCCTTGGTTTGTTCTGACTTCCCATGAAGTAAAGCGGACATTCGCAATCCGCTTCGCTACTTGCTCATGAACGCAGTCGCTTCGCGATCTGTCAGTGGGAGCTTTCAACTCCCACTGACATAAGCATCCCCCCTCACCCGCCGCTTAGTGCTCCGCGCACTTGAAGCGGGGGAATGCTTATCTGCGTTCACGCAGTTCCAGTATGACGTATGCACCCTGTTTTCTAGCGTGCCCTGGAAACGGGGTGCAGGGGGAAAACCAGGACTGGCGCAACTCCGATGGTTTTCCCCCTGCAATTTTTCTCCATGGCTTTCCAAAAGCCTACAGGTTGGTATATCCCATAAGGGATTCATCAACTTTTTCTGCGGCCATCCGCCCCTCGCGGATCGCCCACACAACCAGCGACTGCCCCCTGTGCATATCGCCCGCTGCAAATATGCCAGGAACGCTGCTCTCGTACTCATCGGGAGCGGTCTCCACATTGGTCCTTCCATTGACCTTCACCTGAAAAGCATCCGTCACATAAGCCTGGCTTCCCAGAAAGCCTGCTGCGATAAGCACCAGACCTACCTCGATAACCTTCTCGGTTCCTTCGACAGGAACCATATTCATTCTGCCTGTCTTTTCATCCTTCACCGGTTTCAGGCTGACGATCTTTGCCTGCTTGACCGCACCCTTTTCGTCCTTGATAAACTCCGTCACCGTAGTCTGATAAATCCGGGGATCATGGCCGAAGACGGCGATGGCTTCTTCCTGGCCGTAATCGGTTTTCAGGACTCTGGGCCACTGGGGCCAGGGGTTGGACGGTGTTCTGGTCTCACTCGGTTTGGGCATCATCTCCAGCTGGGTCACGGATTTTGCTCCCAGACGGATACTGGTTCCCACACAGTCATTTCCGGTGTCGCCTCCTCCGATGACAAGCACATGCTTGCCTTCCGCAAGGCTTCGTACCTCTTTGGAAACCTGCTCTTTTTCGCCGGAATCCAGAAGGCTCTTCGTCACTTTGGAGAGAAAATCCACAGCAAAGGAAATATTTTTCGCGTCTCTTCCCGGCACCTTGATATCTCTCGGATTGGAAGCCCCGCAGGCCAGGATTACCCGGTCAAAATTCTTCGTCAGCTCTTCCGCTTTGATGTCTTTTCCTACATCCACGCCGGTGACAAATTTCACACCTTCCTCTTCCATCAGATGAATCCGACGGTCCAGCACGCTCTTTTCCAGCTTCATGTTCGGGATGCCGTAGCGGAGCAGGCCGCCGATCCGGTCGTGCCGCTCGTAGACCGTCACCTCATGGCCGCGGCGGTTCAGCTGCATGGCAGCAGCCAGTCCCGAAGGACCGCTTCCCACAATGGCAACTCTTTTTCCTGTGCGTACCTTGGGCGGCTCCGGCTGTACCCAGCCTTCCGCATAGGCAGTCTCGATGATGGCTCTCTCATTTTCCTTGGTGGAAACAGGCTCGCCGTTCACGTTGCAGGTGCAGGCCGCCTCACAGAGAGCCGGACAAACACGACTGGTAAATTCCGGAAAACAGTGGGTCTTGGAAAGACGGAGATAAGCCTGTTTGAAATTTCCGCGGTAAACCAGATCGTTGGTCTCCGGTACCAGATTGTGCAGGGGACAGCCAGAAGCCATGCCCGCAAGCATATCACCATACTGGCAGAAGGGAACGCCGCACTCCATACAGCGTGCCCCCTGCTTCTGCTGCTCCTCAAGCTTCAGGGGAGTTTTAAACTCATGGAAATGTTTGATCCTCTCAAGGGGGGCTTCCGCCGTGGAAGTCTCCCGCTCATACTCTAAAAATCCTGTCGGTTTTCCCATTTTTCTTCTACCTCCCGCTTATTTCACCTGAAAACTCTCATAGAAAGCTTCCATCTGTGCCTGTTCTCTGGACATTCCTTTTTCCTCCAGTTTTGTACTCAGAGTAACCATCTTCTTGTAATCGATGGGAATGATCTTCTTAAACTTGGGAAGATAATCCTCAAAATGATCCAGGATCCGCTGGCCCTTCTCGGAACCGGTCTCCTGTACATGCTTCTCGATCATCTCGCGAAGCTCCTGAATATCGTATTTTTCCTCCACTTTTTCAATGTGGATCATGGCTTTGTTCAGGTTCTTGTAGAGCTCGTTTTCCTCATCCAGAACGTAAGCGATACCGCCGCTCATACCTGCAGCAAAGTTTTTGCCGGTCTTTCCGAGGACTGCCACACGGCCTCCGGTCATGTACTCACAGCCATGCTCGCCAACGCCTTCCACAACGGCCGTCGCGCCGGAGTTCCGGACTGCAAAACGCTCGCCGGCCACACCGTTGATGTAGGCTTCGCCGCTGGTGGCTCCGTAGAGGGCTACGTTTCCGATGATGATGTTGTCTTCTGCCTTATAAGTTCTCTTGGCAGGCGCTGTCACAGTGATCTTACCGCCGGAAAGGCCTTTACCCATATAGTCATTGCAGTCTCCAGTGAGACAGATGCTCAGGCCCTTCGGAATGAAAGCGCCGAAGCTCTGGCCGCCGGCTCCCGTACAGTTCAGCGTGATCGTATCCTCCGGCAGACCGTTCTTGTAGCGGCTGGTGATCTCAGAACCGAGGATGGAACCAAAGGCACGGTCCGTATTGGAAACTTCCACTTTCAGAGAAGCTTTCTCGCCTTTTTCTACGGCTCCTTTCAGCTTCTTCCAGAGGACCTTTTTGTCCTTGGTCTGCTCCAGTTTGAAGTCATAAACGTCCTCTTTCTTAAAGTGCTGGTTCTGGCCCAGATACGGATTGTATAGGATGCCATCCAGGTTCATCTTGGAAGCCATGGGATTCTCCGCATACTCTTTTACCTTCAGAAGATCGGTTCTTCCCACCATCTCTTCCAGGGTACGGACGCCGAGTTTTGCCATATATTCACGGAGCTCTTCCGCGATGAAACGCATGAAGTTTACCACATACTCTGGTTTTCCTTTGAATCTCTTACGGAGCTCCGGGTTCTGGGTAGCCACGCCCACCGGGCAGGTATCCAGGTTACAGACACGCATCATAACACAGCCCATCGTCACCAAGGGAGCCGTTGCGAAACCAAACTCCTCTGCGCCGAGAAGGGCTGCGATGGCTACGTCACGACCGCTCATAAGCTTACCGTCGGTCTCGATGATGACACGGCTTCTGAGGCCGTTCTGGAGCAGGGTTTGATGAGTCTCGGAAAGACCGAGCTCCCAGGGAAGACCCGCATTGTGGATGGAGCTCTCCGGAGCAGCTCCGGTACCTCCGTCATAACCGGAAATCAGGATAACCTGGGCGCCTGCCTTTGCCACGCCGGCAGCGACGGTTCCGACGCCGGCCTCCGATACCAGTTTTACAGAAATTCTCGCGTACTGGTTGGCATTTTTCAGGTCATAGATCAACTCTGCCAGGTCCTCGATGGAATAAATATCGTGATGAGGCGGCGGGGAAATCAGGCTCACGCCGGGCGTGGAGTGTCTGGTCTTTGCCACCCAGGGATAAACTTTTTTCGCAGGCAGATGGCCGCCCTCACCAGGCTTCGCGCCCTGGGCCATCTTGATCTGGATCTCATCCGCACAGACGAGGTAACGGCTGGTCACGCCGAAACGACCGGAAGCCACCTGTTTGATGGCGGAACAGCGGTCGTGCTCGGTTCCCTTGGAATCCAGACGGTCATCGCTCTCGCCGCCCTCACCGGTGTTTGATTTTCCATGAAGCATGTTCATGGCCAAGGCCAGGGTCTCATGGGCTTCCTGAGAAATGGAGCCGTATGACATGGCGCCGGTCTTGAAGTGACGGACGATGCTGTCCACGCTCTCCACTTCCTCGATGGGGATGGGATGGGCCGCATAATTGAAGTCCAGAAGGCTTCTCAAGTTTCCGCTGGTCTCCTCGTCCACCATGCCGGTGTATTCCTTAAAGGTCTTATAATCTCCGTTCCAGGCCGCCTGCTGCAGAAGGTGAATCGTCTTCGGATTGTAACGGTGGGTCTCGCCGCCACTTCTCATCTTGTGCTTGCCTACGCTGTCCAGCGTCAGATCGGTGTTCAGTCCCAGGGGATCAAAAGCCTTGCTGTGGCGCTCGTCCACATCCTTTGCGATATCCTCCAGGGTAATTCCGCCCACACGGCTCACAGTTCCGGTGAAATATTTCTCGATAACATCCTCGGAAATACCGATGGCCTCGAAGATCTGGGAACCCTGATAGGACTGGATCGTGGAAATACCCATCTTGGAAGCGATTTTTACAATGCCGCTCAAGATTGCGTGGTTGTAATCATCCACAGCCGCATAGTAATCTTTTTCCAGCAGTCCCTGATCGATCAGCTCTTTGATCGTGTCCTGGGCGAGATAGGGGTTGACGGCACTTGCGCCGTAGCCCAGAAGGGTAGCGAAATGATGCACTTCTCTGGGTTCGCCGGATTCCAGAATCACAGCCAGAGAGGTACGCTTTTTCGTTTTTACGAGATGCTGATGCACCGCAGAAACAGCCAGCAGGGAGGGCATGGGCACACGGTTCTCGTCCACACCGCGGTCTGTCAGAACCAGGATGTTGGCTCCGTCACGGTAAGCCTTATCCACCTCCACGAAAAGCCGCTCGATGGCGCGCTCCAGCTTGGTGCTCTTATAATAGGTAATCGGAACCTCTGCTACCTGGAAGCCCTCCACCTTCATATGCTTGATTTTCAGCATATCGGTGTTAGTCAGGATCGGATTGTTAACCTTCAGAACCTGACAGTTCTCAGGCTGCTCTTTTAAGAGGTTGCCGTCTTTTCCGACGTAAACGGTCGTGCTGGTGACAATCTCTTCACGGATCGCATCGATGGGCGGGTTTGTTACCTGGGCAAAAAGCTGTTTGAAATAGTCGAAAAGGGGACGATGCTGTTTGGAAAGCACTGCCAGCGGCGTATCAACACCCATGGCAGCGGTTCCCTCGCCGCCGTTTAATGCCATCTCCAGAATGGATTTCCGGTATTCCTCGTAGGTGTAACCGAAGGCTTTCTGAAGTCTTGCTCTCTCCTCGTCGGTGAACTCCTCCACTTTGATATTGGGAATTTTCAGGTCATGGAGTTCTACCAGGTTGCTGTCCAGCCACTCGCCGTAAGGCTGTTTTTTCGCATAGTATTCTTTCAGCTCCTCATCCTCGAAAATCTTATGCTTCACGGTATCGACCAGCAGCATTTTTCCGGGATGCAGGCGCTCCTTGAGGACGATCTCCTCCTCGGGAACCGGCAGAACGCCCACCTCGGAGGAGAGGATCACGTCACCATTTTTCATAATGTAGTAACGGGAAGGACGGAGGCCGTTCCGGTCAAGAACCGCACCCATCACATCGCCATCGGAAAACAGAATGGAAGCCGGGCCGTCCCAGGGCTCCATCATGGTCGCATAATACTGATAAAAATCACGTTTTTCCTGGGAAATCGTGTGGTTGTTGGACCAGGGCTCCGGAATCGTCACCATGACGGCCAGCGGAAGCTCCATGCCGCTCATAACGAGGAATTCCAGCGTGTTGTCCAGCATGGCGGAGTCAGAACCTCTGGTATCTACCACCGGAAGCACCTTGTAGAGCTGTCCTTTCAGATGGTCGGAAGACATGGTCTCCTCACGGGCCAGCATTTTGTCGGCATTTCCGCGGATCGTGTTGATCTCACCGTTATGAACGATAAAACGGTTCGGATGGGCTCTCTCCCAGCTCGGATTGGTGTTGGTACTGAAACGGGAATGAACCATGGCGATGGCAGACTCATAATCCGGATCCTGCAGGTCTGCAAAGAAGGTCCGAAGCTGTCCCACCAGAAACATACCTTTGTATACAATCGTCCGGCTGGACATGGAAACCACATAGGTGTTGTCGTTGCTCTGCTCGAAAACTCTTCTTGCGATGTAGAGTTTCCGGTCAAAATCCAGACCTTTTTCCACGCCCTCGGGCCGTTTCAGGAAGGCCTGCATGATATAAGGCATGCAGCTTCTCGCTTTTTCACCGAGAACTTCCTCAGCCACCGGCACTTTACGGAAGCCTAAAAGGGTCAGGCCCTCTTTTCCGGCGATGATCTCAAACATCTTTTTCGCCTGGTTCCGTTTCATCTCATCCTGGGGAAGAAACAGCTGAGCGACACCGTAATCTCTCTCTCCGCCGATATCAAAGCCTTCTTCTTTTGCCACTTTGCTGAAAAATTTGTGGGATACCTGCAGGAGGATACCCACGCCGTCGCCGGTCTTTCCCTCTGCATCCTTGCCGGCGCGGTGTTCCAGGTTTTCTACTATATGAAGAGCATTTTCCACGGTCTTGTGGCTCCTGACGCCGTTGCTGTTCACAACTGCGCCGATACCACAGTTGTCATGCTCGAACTGTTCTCTATATAAACCTTTCATCTCACTCATCTGTTTCCATCCTTTCCTGGGTGTTATTTTTCCTTCGCATACGCAGCTGCGGCTGTTACCAGTC
>OFCP01001280.1_pt1 | contig 9661 bp, 5 predicted proteins | sample 1520831 | NCBI WGS metagenome assembly OFCP01 (sample SAMEA2699039, study PRJEB24076) | metagenome | biome: Human gut stool | place: Spain | collected 2013-03-20 | reverse complement strand
GTAACGAATACGGACACCGTCATCAAAGCCGGCGGATATCTGGTGGCATACATCGGGAAAAGTTCGTTGTCAATCTTGCAAGCCTCTCTGGCAGCCTCGGACAATTTGTAAATTAAATATTCTTTCTTCAACATGACTATACTAATTTAATTGTTTCGATAATAGAGATGATACGATCACCAAATTCTTTGGTGCCGAGAGATTTGCCGTTCGGCATAAAACGAGCCAAGTCATGAGTGGCCTCTCCAGCGGAGAAAGCTTGCTCCATAGCAGATGTAATCAGGTTAGCCGCATCACTCCATCCCATATATTCCAGCATCATCACGGATGATAATAATAAGGAAGAGGGGTTTACGAGATTCTTTCCCGCGATATTCGGAGCGGTTCCATGTGTTGCCTCGAAGATCGCATGACCACTGTTATAGTTGATATTAGCGCCGGGAGCAATGCCAATGCCACCTACCATCGCCGCTAATTGATCGGAGATATAATCGCCGTTCAGGTTCAAGGTAGCGATCACGGAATATTCTTCCGGAATTAATAGAGTGTTTTGCAAGAAAGCATCGGCTATGACATCCTTGATAATGATTTTACCGGCCTTTGAAGCTTCCACTAAGGCGGTATTGGCCGCTTCCTCGCCTTGCTCTTTCTTGATCTTCTCATATTGAGGCCATGTGAAAGTGAGATCCGCAAACTCCCGTTCCGCTAAAGCGTATCCCCATAGTTTGAAACCACCTTCCGTGAATTTCATGATGTTACCTTTGTGTACCAAAGTCACGCTCGGTAACTGATGCAATATCGCGTATTCGATAGCGGCACGCACCAGACGCTCCGTACCTTCCACAGAAACCGGCTTGATGCCGAAAGAGGAAGTTTCCGGGAAACGTATTTTCTTCACTCCCATTTCCTCGGTGAGGAACTTCAATAACTTTTGTGCCTCCGGAGTCCCTTGTTGCCATTCGATTCCGGCATAGATATCTTCCGTATTCTCACGGAAGATATACATATTCACTTTTTGCGGCTCCTTTACCGGAGATACGACTCCTTTAAACCAACGTACCGGACGGAGACAAACATATAAATCCAACGTCTGACGGAGGGCCACATTTAATGAACGGATACCTCCACCAATCGGAGTTGTCAACGGTCCCTTAATACCGACGATGTATTCACGGAATGCTTCCATAGTCTCATCGGGAAGCCAACTTCCGGTTTGCTTAAACGCCTTTTCACCGGCTAAGACCTCTTTCCATTCAATGGAACGGGTTCCGTTGTAAGCTTGCTTGATGGCAGCGTTTACTATCTTTTGGCTAACGGGAGTGATCTCATGCCCCACGCCATCTCCTTCAATATAAGGGATCGTCACGTGATCCGGAACGAAAATATGATTACCTTTCTTTGTTATCTTACTCATGATATCAAGATTTTTTTGTTTGTCTTAGTGAGCTGTATTTAAAGCGGAACCCGCCTTGAACCATTTAATTTGTAAATCATTATACGTATGGTTAACCGGGAATGATTCTTGCGTACCATCCGCATGAAGAAGAACGGCCGTCAACGGTTTGCCCGGCTGAAAATCTTTCAATCCGATGATCGAGATATGGTCATTCTCGCGGATCTTGCTGTAATCCTCCTTATTGGCAAAAGTCAGTGCTAACATTCCTTGTTTCTTCAAGTTTGTCTCGTGGATACGGGCGAAACTCTTGGCTAGGATCACTTTTACATTTAGGAAGCGGGGCTCCATGGCTGCATGTTCCCGGGAAGAGCCTTCACCGTAGTTTTCTTCCGCTACGACGATCGAGGAAATACTATTTGCCTTGTATTGTTTCGCTACGGCAGAAACTGCTTCATATTCATTGTTCAGTTGATTCAATACAGAGTTTGTCTTCCCGTTGAAAGCGTTTACGGCTCCCATCAACATATTATCCGATATATTTTCCAAATGCCCACGGAAACGTAACCATGGACCGGCCATCGAGATATGATCCGTCGTACATTTACCTTCAGCCTTGATAAGAAGGGGCATATCCGTGAAATCCTCTCCATTCCAAGGAGCGAAAGGCTTTAATGCTTGTAGGCGGTTGGATTCCGGATCGATGTTCACCACTACGTTCTTACCCGTAGGTGCCAGATAGCCGTTATCCTTTACCTCGAAACCTTTCGGCGGAAAATCCGAGCCTTTCGGTTCTTTCAGTTTCACAACCTTACCATCCTCTGTCTTCAAGGTATCGGTCAAAGGATTGAAACATAGATCACCTGCGATGGTCAAGGCCAGTGTCAGTTCCGGAGAAGCGACAAAAGCATGTGTATTCGGATTACCGTCCGCACGTTTAGCGAAGTTACGATTGAATGAAGTAACGATCGAATTCTTACGGGTATTATCATCCGTATGACGTTTCCATTGTCCGATACAAGGACCACAGGCATTCGCCATAATGGTTGCGCCAATCCGTTCAAAATCACCGATAATACCATCTCTTTCTGCCGTATAACGGATTTGCTCGGAACCCGGGTTGATGATCAAGGGTGCCGCTACCGGTATTTTATCCTCATAAGCTTGGCGAGCAATAGATGCCGCACGGCTTAGATCTTGATAAGAAGAGTTGGTACAGGAACCGATTAATCCGACCTCCATCTTTCGGGGATAGCCATTCGCTTTTACTTTTGCGGCAAACTCCGAGATAGGCGTAGCTGCATCCGGCGTGAACGGACCGTTGATATGCGGCTCCAATTCGGAAAGGTTAATAACGATTACACGATCGTAAAACTTATCTGGCTCGGCACGAACGTCCATATCCGCTTCCAGATATTCACCGATAGCTTCGGCCCAGCTCGCTACCTCGTCACGTCCCGTGGCACGAAGATATTGAGCCATTGTATTATCGAATGGGAATAAGGAAGTAGTCGCTCCTACCTCGGCACCCATATTACAGATCGTAGCTTTTCCGGTCGCTGAGATTGAGGCGGTGCCCGGACCGAAATATTCGATGATAGCGTTCGTTCCACCTTTTACGGTTAAGATGCCCGCTAGCTTAAGAATCACGTCCTTCGGCGAGGCCCAACCATTCAAACTACCAGTTAACTTAACACCAATTAGTTTCGGCATCTTCAGTTCCCATTCCATTCCGGTCATGACATCCACAGCATCGGCTCCTCCTACTCCGATAGCGACCATTCCAAGTCCTCCGGCATTCGGGGTATGTGAATCAGTTCCTACCATCATACCGCCGGGAAACGCATAATTTTCCAATACCACTTGATGGATAATGCCTGCTCCGGGTTTCCAAAAACCGATTCCATATTTATCGGAGACCGATTTCAAGAAATCATAGACCTCGCTATTGCTTTTGGTAGCCGTATCGATATCCGTTTTGGCTCCCATATTCGCTTGGATCAAATGGTCGCAATGCACGGTAGCCGGTACTGCGGATTTTTCTTTTCCGGCGTTCATGAATTGTAAAAGCGCCATCTGAGCGGTGGCATCTTGCATAGCCACACGGTCGGGACGGAAATTCACATAATCCTCACCTCTTTTGAAAAGGCGAGTCGAGCTTTCATCGTATAGATGCGCATATAAGATTTTCTCGGCCAAGGTCATCGGGCGACCCCCGATACGTTCGCGGGCTGTGTCCACTCTTCTGGGGAAATTCGCATAGAAATTTCTAAGCATGTCAATGTCGTACACCATATTCATATTCGTTTTTTATTGTAAGCCTTTTCGCAAATATATTTATCTATAACCAGCTAAAATGTAATAAATAAGACATCTGCCAATGAGTCTTTGTTTTTATTATCAACAAATATATAATATAATGAAATACAATTTGTTCGATAATTTCTATGAGGTTATAGAGGTTATTTATAATCTCCCGGATAACTTAGAAAAACGGGCTAATCGCACGTTTATTAATAAAACGTACCATTAGCCCGTTTTGTTCAAGCCTTGGAGCTGTTTTTTCTACTTATCGAGACTTTCTTTCCATCTTTGGGCATAACTATGCAAAATAGATGCGATACCCTTTCCGATCCGGACATAATCTTCCCGTTTAAGGTTGGCTAAAGATGCGCGGATAGACCACTCGGGAGCATCAAAACCTCCTCCGTTCAGTAAAACCAAGGAAGTTTCCTGTGCCAGACGGAAAACGACATCCAGAGGTTCGTAATTCTTTTTTAGATATTCCACGAAATCATCCCCATAGAATTTCTTAGCCCAGACAAGCATATCGATCTCACTATAATATCCCGCACGCAAAGGGTCGTCTAATAAGGTGAATCCGGTGCTTTCCCACAATGTGTGTAAACGCTCGTGGATCATATCCTGCATCCTTTTCTTATAGGTATTTTCCGCATCTAATAGAGCGAAAGACGCAAACAGAGACATTTGTGTTTGTTGTGGCAAGGAAAGACCGGCCGTATGATTCAAGGCTACTTGACGGCTATCGGCTACCATACGATCAATAAAGCGGATATCCTCGGGATGTAAGGATAGACTGCTATATCGTTTTTTTAGAAGCTCCTGTTTATCTCTTGGCAATTCACGGATCATCCGGTCGTAAATATTATCTTGATGTAAAGCGATTATCGCCAATCTCCATCCGGTTGCCCCGAAATATTTGGAGAAAGAATAGACACATAACGTATTCTTTGGTAATTCGGCCATCATCGAGCGAAAATGCGGAATAAATGTCGCATACACGTCATCCGTAATAATCATAAGGTTGGGATTGTCGTTCCGTACGATCTCAACGATCCTATTCATCAATGCTTTTGTCAATCCGTATGAAGGCGGGTTGCTCGGGTTTGTTATGAAAGCGGCTTTCACGCTAGGATCTTTTAGGACATCTAAATCCTTTTCTTGATATTGCCACGTGTGATAGCCGTCTTTTGTCATCTTCAAAGCTTTTATCTCTATGACATTAAAAAGATAACGGGCCTGTTCCGGAATCTCTATATAAGGAGTGAATACCGGAGCGAAAAGGACGATCTTGTCTCCCTTATTCAACAAGAAATTCTGCTGCAAGGAATCGAAGATGTAACACATGGCGGCAGTTCCGCCTTCGGCAGCGAAAAGGTCGAATACTCCCTCGGGGGGCCGGTTGTCACATAATTCTTGGTCTAAATAATCCCGCACGAGCATTTCCGTATATTTCAAGATACGATCGGGAACCGGATATTGATCACCAATGACACCTTCCGCCCATTCATATACAAGCTCATTCTCATCTACACCTTTTTCCGTGACCAGATATTCATAGGTACCCTTCAATAAAGTAGCGCCGGGAGATTGCGCATGTTTCTTTAGAAACTGTACGAAGCGAGACGCGATCCTTTTGCGGTTGGGAACCCCTGCGGCTCCGGCCATCTCATCTGCCAATTCGGTTTCCCGCTGGCATTCCTCCAAGGCGAACTGCCCTAATAGGAAGAATGCCTCCCGTGGAACCGTACTGATCCAGTTTGGATTTCCCCTTCCTGCGTTCAGCATGATGTGCGTACTTTTACGAGCGCTCTCATCCGCTAACTCTATCAAGATGTTCTTTAGCTCGAAAGGGCTAATCTCCGACATCTTTTTCTCATATTCTCTCGTGACATGTATTTTCTTCTTGTCCATACATTATATATATTACATGATTAGCACAATAACGACACCCCAGATGATTAATAAAGTATTACCCACCGCATAGGTAACGGTATAGCCTAAGGCTGGAGTCTCACTTCCTACGGCATCTTCCACCGCTCCTAATGCGGCGGTTGTCGTACGTGAACCTGCCGTGCAACCTAAAGTGATAGCCGGATGGAACTTAAAAACGTAACGTCCCATCAGAATACCGATGATAAGCGGGATAGATGTCGCTAAAGCACCGATAATAAATAAACTTATACCGACTTCCTTCAATCCGGTCACGAAACTGGGACCCGCCGTGATACCGACTACGGCGATAAACATATTCAGTCCCAAATTATTTAATATCCAGACGGAAGGCTCCGGAATACGCCCGAAGGTCGGATGCTTGGAACGAAGCCATCCAAAGACGAGTCCGGCTATCAAAGCGCCGCCACTCGTACTCAGGCTGATCGGGACACCTCCGAAATGAATCGCGAGCGAACCTAAAATTCCCCCTAAGAAAATACCGATACCCACGAAAATCAAATCGGTCTGATTGGTTGGGCGATCGGGATATCCTAAAGTCGTAGCCGCTTTATTTACCTCTGATTTCATACCCACCAATTCCAACATATCACCGGAATCTATCACCGTAGCGGCCAAGACCGGGATATTGATACCCGCACGCCTTATGGACTTGACGCTAACACCGTGCATGAACGATTGATTGCGTAAATAGCAGATCTTTTTCCCCACGTATTCCTTATGGATCACTAGTACGGGTAACGTCTCTGCCGGAAAATCGAGCAATTCAATGTCATTGACCTCGTCGCCAATCCAGTTCTCCTCTCCGATCACGAATTCCCGGCGACCGCTTAGGACAACCTCATTTCCGGTATGTAAAACCAAATCCGGTTTAACATCGGTTAGTACATTATTAATACGGACACGCTCCACGAACAAATGCCGTCCTAATTGGTCCAGATATTCCTCCAACTGCTTTACGCTTTTACCCTCCTTGAACCATTCATTACTAATCTTATAGGCCCGGAAAGTTACCGGACGGGCGGCAGGCATAAAGCCCAGCATTTTGGGACCGAGTGAAGCCAGAATCCATGCGGATCCTGCCGTACCGAAAATATAAGTTACCGCATAGGCCACGGGCATCACGTTGACCATAGCGCTTTTATCCGTATCGCTAATATTCATCTGTCCGATCGTATCTTCGGCAACTCCTAATACTGCCGACATCGTCTGGGAGCCCGCCAATAATCCTGCGGCCTCGCCTGCGTTATATCCCATAAGTTTCGCCAGTAAAAAAGGAGCGATCAAGCAACACACACACATGACGGCGGCGAAAAGCATTTGAGGAAGACCTTCCTTTTTCAATCCCCGGAAGAACTGTGGCCCAACACTATATCCTACAGCGAAGAGGAACATCAAGAAAAAGACGGACTTTAACGGTCCGCTTATATCGATTTTTAATTGCCCGATCAATACACCGACCAATAATACGCTGGTAACCGTTCCCAGCGTGAACTTCTTTATCTTAAACTTGCCAATCCAGAAACCGAGAGCTAAGGTTATGAAAATAGCTAGCTCCGGATAATGTTGAAGTAAATTAGTTATCCATTCCATATCTATTTATTTGATGTTAAACAAAAAAGATGCTATTGAAACAGGGATTCTTTGAAAGATGTTGTTACTTTTCGGGATTATTTATATAAATTTGCGACCGCTTAGGTGATAGAGTTTGTCTACCGACAATTCTATAAAAGGGAATCCGGTTAGAATCCGGAACAGTGCCCGCTACTGTGAAGCTCTTGAAAAGGAAAGCGTTCTGCTATGCCACTGTCTTAAGAAAGATGGGAAGGTTGCTTTCCGAGCCAGTCAGGAAACCTGCCAAGCGAAGTAATGATTAATTCCTCCCGGGGTTAGGAGTAATTAAGAGGATAGAAATATCACCTATATCTAAAAGATGTTGGAGACGGAATAATACGTTGTCTCCGTGGGATTGATATGTAATCTAATTATTAATATATTCATATGATGAGGAAACACTTACTATCTTTCTTCCTGCTGGTCATCAGCCTAGTTTGTCGTGCGCACGATGGCGAGAATTTTGTAGCATCCGATTTATTCGCCTCTTTACAACCGGGCGATAAGGCCGCTTTATTGATGGTACATTTTGGAACAACCCATGATGATACCCGTGCCTTGACAATCGACGCGATCAATCAAAAAGCGAAAGAAGCTTTCAAAGATGTTGAGTTGCGTGAGGCATGGACTTCTCGCATTGTAATGCGCCGCTTAAAAGCTCGTGGCGTAGAGAAACTGAACCCGATCGAGGCCTTGGAAAAATTAAAGACTGATGGTTATACACATGTCTTGATCCAATCCACGAATATAATCGAAGGTATCGAGATGGAATCCTTACGTAAGGATGTTGCCACCATGAAATCTTCTTTCAAGGAGATTCGTATCGGTAATCCTTTATTGTATACACCGGAGGATTATGAGGCGGTAATCGTCGCTATCACAAAAAATGGGGCGAAAGAAGGCGCTACTTTATTGGTAGGCCATGGCACTTATACTCCGGCGACGGCTCAATATGCCATGTTGGATTATATGTTGAAGGAGAAGGGATTCAAGGATTATTCCGTAGGAACCATCGAGGGCTATCCTACTTTTGATACGATGGTAGCCCAAGTAAAGGCCAATGGAACGAAGAAAGTCTTGTTGATGCCATTTATGTTTGTCGCCGGAGACCATGCGAAAAACGATATCGCCGGTGATTGGAAAGAGGAACTGGAAAAGAAAGGCTACGAGGTAAGCGTATTTATGGAAGGTCTGGGACAGAATCCGGATATTCAGAAGATCTTCATCGAACATGCCCGTTTCATGGCTAAACATAAGATGATCGATATCGTTGATAAGAAGAAAGCTTATGCGGTAGAGAAGGACTAAAAAAGTTCTCCAAATCTATGTTTTATTCCTTTCGGAAGAAAAAGTAATTCCTTCCGAAAGAAACTAAATTTTCATTCGAAGGAAAATGGAATTTCTTTCGAAAGGGATTTCACATGCATACAATAAACAGTTATAATGCTAAATATATGAAAAGAGTTTTGACAATCTTACCGTTGACAGCCTTATGTATCAGTACGATGCAGGCACAACACAAGAATGAGTACACGAATTTCGCCGATACGACATTCAATATTCAAGAAGTCGTAGCGACCGCCGCACGCAAGCCACGTCCACAAATCACGAAGTTGGACGTACCTATGAAATATCTTCCTATTTCAATTAATAGCATTACGGCGAGTAGTTTGGAGTTGCGAGGTATCCGTAATATCCAAGATGCGGTACGCTTTATGCCGGGCGTACGATTCCAGACATCTTATGGCGCATTTCAACAATTGTCGATCCGTGGTTTCGATCATTCTATCATGATGATAGACGGTATCCGCGATGAACGTTCGGCAATAAACAACTCTTATCCCGTACCCGATCTATCCTGTATCGAGTCTATTGAATTATTAAAGGGACCGGCTTCTGTACTTTACGGACATTCAGCCGTAGGTGGAACCTTGAATATCGTTCGTAAATCCCCGTCAGAGAAACAGAGCGTTAATGCTCGATTGGCCTACGGTAGTTACGAGAATAAAGAGGCGACACTTGGCATGGGCGGTAAATTGGTCGGTCCGGTCAATTATTACGCCAATGTCAACTTTTCCGATCAAGAGGGCTGGCGTGATAATGGCAACCGTCGCTTTTCCGGTTATCTGGCATTGCAAGCTAAAATGACGGAACGTGACATATTAGATGTTCGCGGAGGTTTTAACCGCGACTTCTATGGGACGGAGATCGGTCTTCCCGATTTAATGGCAAATGATGTATATAATGTGCAAACAGGACAGTTATATCTCCATAAAAATGAGATGCTACCGGGACTTGACCGTGAGGCTCGCTACAATAACGAGTCCGACTTTATGAAGAATCACGCATGGAACGTATCGACGCAATACACACATACTTTTTGGAACGGCGCGAAACTAA
>OFCP01001264.1_pt1 | contig 9808 bp, 7 predicted proteins | sample 1520831 | NCBI WGS metagenome assembly OFCP01 (sample SAMEA2699039, study PRJEB24076) | metagenome | biome: Human gut stool | place: Spain | collected 2013-03-20 | reverse complement strand
GGGCTATCGCATACAACATCCTGACCGACCGCAAGGACATCATAAAGCCCATCGGCTTCCACAGGGAAAGCACCGCCTTAAACGATACGGACATGAAGTATCTGCTTCTCTATCTGGAAGAAACCTACGGGCTTACCAATGAGAAAAAGATTGATAACGCCATCGGGATTGTGGCGAATGAAAACAAGTACCATCCCATCCGGGACTATCTCAATACCCTTGTGTGGGACGGGACAGAGCGAATCCGTTTCTGCCTGCGGCACTTTCTGGGGGCTGACGCAGACGATTACACCTATGAAGCGTTGAAGCTGTTCCTGCTGGGTGCAATCTCACGAGCCTTTCAGCCGGGGTGCAAGTTTGAAATCATGCTCTGTCTGGTCGGCGGTCAGGGGGCTGGCAAGTCCACCTTCTTCCGTCTGCTGGCAGTCCGGGACGAGTGGTTCTCCGATGATTTGCGGAAGCTGGACGATGACAATGTGTACCGCAAGCTGCAAGGTCACTGGATTATCGAAATGTCGGAAATGATGGCAACCGCCAACGCCAAGAGCATTGAGGAAATCAAGTCATTTTTAAGCCGGCAGAAAGAGGTTTACAAGATACCCTATGAAACCCACCCGGCAGACCGCCCCCGTCAGTGCGTGTTTGGCGGCACTTCCAATGCCCTTGACTTCCTGCCCCTTGACCGTTCCGGCAACCGCCGCTTTATCCCGGTCATGGTGTACCCGGAGCAAGCCGAGGTTCACATTTTGGAGGACGAAGCTGCTTCCAGAGCCTATATCGAGCAGATGTGGGCGGAAGCGATGGAGATTTACCGAAGCGGCAGGTTCAAGCTGGCTTTCAGCCCCGCCATGCAGCGGTATCTCAAAGAACACCAGCGGGATTTTATGCCGGAGGACACCAAAGCCGGGATGATACAGGCGTATCTTGATAAGTACACCGGGAGCATGGTCTGCTCCAAGCAGCTCTACAAGGAAGCCTTGAACCATGCCTTTGACGAGCCGAAGCAATGGGAAATCCGGGAAATCAACGAGATTATGAACCAGTGCATTTCCGGCTGGCGGTACTTCCCGAACCCAAGAATGTTTTCCGAATATGGCAGACAAAAGGGCTGGGAGCGTGAAAACCCGGCAACGGACTCCGGCAACCCGTCTGAAAAAACGATGGACGGTTTTGTGGAGGTCACAGAACAGATGGAGCTTCCATTCTGAAAATGACAGCCCGTTGCACCCCCTGTTGCTATCCCGTTGCCGAGCCGGTTGCCGGGGAAAATCCCTTATTTCCGGGCTTTTCTCCCCTATGACAACCAAAACAACAGAAAAATAAAAGAAAAGTATAAATAGTAACCATCGCCAGATTGAGATTGTTTGCAAGGTCTTTTGAAGCCCGTTGCCGGACTTCGTTGCCGACACCCTCTGTCTGGCTATTTTCATGTATGGAGGATAACTGCCTATGGCAAAAAACAAAACAGAGATTCATGTTACAACGGTGTTTGACGGGGAACTGGACGCAACCGATGTGTTCGTCAGCCTGATTTCCCAGAAATACGGTAAGACAAATACGAAAGAATATCTTGCTAAAAAGAAAGATTTGAAGTATAATGAAGATGAGGTTCAAAAGAGCCAGATACCGTCTGGATTGTGTGGGTAAATGGCTATGATGAACGAAATGGAATACAGAACAATCGGAAAGGCACTTGCCGGGGGCTATCGTGCGGCGGTCTATTGCAGGCTGTCAAAGGACGATGACCTGCAAGGCGAAAGTGCCAGTATCGCAAACCAGCGTGATATGCTGGAAAAATACTGCGAAAAGCAGGGATGGGAGGTTGTGGCAGTCTATCAGGACGATGGCTTCACAGGTCTTAATATGGAGCGTCCTGATTTACAGAGAATGTTGAGAGCCATTGAGCGCAGGCAAATCAACCTTGTCATCACGAAAGACCTCAGCCGACTGGGGCGTAACTATCTGCAAACCGGGCATTTGATTGAGGACTTTTTCCCAAGAAACGGTGTCCGCTATATCGCCATGAATGACGGTATCGACACCCTGCGGGATAACAATGACATTGCCCCGTTCAAGAATATCCTGAACGAGATGTACAGCAAGGATATTTCCAAGAAAGTCCATTCCTCTTATCTTCTGAAAGCGCAGAAAGGACAGTTTACCGGGTGTCTTGCCCCGTTTGGGTATCGGAAAGACCCGGAGGACAAAAACCATCTGCTCATTGACGAGGAAACCGCCCCGATTGTGCGGCTGATTTTCGGATATGCCCTAAACGGTCATGGTCCGAACTATATCCGCAGACGGCTGGAGGAAGAAAAAATCCCCTGCCCCACATGGTGGAACCGGGAACGGGGGCTTCGCAATACCCGCACCAAATGGGAAAAGAAAGACCCGGAAAACGGGCGGTATATGTGGGACTTCTCCGTTATCAAAGACCTTTTGATGAATCCCGTCTACACCGGGGCGATTGCTTCCCAGAAAAAGGACTACCGTTTCAAAATCGGCACGATTGGGGAAAAGAAGCCGGAGGACTGGATTGTGGTGGAGGGACAGCATGAACCGCTGATTGACCGCATGAGCTTTGACATTGTGCAGAACAAGCTGAAATCCCGCCAGCGTCCGGGGCAGACCAATGAAATCAGCCTGTTTGCCGGACTGATAAAATGCGGCGAGTGTGGGAAGTCGCTGACGGTACGCTACACAAACGCAAAACATCCCCAGCGGATTTATTCCTGCAAGACCTACAACGCCTTTGGAAAGAACCACTGCACCCAGCACCGGATTGATTATGACACCCTTTACAGCCATGTGCTGCGGAAAATCCGGGAATGTGCCAGAGCTGCCCTGATGGACGGGGAAGCGGTTGCCGACCGCCTGACCAATACCTGTGAAGCCGAGCAGCGGGAACAGCGGGAAGCAATGGAACGCTCCCTTACAAGGGACGAGGAACGGATTGAGGTTCTGGACAAAATGGTAATGCGGCTTTATGAGGATATGATTGCAGGGCGTATCAGTGAGCAGAACTTCAACACCATGCTGGAAAAGACACAGACCGAGCAGACGGAGCTTAAAACAAAAGTGTCCGAGGGCAGAAAGCGGCTGTCCGATGAAGTCCAGCTTGCCAATGACGCAAAACAATGGGTGGAAGCCATTCAGGAATATGCCAACATCACAGAGCTGGACGCAGCCACCCTTAACCGCTTAATCAAAGAAATCGTCGTGCATGAGCGCATTGACGAAGATAAAACAAGACACATTTCTATCGAAATTCATTTTAATCTCAAACCCATCCCGGAGGTGGAACAGGTCACTGCCTGACCTGTCCCGCCGGGACGGTTCTCTTAAAAACACCATATAGATTTTTTGTACGCCGCCGCCCGCCATCGAGCAGAGTTTTACACCTAATTGGGGATAAAACAGCTTATGGCCGGTGCTGGTGTAGCCGTTGTTGGTATGGTTCTTGTACCTCTGCTCTCCGGGCTGTTCTCTGTCTAAGCGTTCCTACATGAAATCCTTGCCGCTCCCGCAGCTCTGCGGGGGCGGCGGAAAGGAGGTTGACACCGTATGGATTTCTTACTTGAAGCCCTGACGAATTGGCTGAAAGAAATGCTGGTGGGCGGTATTATGAGCAACCTTTCGGGGATGTTTGACAGCGTAAACCAACAGGTTGCGGATATATCCGTACAGGTAGGACAGACCCCACAGGGATGGAATAGCAGTATTTTCAATATGATTGAGAATCTGTCAAACTCCATCATGGTGCCGATTGCAGGTGTGATCCTGGCTATCGTGATGACCGTAGACCTGATCCAGATGATCGCAGACAAGAACAACCTGCATGATGTGGACACCTGGATGATTTTCAAGTGGGTGTTCAAATCAGCCGCTGCCATCCTCATTGTCACAAACACATGGAATATCGTGATGGGCGTCTTTGATATGGCGCAGAGCGTGGTGGCGCAGGCGGCAGGGATTATCAATTCGGATGCGTCCATTGACATTTCCTCAGTTATGACCGATCTGGAACCGAGGCTGATGGAAATGGATCTGGGACCGCTGTTCGGACTGTGGTTCCAATCCCTCTTTATTGGCATTACTATGTGGGCGTTATATATCTGTATCTTTATCGTTATTTATGGCCGTATGATAGAGATCTACCTTGTAACTTCGGTGGCTCCCGTTCCAATGGCTGCAATGATGGGCAAAGAATGGGGCGGTATGGGACAGAATTACCTCCGATCCCTGCTGGCACTGGGCTTTCAGGCGTTTCTCATTATCGTCTGCGTGGCAATTTATGCTGTGCTGGTGCAGAACATCGCTCTGGAAGATGACATCATCATGGCAATCTGGAGCTGCGTGGGCTACACCGTACTGCTATGTTTTACGCTGTTCAAAACCGGCAGTCTCGCAAAATCAGTCTTTCAGGCGCACTAAAACGGAAGGAGGTTTCCACATTGGCTTATGTACCCGTACCCAAGGACTTAACAAAAGTCAAAACAAAGGTTATGTTCAATCTGACCAAGCGGCAGCTTATCTGCTTCACGGGCGGAGCGCTTATTGGCGTACCGCTTTTCTTTTTGCTCAGACGCACGGCCAGCAACAGTGCCGCCGCGTTCTGCATGATTATCGTCATGCTCCCGTTCTTTCTGCTTGCCATGTATGAGCGGCATGGTCAACCCCTGGAGGTGGTGGCCGGACAGGTCATCCGCTGTATGTTCCTGCGGACGAAAGAGCGGCCTTACCAGACAAACAATTTCTACGCAGCCCTGGAGCGGCAGGCCCAGGCGGAAAAGGAGGTGAAAGCCATTGTTCAGAAAGCGACTAAGAAACAGCCCCCGCAAGACGGCGGCAAAAGCCGCGGTAAAGCTGACCGTCGCAGAAAAGCGTGAGATCAGCCGTATCCTGGAAACCGCCAGAGGCGACGGCAAGGTACATTCCGCACAGGACACCTTACCGTTCCGCCAGATGTACCCGGACGGTCTGTGCAAGCTGGACGACCACACCTGGTCGAAGTGTATCGAGTTCGAGGATGTGAATTATCAGCTTGCAAAGCCTGACGACCAGACGGCGATCTTTGAAGCCCTCTGCGATATGTATAACGCCCATGACGCTTCTATCGGGATGCAGCTCTCCCTTGTGAGCCGCCGCATGAACCGGGAGGATTTTGTGAAGCGTATCGAGATCGCGGCGCAGGGAGATCACTTCGACCATATCCGTGAGCTTTACACACAAATGCTCCGCAAGCAGCTTGAACGGGGCAACAACGGTATTATCAAAACAAAGTATCTGACCCTCACCATCGAGGCACGGGACAGCAAAACCGCACGGGCACGATTTTCCCGGATCGTCATGGATGCCCTCAACCATTTCAAGGTCATGGGTGCCCTGGCAAAGGAGCTTGGCGGCAAGGAGTGGCTGGAAACGCTCCACGGCATCCTGCACCCGGACGGGGAACGGTTTGCCTTTGAATGGAGCTGGCTTGCCCCTTCCGGCCTGTCGGTTCAGGATTTTATCGCACCATCTTCCTTCCGCTTCGGTGAAGCACGGAAGTTCACGATGGCGGATAAATTCTGTGCCGTGTCCTTTCTGCAGATCAGCGCACCGGAAATGGATGACCGTATACTCACCGAGCTGCTGGATACGGACAGCGGGCTGCTTGTCAGCCTCCATATCCGCAGCATGGACCAGAACGAGGCAATCAAAACGGTCAAGCGGAAGATCACTGACATTGACAGTATGAAGATCGACGCACAGAAAAAGGCAGTGCGGGAAGGTTTCGATATGGATATCATCCCCACCGATCTTGCCACCTACGCAGGCGAGGCAAAGAACATCCTCCGTGACCTGCAAAGCAGAAATGAGCGAATGTTCCTGATGACCTTCCTGGTGGTGAACTTTGCGGACAGCGGGCAAAAGCTGGAGAATGACCTGCTCCGTGCGGCAAGCGTGGCGCAGAAATATAACTGCTCCCTGGTGCGGCTGGACTTTCAGCAGGAGGACGGCTTCGTGTCGGCTCTGCCCCTGGGTGTCAACCGCATTAAGATACAGCGCGGGCTTACCACTTCGGCGGTGGCGGTGTTCGTTCCCTTCACCACACAGGAGATTTTCCACGGCGGCGAAGCTCTTTACTACGGGCTCAATGCCACTTCCGGCAATATGATCCTTGCTGACCGCAAAAAGCTGAAAACGCCCAACGGCATGATCTTAGGTACGCCCGGCAGCGGCAAGAGTTTTTCCGCAAAGCGTTCCATCGTGGGTGTGTTCCTGAATACAAAGGACGATATCTTGATCTGCGACCCGGAGGCGGAATATTTTCCGTTGGTGAACCGTCTGGAAGGCCAGGTCATCAAAATCTCGCCTACCAGCACGCAGTATGTGAACCCTATGGATATCAACCTCAATTACAGCGAGGATGATAACCCGCTGGCGTTGAAATCTGACTTTATCCTGTCGTTCTGTGAACTGGCGGCAGGCGGCCGGAACGGTCTGGAGCCAGTGGAAAAAACAGTCATTGACCGTGCCGTGCGGATCGTGTACCGCCCCTATATCGCAGACCCTCGCCCGGAGAATATGCCGCTGCTGGAAAATTTGTATGACGAGATCAAACGGCAGCCGGAGCCGGAGGCGCAGCGGATCGCGGCGGCACTGGAACTGTATGTGCATGGCAGTTTGAATGTTTTTAACCACCGCACCAATGTGGATATCAACAACCGCATTGTCTGCTTCGATATCAAGGAGCTGGGAAAGCAGCTCAAAAGCTTGGGTATGCTGGTGATCCAGGATCAGGTGTGGAACCGGGTTTCCCAGAACCGGGATCAGGGCAAATCTACCTGGTATTTCGTGGACGAGTTCCACCTTCTGCTGCGCGGCGAGGTTGGTTCCTGGAGCGTGGAGATTTGGAAACGCTTTCGCAAATGGGGCGGTATCCCCACGGGAATTACGCAGAACATTAAGGACCTGCTTTCCTCCCCGGAGATCGAGAACATCTTTGAAAACAGCGATTTTGTGTACCTTCTGAACCAGGCCAGCGGAGACAGGAAAATCCTCTGCGAGCGCCTGAATATCTCCAACCAGCAGGCGGCGCATATCAGCAACGCAGGCCCCGGCGAGGGGCTGATCTTCTTCGGTAATGTGATTCTGCCTTTTGTGGATGACTTCCCGAAGGACAACGAACTTTACAGCATTATGACGACAAAACTTGGTGAAACCGGGAAAGGAGAAAACGAACATGAATGATCCCCGCTATTTGCATACGGAAGAAAAACAGGAGGGCGAAACCTTCTTTGATGTGATGAACCGGCTGATTGCCAGAAGCAAGGCGGTCACGGCGGATATGGAGGCGGTCCTTGCGGAGCTGGAAAGTGAGATTGAACCGTTCCGTGCGCCGAAGGACCATGAATAAACTGACCCATGTGAGCCTGTTTTCCGGCATTGGCGGTCTGGACCTGGCGGCGGAGGCTGCCGGGTTTGAAACCGTCTGCCAGTGTGAGTGGGCGGATTTTCCGCACTCCGTCCTCTCCGCACGATGGCCGGATGTTCCCAGGTTCCGGGATATTACTACTTTTACGAAGGAGGCGTTTTTTGAAAAAACAGGACTTGAAACAGTTACCGTTATCTCAGGCGGCTTTCCCTGTCAGCCCTTCTCCACCGCCGGAAAACGGAAGGGCTTTGCGGATGAACGCTACCTGTGGCCGGAAATGTGCCGCGTTATTACCGAACTGCGGCCCCGTTGGGTGCTTGGGGAAAATGTTGCTGGCTTCATCAATATGGGGCTCGACAAAACGATCTTTGACCTGGCAAAAGCGGGATACGCTGTTCTCCCATTCGTATTTCCGGCTTGCGGTGTCGGCGCATGGCATGAGCGCCAGCGAACTTTTATCGTCGCGGCTGATGTTTCCCACACCCCTTGCCTCCGACAACAACACCGCCAGGGACGCGGCAAGCCTGGATGTGTTTCTGTCGGACAATGGGATATTCCGCAAGAGGAACCGAAACGGGGCAATCTGGAGCCTCAGCCTGTCGGCGGCGGTATTCTATCTGACCCCGGTGGCGTCGGACGGTTTCCGCTCGACCTTGAAGCCGTCGGCCTTCGATCCAGCAAAGAAGGACGGGAACCTGTCGGCGCAGATCATCTCCCAGGAGCGGCCGGTGTCCGAAACGGCAGCACTGAACCCGGATTGGGTGGAATGGCTCATGGGCTTCCCGAAAGGATGGACGGACGTATCCTCTGGACCGCCGAGCCAGAAGGAATCCCCCGCATGACCGAGCGCATGGATGACCGGGCGCTGCGGCTGAAAACATTGGGAAATGCGGTCTGCCCGCCCCAGGCCTATCCCATTTTCCGCTATATCGCCATGATCGAGAATGGCACCTGCGGTGACTTCTGCCCCTATGGAAAGGAAGGTGACTGCCTATGAGGGAACTGAAAGCGACCGATAAGATCACGCAGAAAATGACCCGTGACGGTGCGGTATCGGAAAACCTTGCCACGGGAGAGGTGGAACATATCAGCAGCCGGGAGCCGGAAACGGAACTGTCCGCTTCTTCGGAAGAATCCGCTGGCGCTGCGGCTGACCTTGCCCTGCGTGCGGCGGAACACCATGAGAAGAAAAGCGCACGAAAGGCGGAAAAGGCTGACACCCAGGCGGTGCGGGATGGTTCTGCCGCAAGGCAGCGCCCGTCCTCCCGCCTGCAATTTACCGAGGAAGAACGTGCCGATCCCGCACTTGGAAAGTACATCGACCGTTCCGACCGTGCGGCGGACAAATTGGATGCGGCAAAAGCAGCCATCCCCACAAAGAAAGTTCTCCGTACCGAGCGTGTTTTTGACGAGACAGTCGGAAAAGGCAAAACGCAGCTTCACTTTGAAGAAGTGGAGAAACGCCCCAATGGACGCTTGCGGCACAATCCACTTTCCCGACCGGTCCATGAGATCGTCCACGCCGCCCATGCGAAGGTGCATGAGGTGGAACAGGAAAATGTGGGTGTAGAGGCCGGACACAAAGGCGAGGTGTTGACGGAACGTGGGTTTGCCTATGGAAAGGGCAAAGTCTGTGCCGCCGTCCACCATCACCGCACAAAGCCCTGGCGTGACGCGGCGAAGGCAGAGCAGGCTTTTTTTAAGGCAAACGCCGACTACCTTTACCAAAAGGCACTGCATGATGATCCTGCATTGGTAGCTTCTAACCCGGTATCCCGCTTTCTGCAGAAACAGCGGATTAAGCGGAACTATGCAAAGGAGCTGCGGCAGGCAGAGAAAACCGCAAAGAACACAGCGGCTACGGCGAAAAGTGCGGCGCAGAAAGTAAAGGACGCCTTCAAGGAAACTTTCCTCTACATCAAGCACCATAGCCGGGCGGTGCTGTTGGTGATCGGCATTGGTGCCTGTATTGCCCTGCTGTTTGGCGGGGTATCTTCCTGTTCCATGATGGCAGGCTCCGGTGTGGGCGGTGTATTTACTTCCTCTTATCTCTCCGAGGACACGGATATGCTGGCTGCGGATGCGGCCTACTGCGAACTGGAACAGGGACTTCAATATGAGCTGGACCACTATGAGGCTCTGCACCCCGGATATGACGAATACCGTTTTGATCTGGACGAGATCGAACATGACCCTTATGTGCTGATCTCCATTCTCACGGCGTTCCATGAAGGGGTGTTCACCATCGACGAGGTTCAGGCGGAGCTGCAAATGCTCTTTGAAAAGCAGTACATTCTGACGCAGACCGTGGAAGTGGAGGTGCGCTATCGGACGGAGACACGGACAGACAGCGAAGGAAACGACTATGACGTGGAAGTACCGTACAAC
>OFCP01001260.1_pt1 | contig 9886 bp, 8 predicted proteins | sample 1520831 | NCBI WGS metagenome assembly OFCP01 (sample SAMEA2699039, study PRJEB24076) | metagenome | biome: Human gut stool | place: Spain | collected 2013-03-20 | reverse complement strand
ATCCCGCCATACCCAAGGCTGGACAGAAGCGCTAATGATCCGTTTGTTCCAGATAATATATTTAATTCGTTTGTCTTTGCTGGCGACCAACGCATCGACAATCGCCTGAGCATCACATTTATGTTGAGGATCGTGGGTAATATCGATAGCCGTTACCACACCAATATTTCCATCTATCACCTGCGGATTATGATCCGAGTTGGTGTGGGCATGATGTTCATCACCAATGGTGCCATCGCTGTCCGTGTTGCGATGCGGAGCATATTGATTAATCTGATCTCTGAGTATCAGCAGACTCTTTGCGACACGCCATACCATGTTATTTACCCTCCGGATTGAAACAGGGGTTTGAGCTGACCGGCTCTGCGCCATGAACCACGGCCCAATGAACCGGAGAAGGGGGGGCAGGATCGGCTACTGGATCCGTTTTCACGCTGCTGACTTGTTGCTTTTTCAGGTTTTTCACTTGCAACAGATAATTAAGAATGACGTTCCAGAATGCCGATCCGCCGCTTGCCATCAGGCCAATACATAATGTCATCAGGTCCGGATGTTTAATGGCCGAGAAACTGCCGGCGACGAAAGGTTGGGTCAAAAACGCCGTCACAATACCGGCAACCACCGCTAATATCTGCAGGGCAGATTTGCGTCGTCCTTCGATGACCGGATCCTGATTTTCCAGATTAAGCCAGGGAAAATACCCTTTGATTATCTCTACCAGTCTTTCCGAGGCGATACTGATGGCGATCAGCATCGTAATGATGTTTTCAAGTTGCGAAGAAATGGCATCGCTCATATTATCCTCACTATTGCTGTGTTGAATAAAAATAATTTACAACGTTTTTATCATATGCTTAATTCATAGGGGCAAATTTATGTCGACTCATTTTACGGTCATTTTTGTCGTTCAGGCCGGTAATCGGCAAGTTGTAATAAAATGACAGCGCGTAATAAATAATCCGCCAGAGTGTGTTCGGAATAACTATTTAATCCGACACGAAAACTGAACCGCGGAATTAACCCGTGATAATAAATTTATCGTCGCTTTTTTGATGAGTATAACGGAGGAAACAGAGACGCCACTCATTCATATGAATGAGTGGCGTAAAAAAACTCGCCGCGCGGGCAGGAGGAAGAGAAGCGGGCCAGCGACCGGTTAGCGCGCCCCGGAATGGGACGCTCAGGTCGTGGGGCTTTCGCGGGTGGCCCGCGCCAGCGGGTTGCCGTCCAGTTCCAGCTGGTCGCGCAGCGCCCAGCCGCGCAGCTTGCCGGGGTTAAGTAATCCCGCCGGGTCGAGAGACTGTTTCACCGCCACGACGTCGGGACGAATCACGCCCTGTTTGCCGTCCTCAACCTGCAGCACGTGGGGGTTGTTAATCTTGACGTCGTTGTCGCGAAATATCTGCATGATGGCGTTAAGACGTTCGGGCGTGGTATAGCGCACCAGCTGCAGACCGCTGGCGGTGAGATTGCCCTCGATATCGCGCAGGAATTCAATATGGGACATCACCTCCCCGGCGAAGTGCTGCTCCATCTGTAAAATTTGCTGCGGATAGCGCAGCGGATCAAACGCCGTCTGCAGATAGGTCAGCGTATTGTCCACCTTGAGCGCATGCAGGGTGGTGTGGTTCCAGCAGTATTCCATTAACGAGCCGTTGCGCGTCCGGGCCTCCTCGCTGGCCTGCCGGATGGCGTTGCTCCCGCGATGGCGCGGTAACAGGCTGGCGCAGAGTCCTTCGCTCTCCTCGGCGATCAGGCTGATGACCGCATGCTGCCCGGCGCGGTAACGATCCTTGAGGTGGCTAAAATAGTCAGCGATCGGCGTGGCCAGCAGCGCCACCTGGCGCTTCACCAGCCCCGGCGAGCGGACGCAGGCGTTGGCATAGTTCAGCGCATCGGCGAAATCGTCAAACACGTCCAGACGTTCAATCCACTGGTGTGCAGGCGCCAGCGCCAGCTCAACCTCCAGGATAATGCCGTTGGTGCCGTAGGCGTGATGCAGGAGCAGCGCTTCGGGAGCCGGGACGGTCAGCACGCGGGGGACCGGCTCGACGGTCATTACTTTGACGCTGAGCACATTGCCGGGCGCAGCCAGCGGCCCATAGTTGATGGAGCCGATGCCGCCGAACCCGCCGCCGTAGAGACCGCCCAGGCTCGCCAGTCGATAGGTCGACGGCATACAGCGCAGCTCCCAGCCCGTCTGGCGGGCGGCGGTTTCGATGTCCGCCAGGCGAATGCCGGCCTGGGCCCTCACTGTGCCGTTGCCGAGGGCGACGATCTGGTTGAGCCCGGTCATATCCACCAGCAGCCCGCCTTCGAGGGGGACCAGCTGTCCGTAGTTGCCGGTGGCGCTGCCGCGCAGGGTCAGCGGCAGCTGGTGCTGCGCGCAGGCGCAGACCAGCTGGCGCAGCTCCTCTTCATCGCGCGGGCGAACCACCGCGTCCGCCTGTTTCCCCGCCAGTTGCTCGGTGAGTAGCGGACTGAACCAGTGAAAATCGCGGGAGAGCCGTTTGATCTTCGCCGGCTGTAAGGTCCACTCCAGCGCCGGGAGTGCCTGCTGGATCGCCGCGACCGCGTGTTGACGCTGTTCATCAGTCATCATTCTTTTTCCTGTTCGTCAGCAGAACATTAATGAGATTGCACGGCTTCGCTTTCATGCCAGGCGCTGAGCGCCCGGCGCGAAACCCAGGACATCACGCCAAACAGCGCGATCCCGGCGAGAGAGATCAGCAGCAGCGCGGCAAACATCAGCGGGATATCCAGCTGGTAGCCGGCCTGTAGGATCTGATAGGCCAGCCCGGTATTGGTCCCGCCGGTCCCGGCGACAAACTCCGCCACCACCGCGCCAATCAGCGACAGCCCACTGGAAATACGCAGCGCGCCGAAGAAATAGGGCAGCGCCGAGGGGATACGCAGCCGCACCAGCGTTTGCCAGCGGCTGGCGTGATTGAGGCGAAAATAGCTCAGCAGGCCGGGGGAGACGCTGCGCAGTCCCTGAGTGGTATTGGAGATGATGGGAAACACCGCCATCAGGGTGGCGCACACCACCAGCGAGAGCGTGGCATCCTTCACCCAGATGATGATCAGCGGGGCGATGGCGACGATCGGCGTCACCTGCAAAAACACGATGTAGGGAAACAGGGCGGTTTCCACAAAGCGGTTCTGCACCAGGATAAACGCCACCGCGGCGCCGATGACAATCGACAGCAGAAACGAGATCAGGGTGATCTTGAGGGTGAACAGCAGCGCCAGCAGCAGCGGCGTGAGATGCGTCCACAGGCTTTCCAGCATCACCAGCGGCGACGGCACCAGAAAGGCCGGGATACGGAAATAGCTCACTGCGCCCTGCCACAGGAGCACCATCGCCACCGCGACGAGGGTCGGATAGAGAATTTTGAGAAAACGCGGATGCTGGATCCACGGCGTTGCGGTTGTGGTTTTCATATTATGGCTCCATACCAGACTGGCTGGCCTGCAATAGACTGTCCTGCAGCTGACGGGCATACAGGGAAAAGGCCGGGCTGACGCGGAACGCCTCGCTGCGCGGGAACGGCTCGCGGATGGCGATATCTTCGACCACCCGTCCGGGACGGGCCGCCATCATGATCACCCGCTGGGAGAGAAACACCGCTTCGTGGATCGAGTGGGTGACGAACACTACCGTCAGGTTCTGCTCCTGCCAGAGACGCAGCAGGTCGCTGTCGAGTTTGTTACGCGTAATTTCATCCAGCGCGCCGAAGGGCTCATCCATCAGCAGCAGCTTTGGTCGGGTGACCAGGCCGCGGGCGATGGAGACGCGCATTTGCATGCCGCCGGAGAGTTCGCGCGGCAGGACGTCGGCGAATTTGCCCAGCCCCACCAGCTCAAGGACTTCACTCACCCGGGTATTGCCCTCCGCGCGCGGCACGCCGGCCAGATCCAGCGGCAGCCTGACGTTATTGCGCACGCTGCTCCACGGCATCAGGGTGGCTTCCTGGAAGACGAACGACAGCGGATGCTGGGCCTTTTCCCGACTGTCGCGCCGCCACAGCATCAGCTTGCCGTCGCTGGGCTCCACCAGGCCGGCGACCATCTTCAGCAGGGTGCTTTTACCGCAGCCGGACGGGCCGAGCAGGGTAATAAACTCCCCCTGATTGATGGTCAGGTTGACGGGCAGCAGCGCCCGGGTGCCGTTGCTGTAGATTTTCTCCGCCGACAGCACCTCGATGGCCGGGGTGGCAGCGGCGGGTATAAAGCGGGTATCGCTCATCACGGTCAGTTTCGGGGCGGTATTCATGGCATCACTCCGGCGTCTTTGACCATCTCCAGGGTGTAAGTCTGCTCAAACGGCACCTTGCTGGCGTCGATCAGTTTGTTTTTCACCAGCATGTCCCAGGTTTTCTTCAGCCGCGGCTCGGTGATGATGCCGATGCCGCCGGTCTTAGCATCGCCGCCGGTCACCAGCTGGTACTGCTTCATCTGGGCAATGCCAAAGGCGATCTGCTCGGCGCCCATTTGCGGATTTGCTTTACCGATCAGGCTGTTGCCGGGGGTGGGATCCTGCAGGTAGCTTTTCCAGCCTTCCATGGAGGCTTTGACGAAGGCCGCCACCGCCGCCGGACGTTTGCGGATGGTGTCGGCCATACAGATAATCGAGTTGCCGTAGGGCGGGTAGCCCCAGTCGCTGAGCGGATAGACATAGAACGGCTGCCCGCCTTTGGCGACGGAGAACGGCTCGGAGGTCACGTAGCCCTGCTGCACCAGGTTTTTATCGGCGAGGAACGGCTGAACGTTAAAGGTATAGGGGCGCACTTTGCTGCCAGCCAGACCCAGCTCGCTTTTCGCCCACGGCCAGAAGGAGGTATAGGCCTCGGTGGCGAGCAGGAAGGTTTTGTCTTTAAGTTCCGCCGGGTTCTCCACCTTGTCATGGGTGATAAACACCGTCGGCGAGTGCTGGAACACGGTGGCGACGGTCACCGCGTGCACCCCGGCCTGCCAGGTCTCCAGCGCCTGGCCGTTGTCGCCAAGGGTGCAGTCCGCCTGACCGGCCGCCATCAGCTGCATGACGTTGATCTGCGGGCCGCCCATTTTAATTTCGACATCGAGACCGGCGTGTTGATACAGCCCAGTGGCCTGGGCCTGGTAAAACCCGCCGTGTTCGGCCTGGGCATACCAGTTGGTGAGAAAGGTAAACTTCTCCGCCGCGAAGCAGGAGGCTGAGGTCGCGAGGGCGGCCACGGTCAGCAGGGTAAAAACGGGCGTCAATCTGGTATTCATCAGGGCTCCCTGGATTCAGCAGCGAAAGAAGGTGGTAGGGACTGCACAAAGCCGTGCCAGTGCTGTTTGCCCCAGGTCGGTTCGCGACGTTCGACCCAGGCCATGCGGTGGATCTCGATGATCGCCTGCGCCCAGCTGGCGGCGAGGGAGTCGAGAAGCCCTTCGCCTTGCTCCCGCGTCGCCGGGGTCGGGTCGCCAATCACCCCGCTGGGGCCAAAGTCATACGACGCCCACGCCGCCGCCGGACGACCTTTCGACAGGGTTGGGCAGGGGAATTCCGGCGGGAAGTTGGCGACCGCCCGCTCCATATGAACGCACTCCGGGGCCAGCGCCAGCATCAGCGCCGTTTCGCTATGCCCGGCGTGCATCGCCATCCGCTGTTCATGCGGGCTGAGAAACTGTTTTTCGCAGTTGGGCACGTTGAACACGTCGTGGGGGATGGCGATGAAATCCCCGTGGCGCAGGCGCATTTCCCGGCAGGCGATCTGCAGGATCTGCGGCTGGCCGCCGTGGCCGTTGATCATCAGCAGCTTGCGAAAACCGGCCCGATAGAGAGATTCGGCGATCTCCAGCAGGGTATGCAGCAGCGTATCGCCGCTAAGGGTCAGGGTGCCGGGAAAATGCAGATGCTCCTCGGACTTACCGTAGACGATCGGCGGAATGGCGTAGGCCGGGATCGTCGCCGGCAGCCTGGCGAGGGCATGGCCCGCCACGCCGGAAGATATCACGCTGTCCACCGAGCAGGGCAGATGCGGGCCGTGCTGTTCGATCGCCCCGGTGGGGAGGACGATAACCGTATTGCTTTTATCCGGCAGGGCGGCCACGTCCGTCCAGCTCAGAAAAGGAAGAAAGCGCGCGGCAGGAATGTAACCGTTAATCATCGCGGTGCCTCGGAGTTAAATGACGGGGGTAACCAGACGGTCGCTTCGACTTCAATCAGTACCGTGGCGTCGGGCAGCATTTCGCTGACCTGCACCACGGTGGAAACGGGCGGCTGGTCGGGGTAAAACAGCTTCCTGACCCGGCTGTAATAGGGAAAATGGTCAAGGTTGCGAAAGTACTGCACCAGCTTGATAACGTCGCTCATCTGCCCTCCCGCGGACGCCACGGTGCGGCGGATGCTCTCCAGGACGTACCAGCTCTGGGCGAGGATCGGGCCCTGTTTCGCATCGGTCGAAAATTCGCCGGTCGCCCCCAGCAGCTCCCGCACCGGCTCAGGCACATCCTGAAAGCCGTTGACGATGGTGCCGGTCAGGGGATTGACCGGAATAATGCCGGAGAGAAAGATAAAATCGCCGGCTCTGCGCCAGGCGGCATACCGCGCCAGCGGCGCCCCGGCGCCTGCTTCAAGACTCATGTGCCATCTCCTCCTGCCACACGCGCCGGTGGGTTAACCTGCCGTGGTTAACCACCAGACGGGCGGCGCTGTTTAAAGGCCAGGTAAAACGGTCGCTACCCGGGAAAATCACTACGCTGGCCGCCGCCCCGACGGCAAAAGGCGCCGCGTCTGCCGGCGAACCGGTTAGCGCCGCGCGATCGCAGATCAGCCGCGACTGCCGGTCGAACAGGTCGCTGAGCTGAGCGCTGAACAGACCGCAGGCCAGGGTGTCCAGCGGGTCATAGCTCCCCGCCGGGCAGAAGGCATCCTGCACGTTGTCGCAGCCGAGCAGGGTGGCCACGCCGGCGGCCTGCGCCTCGTGCAGCAGGGTGATCCCCCGCTGGCGCGGCGTGCGGCCGAACGTCGCATCCTGCAGCAGCAGGTTGGTCATCGGCAGAGCGATAAGGGTGACGCCGTGCGCCGCCAGCTGGCGCAGGATCGGCGCCGCCTGTTCGTCGCTGCCGGCGGCCAGCGCGCAGCCGTGGCTGCAGCAGATATGCCCGGGAAAAGGGTGGCGGGAGAGATGATCCGCCAGCCAGGTCAGCCCCTGAGACACTTCGCTGAGCTCCTCATCAATATGCAAATCCAGATCCAGATCCCAGCGGGCCGCGCTGCACAGCAGATTTTCCATGGCGGCGGCGTCCCAGTTGGAGGAGTGGATGAAGCCGCCCAGCAGGCAGCGCTCCCCGCTGTTGGCGACCGCGCGGGCAATGGCCTCGGCTTCCACCGGATCCTGAAACAGGGGCAGCGGGACCAGCGCCACCCGCTCCAGGGTGATGCCGACGGTATCGAGGCGGGCGATCTCCTGCCAGGCGTCCGGCGCGTCGGCGGTAAACCAGTCGACATGGCTGCGCAAATGGGTCACGCCATTCGCTGCCGCCCGGGCCAGCGCGGCGGACGCCCGACGTTGAATATCCGCCCTGGTCCAGTGTCGGCGATCCTCGTGCATGGCGTGGATTGCCGCCAGCAGCCCGGCCTGCGCCGGACGGCAGCGTTCAATGGTGAATGTCTTGTCCAGATGGGCATGGGGTTCCACCAGGCCGGGGAGCGTCAGGGCTCCCGCCAGGTCCCACAGGCCGGGAGTCGGCTGGTCGGTTGGGGTCAGTGCGGCAATCCGGCCGTCGCGAAAGGCCAGGTCCGCCAGCAGCGGCTCACCGTTGGCCCGCGTCGGCCAGCCGTCGGGCAGCGCCCAGGCCGGGAGTCGGGCGCGGCTGATCCCGACAAGCGGCGCGCAAGAGGAGGGGAACGTCATCGTCAGTCTCCTCACAGATCCAAAACCAGAAGCGGGGATTTCGCCCGCGAACAGCAGAGCGTGATCTGGTCGTTGCCAGCTTTCTCTTCCGCCGTCAGCACGCTGTCCCGGTGCTCGGGGATCCCGTCGAGGACCCCGGTAATACAGGAGCCGCACATTCCCTGTTCGCAGGAGAGCATTACCTCCACCCCGGCGTGTTGTAATACCTGAGCAATGGTTTGATCCGCGGCCACCTGCAGGCGCTGCCCGCTGGAGGCCAGCTCAATATAAAACGCATTTTTCGCCGCAGTATTATTTTCCGCCGCGGGAGTAAAACGCTCGAATACGAACTGCGACGGCGACCAGCGATATTCCTCCATGACCGACCGCAGTCTCTGAATATAACCCTCCGGGCCGCAGGCTATTACTGCGGTATCAGGGTGGGGCACAGTTAAGCATTCGGGGACCCGCTGGCGAAGCGACGCGCCTTCCTCGCTGCAGTGAATGGCCACCGTGCCGTTCGCAGTCAGCTGGTTCAGGCGCGGGGAGAAGGCGGTCTGGCGCGAACTGGCGACATAATAATGCAGCTCCAGCGCCCCCTTTCTGGCGGCAATCGCTTCAGCCATCGCCAGCAAAGGCGTGATGCCGATACCGCCGGCAAACAGCAGGTAGCGCCCGGCCTGCGGCAGGGGAAAATGGTTGCGCGGCGGCGAAATGGCGAGCCGATCGCCGGCTTTGAGCTGCTGGTGCAAATAGCGTGAGCCGCCGGTGGAAGCATCAGTCAGCCTGACGCAAATTTCATAAGTATTACTGCGGTCAGGCGTGCCGCACAGGGAATACTGCCGCGGACCGACGCCGGGAATAATAATATCGATATGCGCCCCGGCGGAGTAGGCCGGTAATATTTCCCCGGCCGCCGCCTGCAATATTAATGATAGATTTCCCTGTCCATTGGGGCGTATTTCCCCGACCGAGACCGAAATAAGATCGTGGCTGTGCATTACCGTTTACTCTCCCTCACTCCGCTGTCTGCAGGGCGGCCAGGGGCGGCGAAGAGATAACTCCCCTTCGCGGTGAACTGTCCGGCGTGCAAGAAAATGGGTGAAACGATCGTTTCTCCGCTATGAATGCTACGGTATTGTGATAAAACTGTTGCGTCCAGAGCTTTGATTCGCACAACCCGTTGCAAAAAAGAGAGCACCCAAACCATGTTTGCCTTCTCCCGATTTCTGCTCTATTTCACCGAAGTGGCCCGTCAGGGATCGTTTCGTAAAGCGTCAGAGGCGCTGCATGTGTCGGCGTCTTCCATCGACCGTCAGATTTTGCGCGTGGAACAGGAGCTGGCGATGCCGCTCTTCGAGCGCCATCCCACCGGGCTGAGGCTGACCGCCGCCGGGGAGCTGCTCCTGCACGCGGCCAATAACTGGAAAAAGGACTTTACCCGGGTCTGTGAGCAGCTGGACGATCTGCGCGGGTTGCGGCGGGGGCATGTGCGCATCGCCACCATCGATGCCATTAACCGGCATTTCTTTTCGACGATGCTCAAAGAGGTGCATAAACATTATCCCAACATCTCTTTTACATTGACCACCATCAACAATATCCACATCCAGCAGGCGCTGATCTCCGGCGAGGCGGATTTCGGCATCATGCTCAATCCCCAGACCTCTCGTGAACTGCAGGTGCGGGCGTTTGCCGAGATGAATATGGGGATTGTGGTGCCCACCGGCCATCCGCTGGCCAGCCGCAGCGCGGTGCGCTTTAGTCAGTGCCTCGACTACCCCTTTATCCTGCCGTCCGCCCCATTGATGATCAGCGAGCCGGTGGAGGCGCTGGTGAACATCAGCGGCAACGAGGTAAAGGAGGTGGCGGTATCGAATAACATTCACATGATCCGCACCCTGATCAAAGAGCAGATGGGCATCGGTATTTTGTGTCGCCTGGATATTCTGGATGAGATTCAGTCCGGTCAGCTGGCGTTTATTCCGTTGACCGATCCGCAGCTTAAACCCTTCACCCTG
>OFCP01001253.1_pt1 | contig 9927 bp, 8 predicted proteins | sample 1520831 | NCBI WGS metagenome assembly OFCP01 (sample SAMEA2699039, study PRJEB24076) | metagenome | biome: Human gut stool | place: Spain | collected 2013-03-20 | reverse complement strand
TGAACAACGCCGGTGCGATCGAGGTGTTAATGCCGGTCGTTCAGCCATCTGAACTGTGGCAGGAGAGCGGGCGCTGGGAGCAGTACGGCCCGGAACTGTTGCGCATTGCCGATCGCGGCGATCGTCCGTTCGTCCTCGGCCCAACCCACGAAGAGGTCATTACCGATCTGATCCGCAACGAGCTGAACTCCTATAAACAGCTGCCGCTGAACTTCTATCAGATCCAGACCAAATTCCGCGACGAAGTGCGCCCGCGTTTCGGGGTGATGCGCTCCCGTGAATTCCTGATGAAAGATGCCTACTCTTTCCATACTTCGCAGGAATCGCTGCAGGAAACCTACGACGCGATGTATGCCGCTTACAGCAAAATCTTCAGCCGTATGGGGCTGGATTTCCGCGCGGTACAGGCTGACACCGGTTCTATCGGCGGCAGCGCCTCTCATGAATTCCAGGTGCTGGCGCAGAGCGGCGAAGACGATGTGATCTTCTCCGACAGCTCCGACTACGCGGCAAACATCGAGTTTGCGGAAGCCGTTGCGCCGAAAGAGCCGCGCGCAGCCGCCACCCAGGAGATGACCCTGGTCGATACGCCGAACGCCAAAACCATCGCCGAGCTGGTGGAGCAGTTCAACCTGCCGATTGAAAAAACCGTGAAAACTCTGCTGGTGAAAGCGGTTGAAGATAGCGCTTCCCCGCTGGTTGCCCTGCTGGTGCGCGGCGATCACGAGCTGAACGAAGTGAAAGCGGAAAAACTGCCGCAGGTCGCCAGCCCGCTGACCTTCGCCACCGAAGAAGAGATCCGCGCCCTGGTGAACGCCGGTCCGGGCTCCCTGGGCCCGGTGAACATGCCGGTTCCGGTGATTATCGACCGTACTGTAGCGGTGATGAGCGATTTCGCCGCTGGCGCCAACATCGATGGCAAACACTACTTCGGCATCAACTGGGACCGCGATGTCGCGACGCCGGAAGTGGCCGACATCCGTAACGTCGTCGCCGGCGACCCGAGCCCGGATGGTAAAGGTACCCTGCTTATTAAGCGCGGTATCGAAGTGGGTCATATCTTCCAGCTGGGGACGAAGTACTCCGAGGCGATGAAAGCTGCGGTCCAGGGCGAAGATGGGCGTAACCAGATCCTGACCATGGGCTGCTATGGTATCGGGGTGACTCGCGTGGTAGCGGCGGCGATTGAGCAGAACTTTGACGATCGCGGTATCGTCTGGCCGGATGCGATTGCGCCGTTCCAGGTGGCGATCCTGCCGATGAACATGCACAAGTCTTACCGTGTGCAGGAGCTGGCGGAGAAACTGTACGCCGAGCTGAGCGCCCAGGGTATTGAAGTGCTGATGGACGATCGTAAAGAGCGTCCGGGCGTGATGTTCGCCGATATGGAGCTGATCGGTATCCCGCACACCATCGTGCTGGGCGATCGTAACCTCGACAACGATGATATCGAATACAAGTATCGTCGCAACGGTGAGAAGCAGCTGATTAAGACCGGAGATATTGTGGAATATCTGGTTAAAGCGATAAAAGGCTAACACCCACCTCAGGGCCCTGAACGGATGTCAGGGCCTTTTTTTTTTACAAGGACAGTACCAATGACTGCACATCTCCTCCGCAGCGGACTGCTTACTTTTGCCCTGCTCCTGCTTACCGCCTGTACCCTGGACGTCGGCCGCAGCTCGCCTTCCACATCTGCTGCCGATGACCATTCATCATCCTGGGCTGTTACCCTCCAGCGTCAAAGCTCGATTGCCGGCAGCGGACTGCGCGAAATCGCCGAAAGCGACCTGCGCTCCGGCGACCTGCTGTTCTCCTCCAGCCTGGGCGTCACATCGCTTGGGATCCGCGCATTCAGCGCCTCTTCCGTAAGCCACGTCGCGCTGTATGTTGGCGAAGGTCAGGTTGCGGAAGCCACCGGCGCCGGCGTACAAGTGATTACCCTTCAGCAGGCGCTGGCGCACAGCGATAAACTCTTTGCTCTCAGGGTGCCTGACCTGACGCCGGACCAGGCGACGGCGATGAAAAGTTTTGCCTGGCAGGTCAAAGACAGCGGGTATAACTATCGCGGCATTATTCAGTTTATCCCTTATATGGTCACCAAACCGCTCTGCTCGCTCAACCCCTTCTCACGAGACTTTCGCCAGCAGTGCGTCAGCGGCCTGGCTAAAGCGCAGCTGGGCGATGCGGCAAGCGGCGACAAGAAAGCGTGGTTTTGCTCGGAGTTTGTCAGCGAGGCCTTTGTCCGAGCCGGGCATCCGCTGACGCTCGCGCAGGCGGCGTGGATCAGTCCTTCCGATCTGCTGCACATGCGGGAAGGAGACGTCGCCACGTTTAAACCCGAAACGCAGCTCCAGTATGTCGGGCATTTGAAACTGGGAGTTTATCTTCAGGCCGGTAAGCTGGTGGGGCTGAACAAACCGAAGGACGGTGCGGAGTAAAGAAACGATTGACGCTTTTCCGCCAGCCAGATCCACGCTCACTCTTGATGTGACAGGGTTAATAACAGGAGGAAGTAGGTGGTACTGCGCGGGATCATCCCCTGCCCGTTACCCGGACAGGGGCCTGACAATCAATGGCTGCAGTTTTTACCGGGAATAAATTTGCCGGCTTGATCCGTCATCAGCGTTTTCATCATCTCGCCGGTATCCGGGTTCGCTTCGAGAGTAAAGTGCCCTTCTACCACCAGCAGTACCGGGCGAGTATCGGTCCCGCGCGCGGCGGCATAATCCCGTTCAAGCTGGGCATTGTTCGCCACCGCGACGCGTTTACCGGTCGCGCAATCGGTAAAGGTTGCCGCATCGGCCATATAGAAATACATGCCGCGCATCACCATCGGCGTCGTCGGCAGGCTGGCCTTCACTGGCTCCAGGGTATAGTTGAGAGGAGACTGAATGGGGCTTCCGTTGCGGTCGAGCATCTCCAGCTTGTCGCCTTTCGCGCGAAAGTAAGATTTCTCGCCCTTGCTGTTGGTCAGCACCAGCTTATCCGCGGTACGCGCCCAGGTGCCGTACGAGGCAAAGGATGACGGCTCACGACGGGCGCCCTGGTAGTGCTCATTCATCACCCAGGTCCCGTCTTTTTCCAGGAACAGCGAGGTGTCGATACCTTCGCAATCCGCGCAAGGCAGCACGCCTCGCCAGCTTTGCTGCATCGGCTTGAGCTCTTCCATCGCCGCTGGCTGGACCGTGTCAGTCTCGGCGCGATGGTTACAACCAAACAGCGCGAACAGCGAACAGGCCGCTATCACGGAGAATACGATTTTCTTCACTTTGCTTTCCTTATCATCCATTTCACCCGTTCGCCGACGCCTTCACTGGCGAACTTTCCCACGCAGCGCCTTGACTGAGGACTTCTGTGCCTTGGAAGCAAGGCGTCGCTCTTTCGATGCCCGAGTCGGTCGCGTCTCCCGGCGACTTTTTTGCACTGCGGTTAATTCTTTAATAAGGGCCACCAGCCGGGCGATCGCCGCTTCACGGTTCATCTCCTGGCTGCGGTATTCCTGAGCCTTAATGATAACCACACCGTCAGCAGAAATTAAGTGGTGGCTGGCGGCGAGCAGGCGCTCTTTGTAAAACTCCGGCAGGCTTGAAGCTTTAATATCAAAGCGCAGATGGATCGCCGTCGACGCTTTGTTCACATGCTGCCCCCCTGCTCCCTGGGCGCGAATGCCTGACAAGACGATCTCGTCGTCGGCAAGGGCTACGCTGCGGCTAATAGTAATCATGCCGACGCTTGCCAGGCGGTAAGCTGAATTTCCAGATTATTCCGAGCGTCGGATAACCAGATACTGCCCTCCTGCAGAGTGGCCTGCAGCGTCATGGTACGGTCGGCAAAGGCGCTAAGCAGTGCCAGTTGCGCATCATCAAGATACCAGATGGTCAGCTTCGGGTACGCCGCAAGCTTGCTCTGATTCTGCTGCCACCAGATTTCAGCTGCCCGGCTATTATAGGCAAACAGCGCCACCGCCTGCGCCCGTGAGCAGGCTTTCTTAATCCGCCGCTCATCCGGCAGACCCAGTTCGATCCACAGATCGACCCCGAGATGATCGTTAAGCAGCCACAGCTCCGGCTCGTCGTCCGACGACAGACCGCGGGTAAACTGTAGCCGTTCATCGGCATATTTGATCCATGCCAGCAGGCGCAGCATCATGCGCTCCTGGGTTTCTGACGGATGCTGAGCCAGCGTCAGGTTAGCATCCAGAAACTGGTTGCGATCCAGATCGGCTACATTTACCGCAGCTTTATATATTGTCGCTTTCAGCGCCATGAATAAACTCCTGAAAAGAATGGCGTACATTGTAGCGAAACTGGGGGCAAAAGGCTGTCGTCAATCGCAGCAACCTGTTTCATCCTGCTGAAATTGCTTAAATGACTATGATATAGTTCCCTTGCTAAACAGAGTTTATCTTCGTAGGCTTAAACTTGCATCCCACGGTTGAGTCAGAACGCTGACAGGAGGGCATGTGGACCACTATTGTGAGTTAATACGCAAGCGGTATGCGGAAATAGCCAGCGGAGACTTAGGGTATATCCCGGATGCGCTGGGTTGCGTGTTGAAAGTATTGAATGAGATTGCGGCGGATGAGGCCCTTTCGGAGTCAGTCAGGGAAAAGGCCGCTTATGCGGCAGCAAACTTACTGGTGAGCGATTATGTCAATGAATGATACTTATCAACCCATTAACTGCGATGATTACGACAACCTGGAGCTGGCCTGCCAGCATCACCTGGTGCTGACGCTGGCGCTGAAGGATGGCGAACAGCTGCAGGCAAAGGCCAGCGATCTTATCTCGCGAAAAAATATCGAGTATCTGGTGGTCGAACTCGCCGGCAACGTCCGCGAGCTGCGCCTGGATAAAATCGCCAGCTTCAGTCACCCGGAAATCGGCACCGTGGTGGTGAGCGAATCCTGAATCAAAAACGGGCTTAATCGCCCGTTTTCCTCCACATCAGCCTGACCCCTTCCCCGTCCTTCACTTCACCTTCTGTGGTCACAAACAGATCGTCCGCTGCGGCAATCGGCGTTTCGCCGTAAAACAGCAGCGGCGTGGTGTCTCGTCGCCACGGAGCAACGCCCAGCTCCTGCCAGAGCTTCTTAAGCTTGCGTCCGCCATGGCGCCCGACAATATGCAGGTGGCCGCTGGCGCGAAAGCGGACGGTGACCGGCTCATCCGCCGACGGCGGGCGCAGCCTGCCGCCGGGCTGTAGCCCAGCCGCAGCGGCTGGCGCCAGTCGGGCCAGCGCTGAACGCTGTCCGCCTGACCGGGAAGATACTTCACCCAGTACAAACGCTGTTGAAAACGGCGGACGGTAAATTCCCCCAGCCGCAGACAGGGGCTGGCATCTTCCCGCGCCAGCGCCACCTCGTGCCAGAGGCGCTCAGGCACCTCGCGGGCGGGCATCGGCGCCTGCTGCCCGGCGAGCCAGCGACGCAGCAGCGCCGCTCGGCGCGGCGGACTCATCGACGCCAGCGGCGCGATAGCCAGCGAGCCATCTTCGGCCACCAGCGACGCCAGCTCCGCCGCCAACATCTCGTCCAGCAGTTGTTCCTGCTCGGCGCACAGGCTGGCGCTGCGGGCGACGGCCTCGCTAAAGTGCGGCCAACGCTCGCGCAGCACCGGGATCACCCGCAGGCGCAGGAAATTGCGGTCATAGGTATCATCCTGATTACTCTCATCTTCGATCCACGACAGCTGATGGGCGAGCGCCCACTGGCGTAGTGATTCGCGGGTTTCATTGAGGAGAGGACGCAGTAGTCGACTGCCGGCAAAGGCAGAGGATGGCGCCATCGCCGACAGGCCGGTAGGACCGCTGCCGCGTTTTAACGCCAGCAGCAGGGTTTCGCACTGATCGTCCTGGTGCTGGGCGGTCACTAACACCTCGCCGGCATTGAGCGTATCCTGAAAGGCCTGATAGCGCGCCGCACGAGCGTGGGCCTCGACGCCCAGCCCTCCCCGGGCTAACGTCACGCGATGCACCACCAGCGGCACCTGCCACTGCTGGCAAATCTGCCGACAATGCGCCACCCAGTCGTCTGCGTGGGCGCTAAGGCCGTGGTGAACATGCACCGCCCGCAGCGTCAGCGAGGGATCCTGTTCCCGCAGCAGCACCAGCTGATGCAGAAGAACCGTCGAGTCCAGACCGCCGCTGAAGGCCACCAGCAGCTGGCGATGGGGATGAAGCGTATGCGCAATATCAGCCGTCATATCCACGAACATACCGAGAAGTGATGGCCCGGCACGTTACCGGGCCAGGGCCGCGCTGGCAAGATTTACTGCTGATATATTTCCAGCGGCAGGTCGTCCGGATCGCTAAAGAAGGTAAAGCGTTTACCGGTAAAGGGATCGACACGAATCGCTTCGCACTCCACGCCATGCGCGGTGAGATGGGCTACCGCGGCGTCGATATCATCCACGCTAAAGGCCAGATGACGCAGCCCGCAGGCTTCCGGACGACTGGGGCGGGCTGGCGGAAACGGGAACGAGAACAACTCAATCACATACTCGCCGTTGAGCGCCAGATCGCCTTTCCAGGAATCGCGCTCGGCGCGATAAAACTCACTTTGCAGCGTAAACCCCAGAATATCGCAATAGAACGCTTTACTGCGGGCGTAGTCGGTCGCAATGATGGCAATATGGTGAACCCGTTTCAAACCCAGCATGGTTAAACTCCTTCTGTTAAGCCAGCCACGTTACTCGTGCGCGCCGTTAACGCGCAAGCCTTTCGTCATTTTTTAAGACTCGTACCCGATACACACCGTCCTCATCGCGCTTGGCGCCGTGAATATCGGTCTCAAAGCCCGGGTAATGACGGCCGATAGAGCAAAGCATCAGCAGAAAATCGAGCACCGCCCGGCTTTCCTCGGTGATCATCTCTCCCGGCATCAGCAGCGGAACCCCCGGCGGATAAGGGAGGATCATGTTGGCCGAAATCCGCCCCACCAGGTTCTCCAGTTCAATAGTTTCCACCTCCCCCTTGATCTGGCGCTGCCAGGCGTGATGCGGCGTCATTTTCATTTCCGGCAGGACGTCAAAGGCGCTGAGCATCAGCTGCGGCAGCTGATGCTGACGGATCAAGCGGTGGATCCCCTGCGCCAGATCCTGGATCCGCATGTTGCGGTAGAAGTCGGGATCTTCGGCGTACAGATCCGGCAGCATATTTTTCACCCGCAGATTAAGATCGTAGGCGCGTTTAAACTCGGTCAGGCCGCGCAGCAGCCCCATCGCCCGGGTTTTATCGATGCCGATACTGAACAGGAACAGCAGATTGTAGGGGCCTGTTTTCTCTACCACCACGCCCCGCTCGTCGAGGAACTTCGCCACCAGCGCCGCCGGGATCCCCTCTTCATCCATATTCCCCTGCTCGTCCATGCCCGGCGTCAGAATGGTGACCTTCACCGGATCGAGATACATATGATCCGCATCGGCATCTTTGAAACCGTGCCAGTCCTCGCCCGGCGCTACCGGCCAGCACTCGGCTTTATCCACGGCTTCCGGCTGCCAGATATCAAAGAACCAGCCGTCCGACTCCTCGCGCAGTCGCTGCACCTCTTTGCGGAAGTCCAGCGCCCGCTCAATGGAGCGCTGGATCAGACGTTTACCGGAGTTGCCGCGCAGCATCGCCGCCGCGGTCTCAATCGACGCGACGATGGGGTAGCTCGGCGACGTAGAGGTATGCATCATAAAGGCTTCGTTAAAGGTCTCTTCATCATAGTTGCCTTTAATGTGGATCAGCGAGGCCTGCGACAGCGCGGCCAGCATCTTATGCGTCGACTGCGTCTCGAAGATGACTTTCCCGGGGATCCGCTCCCCGCTCATACCGCTTTTCCCCTGATATATCGGATGGAAATGGGTATAGGGCACCCAGGCGGAATCGAAATGGATCGACGGGACATCGAGCGTCTCCTTAAGCCAGGTGGTGTTATAGAGCAGACCATCGTAGGTGGAGTTGGTGATCACCGCATGCACGGGCCACTGCGCCCCGCCCGTGTCGCGCACTTTCTGCTGAATGCTGTCGCGGGTAAATTCGCGCCGGGGGATACCGCCGAGGATCCCCAGCGCGTTGCGGGTCGGCTTCAGCCACAGGGGAACCACATCGCTCATCATCAGCAGGTGGGCCAGCGATTTGTGACAGTTACGGTCAATCAGCAGGGTGCTGCCGGCGGGCGCCGAGTACATGCCGACAATTTTATTGGACGTCGAGGTGCCGTTGGTCACCATATAGCTTTGCTCGGCGCCAAAGGCGCGCGCGATATACTCCTCCGCCTCCAGGTGCGGGCCGGTATGATCCAGCAGGGAGCCCAGCTCGGTGACCGAAATCGAGACATCCGCCTTCAGCGTATTCCCGCCAAAAAAATCATAGAACAGGCAGCCCACCGGGCTTTTCTGATAGGCGCTGCCGCCCATATGGCCCGGCGTACAGAAGGTATATTTTCCCTCCTGGACATAGTTGAACAGCGCGCGGGTAAACGGCGGAGTGATATTCTCCAGGTACTCGCGGGTGTACTGCCCAATGCGGGTGGCGATCTCTTCGGAGAGTCCCAGCGCATATTCGAAGAACCACAGCGTCATGCGCAAATCCTGACTGCTGACATCCATCGTCGAGTGGGCGTTAATAAAGGCGTACAGAGGAAGGTATTCATTGAGCTGATTGATATCGCTGCACAGATCGACGCTGTATTCATCCCAGTCGAAGATCACCCCGCAGATGCGCGGGTTGTGCTCGATAAACTGCAGCAGGTCGGCGCTGTTTTGCGGCCAGATGGTCTGGAAGCCCTTGCGCTGCAGCGCCGCTTCCAGTTCTTTGATCGGCTCGTCTTTGTGGTAGACGCCGTGAGGCCCCATGATGGCGATGATATTCACGCTTTCCTCCTGGTATTCACCTAAGTCAAGCATCATAGCAATCCCCCGGGCGCATCGCACATAAAAAAAGGGCCGGAAAATCCGGCCCTTAGTGTTTAGTCCTGACGAAAAAGTTAAGCGTAACCGTAGCTCATCAGACGCTGATAACGGCGGTTCAGCAGCTCTTCTTCGCTGAGCAGATCGAGGTCTGCCAGGTCTGCCAGCAGCTGCGCCTTCAGGCTTGCCGCCATCGCTTCCGGGTTGCGGTGAGCGCCGCCCAGCGGTTCCGGAACGATAGAATCGATCAGCTTCAGCTCTTTCAGACGCGGGGCGATAATGCCCATCGCTTCCGCAGCCAGCGGCGCTTTATCCGCGCTCTTCCACAGAATGGAGGCGCAGCCTTCCGGCGAAATGACCGAATAGGTGCTGTACTGGAGCATGTTGACCTTGTCGCCCACGCCGATCGCCAGCGCGCCGCCGGAGCCGCCTTCACCGATTACGGTGCAGATAACCGGCACGCTCAGACGCGACATCTCACGCAGGTTGCGGGCGATCGCTTCCGACTGGCCACGCTCTTCCGCGCCGACGCCCGGGTAGGCGCCCGGGGTGTCGATAAAGGTGATGATCGGCATTTTAAACCGCTCAGCCATCTCCATCAGGCGTAGCGCTTTGCGGTAGCCTTCCGGCGCCGGCATCCCAAAGTTGCGGCGAATTTTCTCTTTGGTTTCACGACCTTTCTGGTGGCCGATGATCATCACCGGACGACCGTCAAGACGCGCGATACCGCCGACAATCGCTTTATCGTCAGCGAAGGCGCGGTCACCGGCCAGTTCGTCAAATTCGTCGAACGCCAGGCGGACATAATCCAGGGTGTAAGGACGGCGCGGGTGGCGCGCCAGTTGCGCAACCTGCCATGCACCGAGATCGGCGAAGATTTTGCGCGTCAGCTCTACGCTTTTCTCACGCAGACGATGCACTTCTTCGTCGATGTTAATATCCAGTTTCTCATCCTGACGGCTTACCGCAGTCAGGGAATCGATTTTCGCTTCCAGCTCTGCAATCGGCTGTTCAAAATCAAGGAAATTCA
>OFCP01001251.1_pt1 | contig 9942 bp, 10 predicted proteins | sample 1520831 | NCBI WGS metagenome assembly OFCP01 (sample SAMEA2699039, study PRJEB24076) | metagenome | biome: Human gut stool | place: Spain | collected 2013-03-20 | reverse complement strand
ACCGCCGATATGGTGGTGGAGCTGCTCTGCGGCGGCAAGACCCCCGCAGACCTGCCCTACCAGACCTTCGACAACGGCATCGTGACCATCAATACAGAAACGGCCGCAGCATTGGGCATGGACGACAATACCCTGAACATGATTAAGGAAGCCTTCAAGCCCTACTGCACCGAAATTGTGGTAGTGACCACGCAGGAGAATTTCTAAAAAGGAGTACATCAACCATGCTGGCGAGTATCTTTTCGCTCAACGTGATCCAGACGGCGCTGGAGCTGGGCTGCATTTACGGTCTGGTGGCGCTGGCGCTGTTTCTGAGCTATTCGATCCTGAACATTGCCGACTTGTCCACCGATGGCTGCTTCACCCTTGGCTGTGCCGTGGCCTGCCAGGTGGCGCTGACAGGCCACCCCATCCTGGCCCTGTTCGCGGCCATGGCGGCGGGTGTGTGTTCGGGCTTTGTCACCGCCTTTTTGCAGACACGTCTGGGCGTTGAGAGCATCATGGCAGGCATCATCGTGAACACCGGTCTATACACCATCAATCTGGCGGTCATGGGCTTTTCGTCCACGATGTCCCTGGTCAAGACCGATACGGTATTCTCGCTGGCAAAATCCGCACTGGCCTTTATGGGCGGCTGGTATAAGCTGGTCATCGCGGCGGCGGTCATTGTACTCGCCTGTGCCGCCATGGTGGGTTTCCTGGGCACCCGGCTGGGCCTTTCCATCCGCGCCACCGGCGACAATGCCGCCATGGTGCGGGCCTCCAGCATCAACCCGGCCTTCACCATCACAGTGGGCCTGTGCATCTCGGGCGCGCTGACCGCCCTTTCCGGCGGCCTGCTGGCCCAGTACCAGAAGAGCAGCGACATCAACGTGGGCACCGGCATGGTGACCATTGCACTGGCTTCCCTTATCATCGGCGAAACGCTGGTGGGCAAGCGCACCATGGTGCGCCGGGTGCTGGGCGTGGTGTTCGGCAGCTGCCTGTATCGCTTTATCGTGGCCGTGGCCCTGCGCTTCAATGTGCCCGCCGCCGCCATGAAGCTGGTGAGCGCCCTCATCGTGGCTGTGGCCATCTCGATGCCCGCCATCCGGGCAAAGTTTGCCTTTGAGCAGCGCAAGCACAATGCCCGGAAGGAGGTGCACTGAGATGGAAATGCTGGAACTGAACAACCTGCACAAGACCTTTAACCCTGGCACCGTCAACGAAAAGGTGGCCCTGAACGGTGTGAGCCTGCACATGGAGGCGGGCGACTTTGCCACCATCGTGGGCTCCAACGGCGCGGGCAAATCCACCATGTTCAACGCCATCACCGGCGGTTTCATTGCCGACGAGGGCAGCATCGTGCTGGGCGGGCAGGACATTACCTTTGCGCCCGAGTATGAGCGCAGCAAGGTCATCGGCCACCTGTTCCAGGACCCCCTCAAGGGCACGGCCCCCAATATGACCATTGAGGAAAACCTTGCGCTGGCCTATCTCCGGGCAGGAACCGCCCCCCACGCCATCTTCTCCCGCATCTCCCGCAAGGATAAGGAGCTGTTCCGGGAAAAACTTGCCCTGTTGAACATGGGCCTTGAGGACCGGATGAAGCAGCCGGTGGGTCTGCTTTCCGGCGGCCAGCGGCAGGCGCTGACCCTGCTCATGGCCACCCTCGTTACCCCCAAGCTCCTGCTGCTGGACGAGCACACCGCAGCCCTCGACCCTGCCACGGCGGAGAAGGTGCTGGAGCTGACCAAGAGCATCGTGGCCGAGAAAAAGATCACCTGCCTGATGGTCACCCACAACATGCATCAGGCCCTCGAGCTGGGCAACCGCACCCTGATGATGGACGGCGGCCGCATCGTGTTCGATGTCAAGGGCGAGGAGCGCAGGAAGATGACCGTGGACGACCTGCTGGAAAAGTTCCGCGAGAATGCCGGCAAGGCCCTGGACAATGACCGCATCCTGCTGAGCAAGGTGGAAGCGGGCAACTGAAAAGAAACTCAAACTGCCCTGTCTGGACCCGAAACCGTGTCTGACAGGGCAGTTTTGATACAACAAGGAGAAAACGAGATGAAAATAACGATCCGTACCCCGCAGATGCAGGATTATGACCGATTTTCTGCTATTATGGATCAGGTCCAGCAGATGCATGTCGAGTGGCGGCCGGATGTCTACAAGCCGGCCAGCCCATTGATTACAAAGGAACTGTTTGGCGAACTCCTGAAATGGGACAGCTGGTATATTGCCGAGACGGACGGCATCGTTGTTGGTGTTCTGGAAGTGTTTAAGCGGCATGTGGAAAGCCCGGCGCAGGTAACAAAGGATGTTTTGTTCGTCAGCACCATGGCGGTGGATGAGGCGTATCGCGGGAAGGGCATCGGGCACCAGTTCTTTGATAAGGTGAAGCAACTCAAAGCAGAAAAGGGATGCGACACCATTGAACTGCAGGTGAACGCTAAAAATAAAATGGCGTATGAGATGTACCGGAACTACGGCTTTACGGAAAAGTCCATCAATATGGAGCTGAAATAAGCAACAAAAAGAGCAGAGCGCTCCAGCCAGCTGGCCAGACGCTCTGCTCTTTTTAATGCAATATACTGAAAACTCAGAACTTACTTCACGTATTCAACGGTGTACTCGAAACCATACTCTTCCTGCAGTTTCTTGACGGCAGGCTCGCAGTCCTCGATGAAGGTGGGAGCGTAGACGGAAGCGCCATTATGGGCCTTCTTGTAGTCCTCAACGATCTGCTGCAGCTTTGCCCAGCCCTCGTTGGCCTTTGCCTGGTCAACGCTGTCGGGGAAGTTGATGATGAATTCGCGGTGAGAAGGGATACGAGCTTTCATAATAGAATCTCCTTATAAAAAAATATGATTTCGAATTTATACAGAAACAGGAAAACATCCTGAATCTTACAGTTGGTATACAGCTTTGGCGTTCTGCGCCGTCTGGTGAAAGACTTCTTCCGGGCTGATGCCCTTGACGCTGGCGACATACTCGCCGACGTACCGGATGAGGGAGCTGTCGCAGCGGATGCCGCGCACCGGCTCCGGGGCCATGTAGGGGCAGTCCGTCTCGAGGACGATCTGCTCCAAAGGCAGAGCCGCAATGGCCTTTGCCGCCCGTTTGGCACCCTTGAAGGTGCAGGCGCCGCCGAAGCCGAAATACAGCCCCTGCCGGGCCAGCCACACGGCGTCGTCCGCACTGCCGGAATAGCAGTGGACGATGCCCTTGGGACGGTACTTTTTCAGCAGGGCGTAGACGTCGGCGTGGGCGTTTCGGTCGTGGACGATGATGGGCTTGTCCAGTTCAAGCGCAAGGCGGATCTCCGCCTCAAACAGCGCCAGCTGTGCGTCTTTCGGCACAGGCCAGTGGTAGTCCAGCCCGCACTCGCCCACAGCGACCACTTTCGGGTCGTCGTAGCTGGGGGCAAGGGCTTTCATCTCAGCGGCCCAGTCGCCGCCAAAGACCGAGACAGTGGGGGCAGGGCCTTCCTCGCCGCAGTCCTCGGGGGCCAGCAGGCTCTCGGGATGGATGCCGATGGCGGCATACACCCACGGATAGCGGTGAGCCAACTCCAGCACCCGGGGCGCGTCCCCCGAGTGGGTGGCCTGCTCGCAGACGCCGACCACGCCCTTTTCGGGCAGGCTGTCCAGCAGAGCGAAGCGGTCAGCATCGAAGGCGCGGGAGCTGTAGTGGGCGTGGGTGTCGAAAATCGGGCCGGTCATTGTTTCTCCTTCTTGGCGTTCTTGGCGGGGGCTTTGTTCACCAGCCAGATGCCGACGCAGACGAACACCAGTGCGGCCAGATACTGCCAGCGGAACAGCGGTTCGCCGTTGAGCACAGCGCTCAGCAGCACGTTGACCACCGGGTTCACGAAGCCGAAGATGGCAATGCGGCTGACGGGGTTGTTCTTCATCAGCAAGGCCCAGAGCAGATAGCCGGCGCCGCAGATGAAGGCCAGATACAGCAGAACCAGAATGCCAAGCGGCGTCACACTGCCCAGACGCCCGCCGAGGGCCGTACCCAGCACGAAGAGTGCTGCGCCGCCCACGAACAGGTTCAGAAAGCAGACCGCGAAGCTGTCCGCCTTTTTGGTGACGGACTTGTTCCACGGGCCGGACAGGGTGAAGACCACCGTTGCAAACAGCATACAGAAGACGCCCCAGCCGCTGCCGCCGCCGTGGTTGCCCAGTGTGCCGATGAGCACGCCCGCAAAGCCGACGACGCAGCCCAGGGTCTTTGCCGGGGTCATCCGATCGGCATTGCCGTAGATGAAGTGGGCAAAGATGACGCCCAGAAAGCTCTGGGTGCTGTTCAGGATGCCGCCGAACGCACCGGTGAGCATCGCCACGGCGATGTAGTAGAAGGCATACTGGGTCGTGGTCTGCCACAGGCCCAGTACACAGCACTCGGCAAAGACTTTCCCTTTCGGGAAGGTGGGCATCCGGCTCTGGAGCAGGGTGCTGCCCAGTAGGACGAGCAGACTGCCCAGCATGAACCTTACACCGGCAAAGCAGAAGATAGACGCGGTGTTGGACGGATCGATCTCAAAGAGGCGGTAGCCCATCTTGATGAAGGGGAACGCACAGCCCCACAGCACATTGCAGAAGATGGCCAGCAGCACCGCAAACAGCGGTGTGCCGAAAATTTTGTCCAGCTTCTCGGCGCGGGAAAGAGTCATGTTGTTCTCCATCGCTCAGTGGATGCGCGCGCCCACGGGGGTGTCGTCGCTGTAGAAGGGGATGGAGCAGCCGCCGTCGGCAGTGTCAGCGGCGAAGATCATGCCCTCGCTGACATACTTGCCCTTCATCATCGGGCGGGGTGCCAGATTGCAGACGATGCCGAGCTTCTTGCCGATGAGGTCTTCCGGCTTGAACCACTTGGCGATGCCGGACAGGATGCAGCGCTCACGCTCGCCGTCAAAGACGGTCAGGTGGAGCAGCTTTTTGCTCTCCTTCAGGTTCTCGCAGGCGCGGACCTCGGCCACGCGCAGCTCCACCTTGCAGAAGTCGTCATAGGAGATCTCTGCCTCGTGGGTGAAGTCCACATTGCTCTCCTCAGCGGGAGCAGCGGACTTCTTCTCAGCCTCTTCCTTGGCCTTCTTAGCGGCCTCGGCAGCAGCCTTGCGCTTCTCGTCCTCTTCCTTCAGGTGGGCGATCTCCTTTGCCACGTCGATGCGGGGGAACAGCGCCTCGCCCTTGTGGACGGTGTAGCTCTCCTGAGTGCCGTAAGCGGCCTTCTCCACGTCGATAGCGGAAGCGTCCAGACCCAGCTGCTCCATCATCTTGGGAGCGGTGGAGGGCAGGTAAGCGTTCAGCAGGATGCCGGCCACGCGCAGAGCCTCGCACAGGTGGTACAGCACGCTCTCAAGGCGCGCCCTGTTGGCCTCATCCTTGGCCAGAGCCCAGGGGGCGGTCTCGTCGATATACTTGTTGGCGCGCTGGATGACGGCGAAGATCTCCATCAGAGCCTGCGGGATGGTCAGGTTGTCCATGTCTGCCGTGACCTTGCCCAGCAGTTCGCTGGTCATGGTCTCCAGCTCGGTGTCGATGGCCTCGGTGCCAGCCACTTTGTGGACAGTGCCGCCGAAGTACTTCTCACACATGGCGACGGTGCGGCTCAGCAGGTTGCCAAGGTCATTTGCAAGGTCGCTGTTGATGCGGTTGATGAGGGCCTCGTTGGTGAACGTACCGTCGTTGCCGAAGGGGATCTCACGCAGCAGGAAGTAGCGGATGGCGTCCACGCCATAGCGGTCGCAGAGGATGACGGGGTCAACGACATTGCCCACGGACTTGGACATCTTGCCGCCGTTCATCAGCAGCCAGCCGTGGCCGAACACCCGCTTGGGCAGCGGCAGATCCAGAGCCATCAGCATGGCGGGCCACAGGATGGTGTGGAAGCGGAGGATCTCCTTGCCCACCATGTGCAGGTCAGCAGGCCAGAACTTGCTGTACTCGTCGTACTTCTCGTTGCCGTAGCCCAGAGCGGAGATATAGTTGCTCAGAGCATCGACCCAGACGTACATGGTGTGCTTGGGGTCGAAAGGCACGGGGATGCCCCACTTGACGGAGGTGCGGGAGACACAGGTGTCCTGCAGGCCCTGCTTGATGAAGGCGATCATCTCGTTCTTGCGGCTCTCGGGCTGGATGAACTGGGGGTTCTCCTCGTAGAGCTTGAGCAGACGGTCGGCGTACTTGCCGGTCTTGAAGAAGTAGGCTTCCTCGTGGGCATCGTAGACCTCGCGGCCGCACTCGGGGCATTTGCCGTCCACCAGCTGGCTGTCGGTCCAGAAGCTCTCGCAGGGCTTGCAGTAGTGGCCGGTGTACTCGCCCTTGTAGATGTCGCCCTGCTCATAGAGCTTGGTGAAGATCTTCTGGCAGGACTCCATGTGGTAGTCGTCGGTGGTGCGGATGAAGCGGTCGTAGCTGATGTCCATCAGCTTCCACAGATCTTTGACGGTGGCGACGATCTTATCCACGTACTCCTTGGGGGTCACGCCTGCGTCGGCGGCCTTGTCCTGGATCTTCTGGCCGTGCTCGTCGGTGCCGGTCAGGAACATGACGTCGTAGCCCTGCATCCGCTTGAAGCGTGCCAGTGCGTCGCAGGCCACGGTGGTGTAGCTGTGGCCGATGTGCAGCTTGTCGCTGGGATAATAAATAGGTGTGGTGATGTAGAATGTCTTGTGCTCGCTCATGAAAACGATTCTTCCTTTCTTTTGGCGCTAACAGCGAAAAACGCCCCCGCCCTGCCGGCTGTGCCGGACAAGGACGAGAGCGTATAACTTCCGTGGTACCACCTTGTTTCGCCGCACCCTTGCAGACGCGGCCTTGCGCCGGAACTTCCGGCGAGCGCAGTAACGGGCGCACCCGTCGCAGGCTGACATAACGCTTCGCCCGCGCAGCTCAGAGACCATGTTCCGCTCCGCGCGGCCTGCCCGGTTCCATCCTTCGGGCTTTCTGTCAGGCGCAGACGAGGCGTACTCTTCTCTTCACAGCCAATTTACATTATTACATCTAATATACGCAAAATCGGTGGGTTTGTCAACCTGTACTTGAAAAATATCCATGTAGACGATAAAATAACAAGGAAGAGTGCAGGAGGACGAAAAATGAATGTACAGGCGTTTATTGATAATATTAGTTTTCCGACGACATTAGTAGAATTAGAAGACTTTATAGATGAATTTAATGTGGAACAAATTTTGACGGTTGATGAGACAGAATGGACAGCACCCAAATGGGCAGTCGAGGGAGATATTGTTTTCTTTTTTCATGCGAAGACAGCGATTCAACGAATTACAAAGTTGGAAACAGAAATGAAAAAAGAAAAGGAATGGATGAAAGAATCCGATTGGTTTGAAATGTTTGGAGATGCGCTGGGAAACTATGAACAGGTAAGTTTGGACGATGACATTCGTTGGCAAGCTTTGCAGCGCGCAAGAGAACTTTATAAAAAATATGGTGGAAAGATTTTTGCGATAGGCAGAATTTCGGGAAGACCATACTATGATAATCAGGAATACGATGATATGTACCATTGGAGTAGTAGAGTTTACGCTCCGATTGACAGAATCTATGTTTTACAACAACCAATCGATATTTCAGAATTTTCAGATTTTCTTCCTATTTCAACTCGAGGTGCTATTACTCCGGTGGTGGGCAGTGACTTTGACCGATTGAAGAGAATTATTGCATCTAAAAACAACACCCCTCAATATTTGAAGGAAAGCAGAGCGATTCCGCTACCCTTGAAAAAAATCAATGCTAAAAATTGGCTGGAGGTCACACAGCATTATAGAAGGCTGTTTACGCTGGAAATTCAATTCCGCCGCTTTTATGTGGACTATTTTTTGAAGGTGCTTGGCGAGCAAAAGAAATTCTATGCTGAATGCGAATGTTACCGACAGGGACAAAGAACGGGTATTGCGGATAACGCAATGAAAATTGGAGGAAGATGGTGCTTTGTAGAAGTAAAGCTAAATATACATACGGAACCGCACCTTCATAACCAGCTGAAAAAATATTGTCAAGTGGAAAAAACTGCGCTGGACAAAGAAAGATCAGCTGAGAAAGAGAAGTTGTGGCAAAATAGTGTATTGGTAATTGATACGACCGATTTTTATTTCTATGATGCACTGACAGACAATTTGATTTTTTTGAAAAATCTGGATGAGGTCTGCACAGAGGAAGATATTAAAACTCTTCGGGAAAAGATTATTCCGTTGCTTCAATAAGCAAAAAGAGACGCTCTGCATTGTAGAACGTCCCTTTTTGTTATAATGATAAAATATTAAACCTCGTAATCCAGACAGACGCGGCTCTTATAGTAGGGCCGCACCTTGCTGTCGGCGACGGCCACATGAGCCGGGTGCTTGGAGTAGCCCTTGAGTGCCTCGGCAGACTCAAAGGTGGTGTCCAGCATCAAATCGGCGTTGGAAGAGGGCAGGCCGTTGATGTTGACGTGGATCTCCACGAGGCCCGGAATCTGACCGGCCAGACCCTCGAGGCCCGCTTTGATGCCGGCCTTGATGTCTGCCTTTTCGGCGTCGGAATATTCGTCTTTGAGCTGCCAGAGAATGATGTGCTTTACCATAATAAAATCCTCCTGTTGTTGGCCGAAATACTTGCTGCCCTTATTGTAACATCTGCACAAAAACTGCGCAAGAGCTTTTATTTGCTCACGCAGCGGCGGGATGATATAATAAAAGGTAAGAACGGGAACGAGCTGCGGCGCTCTGTCCCGGAACGCAAGAGATTTTTGATGGACTGCGGGCCGCGCCGATCAGCGCCCCGCAAGACTGTGAGGAACATCAGATGAAAAAGCATTTAGCCCATCTTGCTGCCGCTCTGGCAGTGACACTGCTCTTCAGCGCTGCGGCCGGCCCTCTGAGTGCGGCTGCGGCGGCACCCACGGCGATACTGGACGAAGAAAATACCGCGGCGGCAGAGAGCCGCCTGAACCAGAGCTGGCTGGACATGGAGATCGAGTACGATGACCGGAACCCGGTCTATCAGCTCTATCTGTCCAGCGCCGCCCCCGACGACTGGGTGTACCAGTGGTATAGCACCAACCCCGCTGTGGCGACGGTGGACCGCAACGGCCTCGTAACGGCCCAGAAGCCCGGCAAGGCCACCATCGTGGCCAACACCTACACCACCACCCTGCGGTGTGACGTAACGGTGGTGTCCAACGTGGGCCGGGTGACCCTGAACCAGGAGCGGCTGTATCTGGAGAACATCGGCGGAACGGCGGCCCTGAGAGCTTCCGTAGCCGTGGAGAACGGTGACGCAGTACCCATCACCTGGACTACCAGCAACCCTGCCGCCGCCACCGTAGACCCCTTTGGTCTGGTAACGGCGGTGGGGGACGGGGAGGCCCTGATCACCGCCACCACCCCGGACGGCCACAGCGCCTGCTGCAATGTCTACTGCGGCACGCAGGTGGCGATTCAGGAACAGATCGAGGCCGATGAGGCAAAGATCGCCCTCGGCGTCCTTGGCGGTTTCGCCGTCCTCGTAGGTGCGCTGGCGCTGGCAGTCTCCGGCAGCTGAAAAACAATATCAAAATAAAAGCAGGCACGCACCCGGAAAAGCCGGAAATGCGTGCCTGCTTTGTTATGCTCTTACAGCTGCGCTACTGTGGTAAAACATCTTGCGATGTTCCAAATATTTGATGTAATATCGTCTTAAATTGGAACTCCGCAAGGTTTGCGGTGTTCCAACTTCGCACGAAAGTCGAACTCCGCAAAGCGTGCGATGTTCGATTCTGGACGTAATATCGAGCAAAAAGCGGAACTCCGCAAGATAACCTGCGGGTCTCAGAGGATTACACGCCCGAAGCACCGTAGTTTGCCAGCACACGGGCGGAGGGGTCGTTGACGTTGCAGCCCGGCCATGCCTTGTTGGGCATCCAGAAGTCCACGATGGTGCGGCTCTGGTCGTGGTAGTATTTCTCGAA
>OFCP01001250.1_pt1 | contig 9960 bp, 8 predicted proteins | sample 1520831 | NCBI WGS metagenome assembly OFCP01 (sample SAMEA2699039, study PRJEB24076) | metagenome | biome: Human gut stool | place: Spain | collected 2013-03-20 | reverse complement strand
TTATTTAAATCACAGGTTTGCAGGCCAAAACCGGCGGCAATCTGCATAAAGTTAATCATCCCCGGATAGGTGGCGGCAAAAACGCCCTGCTGATAGAACAGGCTCTGCTGCTGATGCACCAGCCCCAGCGCTTCGTTGTTCAGCAGAATAATTTTGACATCCAGCTGATTTTCGGCGGCGGTGGCCATCTCCTGAATATTCATCATCAGGCTGCCGTCGCCGGAGAAGCAGATAACCTTGCGCTGCGGATTCGCCAGCGCCGCACCGATGGCCGCCGGCAGGCCGAAGCCCATGGTGCCGAGGCCGCCGGAGGTCAGCCACTGGCGCGGACGATTGAGCGGGTAGGCCTGCGCCGTCCACATCTGGTGCTGACCAACGTCGGTAGTGATGATCGCTTCATCATCCACGCAGGCGGCCACGGCGTTAATCAGGCCGTAATGGGAGAGCGGGTCGCTTTCCTGCGGGATGGCGCAGGGGAATTCGCGCTGCAAGTCGGCCACCAGCTGGCGCCATTCCTCGCGCGGCTGCGCCTCAATCTGCGGGTTCAGCTGGGCTAAGACTTCCGCCACATCGCCCTGAATCGCCACGTGCGGTTGCTTAATTTTGCCCAGTTCGGCGCGGTCGATATCGACGTGGATAATCTTCGCGTTCGGGCAGAACTGCTCGGTCTTGCCAATCGCCCGGTCATCAAAACGGGCGCCTAAAACAATCAGTAAATCCGCCTCCTGCAGAATGAAGTTGGTGCTGCGCGCGCCGTGCATCCCCAGCATCCCCAGCGACAGCGGGTGCGCCTTCGGCAGCATGCCCAGCGCCATTAAGGTCATGGTGGTCGGCAGGTTGGCTTTTTCCGCCAGCTCACGGATCGCCTGCGGCGCGTTAATCACCCCGCCGCCCAGATACAGTACCGGGCGTTTCGCCGCGTTGATCATTGCCGCCGCTTCACGCACGCTTTCAGGCGCGAATGCCGGTGCCGGGGCGCGCTCGCCAGGCTCAGGCAGCGCTTCCAGCTCAATGGTCGCCGACTGCACGTCCTTAGGAATGTCTATCCACACCGGCCCGGGACGCCCGGACTGGGCAATACGGAAGGCGTCGCTGATCACCTGCGGCAGCTCGGCAATGTCGCGCACCAGATAGTTATGTTTGGTGATGGGGATAGAGATGCCGTAGGTGTCCACTTCCTGGAAGGCGTCGGTACCGATCATCGAGGCCGGTACCTGGCCGGTGATGCAGACCAGCGGAATCGAATCCAGGCGGGCATCGGCGATCGCCGTCACCAGGTTCGTCGCCCCCGGGCCGCTGCAGGCCATACAGACCGCCGGCTTGCCTTCGGTACGCGCCATCCCCTGGGCGATAAAGCCCGCGCCCTGCTCGTGGCGCGCCAGGATGTGGCGGATCTGCGTGCTCTGGCTTAAGGCATCGTAGATAGGCAGGATGGAGCCGCCCGGAATGCCGCTGACCATAGTGATACCCTGGCGCTCCAGTAAATGAACAACCAGCTGCGCGCCGGTAAAGCGCATTGTGTTTGATGTGGTGCCCGAACTTGCCATGCTCCAGTCCTTTTCTTCTGGGCCGACTTTACCGGGGGGCTCGCCAACAAAAAACCCCGCTCGGTTTGCGCCGGCGGGGTTTGGAATTCGTGTTGTTCCGGACCCTACGGCGCATTGCCGACGACGACCACCACAGACACGACGACCACCGCGGCTGGCGCGGTTTTTAGTAGGGTCGAAGCGATCAGGGTTGCGTTCATTAGGGACCTGTTGTGTCGAAAAATAAGCTGAATTTATACAAACACAGGTTTTACGTTTTCACAATGGATTTATTTTCATCCACGAAAATTTGCGCGAAAGATCACAGTTCGGCGCAAAAGGACAGAAAACAAAAAACCCCGCCGGAGCGAGGTTTTTATCAGCATGGTTACAGGTGGTAGCCGCAAGCACACTGTATTACGTCAACGCCAAAAGTATACGCGATCGCTGCAGTTCGCGCAATTTAAGGTCGGTTTTTCTCTGTCATAGAGTATGGATGAGAGGGGCGGATTTGTCCAAAAAATACTGTTCATCCATACAGTATTTATCTATACTGGGTGTGTTCACTTTGTGCCATTCGGGGGCCGCAAGTTTGACCGGCGCAACGAAGTCCTGGCTGAAACGGGTGGTGCCGTCAGTGCCTTAACCCCGAGAGAGCACACTGTGTTACGTCAACAACGTGCAGTCACTGGCCCGCGCGGCAACGCGTGGCTCAGCGCTGCGCACCCCTGTCGTTGCAGGCGGCGGGCCGGGAAGCCGTTCATGGAAAGGACGAACTATCGGCCAGGGCAGACGCCGCCGGCGACAGGCAGGGATAAGCTGGCAACGGGCAGCGGAAAGGTACGTCAGCTTATTGTGCTCCTTAACCACAGGAGACGCGCGTATGGGCGGAATGGATATTATTATTTTGATCCTGAAACTCATGGTTGCTGTGTTGCAACTACTTGATGCAGTCCTGAAACAGTTCCGCTGATTCAGGTTCAAGTCGCACCTGAGGGGGGCGGGAAACCGCCCCCCTGCAGGCGCCCGCCGGGCGTCCCGGGATGACTTGATGGAGGAAGCTATGCCACCCCTGTTAATTGCCGCCACGACGCCGGATGCCCCGGGGTTCGCGGCGCTACGAATTGAAAGCCTTGAACAGCATTTCAATATGCTGCGCCGCCTGGCGGAAAACTGGCAGAGCGGCAAAAACCGCTTTAACGCGCCGGGCGAAACGCTGCTGGGCGCCTTCGTCAACCACCAGCTGGTAGGGGTATGCGGCATCAATAGCGATCCCTTCAGTCCCCAGCCGCGGGCCGGGCGCATTCGCCACCTCTACATCAGCGAACGCTACCGCCGCCGGGGCATCGGCCAGCAGCTGCTGGTCTCGGTTATCACCCACTCCAGCGCCTGGTTCGACTTTCTCAACACCCATGCCCCGGCGCAGGCCTGGCCCTTTTATGAAAGGCTTGGTTTTCGCCCGGTGTACGATGAACCGCGGGTGACGCATCGCCTGTTTTGTTCGCTTTAACCCCCCGCTGGCAGGCAGCGCGGGCGCGTGTTACATTCCGGTGACCTTCACTGTTGAACCTGTCTGCGATGACCCTCACCGTATTCTGCATTTTGCTGTTCGCCGCCCTGCTGCACGCCAGCTGGAACGCTATCGTCAAAGCCAGCGGCGATAAAATGTACGCGGCGATCGGCGTCAGCGGCTCGGCCGCGCTGATCGCCCTGGTGATGCTCCCCTTTGCCCCGCAGCCCGCGCTGGTCAGCGCCCCCTATCTGCTGGCGTCGTGCGCGTTACAGGTGGTGTATACGGTGCTGGTGGCGAAGACCTACCAGGTATCGGATATGAGCCAGACCTATCCGCTGATGCGCGGCACTGCGCCGCTGCTGGTGGCGGCGATAAGCGTGCTGTTCCTCGGCGATCGTCTGTCGCCGCTGGCCTGGCTGGGTATCGGCGTCATCTGCCTGGCGATTCTGGCGATGGCCTTTAACGGCCGCGCCAGCTCGCGCAAAGGCATCGTGCTGGCGCTGATCAACGCCTGCTTTATCGCCGGTTATACGCTGGTGGACGGCACCGGCGTCCGGCTGGCGGGCTCGGCGCTGGGCTACACCCTGTGGACCTTTTTTATGAACGGCTTCTGCCTGCTGTGCTGGGCGATGGTGGCGCGACGGCGTGAGGCCAGTCGTTATTTACGTCAGCACTGGAAAAAAGGCATCCTCGGCGGGATCGGCACCATGGGCTCCTACGGCCTGGCGCTATGGGCGATGACCCAGGCCCCGCTGGCGGTGGTCGCCGCGCTGCGTGAAACCTCCATTCTCTTCGGCGCGCTGATCGCCTTTATCGTCCTGAAAGAGCAACTGATGCCGCTGCGCATCGTGGCCGCCTGCGGGATTGCCGCCGGGGCGATCCTCCTGCGCCTGGCGTAGCCTGAGATGGCAACATTAGTTGCCGTTCCTGTTTACATAATCTGCCTGGAATTCCCTCAACAATCGGCACTTTGCAGTTGTTCTGTCATTTTAATATGGTAGATTCCTCCATCGTTTACGGGATGTGCCAGTCACATATTCTTCATTTCTCTTTACTCACAAAGTATTCATCGACATGAAACGGCATAAGAACTTCAATTTGTTGTTGATGCTGGTACTGCTGGTGGCCGTCGGCCAGATGGCGCAGACCATTTATATTCCGGCCATCGCCGACATGGCGGTCGCGCTGAACGTCCGCGAAGGGGCGGTACAAAGCGTGATGGCGGCCTATCTGCTGACCTACGGTATTTCACAGCTGTTCTACGGCCCGCTCTCTGACCGCGTCGGTCGCCGCCCGGTGATCCTCGTCGGGATGTCGATTTTTATGCTGGCGACGCTGGTAGCTATTACCACCCATAGCCTGCCGGTGCTGATCGCCGCCAGCGCCATGCAGGGGATGGGCACCGGGGTCGGCGGCGTGATGGCGCGTACCCTGCCCCGCGACCTGTACGAAGGCGCTCAGCTGCGTCATGCCAATAGCCTGTTAAATATGGGTATTCTGGTCAGCCCGCTGATTGCCCCGCTGCTCGGCGGCATCCTCGACACCCTGTGGAGCTGGCGCGCCTGCTACGCTTTCCTGCTGGTCCTGTGCGCTGGGGTGACCTTCAGCATGGCGAAGTGGATGCCGGAAACGCGCCCGGAAGGGGCGCCGCGCACCAAACTTCTGGCCAGCTACAAAACGCTGTTCGGCACCGGCGCCTTTAACTGCTATCTGCTGATGCTGATCGGCGGCCTGGCGGGGATTGCGGTATTCGAAGCCTGCTCCGGGGTGCTGATGGGCGCGGTGCTCGGCCTGAGCAGCATGGCGGTGAGTATTCTGTTTATTCTGCCGATCCCGGCGGCGTTCTTCGGGGCGTGGTTTGCCGGCCGGCCGAACAAGCGTTTCCCGACGCTGATGTGGCAGTCGGTGATCTGCTGCCTGCTGGCAGGTCTGATGATGTGGATCCCAGGGCTGCTGGGCATCATGACCGTCTGGACCCTGCTGGTGCCTGCGGCGCTGTTCTTCTTCGGCGCCGGGATGTTGTTCCCGCTGGCCACCAGCGGCGCGATGGAGCCGTTCCCGTTCCTCGCCGGAACCGCCGGGGCGCTGGTGGGCGGCTTGCAGAATATCGGCTCCGGCGTGCTGGCCTGGCTGTCGGCGATGATGCCGCAAACCGGTCAGGGCAGCCTCGGCCTGCTGATGATGCTGATGGGCCTGTTGATTCTGCTGTGCTGGCTGCCGCTGGCCTCGCGCTTCACCCACCATCAGCAGCCGGTATAAGCGCGGCAGTGATTCACCGGATGGCGGCTGACGCCTTATCCGGGCTACCGGACTGGTCGTCTGCCGGCCCGCGCAAGCGCAGTGCCGTCATTTTGCCGGGTGGCGGCGCACGCCTTACCCGGCCTCCCTAACAACTCCGAGGGATAGCCCGGCTCTTTTTCAGGTCAGGCTATGCAGCCACTCGATAAAGGCGTCGATTTTCGGCCACTGACGGCCCGGCAGGGTGGTCACGTAATAATGCTGATGGCATTTCAGCGTCATATCGCCGAACGGGGCGATCAACTCCCCACTCTCCAGCCGCTTCTGCACCAGCCGTTTACGCCCCATCGCTACCCCGACATGATTCATCGCCGCAATCACCGCTAAATCAGAACGATCGAAGCCAATGCCCGACGATTGCGGCAGTTCAATCCCAAATTGTTGTGCCCAACTGAACCATTCATCGGTGCCGGAATCATTGCTCCATGCCTGGCGATCGTGAAGCAGCGTACAGTGGCGAAGATTGGCAGCATTTGACGTTAACTGCAGCTGGCGGGCGTAATACGGCGTACATACCGGCACGATCGCCTCATCCATCAGAAAATGGTGGCTTAGCTGCGACGACGGCGCGTCATCAAAATAGATTGCCAGATCGATACCCGCCCGCTGCAGATTGACGTTATCGTTGCCGGTCAGCACGGTCAGCGAGATGGCCGGGTAGCGGCGACTGAAATCCCCCAGCGCCGGCACCAGCCAGCACTGGGCGATAGAGGGCCGCGAGTAGACCGTCAGACTGCCGGAGAGCTCCTGGTTTTTGATGTCCAGAATCTCCTGATTGAGACCATCCAGCGACGCCTTCAGCGCCCAGTAAACGCGCTTCCCTTCACGCGTCAGCTCCACTTTGCGGTGCGAGCGGACAAAGAGCTGGATCCCCAGCTCCTCTTCCAGCTGATTAATCCGGTGACTGACGGCGCTTGGGGTGAGCGCCAGCTCGTCGGCGGCAAGGGCGAACGACTCGTGCCGCGCCGCCACCTCAAACGTCGACAGCCTGGAGAGTTGCCAGCCGTTCAGCAACCGGGTACCTAAGGTTTTTAGCACATCCATTCTGCGCTCCTGGCGATAAAAGGGAGTCTGGATGATAAAAAAATAACGCCGGAACTTCCGCTAAAGGATGAGGTAATTTGACCCATAGCATATTTAGAGGTCACTTTTAGAGCTAAATCACCTTTTTGATTCAATTTGGCTCACCTGAAAGGTCATTTATATCGTTTGTCAGCCCATGCCGAATTTCTGTTCAATAACCACACGTTACTTACGGCGAGGTGGGGTATGGAATCGCAAATTTGGGTTGTGAGCACATTGCTGATTAGCATCGTGTTAATTGTATTAACCATCGTCAAACTGAAGTTTCATCCGTTTCTGGCGCTGCTGCTGGCGAGCTTTTTCGTCGGGGCGATGATGGGAATGGGCCCGCTGGAGATGGTCAACGCCATTGAGAGCGGGATCGGCGGTACGCTGGGCTTCCTGGCGGCGGTGATCGGTCTCGGCACCATTCTCGGCAAGATGATGGAGGTCTCCGGCGCGGCGGAGCGCATCGGCCTGACGCTCCAGCGCTGCCGCTGGCTGTCGGCGGATGTGATTATGGTGCTGGTCGGCCTGATCTGCGGCATTACCCTGTTTGTCGAAGTCGGGGTGGTGCTGCTGATCCCGCTGGCATTCTCCATCGCCAAAAAAACCAATACTTCGCTGCTGAAACTGGCTATTCCGCTGTGTACCGCGCTGATGGCGGTGCACTGCGTGGTACCGCCGCATCCGGCCGCGCTGTTCGTGGCGAATAAACTGGGCGCTGATATCGGGACGGTTATCGTCTATGGCCTGCTGGTCGGTCTGATCGCCTCGCTGGTCGGCGGCCCGCTGTTCCTCAGGCTGCTCGGCAACCGCCTGCCGTTTAAACCAGTGCCAGCCGAGTTTTCCAACCTCGACGTTCGCGAAGAATCGACGCTGCCGTCGCTCGGCGCTACGCTGTTTACCGTGCTGTTACCGATTGGCCTGATGCTGGTGAAAACCGTCGCTGAACTGAATATGGCGAAAGGCGGCACGCTGTATAAAGTGCTGGAATTTATCGGCAACCCCATCACCGCGATGTTTATCGCCGTCTTTGTCGCCTATTACATGCTCGGCATCCGTCGGCAAATGGGGATGGGCGTTCTGCTGACTCATACCGAAAACGGCTTTGGGTCCATCGCCAACATCCTGCTGATTATCGGCGCCGGCGGCGCATTCAACGCGATTTTGAAATCCAGCGGCCTGGCCGATAGCCTCGCGGTGATCCTGTCGAACCTTGATATGCACCCGATTTTGCTGGCCTGGCTGGTGGCGCTTATCCTGCACGCCGCCGTTGGCTCCGCCACCGTGGCCATGATGGGCGCTACCGCCATCGTTGCCCCGATGCTGCCGCTTTATCCCGGCGTAAGCCCGGAGATCATCGCCATTGCCATCGGTTCCGGCGCCATTGGCTGCACGATCGTCACCGATTCCCTGTTCTGGCTGGTAAAACAGTACTGCGGCGCCAGCCTCAGTGAAACGTTCAAGTACTACACGACAGCGACATTTATCGCGTCGCTACTTGCACTGGCCGCCACCTTCCTGCTTTCTTTCATTATCTGAGCGCAAAGAGACGTATGATGAAACACGCTGACCTGACCACCTTAACCGCGACCTTCCCGCTTGTGCAGGATCTGATCGCCCTGAAAGAAACCACCTGGTTTAACCCGGCAACCACCACCCTGGCGGAGGGGTTGCCTTACGTCGGTCTGACCGCCGACGATGTGCAAGACGCCCATGCCCGCCTTCAGCGCTTCGCGCCCTATCTGGCGGCAGCCTTCCCGGAAACCGCCGCGAGCGGCGGGATTATCGAATCAGAAGTGGTTGCCATTCCGGCAATGAAACGCAGCCTTGAGCAAAAATTCGGCCAGCCAATTAGCGGCGAACTGCTGCTGAAAAAAGACAGCCATCTGCCGATCTCCGGCTCAATCAAAGCGCGCGGTGGGATTTATGAAGTGCTGACCCATGCGGAAAAGCTGGCGCTGGAAGCCGGGCTGCTGACGACCACAGACGATTATCGCAAATTGCTGATGCCGGAGTTTAAACAGTTCTTTAGCCAGTTCAGCATCGCCGTCGGCTCCACCGGCAACCTTGGGATGTCGATCGGCATCATGAGCGCGTGCATTGGTTTTCAAGTCACGGTGCATATGTCCGCCGATGCCAGGGCGTGGAAAAAAGCCAAACTGCGCAGCCACGGCGTAACGGTGGTTGAGTATGAAGAGGACTATGGCGTGGCGGTCGAACAGGGGCGCAAGGCAGCGGAATCCGACCCGAACTGCTTTTTTATCGATGATGAAAACTCGCGCACGCTGTTCCTCGGCTATGCCGTAGCCGGCGAGCGCCTGAAAGCGCAGTTCGCGCAAGCAGGACGCGTGGTCGATGCCGATCATCCGCTGTTCGTCTATCTGCCGTGCGGCGTCGGCGGCGGCCCCGGCGGCGTGGCATTTGGCCTGAAGCTGGCCTTCGGCGACCACGTTCACTGCCTGTTCGCCGAACCGACCCATTCGCCATGCATGCTGCTCGGCGTCTATACCGGGCTCCACGACCAGATAGAGGTGCAGGATTTAGGCATTGATAACCTGACCGCGGCCGACGGTCTGGCGGTCGGCAGGGCGTCCGGGTTCGTTGGCCGGGCAATGGAGCGCCTGCTCGACGGGTTCTATACCCTTGACGACCAGACGATGTATGACATGCTGGGCTGGCTGGCGGCAGCGGAAAATATCCGCCTTGAACCCTCCGCGCTGGCCGGGATGGCCGGACCGCAGCGGGTCTGTGCCAGCAAAGCGTACCATCAGCTGCAGGGGCTGAGTGAGCAACAGCTGCAGCAGGCCACCCACCTGGTGTGGGCCACCGGCGGCGGCATGGTGCCGGAGGAGGAGATGGCGCAGTACCTGGCGAAGGGGCGCTAATCTTTAGCGCAGCAGCGGCATCAGCGCCTCTGGCGGCCGCTGCTGTCGCCGCAGGTCCCGCATCACTCGCATATAAGGCCCGCTAAAATCGTAGAACTGCCGGTAACCCGCGCACAGCGGGTCTTCCTGTTCGCCACAGCGGCACAGGCGCAGCCACGGGCAGCCGTAGCAGGTGCTGTTGGCCGCCGGCGCGCCTGGCTGGGTCAGCGTCTCGCCGCACCAGGCGCTCAGCGTCTCGCTAAACAGTAAAATATTGATGCGCCCAATATCTTCCCGCACCCAGCGGTGAAAGACTGCGCAGAGAAACTCTCCCCAAAGCGCGGCGTCGCCGGCCGCCAGCTGCGGAATAAAATGGATAGCGGTGAGCCCCTGTTGACGAAGCTGTGCATAGAACGCCTGCGGTTGATGGCAATGATGCGCCTCCACCACGACAGCCTGAAAGGGAGTGTCATGTTGCTGGCCGGGGGCATGAGTGAGAGGCAAATTCGCCGGACATCCTGTCATGACATATCCCTAATGAATAAAACGATCGGTTGAAGGTGAGTAACAGCAAACAGGAATGCCAGAGAAAGTACTGCGAGTGCGATCAAAAATTTGTCACGAACCGCCCGCGGCTGTAAAAAATCGCTATCGTCGACATCCATCAGATGACGACGGCGGGTATAGCCCC
>OFCP01001246.1_pt1 | contig 9988 bp, 7 predicted proteins | sample 1520831 | NCBI WGS metagenome assembly OFCP01 (sample SAMEA2699039, study PRJEB24076) | metagenome | biome: Human gut stool | place: Spain | collected 2013-03-20 | reverse complement strand
TAGCCGGCTTCAAATGTTTAACTTTTAGCGCGGTAAATTTTTACCGAAGTATTGTGTCTTTAAGAACTTCAAGTTTCTTTCCATAATTGTAAATTTATTATTGTTGTAGGGGGGACTATTCCCATCCTGAGTGAAGGGGGAGGTAATGGTTGGTGTAGAGTATGCTCATGAATATGAAAAAAATAAAATATTTTTTCAGTAAAATCAGTTATCTATTGCAGTGTAGTATATAAAGTAATCCCCTGCTATCTGGTTGAAAACAGGGGATTTGAGTTAAGCTTGTATTTGAGGTAACATATCTCTATGCTCTACTTGAGACAGATTCCAATGTTCAATACTTAATGTTGGAAATACCCCTATTGCTTTGAACAATTCCTCCTTCATAACTCTTTTGACATACTCCACATGTTCTGTGGTTGTTGCAATGGAATCATGTATTGTAAACACTGGTATTTGTTGATTACCCTCCTCCCATATCCTTTTACAGCATCTATGTAAGATTATTTCACTTTCAATAGACTGTAATAAGCAAGCTAATCTATTATGTTGTTTCTCTTCCTCCACATGCTTATACTTGTGCTTAATTAACTTAAAGAGTTCTGCCACTTTGGGAAACAATTCAGAACTAAATATCTTTCTCATCTGGTTGATAGTAATGTCATCATGTTGCCCTTGATTACTGGAGAACAACAGGTGGAACATTAATATTTTAGCTTCTTTTCTATCAATGGATTTGTGAAGTGAGGCTTGACATACTTCTGCTATTATCTCATACATTTTTCCATTGGAAACTATCTCTTTATATTGATTAAAGTCCTCATCAGTGCAATTCTGAAAAAGCCTCTCCACCTTTAATGGTGTAGCTACCATGGTTATAGTTCTTTGTATATCTTCTGGTAATGAGTACAAGCTTAGTGATAACTCATTATTAATATGCCAAAACATAGGATTAAGCAATGCACATACAAGGTAAGGCTGGCTATTCTTTATGTCAATACTAACCAATTCTTGCCCATTGTAAGCAAGAAAGTTTCTATAATCTTTCTGTAAATTTGTTATTACTGAATGTAGCCTGTGAACAGTATTATCTATATGAATTTCATATTTATTTTGTTCTATCTTACATATGTTTGTTAATGCAGCCATGTATTGAACAATAGGGTTCTTCAATTGATTGGTATGAATATTTATACTCCATTTACTTTTATCTCCCATTTTATCATTAAGGGTAGCCTCTGCATATTGTTGGACTATAGGATTTATTCCTAATTTTTCATCATTATACCAATGGTAAAGATAAGGTAAATTAATAAGTTCTTCATCTGCCTCTTCTTGCATAAAATAAGCTTCCTCTTCGTGTTTGCAGACAACATTACATACTTGGAACCCTGATTGAATATAGCTTTTACTCCATCTATAACATCGAGATTTTACTTTTGGAATATAGATGTTGTCACATTCTAAAACCCCAGTTCTAATCAAATAATCTTTATATAATCCAATGTCTTTTATTTTATCTCTGATGGTTTTTGTATGAATAGGAATCCATCCTTCTTCATCTATTAAATCCTTATTTCTTGCAGGTATAGTAGTCAATAAGGATAAAAAGTAGTATATTTTATCCTTGCTAAATTTTAAAGAAGAGGTTGCAAAACCATACTCATTAGGAGGGTATAAGGCTAAATGGGATTCAAGATTAAAATTCTTAGGTAATACTATATCTCTTCTATGCCCTTTAAAGGCAAGAGACATAAAGACATGATTAATCCTGTGCTTTACAGTCTTTCCTAATCTCTTAGAAAACCAACCTAACCACTTATTACTAAATAAACCTTTTAAAATCATACACAGATATATTTATTATTTTACAAAGATATACAATCTTAATTACTTATATTCTATTATCATTCTCATTATGATAGGAAATTTTCAAGGGTATTACACAATCTCTTATTAGTGTCTAAAAAGAGTCTCTATAATCCAATCAACTACAGAGACTCTTTTAATCCTATTTCAAGTCTTCTCCTCCAAATACACAAGCAATCACTTTTTCATTTAGTACACTAATTGGAGAATAATCTTTTTTAATATAACCCTCTGTCACTCTATGAGCAGATGAATGATTTAAAGCAAACCCCACCTCTGCTGTACTTGCACCACAATTATTCTGAGCTATTGTAGCCCATGAATGCCTGAAATTATAGATGCAAACATTAGGTAATCCATTATAATTGCAATATGGTTTCAAACCACTATTTACATTTATATTAAAACAATTACTATCCTGATACCTTTCTGCAAAGTTTAATAAATAGTCATTATTTGATTTATATTTCTCAAATAAAGGCAGTAATCTTGTTGGTATCTTCACTTCCAAGTAAGCCCCATCTCTCCTGAATTTCTTGGTTTTCTGCCTATGATAACACAGCACCTCCCCTTTCAAGTTCTCCTTTCTCAATTCAAACAAATCAGCTGTATTCATACCTGCCAAGCAAAAGACCATCTCTGCTACATCTCTACTAAGTTCTGGTAAAGAAGCCTTCAACTTAGTTTCAGGAATAACACCATAAAAGAACTTTTGAAGCATAAGGATGTCCAATGCTCTCTTTTCAGGTACATCAGCCTTAGGTATTTCAATCTTTCTAAATGGTTGTAATTTGATTCTAATGACATTTTTATCATTATACTCTTCAAGAGCCGCATTATAAATCATCCTAATACAAGTTGGGTACATTTCTTTTGCTCGATTAGTTCCTGATAAAGAGTTAATCCAATCCTGAATAAACTTAGAAGTCAACTTGGAAAACATAATATTATTTGTCCCTGCAAATCTCTCTAATGATTGATAAGCCCATCTATAATTTTTGGAATTTCTCACCATATTTTTGATTGTAGCCATCTCAAAAATATACTTTCTTGCATATTGAGAGAAAGATATATCTTCATCAATGTTTTGCAAATAAGATATAACTTCATGTATATCCCAAGTTGATATTTCCACAGCATTTAGCCTATCATTATATCCCCTAATCAGATTAGAACAATAAGAAAGGATATCAGGGTCTTTAATTTCACCTTTTCTTAACTTTGATTTATCTACAGCTTTGCCAGTATCTATATACCTAGCATCTCTTTTGTGAGTCACTCTGACAAACACTGTATATAATCCATCATTTCTTTGCCTTCTTACACATGCTTTAAAAGTTGCCATAATTCACTAATAATCAATTATTAAACATCTATTTTTAAAATCAAACATTGCATTATTTATGAGCAAACATAGTATCAAACAACAATACTAAAAACAGACATTATAACAGAAAAAAAGGGATTCACTCCTCAGAACAAATCCCTTAACTTATTGATTATTAGATTATATCAAATCTATATTTCCAATATCAGCCTTCAATGGCAGCCTGCGCCGCAGCCAGACGTGCAATAGGCACACGGAACGGAGAACAGCTGACATAATTCAAGCCAACTTTGTGGCAGAACTTCACAGAAGAAGGCTCACCGCCATGTTCGCCGCAGATACCGCACTTCAAATCCGGACGGATAGCACGTCCCTTTTCAGTAGCCATGCGCACCAACTGTCCTACACCATTCTGGTCGAGTACCTGGAACGGGTCTACTTTCAGAATCTTCTTCTCCAGATAAATCGGGAGGAAGGAAGCGATATCGTCGCGTGAATAACCAAATGTCATCTGAGTCAAGTCGTTCGTACCGAATGAGAAGAACTCGGCAGAGGAAGCAATGCGGTCGGCAGTCAAGGCGGCACGCGGAATCTCAATCATTGTACCTACCTTGAAGTCGATGCTGTCACCCACTTCTTCAAACAACTGGGCAGCCTCAGCACGAATCACTTCTTCCTGCTGCTTGAACTCATACAAGATACCGGTCAGAGGCACCATGATTTCAGGATGGGTTTCAACACCTTCCTTCTTCAATTCCAAAGCAGCACCCAGGATGGCACGCGTCTGCATCTGTGTAATTTCAGGATATGTATTTCCCAAACGGCAACCACGATGACCCAACATCGGATTATGCTCACAAAGTGCCTCAACACGTTGCTGGATATACTGGAGGCTCACGCCCATCGTATCTGCCATTTCCTGCTGTCCCTTCAGGTCATGGGGAACAAACTCATGCAAAGGAGGATCAAGCAGACGCACCGTCACCGGACAGCCTTCCATTGCCTTGAAAATTCCCTTGAAGTCAGCTTGCTGGTAGGGAAGAATCTTAGCCAAAGCCTTGCGGCGCCCTTCTGCATTTTCTGCCAGAATCATCTCGCGCATGGCTTTAATCTTCTCGCCTTCAAAGAACATGTGTTCCGTACGGCAAAGACCGATACCCACAGCGCCAAAATTACGTGCTACTGCGGCATCATGAGGAGTATCCGCATTGGTACGAACCTGCAGCTTCGTATATTTGTCTGCCAAATCCATCAGTTCCGCAAAGTCACCGGACAGCTCAGCCGCTTTTGTCTCCACCTTGTCTTTATATACTTCACCGGTGCTTCCGTTCAAGGAGATATAGTCACCTTCTTTCAACAGTACACCATCCACTTCCACTGTACGCGCCTTGTAGTCGATGTTCAAGGCACCTGCACCAGACACACAGCACTTACCCATACCACGAGCAACCACTGCCGCATGCGAAGTCATACCACCGCGGGCAGTCAGGATACCTTCGGCAACTGCCATACCTGCCAAATCTTCCGGAGAAGTCTCGATACGTACCATCACCACACGCTTGCCGGCAGCATGCCATTCGGCAGCATCATCGGCAAAGAATACGATTTGTCCCGTAGCGGCACCCGGAGAAGCGGGAAGACCACGAGTCAACACCTTAGCTTGTTTCAGAGCTGTCTTATCAAATACCGGGTGGAGCAGTTCGTCCAACTTATTGGGCTCACAACGCATCAATGCAGTCTTTTCGTCAATCATACCTTGATGGAGCAAGTCCATGGCAATCTTCACCATAGCGGCTCCGGTACGCTTACCGTTACGGGTCTGGAGGAACCAGAGTTTACCCTCTTGTACTGTAAACTCCATATCCTGCATATCACGGTAGTGATTTTCGAGTTTTGTCTGCAAAGCATCCAGTTCCTTATAGATTTCCGGCATAGCCTCCTCCATGGAAGGATATTTGCTGACACGTTCTTCTTCGCTTACACCGGCCAATTCAGCCCAACGTTGAGAACCGATTTTTGTAATCTGTTGCGGAGTACGGATACCGGCAACCACGTCTTCGCCTTGTGCATTAATCAAATACTCACCGTTGAAAAGGTCTTCACCGGTAGCAGCATCGCGGCTGAAGCAAACACCCGTAGCAGAGCTCTCGCCCATATTACCGAATACCATAGCCTGAACGCTTACGGCAGTACCCCATTCGTCAGGAATTCCCTCCATCTTACGATACAAGATGGCGCGTTCGTTCATCCAGGAGTTGAATACGGCACAAACGGCACCCCACAACTGCTCGTAGGCACAAGTCGGGAAGTCTTTTCCGGTTTGTTCTTTCACCGCAGCCTTGAACTTCTTCACGAGTTCCTTAAGGTCTTCCACCTCAAGCTCGTTATCCAGCTTCACGCCTTTAGCATGTTTCACCTCTTCTATAATAGCCTCGAACGGGTCTACATCTTCCTTGTTCACCGGTTTCATGCCCAGCACCACGTCGCCATACATCTGCACGAAGCGACGGTAAGAGTCCCATGCAAAGCGTGCATTGCCCGTCTTGCGCGTCAGGCCTTCCACCACTTCGTCATTCAAGCCAAGATTCAGGATAGTGTCCATCATGCCCGGCATGGAAGCGCGCGCACCCGAACGTACGGAAACCAGCAACGGATTCTCCACATCACCGAATTTGGAACGCATCAGTGTTTCCACATGGGCAATGGCTTGTTCAACTTCATTCTTCAACAGAGCAACGACTTTATCCTGCCCCATTTCATAATATTCCGTACAAACTTCTGTCGTTATTGTAAAGCCCGGAGGAACCGGAACCCCTATAAGGTTCATTTCTGCAAGGTTGGCACCTTTCCCACCCAAAAGGTTTCTCATATCGGCCTTTCCTTCTGCCTGGCCGTTACCAAAGGTATAAACTCTTTTTTTGTCCATAATATAAATTTAAAGTTTTTGATAGTGATTTCTCTTTTCTGCTCGCAAATCTAAGTATATTTCGCAGACTAGAAAACTTTTTCAGAAAAAACTTTATGCTAAAATGCAATTTCGACATTGCAATCTTTAATATTTCATTTCATAGAGAGAAATCCCGAAAAAATGTCTATTTTTGCCGAAGAATTTATTAGATTGGTGTAAAAGTGGCAAGAAAGAGAAAAGAACTTCCCCTACTGGAGAAGGTGACAATTACGGATGTGGCTGCCGAAGGAAAAGCCATCGCAAAAGTCAATGATTTGGTGATTTTCGTACCATATGTCGTCCCCGGCGATGTAGTTGACCTGCAAATTAAGAGAAAAAAGCATCATTATGCTGAAGCCGAGGCTGTGAAATTCCATGAATATTCGGCAGTACGGGCAGTTCCATTCTGCCAACATTATGGTGTATGCGGCGGTTGTAAATGGCAGGTTCTCCCCTATTCCGAGCAAATCAAGTATAAGCAAAAACAAGTAACGGACAACCTCACCCGCATCGGCAAAATCGAATTGCCGGAAATCTCTCCGATATTAGGTTCAGAAAAAACTCAGTTCTACCGGAATAAACTGGAGTACACTTTTTCCAACAAACGTTGGCTGACAACAGAAGAGGTTCAGCAGAATGTAGTGTACGAACAGATGAATGCCGTAGGCTTCCATATTCCCAATGCTTTCGATAAAGTGCTTGCCATAGAAAAGTGCTGGTTGCAGGACGATATATCCAACCGCATCCGCAATGCGGTACGCGACTATGCCTACCAGCACAACTATTCCTTCATCAACCTGCGTACGCATGAAGGAATGCTACGCAATATGATTGTGCGTACCTCTACCACCGGCGAACTGATGGTAATCCTCATCTGCAAGATAGAGAAAGAGGAGGAAATGGCTCTGTTCAAGCAAATGCTGCAATACATAGCAGATACATTCCCCGAAATCACTTCCCTGCTATACATTATTAATAATAAGTGCAACGATACCATCACCGACCTCGAGGTACACACCTTCAAGGGAAAAGACCACATCTTCGAGGAAATGGAGGGACTGCGCTTCAAGGTAGGTCCCAAATCTTTCTATCAGACCAACTCCGAACAAGCCTACAACCTCTACAAAGTAGCGCGCAACTTTGCCGGACTGACCGGTAACGAGCTTGTTTATGACCTTTATACCGGCACGGGTACCATTGCCAATTTCGTATCCAAGCACGCACGCCAGGTAATCGGCATAGAATATGTGCCCGAAGCCATTGAAGACGCCAAGGTCAATGCCGAGATTAACGGAATTAAAAATACATTGTTCTTTGCCGGAGATATGAAAGACATGCTGACACAAGACTTCATCAACCAATACGGCCGTCCCGATGTCATCATCACCGACCCTCCCCGTGCCGGAATGCACCAGGATGTAGTGGATGTCATTCTGTTTGCCGAACCCAAACGCATCGTATACGTCAGCTGTAATCCGGCTACGCAGGCGCGCGACCTGCAACTGCTCGATGCGAAATATAAAGTGAAGGCCGTTCAACCGGTAGACATGTTCCCGCACACCCACCATGTGGAAAATGTAGTATTATTGGAATTAAAAGATTGAAAGTCCAAGTAGTTTTCAATCGTAAATTGTAAATTGTCTAATCGTAAATTAAAACCAGTCGTGGCAAAAGAAAAAATTACAGCAAGAGCCCGCACACAATATACGGACTACATGGTGAAGGAACCGATGGAGCTCATGGAGTTTCTGGCAGCTAAAATGCCGGACGCCAGCCGCACCAAGCTGAAATCATTGCTGAGCAAACGCATTATATATGTGGACAGCGTTATCACTACACAATACAATTTTCCCCTGAAACCGGGTATGAAAGTACAAATCAGCCGTGAGAAGGGACGTAAAGAGTTCAACCATAAACTGATGAAGATTGTATACGAGGATGCCTATATCATCGTGATAGAGAAGATGCAGGGTTTGCTGTCCGTCAACACTGACCGGCAAAAGGAACGTACCGCCTATACCATCTTGAATGAATACGTGCAACGCTCGGGCAAGCAGCACCGTGTACACATCGTGCACCGCCTGGACCGTGACACCTCCGGCTTGATGATGTTTGCCAAAGACGAGAAGACCCAACGTACACTACGCGATAACTGGCATGACATTGTAACAGACCGGCGATACGTAGCCGTGGTGGTCGGCGAGATGGAAAAAGATGCAGGAACCGTGGTTTCTTGGTTGACAGACCGCAAGCTGTATGTATATTCAAGTCCGACAGATGACGGGGGACAAGAATCCATTACGCATTACCGTACCATCAAACGAGCCAATGGATACTCTCTCGTTGAACTGAACCTGGAAACGGGACGAAAAAACCAGATACGTGTACACATGCAGGATTTGGGGCATCCCATTATCGGCGACGGACGCTATGGACTGGAAGACGTAAATCCTATCGGACGCTTGGCCCTGCATGCTTTCAAACTCTGTTTCTATCATCCCGTCACGGGAGAGCTGATGCGGTTTGAAACACCTTATCCGGGAGAGTTCAAGAAATTGGTTTTGAAGAATAAGTAAAAAGCTGACATACAATAAAAAACGGAGCAATTGATTTGCTCCGTTTTTTATTGATAAGCATGTCCTCATTGCCGACGCATACGAAAAGGCTGTCCGTGAATATTATCTTGATATTCCCTCCAGCTATTATACCAAGTACCACTGAAAGAATAAGAATCAGCCATGGCTCCTTCAATGTAAGCCATGCTGCCATCATCATAGAATTCCAATTCCATCAGATTGTAAGCCCCACTAACCCAATTCCATCTGAAAAGCAAATAATTCGGGTCGCCATATGAACCAATAGTACCTTGGTTGCGCGCGTTAAAGGTCATAATCGTCCCCCTACCCCAAGTATATGCCCCGAAATCTATTTCTTCAGATGTATACCATTCACCGGGCAGATTATATTCCGTTTCTTCCTCACTATCACATGATGTCAATCCTAATACAAGGACAAACAACAATAACATTTTTGTGTATTTCAACATATTATTCATAAGCCATACTTTATTTATAATTAGCATCTACCATCATAACAACCACTCCATCCAGTTTACCGGATAAATAATGTTCGCGCACCCATACATTATCAAAGTACTTGATTTCACCGGCACCATAATTCAGAGTTAACCCCTCCATAGACTTATCCATCCATTTCCAAGTAAAAGTACGTGAAGTCGTTTCATAGGGACGGGACTCGCCTCCGCGATAATACTCCCAGATTTCCTGTCCAGAATTATCAGCCTTGGCAAACTTCAGCTGATGACTGCATAACACTTCAACTCCATCTTTGTTTTCCGTCTGATATTCTTCTATCCACGTCTTCCCACACAATTTGTCGTCGCTATTCTGCATGGTATAATATACATCATCCCCACAAGACGCCAGCCCAATCGTAAATACACACAACAGCAATATCTTCACATAATTCAAAGTCTTCATAAGTTATCGAGTTTAGTTAATACTTGCGGACAAACATACAAAAAAATGCTGGAACAACCGAGAGAGATGGGAGAAATGACGCTAAAAGACTTTGTACCAATGTCGTTACGGTGTCAGATGAGGTCAAACCGAAAAAGCGGAAAATGCAAGGAAAAGCAGAATATAGCAGGAGAACGGTTTGCAAATCATTACCCAAGAAGATGTAAGATTTAATACATGTAGGACGCTATTGCACCGTTTGTCACCGTTTTGCGTAGCAAGGTTTAACTCGTTGATATTTAACTTTGCAAACAAAAAAACGAGTATGGCAAGAAGTACATTCAAAGTGCTGTTCTACGTGAACGGCAG
>OFCP01001244.1_pt1 | contig 10014 bp, 8 predicted proteins | sample 1520831 | NCBI WGS metagenome assembly OFCP01 (sample SAMEA2699039, study PRJEB24076) | metagenome | biome: Human gut stool | place: Spain | collected 2013-03-20 | reverse complement strand
CTTTGGCCATAACTTCCTGCTTGTTCATAGTAACAGTACCTCTTTATAAAATTTTTATTTGCCAGCGACACAGCAGCGGGAAAACGGTACTCCCGAGTGGGCATACTCCCAGCCCCGTATCGCGGTAACAGGGCTAGTATAACAGAAACCAACGTAAAAAGCAAGAAAAATTTTTACAGATCCGCAAAAATAAGGATGTTGTTTTCCTGTCAAATCATGTTATAATCTGTCTATTGTAATAAAGAGGTAGATCGAATGACACATTGCTTTTCCCGCCGCAGCTTCCTCAAAGGAAGCGCAGCCGCCGCAGCGGCCCTCACCAGCCCGCTCCTCCCGACTGATGCAGCTTTTTCTGAAACCGAAAACGGCCTGTTCTCCCCTGTCTCTGCTCTCTGCCAGACCCAGTACGGCCCGGTGAAGGGCCGAGAGGGCGAAAACGGTCAGCTCTGCTGGTACGGCATCCCCTACGGTGCCGCGCCCACGGGCGAAAGCCGCTGGACAGCGCCGCAGGAGCCCGCCCGCTGGCTCACTGTGCGGGACTGCACCAGCCCCGCCCCGGCGGCCTACCAGTACACCACCTTCCCCCTCGGCACCGAGGACTGCCTGACACTGGACATTTATTCCTCCGCCGAGGCCAAAAAGCGGCCCGTCCTCGTCTATCTGCACGGCAGCGCCGCCACAGGCTCATCTCTCGAGCTGCCCGGCAGCGAACTCGTGCGGGACGCGGGCTGCGTCTTTGTCGCGCTCAACTACCGACTGGGGCTGTTCGGGTGGAACTGCCTGCCCGCCCTCACTGCCGACCCGGACGCCACCGGAAACTTTGCCCTGCTGGACATCGCCCGGGCGCTGGACTGGGTGAAGGAAAATATCCACCGCTTCGGCGGCGATGCCGACAACATCACCCTCTGCGGCTTCTCTGACGGCGGGCGGATGGCAGCGGCCCTTGCGGGCAGTCCGCTCTTCCGCGGACGCTTCCAGAAAGCCGTCGCCATCTCCGGCGGACTGTCCCTCGCCGACCCGGACGCCGCCGCCCAGAAGCTGGCTGAAAATTTCGCACCGCTGGCCGTGGAAGACGGGCGGTTCGCTGACACGGCTTCCGCCGCCGAATGGCTGCTGACGCCGGGGGCGGACGTCCGGGAATGGCTCTGCGGCCTCGAACCGGCCCGCATTGCGGCCCTCGGCAAACCAGCCATCCTTTACGCAGACGATGTGGTGCTCTCCCGGGACGCCCGGAGTGCTGTCCCTCTCCTGCTGCTCAGCAGCGCCACCGAATTCAGCGGCTTTGTCCGGGACGATCTGCGGCCCGCTTCCAGCGCGGCCCGGGCCTATGCCGTAAAATACGGCTCAGCCCTCTGCCGCTGGAGCAGCACCGAAGCCGTCGCCGAAGCCGTCGCCGAAGCGCTGGGCGGCAGTGCTCCGGTCTGGCTTGGCCTCATCGACTACGGCGGAGCCGACAGTCAGACGACTATCCCGGGCCTCGGCTCCTTCCACGGCCTGCCGCTGGCGCTCTTCTCGTCCGAAAGCAGCTATTCTGCCTGTGCTGATTTGTCTTCGGCAGGTGCGCAGGCCCTTTCAGCCCAACTGAAGCAGGCGCTTGCCGGCTTCATGACCAGCGGCTCCCCGGGCTGGGACGTCTGGACGCCGCAAGACCGCGACGCCCTCCACTTCGATGCCGACAGCGAAACAGCCTGCGTCACCTTCAACTCCTACCCGGATACCCAGGAAAGTATCCGTGCCGCCATGGCCGCAGACACGTCCCTCTCCGCCGCCGAAAAGGAAACGGTGGAGCACCTCTATTTTTCCGGTTTCTCTTTCTGACGAAGCAAAAACGCACCTCACCGATTGCTTTCATCGGTGAGGTGCGTTCTTGTTTTATTCAGCGGCTGATGCCGCCCACAGCCTTTTTGATCTCGGCTTTGTTCCGGTACATCGCAGCGTCAGCTTCCATGAACAGCTCGTCCGCCGTCATGGTGCGGCCTGCCTGCATGGCATAGCCCACTGCGATGGAGACGGGATACTCTTCCTTCGCATCCCACTCCGCGCACAGCCGCCGGAGCGTTTCGACTGCTGCCTTCACAGCGTCCTCATCCGTCGCAGCCGCAATGACCGCGAACTCGTCGCCGCCGATGCGGAAGCAGTCCTCGGCCCGGTAAAAGGCCTCCCGGATGCAGCGGGCCGCACAGCAGAGCAGTTCGTCACCGGCACGGTGGCCGTATTGGTCGTTGGTCTGCTTGAGCCAGTTGACGTCTATAACGATGTAGGTCCAGTCCGTGCGCTCGGGCCAGCGGGACTTCATATACTTGAAGGCCGTATAGTTGAAAAGCCCGGTCAGCGAGTCGGCGTAGGCCAGCTTCTTGTAGTTTTCCAGCTGGGCCTGTTCGTTGACAGCCTGCCGGATGCGGTGGAGCACGATGCGGCCCAGCATCACCAGAAATCCCAGCAGACCGGCGCAGTAGCACACGGCGTAAGTCCGGCCCCGGTAGCCGCTGTAGAAGGTCGCCAGCGCAAGCAGAGCACCCGCTGCCAGCACGCCGAAAGCCAGCAGGATGTTCCTCACCTCGCCGCTGTGGTTCTTTTTATAGGAGACCACGAGGGTATGGAATGCTGCCAGAATGCTGGCAATGACGGTGATATGAATGGGCATGAGCAGCCACAACATGGGCTGTCCGGCCAGCAGCCAACCCGCAGCATCTGCTGCCAGCAGTACCAGCGCAGCCATCTGCGGGAGGCGGATGAGCCAGCCATCATTCCTTATGGTACAGCGGACGAATTCCAGCGTGAAAGGCGCTGTGAGGCTGAAGGTGACCAGCGAGACGAACACGACGAGATTCGCCCTGTCCGTCACCAGTGCCAGCAGCTCGGAATCGGTCAGTATCCAGATGCCGGCGTCCAGCATCAGCCCGATCAGCACCCGGGTCTGATGGCGGACCTCCGGAGTGAAGATGCTGTGCATCGTCACCATCAGAACGCCAAGCTCCACGGCGCAGAGGACGCAGAGCAGGAAGAACATCAGCGCGTAAAGGCTGCGCCTGAAGTAATAGCCGCTCAGCTTCGTCTGGGTGGCCAGCACCGGCTCGCTGCTCAGCATCGCGCTGAGGGCCGACGGCTCCGCACAGCGGAGCACCAGCGTCTTTCCGGCCGCGCCCTCCGGCAGAGCAGCAAAGAGCCGCATCTCTGCCGGGCCGCTGCCCGGGTCGTAGGTATAGAACGCCGTCTCCTGACCGTCCGCCGCCCGCAGCCCGAGGCTGAACTTCTGTTTCGTGCTGCGGATGCTCAGCATCAGGCTTTCCCCCATGCTTTCCGGAATGTCATACACGGCCTGCTGGTCTGTTTCCAGCGTCCAGCTGTCGTTCAGTTCCTGCAGACTGCCCTGCACCAGTGTGCGGTGGGGGTCTTCCTGAACACGGCAGGAGTCTGCCACCCCCAGAAGGACCAGCAGCGCCACCAGCCAGACCAGGATGCGCAGGCACCATTTCTGTTTTGTTTTTTTCATAAAGTTCACTCCGCGAAGTATTCCTGCGCGCGCTGGGCTGCGTGGTCGATGCACTCGCGCAGCTCATCCAGCGTGTCGAACTTTTTGCTGGGGCTGAGGTAGGCGTGGAACTCCACCACCGGGTCGGTGCCGTAAAGGTCGCCGGTAAAGCCCGGGATGAAGGTCTCGCAGGTCACCTTGCTCTCGTCGCTGTTGACGGTGGGCCGGGTGCCAAGGCCGGTGGCCGAGGGGTACCACCTGTCTCCTATTCTGGTGCGGGTGATATAGATGCCGTACCGGGGCAGCTGGAAGCCCTGCGGGTAGAGCTGGTTGATGGTCGGCACGCCCAGCGTCCGGCCAAGGCCCTCCCCGTGATGCACCGTGAAGCGGATGGCGTAGGGCATCCCCAGCATGGCATTGGCCGCCGGGATGTCACCGCCTTCCAGCGCGGTGCGGATGCGGGTGGAGGAAACAGGCTTCTCCTCAAACTGTGCCATCGGCAGGACGACTACCTCCACGCCCAGCGGCTCGCAGAGCTGACGCAGCAGCTCCGGTGTGCCTGCCGCCCTGGCACCGAAGGTGAAGTTCTCGCCGCAGAACAGCGCCCGGGCGTTGCAGTCCCGGATGATGCCCAGCACGAACTGCTCCGGCGTCATGGCCTTGATCTCCTCGAAATCAGGGCAGAGATAGTGCTCCACGCCGAGGCTGGCGATGAGGGCGTGCTTGTCCTCGGTGGAGAGCAAGCGCTTGCCCTTCATCTTGTTTTCGGTGGGCAGGCGGAAGGTGAACACCGCCGGTGCCGCGCCATGGGCCCTGGCCCACTCCACTGCGCCATTGATGACCGCGCGGTGGCCGATGTGGATGCCGTCAAAAAAGCCCATTGCCACAGCAGAGCCGTGGGCACCGCCCAGCGCAAGCGGCGCAAGCTGTGAATAGATCTGCATGAATGTTCTTTAATTCCTCTCTACAAAGAGTTTTTCGACCTTGAGCACGCCGCCGGTGATGTTCGCAAGACCCAGGAACTGGCCCTCGGCATTGTGGACACGGTAGCGGCCATCTGCCGCCGGGTAGCGGCTGGTGGGGCAGCCGTTGTACAGGTGCTGCTCCACCCTTGGCTCTGCCACCAGCAGAGGCAGGCTCTCGAACACGCTCTCCACCGGCAGCATCAAAGCCTGCAGTGCCTCGGGGCCTGCGTCCTTTGCCGCCTGTATCTCTTCCAGCGTGTGGGCGTCGGCCTCGGTGTAGACACCCGCCGTCGTGCGGCGCAAAGCGCTCATGGTGCCTTTCTGGCCCATAGCGGCGGCAATGTCCTCCAACAGAGTGCGGATATACGTTCCCTTGGAGCAGCGGACGGTGAGGACGTATTCGTTCTCCACCGGGCTGCCTCCGTACCGGATGTCCAGTATCTCGATGGGGCGGGCCTTCCGCTCCACCGTGACGCCCTCGCGGGCCAGCTTATAAAGGGGCTGGCCGTTGATCTTAACAGCCGAGTACATGGGCGGCGTCTGCATCTGGGGGCCGAGGAACCGGGGCAGAACAGCCAGCAGTTCCTTCTCCCCTGCCGTCACCGGGGCCGTTTCCAGCACGGTGCCGGTGATGTCGCCGGTGTCGGTCTGCATCCCCAGCCGCAGCCGGGCGCAGTAGGTCTTGGTGTGGTCGAGCTGAAGGTCCACAGCCTTGCTGGCCCCGCCGCAGAACACCGGCAGAACGCCGGTGGCCATGGGGTCCAGCGTACCGCTGTGGCCCAGCTTGCGGGTGCCGAGGATGCCTCGCAGCTTGGCGATGACGTCAAAGCTGGTCCACTCCATCGGCTTATCTACGATAAGGATGCCCTGCATCAGCTTTCCTCCTGCGTCTCGGGGCGGTCGAGTTCCGCCTCCACTTCGGCCAGAATGGCGCTCTTGGCGTTGTCGAGGTTGCCCAGCAGCTCACAGCCCGCTGCGCGGGTGTGGCCGCCGCCGCCCAGACGCCGTGCGATGGCGCAGGCGTCCACGCCCTTGGCGGCGCGCACGCTGATGCGGTAGCTGCCGCCGGGCTGCTGACGGAGCAGCAGGCCCACTTTGACCCCCTCGATGCTGATGGGCAGGCTGGTCAGCTCTTCCAGGTCAGCCGGGTCCACGCCGCTCTGCTCTATCTCGTCCCGGGTCAGATACATCAAGGCGCAGCGGCCCTCAAGATGATATTCCAGATGGTTGCGGGCGATACGCTCCGCCTCCATCCTCTCCCGGGGTTTGGTGTCGAAGAGCAGGGTGTTCAGCTCCTCCACCTGCGCACCGGCCAGAATGAGCTGTGCAGCCACGAGGTGGGTGTTGGCAGTGGTGGAAGAGAACCGGAAGCAGCCGGTGTCAGTAGCGAGGCCGGTGTAGAGGCAGTTGGCGATGAGGGGGGTGATCTCCACGCCCATCTCGCTGATGACCTCATACAGAAGCTCTGCCGCTGCGGCCGCATTGCCGTCCAGCAGGGTGAAATCCGCATAGCCGCTGTTGCCCGTGTGGTGGTCGATGCAGAGATCGACGTGGCGGGTATACTGCGGCACACCGTTGTTTTCACCAAAGAGCTGCACGCTGGCAACATCCACGGCCACAACGGTCTTGGGCTCAAACTCGCCCCGGAACGGCACCGGTGCAGTAAAGCTGTAGCGGGAAGGCACTGCATCGGAGCAGAGGACAGCTGCCGTCTTGCCCAGCGCCTTGAGCGCGTGGCAGAGGGCGCTGCCGCAGCCGATGGTGTCGCCGTCCGGGTTTTTATGACACAGGACCAGAATGTTGTCCGCAGCACAGAGGCGCTCCGCCATCTGCTGCACATTGAGCTGTTCTGTCATTTGATGGATCCATCCTTTCCGCAGCGCTGGATTTATTCCTCAGTCTCGGCGGGCTGAGAGTCCTCAGCATCGCCGTTCACATTCAGCGTGCGGAGCAGCTCATTGATGTGGGCTGCATAGGCGGCACCGTCGTCCTCCACAAAGATGAAGCGGGGTGCCTTGCGGATGTGCATTTTCTTGCTCACTTCGGTGCGCACATGGCCTGCGGCGCGGTTCAGGGCCTCGATAGCGGGCTTGGGGCCGTCCTCACGGCCCATCACGCTCACATAGACCTTCGCCACGTCCAGGTCGGGCGTCACATCCAGCCGGGTGACGGTCAGCAGACCGCCCTCCAGCCGCGGGTCTTTCAGCCGTCCGATGATGGCGATGAGCTCACGCTTCATGTCCTGCGCCAGACGGCCCATATTTTTCTGAGACATAGTTTCTCCTCTAAAAATAAACCTCTCCGTCATTGCTTCGCAATGCCACCTCTCCTATCGAGGAGAGGCCTTGGCATTTCGTAAAGCTTCACCTCTTCGCCAGAGGCTCCCCTCGGTAGGGGCAACAACGACGACCGCCGCCAGTGGCGGAAACAGGGAGTCGTTGCTGGGGCAGCGGCCAGCAAGACGCGCGCAATGCGCAGCGGATGCTGGGTGCCACAACCCGGCCTTGTCGAGCGAAGTGAGACTGAGAGGTTTAACATTTTTTATAAGGAGATCACAATGAAAAAACGTCTTCTCGCATTTCTGCTGGCGGTCAGCATCGCGGTGTCGATGCTGGTGATGCCGGCATCGGCTGCGGGCAACAACACCGCCGTCCAGTTTGCCATCACGCTGGGTGCTATGGATTCCGAGCAGTCCGGCGCACTGAATGCAGCCGTGACCCGCGGCGCATTTGCCAGAATGCTGACCTCTTACTCTACCTACCGGGAGAGCGTCTCTTCTCAGGGGGCAGTGGGTACCCTCTACACCGACCTGCCCGGCTCCTCGGCATGGGCACCCTATGTCCGCATCGCCGTGCAGCAGGGCTGGATGAACGGCTACACCGATGGCAGCTTCCGCCCGAACAACGCCGTCACGCTGGAAGAAGCATGCACTGCAGTGCTCAAGCTGATGGGCTATAAGATGACCGACCTGAGCGGCGCGTTTCCCAACGCCCAGCTCAACAAGGCCAGCGAGATCGGCCTGCGTGCCGGCCTCGACCGCCGTCAGGGCGAAGCGATGAACTACGAGGACTGCGCCGTCCTGCTCTACAATGCCCTCACCGCCAACAACGCCAGCGGCTCGGCCTACGGCACGACCCTTGGCTTTACCGTGAGCGATGGTCAGGTGGACGGCTCCACCATCCTGCTCAGCAGCCTGGAAGGCCCCTTCGTGGCTTCGGAGAGCACGGTGCTGCCCTTTGTCCCTGCCAGCGTCTACCGCAACGATAAGGTCTCCGGCTCCGCAGAGCTGAACAAATACGACGTCTACTACTACAGCGAGAGCCTCAAGACCCTGTGGGTCTATACCCGCCGTGCCGCAGGCCGCATCACCGAGGTGTCTCCCTCGGCCAGCGCCCCCGCTTCCATCACGGTGGCAGGCACATCCTATACGCTGGGCAGTACGGCCATTGCTTCTCAGGTGTCTTCTCTCAACGGCGGCGGTGTCGGCCAGGTGGTCACTCTGCTGCTGGGCATGAACAATGTGGCCGCAGGCATCATCACCGGCGAGGAGGCCGACGAGGTCTTTTACGGTGTGGTGCAGTCGTCCGCCCGCAACCTCATCGACGAGGACAACAGTGCCGATGTGCTTCAGACCGTCAAGGTCCTGTGTACCGACGGCCTTGCCCGCGAAGTGAATGTAGACAAGAGCCTGAATTTCCCCGCTGGCTGGCTGGTGGAAGTGCGGGTCAGCCCCGAAGGCGAGAGCGTGGAAAAAATCGATGAGCGCTCCGTCAGCGGCACTGTGAACGAGAACGCCACCGCGCTGGGCGATATGGCTCTGGCAGATGACGTGCAGATCCTTGATACGAGTACAGGGGGTGTGGCTGGGACGGTTCGTCCCAGCCGCCTATCGGGGGTAAACTTAAAGGCTTCCGATGTCCGCTACTACACCACCAATCCGCAGGGGCAGATCGACACGCTTATTCTGAACGATGTGACCGGCGACCTGTGGTACTACGGTGTGCTGGACGATGTGAAGAATGTCGCCGCCAACTACAGCACCCTTCTCAGTGCCATCAAGGCTGAGCCGGGTGACGGCACCATTGACACCAATGCAGTCGTCAGTCAGGTGAAGAGCATCATGGTACCCACCACCACAGAGATCTTGTGGGGCGTTATCTCCGGCGACATCCTCAGCACGGCATGGGAGCGCCTGACCAGCAACACCGGCGCACTTCTGGGCCTCGGCTTCCAGCAGATCGCCCAGATCACCGGCACTCCCTTCAGCCAGATATTCAACTTCATCGGCAGCGGTGCGACCTATATCGGCTACGTCAACGGCCAGCAGGCCAGTCTGAGCACTTCCATCAAGTATCCTGTGCTGGCCGGCGGCATTGCGGTCTGTCAGGAGACGACCGGCTCTGTCCGCAACATGGTGCAGCTGATGCCCATGAAGATCGACAAGGTGGGTGCGGCCAGCGTCCTTTCCTCCAAGGGCGAAAGGTTTGAAATGGCCGATAATACGCAGGTCTACCTGTGGTACAAGGGTCAATATTACTACACCAAGCTCACTTCCGTCAACTCCGATGATTACTATCTTACCGGCTGGTACGACAACTTTGGCTGCGCCGCTGGCAAAAAGGTGCGTATCATCGTCGCCGTCAAAAAAGACTGATGGCAGGTTATTACAGCCGCCCCGCGCAGCTTGCCCGGCAGATGCGCCAGCTGCTTTTCCCGAGGCGGTGTCCCTGCTGCCGCAGGGTGCTGGGAACGCTGCCGCTCTGTGAGGTGTGTACACCGCGGCTGGAAGAGCTGCGCCGCGGCCCGGTCATGCGGCTGGACGTGAGCCGCCACTATCTGGGTGCTCTGGACGGGGCGGCTGCGCCCTACCGGTACGAGGGCGTCGTCCGTAGCGCCATCCTCCGTGCCAAATACGAAGGCGAAAGCTGGACAGCGGTGGAGCTTGGCGTGGAGATGACGGCCCGGCTGTTCGGGGCAGAGGTGGAGATGCACTTTGCAGAGCCGGTGCCGGGGCTGGTCCCCGGTGCGGCCATCGGTTATGACTGCATCGTTCCGGTGCCTGCCACCAGCCGTCGGCGCGGCTACAATGTGCCGGAACGGATGGCGCAGCCTCTGGCCCATGCGCTGGGTCTCCCGCTACTGCCAAAGGCGCTCTGCCGCGTCCGGGCCGGACGCCATCAGGCAGGACTCTCGCTGGACGAGCGTCTGGCAAATGCGGCCGGTGCCTTCCGGGCGCAGGAGCCGGAGCTCGTGGAAGGGAAGCGGGTGCTGCTGGTGGATGACGTCATCACCACCGGCGCTACCGCCGCAGCCTGCGCGCAGGCACTGCTGGATGCGGGCGCCCACAGCGTCTTTGCCGTGGCAATGGCAGTCACCGAAAATGAAATGGACGCACCATCGAGAGCTTCTGGACAATGAGCGAAAAATCCAGAAAAAATCTAAGAAAAATAAAAAAAGCGCTTGACAAAACGGCCTATAGCGGGTATACTAATGGAGCTGTGAGCGATGAGCCACAACAAATATCCGGGTGTAGCGCAGTTTTGGTAGCGCGCTTGAATGGGGTTCAAGAGGCCGTGA
>OFCP01001220.1_pt1 | contig 10140 bp, 7 predicted proteins | sample 1520831 | NCBI WGS metagenome assembly OFCP01 (sample SAMEA2699039, study PRJEB24076) | metagenome | biome: Human gut stool | place: Spain | collected 2013-03-20 | reverse complement strand
AGCAGCATGAACGGCAAAAAACTCTATATCTCAGACGTGACCCTGCGCGACGGGATGCACGCGATTCGCCATCAATACTCGCTCGACAATGTGCGCCAGATTGCCCGCGCGCTGGACAGCGCGGGCGTTGATTCGATAGAAGTGGCCCACGGCGACGGGCTGCAGGGCTCCAGCTTTAACTACGGCTTCGGCGCGCACAGCGACCTGCAGTGGATTGAAGCGGCGGCGTCTTCGGTCAGCCGGGCGAAAATCGCCACTTTACTGCTACCCGGCATCGGCACCCTGCACGACCTGAAAAATGCCTATCAGGCCGGGGCGCGGGTGGTGCGCGTGGCAACCCACTGCACGGAAGCGGATGTTTCCGCCCAGCATATCGCCTTCGCCCGCGAGCTGGGGATGGATACCGTTGGCTTCCTGATGATGAGCCATATGACTACCCCGGAGCAGCTGGCGCAGCAGGCGCTGAAGATGGAATCCTACGGCGCGACCTGTATCTACGTGGTCGATTCCGGGGGGGCGATGAATATGCGCGATATCCGCGATCGCTTTCGCGCCCTCAAGGCGGTGCTAAAGCCGGAAACCGCCACCGGGATGCACGCGCACCATAATCTGAGCCTCGGCGTCGCCAACTCGATCGCCGCGGTGGAAGAGGGCTGCGACCGCATCGATGCCAGCCTTGCCGGCATGGGCGCCGGGGCGGGGAATGCGCCGCTGGAGGTCTTTATTGCGGCGGCGGACAAGCTTGGCTGGAACCACGGCACCGATCTGTATGCGCTGATGAACGCCGCTGATGAGCTGGTGCGGCCGCTGCAGGATCGTCCGGTACGCGTCGATCGCGAAACCCTGGCGCTGGGCTATGCCGGGGTTTACTCCAGCTTTCTGCGCCACAGCGAAGCGGCGGCCAAGCGCTATGGCCTCAGCGCGGTGGATATTCTCGTCGAGCTGGGCAAGCGGCGGATGGTCGGCGGCCAGGAGGATATGATCGTCGACGTCGCGCTGGATCTGCTTAACCGCAATAAATAACTAAGAACGTGCGGCTGACAAAGCATCAGCCGCCAGTCACCTGCTCCGTTTGTTCGGCTATCGCCAAGGTACCCTATGACCAAGATAACGACTGCAACCCCCTCGCGCCTGGTGGTCACCATCGGGCTCTGTTTTATGGTGGCCCTGATGGAAGGGCTGGATCTGCAGGCGGCGGGGATCGCCGCCGTCGGCATGGCGCAGGCCTTTGCGCTGGATAAAATGCAGATGGGCTGGATCTTCAGCGCTGGGATCCTCGGCCTGCTGCCCGGCGCGCTGGTGGGCGGCATGCTGGCGGACCGCCACGGGCGTAAGCGCATTCTGTTGGGGTCGGTGCTGCTGTTTGGCCTGTTCTCGCTGGCCACCGCGCTGGCATGGAGCTTCCCGACGCTGCTGCTGGCGCGCCTGCTCACCGGCGTCGGGCTCGGGGCGGCATTGCCGAACCTGATTGCCTTTACCTCGGAAGCCGCTGGCTCACGTTTCCGCGGCCGGGCGGTAAGCCTGATGTACTGCGGCGTACCCATTGGCGCCGCGCTGGCGGCAGCGCTGGGCTTTTCCGGTCTCGCCGCGGCCTGGCAGATTATTTTCTGGATTGGCGGCGTGGTCCCGCTGCTGCTGATCCCGTTGCTGATGCGCTGGCTGCCGGAGTCGCAGGCGTTTCAGCGCGCGGAGGCCAGCGTGCCGCTGCGCACCCTGTTTGCCCCGGGCCAGGCCGCCGCTACGCTGCTGCTGTGGCTGGGTTATTTTTTCACCCTGCTGGTGGTCTATATGCTGATCAACTGGCTGCCGATGCTGCTGGTGGGCCAGGGATTCCGCGCCAGCCAGGCGGCGGGGGTGATGTTCTCTCTGCAGATCGGCGCCGCCTGCGGCACGCTGCTGCTGGGGGCGCTAATGGATAAGCTCACCCCGCTGCGGATGTCGCTCCTGATCTACAGCGGCATTCTGGCGTCGCTGCTGGCGCTGGGCAGCGCGTCGTCGCTGACTGGCATGCTGCTGGCGGGGTTTGTCGCCGGGCTGTTCGCCACCGGCGGACAAAGTGTGCTTTACGCTCTGGCGCCGCTTTTTTATCCCGCGGCCATCCGCGCCACCGGGGTGGGCACCGCCGTGGCGGTGGGGCGTCTTGGGGCGATGAGCGGCCCGCTGCTGGCCGGCAAGATGCTGGCCCTCGGCACCGGCACCGTCGGGGTGATGGCGGCCTCGGCGCCGGGCATTGTGCTGGCCGGCGTGGCGGTGTTCTGGCTGATGCATCGCCAGCAGCGCGCGGCCATGGTCTGATATGCATCCGGCGGTCTGGTAAAAAAATGCCGGGCCGCCGCCTTGCCAGTCCGCGTCCCCTGGCCTAAGGTAAGACATCATTCCCTGACGCTTATCGTCCCTATGGCTTACACCTCCCGTTTGCTCAATGCGATCCCTGGCATCCGCCACGCTTTTCTCGATGTCCATGAAACCGCCGCCTTTCCCTATAGCGAAATGGCGCCGGTTAAACTGGTTCACGGCAATATCGTGCATGAGTATCGCGCGCCGCAGGTGGAGCGACCCCACGCCGATGCGATGTTTACCGCCGTCAGCGGGCAGAAGATGGGCGTGGTGACCGCCGACTGCCTGCCGCTGCTGATGGCGTCGCGCGACGGGCGCTATGTCTGCAGCGTGCACGCAGGCTGGCGCGGCGCGGCCAGCGGGATTATCGAAAATAGCCTTGCGCTGTTTCAGCGTTATCACGTCGACCCGCAAGATCTGGTGGTGGTGAGCGGGCCGCATATTCATGCCTGCTGCTATGAAGTCACCGGCGACTTCTACCCGGCGCTGCTGGCGATGCCCGCCGGCGAACTGGCGAAACGCCATCGGCAACAGCTTTTCCTGCCCCAGCAGGCGGCGTCCGTGGGGCAACAGGCGAAAGCGAGCGGTGACGACAATTTTTGGTTCGATCTGCGGGCCTTTGCGCGTCTCCTGCTGAGCGGGGCGGGCGTGCCGGATGAAAATATGGAGTGGCTGGGAAGCTGTACCTACTGTACGTCCCAACTGCTGGGGTCGTTTCGCCGGCGTACGCATTTTCCGGCGCCGAAGTCATTTCAGTATTCATGGATCATGCGCGAGCCTGATGAGACGAAATGATGTTTGATGATGTGTAACATCGGCGGTCGTTGGCTATCAGACCTCCCGGAAACCGCCTGCGATAACAAAGCCGATAGCTCCGCCTACTGGGCGCCGTCGCTGAAGCTGCCGGCTGGACTGGCGAAACCTACTATCAGACAAGCAAAGTGGAACAGCATCCGCTGCAAGCGTTCCCGGCGGGTCTCAAACTACGTGCGGGCGACCATCGCGGTTCGGTCTCCCGCTAACGGAATACGGTTTTTGCGCCAACGGCAAAGGTAATGGACGGCGATAAGCGTCAAGAGCGCTGGGGCATTATTGATATCGCCCCGGAAACCTGGCGGTCAGCGATAACGCCGCAACTTGACCGGGCTAGCGGATCGTAGATGGCGGTGGGCTTGTAGCCCGGGTAGGCGCTTTGCGCCGCCCCCGGGAGTGAGGGTATTTCCCGGTGGCGATGCTGTGTACCTGCCCAGGCGACCGGATCGCAGATGTCGGTGGACCCGTAGCCCCGCTAAGCGCAGCGCGAGCGGGGGAATTTACAACACCGTAAACCCGTGCGTGCCATCGCGCTTGAGCTGTTCAACCAGGCCGAACTCCCAGTCGAGGTAGGCCTGCATTGCCGCGGGGGAGTTATCGGTGCCTTCATACGGGCGTTGATAGCGATCGCTGCGCGGCGTCGCCAGATGCGTCTCGCCGTGCTCCAGCGCCAGCCCGGCGTCAATCCACGCCAGGGTGCCGCCGCTCAGCAGCCGCACCGGTTTACCGGTTAACGCCGCCACCTCAGGCGCCGCGTAGCGGGCCAGCAGGCTGCTGCCGCAGGTGACAACGTAACGTTCGGCGGAAGGGATAACCTCCAGCGCCTGGCGCAGCTGCGAACGTATTAGCCAGTAAGCGCCGGGAATGTGCCGGGCGACATAGTTGGCGCTGGTGGTGAAATCCAGCACTACGGTCCCCGGTTCTCGCAGCTGTTGCGCCAGCTGCGGCGCAGAGATCTCCTCCACCTGCGAACCCGGCGGTACGCGGCCCGCTGGGGTTCCGCGCTCGCTAAAATCTTCCGCGCGCGCATCGCGCAAGACCGCCACCTCCCAGCCCATCTGCGCCAGCCAGGACGCCGTTATCGGCGCGCGAATCTCGTCATCGGCAACCAGCACAATACGCGCCCCGCGCACGCTGGCGAAATGGTCGGTCTCCTGCACCAGCTGCCCGCCGGGCGCGCTGACGCTCTGCGGCAGATGGCCCGCGTCGTACTCTTCCGGACTCCGGACGTCGAACAGATAGGTGGTGCGTGCGGGCTGCCGCAGCCAGCGCTGGAGGGTGGGGCTACCGATAAAGGCGACTCCGGCGCGCTCCGCTACCTGTCTCACCGTCGCCGCGCGTTCGGCTGAGGCGCGAAAATCGGCGTCGTAGCGCCGCTGCTGGCCGCGCTCAAGGTCAAACCCGGCTAAGGTCCAGCCGATGGTGCCATTGCGTAGCGCATAGACCGGATTGGGCAAACCGGCATTGCGCAGCGACTGCGTGCCGATAATGCTGCGCGTGCGCCCGGCGCAGTTGACGATCACCGTCGCCTGCGATGATGGAACCAGCCCCTCAATGCGCAGCGCCAACTCCCCGCCGGGCACGCTGATGCTGCCGGGAATATTCATGGTTTGATACTCATCGAAACGGCGCGCATCGACCACCACCACCTCCTGTGAGCTATCGAGCAGCGCTTTCACTTCCCCGGCGCTCAGCGAAGGGGTATGCCGCTCGCTCTCCACCAGCTCGCCGAACGCTTTGCTCGGCGAATTGACGTCCTGAAACAGTTCCCCGCCGCTGCGCTGCCAGCCCGACAGGCCGCCTTCCAGCAGGGCGACATCTTCGTAGCCCCAGCTCTGCAGGCGTTCAACGGCCCGCTCCGCCAGGCCTTCGCCGCCGTCATAGACGGTAATCGGCGTCGTCAGGCGCGGTACGCGCCGAAAAATGTCCAGCTCCAGCTTGCTGAGCGGCAGATTGGCGGCAAACAGCGGATGGCTGCGGGCAAAGTCGGCCTCTTCGCGAACATCGATCAGCGCCAGCTCCGCGCCGTCAAGCAGCGCCTGGCGCAGCTGCGCGGCCGGACGATAAGAACAGGTGGGCATATTAATTATCCTTTGAGAGATCCCAGATATTGGGTAAGTGGCGGTTGGAGTAACCGGAGACAAAAGGTTTGACGAGGCCTTCCGGGGTATATACCGCGCGCCTGACGCCGCCGATATTGCCGCCGTAAACGTGGATACTGATCGAGACCCGGTCCGCCAGGGCGTTGCTCACCCGGTGAATATCGCCGTCGCGGGAAGAGACTTTTTCCACTTCGCCGGGGGAGAGGCGTTCGGCAACGCCGCTAACCACCGGCAGGCCGCGCTCGTCCAGGCGGTAGCGCTGATTCTCCTCCGCGCCGCGCAGCATGCCGATGGCGCCCCACACCCGATGGTCGTGAATCGGCGTCGATTGCTCCGGTCCCCAGACGAAGCTGACGATGGAGAAACGCTGTCCGGAGTCAACATGCAGCAGGTACTGCTGATAGTGATGGGGATGCGGCAGGGTGTACTCTTCCGGCAGCCAGTCATCTTTTTTCACCAGCGCGGCCAGGCGCAGAGCTACGGCGTCGAGCAGGGCCGTCTCGTCGGCAAACTCGCGATGCAGGGCATCAAGGTCTTGAATAAACTGGCGTAATTTTTCCATTCGCGGTGCGGTCATGGTCGCTTCCTGTTGTCGGGACTGGTCTTTACGCTAGCAAAGGCGTTAATATAATTAAAATGCAATTTCCGCATATATTAATATGCAAAAATCACATTAAGGACGCTATGCGCATTGACGACATCGACGCACTGCTGGCCACCGTGCAGTTTTCCTCGCTTAACCAGGCCGCGGAATATCTTGGTATTACCCAATCGGCGATTACCCGTCGTCTGCAGCGTCTGGAACACACCCTCGACGTGACGCTGCTGGAGCGTCAGACCCGGCCGCTCACCCTGACCGCCGCCGGGCACCGGGTTTACGAGCAGTGTTTGAGCATCAAGCGGGAGACCAAAAAGCTGTACGGCCTGCTCGACCCCGAAGCGGAGCCGCACGGTATTCTGCGTCTCGGCGTGCCGCAGAGCGTGGCGGAAATAGCCCTGCAGCCGGCGCTGACCGCGCTGCGCCAGCAGTTTCCCGCCCTCCAACCTCAGGTAACCTGCGGCTGGAGCGGTCTGCTGCAAAAGCGCCTCGAGAGCGTCGAGCTGGACGGGGTGCTGGCGATGGGGCCTGAGCAGCAACGCTTTGCCGAAGGCTACGGCGGACGGCTGCTGTGCCCGCTGGATATCGTGGTGATAGCGGCAAAAAGCTGGCGCCTGCACGCCGGGGCGCTGCGCGACTGCGCGGAAAAAGGCTGGGTGCTCAATCCCGACGGCTGCGGCCTGCGGGCGGGGCTGATCCGCGAGCTGCAGTCCCAGGGGCTGCGCTTAGCGCTGAATGTCGAGACCGCGGGCGCCCAGCTGCAAATCAGCCTCGTGGCGCAGGGGCTGGGGCTTGGCCTGGTGCCGCGCGCCGCGCTGGCCGCCAGCCCGTGGCGCGATGACGTCGCCGTGCTGACCCTCGCTGACTTCCAGCCCGCGGTGCATCTGTGGTTGGTTCACGCGCAGAATCTGGCTAATCTGAGCCAGCCGCTGACTTTTTTCGCCGGCAAAGTCGTTCAGCAGCTAAACGTATCTGACTGAAACCTAAATACAATTTTTATTAATGCTTATCTCGCATATTAAGATATGACAAAAATGCATTTTGTTCATTAAGGGCCCGTGTATAGGGTAATGAAAACGCGCCGCCGCGGCGGTCCACTCATTATCCTGCTACAAGGAGTTCTGCATGAGCATTCAGTTTCTCGGCATGATCGGCCACCGCCTGTCGTCGGAAACCATCGCCCCGGTCGGCCCGATTTTTGACCGTGATTACATCGTGCGTTTCGCGCAAACCCACGAGGCTGCCGGGTTTGACCGCCTGCTGGTGGGCCACTGGTCCGATCAACCCGACGGCTTTCTGGTGACGGCCCTGGCCGGACTGTCGACGCAGAAAATTCAGTACCTGCTGGCCCATCGTCCCGGTTTTGTTTCCCCAACCCTTGCCGCGCGCAAATTCGCTACCCTTGAGCACCTGCTGGAGGGCCGCTTGGCGTTGCATATCATCAGCGGCGGCAACGATGCCGAGCAGCGCCGGGATGGCGATTATCTCGACCACGACCAGCGCTACGCCCGCACCGACGCCTTCCTCGACATCGTGCGCCAGGTGTGGACCAGCGAGCAGCCGGTGGATATTCACAACGATTTCTATCAGGCCGAGCAGGCCTGGTCCGCCATTCGCCCGCTGCAAAAACCGCATCTTCCGATCTATTTTGGCGGCTCGTCGGAAGCGGCCATCGCCGTCGCCGGCAAACATGCCGACGTCTTCGCCCTGTGGGGCGAGTCGCTGGCGCAAACCGGCGAGACCATCCAGCGGGTGCGCGCCGAAGCGGCGAAACACCAGCGTGATATCGGCTTCAGCGTCTCGTTCCGGCCGATTATCGCCGACAGCGAAGCCGAAGCCTGGGAGAAAGCCGAGCATATCCTGCACGTCGCCACCGAGCAGGCGGCGCAGCGCGGGGGCGGTTTCAAAGCCAAACCGGAGAGCATCGGCGCCCAGCGGCTGCGGGCTACTGCGGCGCAGGGCAGAGTGGTGGACAAACGCCTGTGGACCGGCATCGCCCAGCTGGTGGGCGGCGGACATAACTCCACCGCGCTGGTGGGCACCCCGGAGCAGGTGGCGGATGCGCTGCTCGATTACTACGACCTCGGGGTGCGTAACTTCCTGATCCGCGGCTTCGATCCGCTGAACGACGCGGCCGACTATGGCCGGGCGCTGTTGCCGATCGCCCGGGAAAAAGCCGCCCGGCGTGCAGTGGCGGAGCGCGCATCGTGATCCATCCTGAGCGCGACGACTGGGCCCGGCAGCTGACGGCGCTTCGCCAGCAGATGGCGGAGCAGGCAGCCAGCCTTGACGCCAGCGGCGAGTTTCCCTGGCGTAATATCGACCATCTGCGTGCGGGGGGCTGGTTAAGTCTCGCCGTGCCGCCATCCTGCGGCGGCGCGGGCGCCAGTCTGGCCCAGCTGCAGCAGGTCATCGCCGCCATCGCCTGGGGAGAGCCGGCGACAGCGCTGATTGTCTGCATGCAGTATCTCCACCATTTGCGGCTGGCGGAAAACGACGCCTGGCACGCGCCGCTGCGCCAGCAGGTTTTTCACGATGCTGTCGAACACGGTGGCCTCATCAACAGCCTGCGCGTCGAGCCGGAGCTGGGCTCCCCGGCGCGGGGCGGCCTGCCGGACACCGTGGCGACCCGTCGCGCGGAGGGCTGGGACATCAGCGGCCATAAAATTTATACCACCGGCATTGAAGGACTGCGCTGGCTGGCAGTGTGGGCCAGAAGCGATGACAACCCGCCGCTGGTGGGTACCTGGCTGGTGCCTGGCGACAGCCCGGGTATCACGGTGGTGAAAAGCTGGGATCACGCTGGAATGCGGGCAACCGGCAGCCACGAAGTGGTGCTCAACAATGTGCGGGTGGCCGATGAGTACGCGGTGGACGTGTGGGCGGCCGATGCGCCTCCCGCGCCGGACGCCGAGCAGTTTCGTCTGTTTGCCAATCGCCATACGGCGCTGCTGGCGGCGATCTACGACAGCGTGGCGCGCGCGGCCCGCGACTGGCTGGTGACGCGGCTGGGTACGCGTATTCCGGGCAGCCTTGGGCAACCGCTTTCCAGCCTGCCGCGGGTGCAGGAAAAAGTTGGTCAGATGGACGGATGGCTGCTGGTCAACCGCAGCCTGCTGGAAAAGGCCGCGCAGCTGGGCTTTTCCGCCATTGAGGCCAATCTGGCGAAAGTGACGATTACCGACAACGCCATTCAGGCGGTAAACCTGGCGCTGGAGCTGACCGGCAACCATGGCCTGAGCCGGCAAAATCCTCTGGAACGCCACTATCGCAACGTCCTGTGCGGGCGGGTACATACCCCGCAGAACGACAGCGCGTGGCTGGCGGCAGGCAAATACGCTTTTCAAAAATAAGGATAATTCATATGCGCAAACTTCATTTTACCCGTGTAGCCGGGGCGCTGATGCTGCTGGTGCTGAGCGGCTATACGGCGGCCCAGGAGCGAATCACCCTGCGAATCGCCGATCAAAAGGGCGGCATGCGCTCGCAGCTGGAGGCCGCCAACGCCCTGCGGGAGCTCCCCTACGAGATTAAATGGGCCGAGTTTCCGGCCGCCGCGCCGCTGGCGGAAGCGCTTAACGCCGGGGCGGTGGATGCGGGGATTATCGGCGATGCGCCGCTACTGTTCGCGCTGGCTAACGGCGCGCCGGTCAAAGCCATCGCCGTCGATAAAAGCAACCCGGCCGGCACCGCGGTGCTGGTCTCGCCCGACAGCGCATTGAAGAGCGCCACGGATTTAAAAGGCAAACGCATCGCTACCGGTAAAGGATCGATTGGCCACTTTGTGGCGCTGAAAGCGCTGGAGCAGGCGGGAATTTCGCCGAAAGAGGTGCAGTGGGTGTTTCTCGGCCCGGTGGACGCCAAAGTGGCGCTGCTCAACGGTTCGGTGGACGCCTGGGCGACCTGGGAGCCCTATACCACGCAGCTGGTGAAGACCGCGGAAGGAAAGATTCTGGTCAGCGGTAAAGGGCTACTGCCGGGCAACACCTTCCTGGCGGCAACCGATGATGCCCTGAAAGACCCGCAAAAACGCGCGGCGCTGCAGGATTACCTTACCCGCCTGGCCGGCGCCGAGCGCTGGGCCTACGCCAACCTTGATAGCTACGGTAAAACGCTGGGGGAGATTATTCGTTTCCCGGCGGATATCGCCCGCGCGCAGTTTGCCAATCGCCAGTCGCAGTGGCAGCCTCTGGACGCGCAGACGGTCGCTCAGCAGCAGTCGACGGCGAATTTTTACCTCGCCAACGGACTCATCCGCGCAAAGCTGGACGTGACGCCGACCTTTGATAA
>OFCP01001208.1_pt1 | contig 10237 bp, 7 predicted proteins | sample 1520831 | NCBI WGS metagenome assembly OFCP01 (sample SAMEA2699039, study PRJEB24076) | metagenome | biome: Human gut stool | place: Spain | collected 2013-03-20 | reverse complement strand
TTGCTTATCCAAGGTATGAGAGATTTGTGGTACCTGTGGCTGGAAAAGGATAATGAGGGACTCCGAAAGGATGCTTAATGGTAGGGGAGGAAGAACGGTATATCGATTCAATCGGCTTGTCGTATGTGGACGGATACCGATTACGCGCTTGAGGTTGGTGCGCGTATTGAGTGTGTGGTCGAACCAGCTGAAGATGAGTGGGGGTGTCATTGTTGACGTTCAAGAAAGCATGGCAGATACCAGGTAAATGATTTACCTACCTTCATATTTTGCGGTTTGGGCTGACACTAAAAGATGGGGTGCGACTCACGGTTGCGCCCCATCTTTTAGTACGTCGCTGTCAGTGCCTCTTGTTGTATGCGATTTTGTTGGTGTCAATGACGAAAGTCTTGCGGTCATTCTTGGCCATGACATCCAGGATAATACCGGCGATGATGAGCAGAAGACCAGCGATGACCAGCATCACCGCGCCGATCAGCGTGGGGAAGTGGGTGACCACGCCGGTCTTGGCGAATTCGAAGGTGACGGTGCCGCAGAGCACAATGCCAACGATGCCGATGATTAGGCCCAATCCGCCGAAGAAGGGGAGGGGCTTGTATTCGCGAATCATGCGGAAGATGGTGCTCATGACCTTGATGCCGTCACCTACGGTGTCCAGCTTGGACACTGAGCCTTCGGGGCGGTCACGGTACTGGATTGGCATCTCGTAGAGTCGCAGGTTGTTGTTCAGCGAGTGGATTGTCATCTCGGTCTCGACCTCGAAGCCTCGCGAGAGCACGGGATAGGTCTTGACGAAGGTGAAGTTGAACGCGCGGTATCCGGTCATGATATCGGTGACGTGCGCATTGAACAGGCCGTTGATGGAACCGCGGACCAGCCGGTTGCCGAAGTTGTGGAAGGGCCGCTTGTTCTCTTGGAAGTAGGTGGAGGAGAGCCGGTCGCCGATGACCATGTCGTAGCCGTCGAGCACCTTGGACACCATGGCGGGTGCCGCGTCGGCCGGGTAGGTGTCGTCGCCGTCGGCCATGACGTACACGTCCGCGTCGATGTCCTCGAACATGGCCCGGATCACGTTGCCCTTGCCCTGGCGGGGCTCGCGGCGAACGATGGCGCCCTCGGCTGCGGCGATCTCGGCGGTGCGGTCGGTGGAGTTGTTGTCGTACACGTAGACCGTAGCATCCGGCAGCGCGGCCTTGAAGTCGCGCACCACCTTGCCGATCGTGACTTCCTCGTTGTAGCAGGGAAGTAGCACGGCAATAGATAAACCCTCAATCTCTTCAAGCATAAAAGTAATTATATCTTATGGGTGTGGTCGGTGCTCATTCTTTGGAGATCAACGATCTTTGGTAAAAGGTTTGGCTTTTTTGAAGGAACGCATAAAGAACACGATTACGGGAAGCATTCCGAACGCTTGGAATGCGTACCGGAAAGAAGCCACTGGAGCAAAGCAAAGCAGTGATAGAAGCACACATATTAAAGGAATAGTCGCTATCAAAAAGTCTTTGCCACGGCCTTTTCGTATGGAATACACCAAGCCTATTGCAAAAACATAAAGAGGTATCGCTCTGTTAAAGAAAAACAGTATCAACGCATCTGAGATAACAGGAATACGCAAGTTGAGCATTGTTTCCTGGAAGTGCGCGGCTCTTTCCTTGTTTGGAGAATATGCTGCTTCTATTTGTGCCGTGTAATGCGGGTCGCACTCTTTTTTGCAAGTAGTGTTGGTAAAATCAGGGTGTTCCTCAAAATCGATATCAATGCCAAGCGATTGGACTGAACCATTTAGTTGCCAGAAAGGATGCATAAGGCCGGCATATGCATCCACGTATGTTCGCGGATTATGCAATCCTAATGTTGCCCAATCGTAGACAAACGTAGGAGTAAGAGACAGATTCATCTTCTCTGGATCCGCGTTATATTCCAGATACGATTCAGCCCATTGTTGCGGAGTTCGTATTTTTGAAAGATCCTCATTGACGTCGTCGGGCACTTCTCCGCCTGTTGCATATGTTCGGGCGATCTGCTGCGCTGGAACAGATAGCATTTCCTGCGAAGGCGATGGTGTGGCTTTGATGATATTCGTCCAGAACGTTGAAATAGCAACTGCGCTCGCTACGAATATGACACAACAGACAAGCAATCTGCGCCAGTGCTTGCGGTATGCCAGCAGTAAGACAGGAAATAGAATCAGGGGAACGAGTAGGGCATTCTTTCTCAACGAGAACGTCACGAACAACAAGATCAGCAGTGAGATATCAAATCGTGTGCTTGAGAGTATCGCACCTTTGGTAACTGTAATTTTTATCAGATGAATAGTCAGAGGTATAAGCACATAGGCAAAGACAATATCTGAGGCATACAGCTGATTGTATAAGAGATATGTCGGGCAAAAGGCGAAAATGGCAGCAAGCACAATGCTTGCACGGTGGGAGAGCAAAGCCATGTCATTGAGCTCGATAATTGCGTATACCGCGCAAATGACGAAAATAGCAGTTTGTGCCAAGCCATATATTCCATAGGACGGAGATAAATAAAGAAGTGGGTAGGCTAAATATCCCCATAACAGTGAATGCCACTGTGTAGGCGTGCCAACGGCGATATGGGCAATCAGGCTCTGATGATCTGCCTGTATGAACCCCGGGAACATCGCAATATACGCAATGAGATGCGGCACTGCAATCAGCGCTGTCAACATTATGATTCTGATAGTTCTATTCTTGTATGCATTTCGTATGGCGTCTATCGCCTTGTTGTTGCCAAAGGCCGACGGAGAATCAGGCGTTTGGTTCATATGAGTTGTTGAATCATCCAATAAAAGCGTGTTGTTCAGCATGGTGTAATTCTCGCATGTTCTAGGTACTATGGTGTGCATGGCTGAAGAACTGTTTACTCCTCATAACATCATTGTGACCGGTGGCTGTGGTTTCATCGGTTCGAATTTCGTCCATTACGTGTACAACAACCATCCGGACGTGCACGTCACGGTTTTGGACGCGTTGACGTATGCGGGCAACCTGGAGAACATCAGGGGCATCCTGGGCGACCGTGTGGAGTTCGTGCACGGCAACATCTGCGACGCCGAGCTGCTCGACAAGATCGTTCCGGGCCATGACGCCATCGTGCACTACGCGGCCGAGTCGCACAACGACAACTCGATCGCGAACCCGGAGCCGTTCCTGAAGACCAACGTGGAGGGCACGTTCCGCCTCTTGGAGGCGGCCCGCAAGTACGACGTGCGCTACCACCACGTGAGCACCGACGAGGTGTACGGCGACCTGGCTTTGGACGATCCGGCCAAGTTCACGGAGCAGACCCCGTACCATCCGTCCAGCCCGTACAGCTCGACGAAGGCGAGCTCCGACCTGCTGGTGCGCGCATGGCACCGCACGTTCGGCATCCGCGCCACGATCAGCAACTGCTCGAACAACTACGGCCCCTTCCAGCATGTGGAGAAGTTCATCCCGCGCCAGATCACGAACGTCCTCGAGGGTCTTCGCCCGAAGCTGTACGGCAACGGCGAGAACGTGCGCGACTGGATCCATACGGACGACCACTCCACCGGCGTGTGGACCATCCTGACCAAGGGCCGTCTGGGCGAGACCTACCTGATCGGCGCGAACGGGGAACGCAACAACATCACCGTGCTGCGCGACATCCTGACCGTGATGGGCCAGGACCCGGACGCGTTCGACTGGGTGAAGGACCGTCCCGGCCACGACCGCCGCTACGCGATCGACTCCACCAAGCTGCGGACCGAGCTCGGCTGGAAGCCGACGCACACGGACTTCCAGAAGGGCCTGGAGCAGACCATCAAGTGGTACACGGACAACCGCGCCTGGTGGGAGCCGGCCAAGGCCGCCACCGAAGCCAAGTACAAGCAACAGGGACAGTGATCCAATCATGGCATTTGAATTCGAGAAGGAACTGAAGGTCGAGAAGACGAACATCCCGGGCCTTCTGGTGTTCGACCTGCCGGTGCATGGCGACAACCGTGGCTGGTTCAAGGAAAACTGGCAGCGCGCCAAGATGATGGGTCTGGGACTGCCGGACTTCGGCCCGGTGCAGAACAACATCAGCTACAACGCGACCAAGGGCGTCACCCGTGGCATTCACGCGGAGCCGTGGGACAAGTACATCAGCATCGCTGCCGGCGAGATCTTCGGTGCGTGGGTTGACCTGCGCCCGGGTGAGAGCTTCGGCCAGGTGTTCACTACCCGTCTGGACCCGAGCCGCGCAATCTACGTGCCGCGCGGCGTGGGCAACAGCTTCCAAGCTCTGCAGGACGGCACGGTGTACACGTATCTGGTGAACGCACACTGGTCGCTCGAGCAGAAGAAGACCTACACGTTCGTGAACCTTGCGGATCCGGAACTGAACATCCAGTGGCCGATTCCGCTGGAGGAGTCCGAGCGTTCCGAGGCCGATCTGCACCACCCGATGCTCAAGGACGCCAAGCCCATGGCTCCCAAGCGCACCCTGGTGACGGGCTGCAACGGCCAGCTGGGCCACGCGATTCGCGCCTACGCGGAAGCGCATGGTCTGGAGGGCTTCGAGTACACGGACATCGACGAGTTCGACTTCTCCGACCCGAAGGCATACGAGGCATACGATTGGAGCCTGTACGGCACGATCATCAACGCCGGTGCCTACACGGCCGTCGACAAGGCCGAGACCGCCGAAGGCCGTCCGATCGCGTGGAAGGCGAACGCCCAGGGTCCGGCTCTGCTGGCCAAGGTGGCCAAGGACCACCACATCACCCTCGTGCACGTGAGTTCGGATTATGTGTTCGACGGCACCGCCAAGGAACACACGGAGACGGAGGCGTTCGCCCCGCTCGGTGTGTACGGCCAGACCAAGGCCGCTGGCGACATCGCCGTGGCCAACGCACCCGAGCATTACATCCTGCGTTCCAGCTGGGTGATCGGCGAGGGGCACAATTTCGTGAAGACCATGATGATGCTGTCCAACAAGGTCGCCGACCCGGCCGACAAGCTGGAACAGGTCACCGTGGTGGATGACCAGTACGGTCGCCTGACCTTCACTAAGGACATGGCCGAGGCGATTTTCCACCTGCTCGACAGCCACGCCCCCTACGGCACCTACAACTTGACCGGTTCCGGCGCAGTGAAGTCCTGGGCTGATATCGCGGCCGAGGTGTTCGACCTGACGAACGGCAACGGCAGCAAAGTCAAGCCCATCAGCACCGCCGAGTACTTCGCGAACGCGACCAACCCGGTATCTCCGCGTCCGGTCAACTCCGCACTGGATCTTGCCAAGATCGGTGAAGCCGGATACGTGCCCGCCGACTGGGAAGAGACCCTCAAGACCTACGTGCAGAAGGAACTCGGCTGATAGCTGTTCATAACAGTTGACTTCAAGTGATAAAACCACGTAGGCTCTCTGTGCGGTTTTTCATTTTGAATAAGAGTTAGCTAAGCTGAATATGTTTGTAGACGAATAATGAGTAAAACGTTGTGGAAAGCAGGTTTTTCATGAAAGGCATTATTCTCGCTGGAGGTTCGGGCACGAGACTGTACCCTCTGACCACGGTGACCTCGAAGCAGCTGCTTCCCGTGTATGACAAGCCGATGATCTACTACCCGTTGAGCGTGCTGATGATGGCGGGCATCCGTGACATTCTGATCATCTCCACGCCGAAGGATCTGCCGAACTTCGAGCGTTTGTTGGGAGACGGCTCCCAGTATGGCGTGAGCTTCTCTTACAAGGTGCAGCCTTCCCCGGATGGCCTGGCCCAGGCATTCATCCTCGGCGAGGAGTTCATCGATGGTGAGCCGTGCGCGCTGGTGCTCGGCGACAACATCTTCTACGGCAACGGTTTGGGCAGGACACTGCGCAAGGCCGCCACAGTGGAACATGGTGCCACAGTGTTCGGCTACTACGTCGACGATCCTGAGCGATACGGCGTGGTCGAATTCGATGAGAACAAGAAGGCCATCTCCATCGTTGAGAAGCCGGAGCACCCGGCCAGCAACTATGCGGTGACCGGCCTGTACTTCTACGACGAACGCGTCACCGAGTTCGCCAAGCAGGTCAAGCCGTCCCCCCGTGGCGAGCTGGAGATTACCGATCTGAACAAGATGTATCTGGAAGACGGCACCCTCAACGTGCAGACGCTTGGCCGCGGCTATGCCTGGCTGGATACCGGCACCATGGACTCCCTGTATGAGGCAGGCGAATTCGTGCGCACCGTGCAGCGTGCTCAGGGCCTGCCGATCGCCGTTGCCGAAGAAATCGCTTTTGAGAACGGTTGGATTACTCGTGATGAGCTGATGGAGGCCGCTGTGAAGTATGGCAAGAGCCCGTATGGCAAGCATCTGAAGGATGTGGCGGAGAACAAGATTATTGTTAAGCCGCGCGACGCTCGATGATGTTGTTGGGTCGTGGTTACTGTGCCGTTGCTGTCTTTTGTCGTTATTGCCTATAACGTGCAGCCCTACATTATTCAATGTTTGCAAAGCGTCAAGGCCCAAACTTTGGATGATTTCGAGGTCATCGTAGTAGATGACGCGAGTACTGACGGTACGCTGGAATGCATTACTCGTGAAGTAGCGGATGATCAGCGGTTCCATATAATCGCAAAATCGGAAAATGAAGGTGCACACCTTGCCCGGCGAACTGGTGCGTTGGCGACCAAAGGACAGTATGTGTACTTCGTTGATGGTGATGACAGTATCAGTGCCTTACTATGCGAACAGGTATCCATGCTGACTCGTGCCTCATCTCCTGACATTATCCGCTTTGGATTGGATGCCTTTCCCGAAATCGGTGCGGACGATGGCACGGCAATAGCTGTGGAAGCGGTCTTTAATAATGCCCAAGGCATGAGGACCTCTAGGGAAATTATAGAGACTGCATTCAGCGACATAATTTCCCCTCGTGACGTATGGAGCGTTACGGTATGCGCTTATCGAGGTGATTCCATCAGAGAGTCTTTTTCCAAGATGACATCCAAGCGTCTTGGGTATATGGAAGACACCTACGAATTTTTTGTCATCGCAAATGAGTCTCAGACATTACAGAATTACGCTGATTTTCGTGCTCTGAAGTACCGTATTGGAGCGGGCAGATCCGGGCGAAGATTGTATTCGGCAGAGGAGTTCTCGAAACGGCAACGAGAAGTGCACGAAATGTATCTTTTGCTGTGTGAGTATTGCAACTCTCAGCGAGACGATACCGATTTCTACAGTCGCACAAGCCTTTGGATGAAACGGCAATATCTTCTTATGCTTGTTACTGACTGGGTAACTCGTTTGCCAGCGGCGGATCAAGACAAAGGATACACGGCTATCGTTGAAACATGGGGTGCTGCTGACGCAGCAATCATGTTATTTGATCCCCTTATTGCACGTGGTGAGAGTTTGTTGAGCAAGAATTCGATTCCTCCCGGGAACGATGAGTTCTACCGGTGGGGGCAGATTCTCGCCAAGATAGTTCCTATGGTTGATGACGGCCGGAATTTACCTAGGTATGATCAATACCGGCAGTTGGAACAAGCTTTAGAGCATCATGTGGCGGAAATCCAATTGAAAGAGCAGCAGGCGCTGCAGGCAGAACAAGAACGGATAGAGGCGCAAGCGAGATTCAAAAAAGGTACACTCATGCGTCGCGTGATTGACAAAGTCATGCCGGCAGGCTCGCTGAACCGAGATTTGGTATCTGTGATACGCTCACATGCACAGCGTGCGAAGAGGGAAAGATAGCATTTTGCAGAATGATGTAGTGCGTGAAAGGACGGAGATGAGCGTTAATAGCGGGCATAAACAGCGACTGGGTATCTACTGTTTCTATGACAAGTATGGTCATGCCGCATCCTTTATCAAGACCTTTCTTGATGATTTGATGGATAACTTAGATGATCTAGTCGTAGTTGTAAACGGGCAACTTAGCGATCAGGCTCGTCAACTGTTCTCTGAATACACGAAGACGATCATCGTTAGAGAGAATAAAGGACTTGACGTCGCTGCGTACAAGCAGGCCATTCTCACACTCGGTTGGGAAAAACTTGAGTCATATGATGAAGTCATTTGCCTGAATGACACAGTTATGGGACCGGTGTATCCGTTCCGTGAAATGTTTGCGTGCATGGATCGCAAGGATGTGGATTTTTGGGGTATCACTGCGTATGCGGGTGAGACAGTTGATAAGGAGCAGATTCCAACGCATCTTCAGGCCTATTGGCATGCGTACAGGCGCTCTTTAGTGTCTTCCCCGGCGTTCCACGAGTACTGGGAGACCATGCCTTTGTGGAAAGACTACGCAGAGGTTACCCGCAAACACGAGATGACCTTCACCAAGCATTTCACTGATTTGGGCTTCACCTGGGCCTCGTACATCGATTGGCGAAAATATCAGGGATATTCTTCATACCCGTTGCTGTACATGCCGATGCAAATCGTGCGAGATGATCGATGCCCTATTTTCAAGCGCCGTTCTTTCTTCGTGGATTACAGTGCTTATTTCGACCAGACGGCCGGTCAGCCAGCTCTGGATTTGTACGAGTACCTTCGAGATCATACTGACTATGACGTGGATATGATCTGGGATGCTATTTTGCCGTCCTACAACATTGACGATATCCGCAAGGCCATGCATCTTGATTATGTGCTGCCCTCACAGGCCATCAATCCACAGACGCATGATCGTCCTCGTTCGGCGTTCATCTATCACGTCTACTTCATGGATTTGCTAGAAGACACTTGCCACTACATTGCATCGTTGCCGGAAGAAACAGATCTATACATCACCTCTACCGAAGATAAGATTCCCCAGATTCGGGAATACATGCAACAGCATGGGATTTCTCATCAGGCGACATTCATCCCCGTTATCAATCGTGGTCGTGATGTCTCGGCTCTGCTTGTGGCCGCTTGCCCGGTGGTGTTGAGCGGAAAATATGACGTCATTGGTTTCGCTCATGATAAGAAATCCAGTCAGAATCAGGAAAATGGACATCATGGCACCGAGAGCCAAGGATTCGCGTACAAGCTTATGGAGAATACGCTTGGCAGTGAGGCATATGTCAAGAACATTCTGACGTTATTTGCGGAGAACCCGCGTCTTGGTCAGGTGACGCCTCCGCCGCCATATCACGCTTTGTACTTTGCGCACACCATTCCTCACGATTGGGGTGCAAATTATGAGATCACGAAGGAGCTTTTGGAAGACAGGCTGGGCATTCATGTGCCGCTCTCTCCCACTAAGCCAACTGCATCCGCGATGGGGTCGTGCTATTGGTTCCGTGTTGAGGCATTAAAACCGCTGTTCGAGTATGGGTGGAAGTATGAAGACTTCTTGCCCGAAGGACAGATGGGCGAAGACGGTACTATTTCGCATGCCATCGAACGAGCCAACGGATATATATGTCAATCGCGTGGATATTATCCGGCATGGGTGCTTTCAGATCGATATGCTCGCATTGAAGTGGATTCGTTGTTCTATACCACTGCCATGATGATGGGCTCGTCTGCAGAAGCACGTAGCGGAGAATCATTGCTGACGAATTTGCGTGGTTTGAATTTGGCGACTTCTCGTTGGAGAACACTGAAAATAGCCAAGCATCGCACACATTTAGGACTTCAATGGGTCACGTCACGAACTGTGCTTAAGCTTCCTAAGCCAGCACAGAGCGTCATCTACACTGCAGCATGGGCTCCAATCACCGCGGTACGATTTGTGATTGGACAAATCAGGGCGGTGCTTCGTGGTGATTTCAAGCACAAAAGTGCACCTAAAAAATAATAGTTGATGGCAAATGAGGATATGAATACGATGCTGATAAAGCTAAAAGAGCGCTACCGCTATTCGTTCATTGTGCTTAAAGAGATGGTGAGAACTGATTTTAAGCTGCGCTATCAGGGATCATTTCTAGGAATTGCGTGGTCGGTCTTGAAGCCGTTAATGCTGTTCTGTGTGATGTATGTGGTGTTCGTCAAATTCCTGAAGTTTACCGATGGCACGCCGACTTTCCCGTTGGTCTTGCTGCTGGGTATCAGCTTGTGGAATTTCTTCGCTGAGGCGACGAATATGGGATTGACGGCTATCGTAGGCAGAGGGGACATTCTGCGTAAGATTCATTTCCCCAACTACATTATTGTCGTCTCTGCAACGGTCGGCGCTTTAATCAGCTTGGCCATCAACATGTGTGTAGTGCTGGTTTTTTGTATTTTTAATCAGGTGCACTTCACCTGGAATGTGTTGTGGCTCCCGCTTAATTTCA
>OFCP01001199.1_pt1 | contig 10276 bp, 4 predicted proteins | sample 1520831 | NCBI WGS metagenome assembly OFCP01 (sample SAMEA2699039, study PRJEB24076) | metagenome | biome: Human gut stool | place: Spain | collected 2013-03-20 | reverse complement strand
AACTCAATACAACGATAAATAATGGTGCATATTATTTTAATTTTAATTATATTATGGATAGAGATGCATCAAATTGGTATGGTTTTGCATTTGATTATGGATTTGCAATAGTTAATAAAATTGGTCAAGTGTTCAATTTTACGTATGAAGAATTTAGATTTGTATATCAAACAATTCTTATAAGTGTACTTTTAGGAACTATTATTAAATTTTTAAAATCAGCTACATTATTTATCGTTGTATTGAGTTTATATATAATATTTCCATTTTGGGATGATATTTTTCAAATTAGAAATTTTTTTGTTGAAGTATCTTTTATAGTAGCTGTATATATGTTTATTAGATGTAAAAGATTTAAAACAGTAATATATATTGCTATTATGTTAATAGGTACTACTTTTCATTCAATATCATGGGTATATGTTTTTTGGGCTATTTTAGAAAAAATACGTAATAGAATTTTTATCAAACAGATATATAAATTATTAATTACATTTGGTATTTTATTACCAGTATATGCAATGTATATGGGGAGCGTATTGTCACCTTTGGTAGTATATTTTTTATCGCAATTTACAGGGTTACCAGAAAGTTTAACAAGTCATTATATGAGTTATTTAGGTGAAACAATGAAATTAGGATGGTGTATACCGTATATATATGTAGTTACATCATTATACTTAATATGGAAATATTTACCTAAAATTGAAAAGAGAGCAAATGGAAATTATTGCTTTGTTATAAAATATTTAAAAACATTATTATCAATAATGTGCTTCATGTGTATTTTTTTAATAATACAACCATTTTCATCTAATTTAATGCGTATTCCAAGAAATACATTAATTTTAAACTATATTGGATTAGCTTTAAGCATGCCCTTGTTAAAAACTAATGAAAAAGTAATAGGATATTTAATAGCTTTTAGTTGTGCTATTATTATGGGATTATCTGATTTTTATATATTAACGAATGATGCATCTTTTGGATTTTATCAAGTATTACAAAATAATTTTTTATTTGACGTATTTTTTTAAGTATAAATTATGGAGTTGATGGCTCAATGATAGATATTATTATACCAATATATAATGCAGGAATATTATTAAAACGTTGTATTGATAGTTTATTAAATCAAACAGATAAAATAGGATATACAATATATTTAATAGACGATAGTATCATACAGGAATATCAGTTTAAGGAAGATTACTATTTTGTAACAGGCGACAAAGTAATGAATTCCAAAGATTCCCGTTATTGGGGATTGTTACCCAAAAAGTTTATTGTGGGAAAAGCGACATTGATATGGAAGTCCGTTGATTTGGATACGGATGAGATTCGTTGGAACAGGGTATTTAAAAGAATAGAATAATAGTAAGAAGCCAGATGAAATATTGTATAGTCAGCATCATGATAATTTGCTCTTCCTTCCTTTCGGTAAGTTGTACGGATAAGGCATTGGAAGACTCTTTGAAGTTGAGTGGTGAAAATCGCGCAGAATTAGAGCGTGTACTTTTACACTACAAAGACAATCCTAAAAAGAAGAAAGCTGCTGAATTCTTGATACGGAACATGAAATGGTGTCATGCCGAGGATTCTCCGTTTATGGATATATATTACAAGCAAGTAGATCGTTTACAGGCGAATGACAGCATATATGCAGAAGAGATGATTGCTTTCTATGATTCGATTTATAAACCGGAGTGGTTTCAAAATATGACTGTAACTTTCGATTTATGTACCATGAAGGCGGATTATTTAATAGATCACATAGACAGGGCTTTTCAGGCATGGCAGTCGCCTTGGGCAAAAGCATTGTCATTGGATGAATTTTGCGAATATATTCTTCCGCATCGTTTAGGGAATGAACCATTGGAGCCGTGGATGGCCATGTATCAGAAAACGTTTAAGTCTGTAGCGGATACAATGTATAATAGGAAGGTGGACGAGTTGTATGAAGTAATCAGCTGGATGGTTGTGGGGCACAGATATTATACACCTTCGTATGTGCCCGATCTAAGGCCTTCATCTTTGTTAGGGATAAAAGTGGGGGCATGTCCGGCCTATACGGCATTGGGAAGGTACATTTATAGAAGTATCGGTGTTCCCGTTGTTTCTGACTTTACTCCGAACTGGGCAAATCATGCCATGGGGCATGAATGGATTTCTATTATGGCAGATGGTAAATGTTATCCTATAATGCCGGGGAGTCCCTGCCGTTTTGGAAATCATATAAAAGGCGGAAGCTATCGCATGTCTAAGGCTTACCGCAATACTTACGGTGATCAGGGAGGACTTATAAAGGATGAAGAGGACATACCGCCCTTCTTTAAAAATCGCAGGATAATAGATGTGACGAATCAGTATATAGAGACAACGGACGTAGAGCTTGCTGATTGTTTTGATACAGAAACCAATACGCATTATGCTTATCTGTCTGTTTTTGACTTACGTGACTGGAAAGTGGTGGCGTATGGTGCGAAAAAGGGGGCGGGATATGTGTTCAAAGATATGGCTCGTAATGCAGTATATTTACCGGTTTTTTATTCCAAAGGGAATTATACTCCTGCTTATTATCCTGTAAAGGTGGATGAAAAAGGAAGAGTTTCATATCTGAATCCGGATGTAAAGCATAAGCGGAGAGTTGTTTTGACAAGGAAGTTTATGGATATGAATCCTAAGAAATGGATAAAGGCGATAATAGGAGGGTATTTTGTATTAAGCAGGGAAGCAGCTTTTGCGAATGCTGATACTATCCATATTGATTTATTGAAAGAGTGCAATTATCAGACGGTGACATTGAACAAAGCATATAGGTACATGAAGTACGTGCCACCGGTAAAGACAGAAGGAAACATGGCAGAAATAGAACTATATGATGAAAAAGGGCAGAAGCTGGCCGGTAAGGTTATTGGTAATTATAGACCGGAAAGAATGGATGCTATGGAAACGATGAAAAGGGCTTTTGATGGCAATGTGTTAAGTTCTCCCAAAACGGTGAAAACACAAACTGATGCTTGGGTGGGGCTTGATTTAGGACGTGTCGTTTCTGTTTCGAAATTGGTTTATCTACCCCGCAATGATGATAACTTCATTAAGGAAGGTGAGCTATATGAACTTTTTTACTGGGATAGAGAGTGGAAAAGTTTAGGAAGGCAGGTCGGTAGCAGGCAATTACAGTACCTGGAATATGATAATGTTCCTGATAATGCTTTATTGCTTTTGCGCAATCTGACAAAAGGGAAAGAAGAGCGGATTTTTACATACGAGGACGGGAAACAAGTTTGGTGGTAGAGATGGAAAATAAATGGTCGAAATATGGAATGGCATTGGTAGCAGGCATACCGGTTGCCCTGTGCCTCAGCGTGGTGTGTTGTGGTACGTCTTCACTGCCTGCCGATATATTGGAAGATGACTGGCGGTGGATGTATGGCTGTGGTGTACTCTCCTTGGCAGGCCTTCCCCTGCTTCTACTCCTGTTCCCGAAAAGGGTAAAGGAATGTCTGTCGGCTGTCGTTTCATGGGTGTTTATTCTATACGGAGGTATAGAAGCCGTTTGGGGCATCCGCCAGGTATACGGATTTACCTATTCCAACCATTCCCTCTATGCCTTGACCGGCTCGTTCTATAATCCCGGTCCTTACTCAGGCTATCTTGCCATGATATTCCCTGTTTGTCTGCACGAATGGTTAGAGCGGAAAGAGCATAAGAAAACCGTACCTTATTATATTGCAATAGCCGGAATGCTATTGATTCTTTGTGTGTTGCCTGCCGGAATGAGCCGCTCGGCATGGATAGCCGCGGCGGTCTCTTTCATTTATGTTTGTGGTATGCACTATAAGATGGAAATTCAGCATTATATCAGGCATCATCGTAAGCAGGCAGTGTCTTTTGCCATAGTAACCTTTATTTTGGGCGGTATAGCATTGGGTGGCATTTATCAAATGAAAAAGGATTCGGCAGACGGCCGTCTGTTTATGTGGAAAATTGCTGCCCAAGCTGTCAGTGAGCACCCATGGACAGGATGCGGATGGAACAGTGTTCCGGCTGCTTACGGACAAGCGCAGGAGAATTATTTTGCAGCCGGAAATTATACGGCAACGGAGGAACTTGTGGCAGGTGCTCCCGAATATGTTTTCAATGAATATCTGCAAGTAGCCATTGCCTGGGGAATACCTGTGCTTTGCATCGGGTTGTTGATACTAGGTGGGAGCATGTACATAGGTCATAAACAAGGCATCTATGGACTATGCGGCGCATTGCTATCTTTAGCGGTATTTGCGTTTTCTTCTTATCCACTACAATTTCCGGCGTTTGTTTCGGCTTTGATTATATCGGTGCTGGCTTGCAGTATTCGTGTTCTTCCTTTAGAGAAAGTCTGGTTTCGCCTTTTGTTTACTATCTTATTGTTAATCGGAAGCTATGGCTGTTTCTGTAAATATCAGCAGAAATCCAAGACTGTAGAAGCTTGTAAGCAATGGACCAAAAGCCGTATGTTTTACCATTCGGGAGCTTATCAGCAAGCAGTAGAAAGTTATGCTGAAATTCAGAAAGAAATGAAAGGGAATGCTCGCTTTATGTTTGAGTATGGCCATGCTTTGCATAAACTTCATAAGCCTGAAATATCAAATAAAGTACTGAAAGAGGCCTTGAAAGTGAGTGGTGACCCCATGATACTGAACATTATCGGGAAAAACGAACAGGAAATGAAGCACTATGATAGTGCGGAATATTGGTTTATGCGTGCTGTCCATCGGTTACCCGGACGAATTTATCCTTATTATCTATTGGCTCATTTATATGCGGAACCGGCTTTTTATCAGTGTGACAAATTGGAGCAGATGGTACAGACTGTATTGGAGAAAGAACCGAAAGTTCAGTCTACCGCTATCAAGCAGATGAGACGGAAAGCACGGGAATTATTAAAAAAAGTACCCGAAAATTAGTTTTTTCAAAATAAAAAGTTTTTATTTGTTATAGATATCACAAAATATGACCATGAAATTACACATATTTGCATCAGGCTTATTATTAGCCGTTTCTTTCACTGCCTGCTCGGGAGAAAAAAAGGAAACAACGGAAAAAGAAGGGGTGGAAACAGTTCTTCCTTCTTTACCCAATGAGGTGACGGTGATGCCGCTGAAAAAGCAGGTTTTCAATCATGAATTGATCAGTAACGGGAAAGTGACGGCACAGGATTATGCCGACCTGTATTTTCGTACCTCGGAAGTGGTGGCGAATATCTGGGTAAAGAACGGGGATATAGTGCGGAAAGGTCAAAAAATAGCCCAATTGGATTTGTTTAAGTTGAACAATACGTTGGTACAGAATAAAAATAGTTTGGCACAGGCTACCCTGGAGATGCAGGATGTGTTGATAGGACAAGGATATGCTCCCGATAATCTGAAGGTGATACCTGCTGATGTGCTGGAACTGGCAAAAGTAAAAAGCGGGTATGAGCAGAGCAAAGCTCAATATGAATCTGCTCAATATGATATGGAACAAGCTACGTTGACTGCTCCTTTCGATGGAGTGATTGCCAACCTTTTTGAAAAGAGATATAATATGCCCAAAACTTCCGAGCCTTTCTGCCGGGTAATCAATACCGGAAATATGGAGGTGGATTTCACCGTACTTGAAAATGAACTGCCGTTACTGAAAGTGGGGGATAAGGTGGAGATTACTCCGTATGCCTCGGCAGCAGGTGTACGACAGGGAAGCATCAGCGAGATTAATCCGCTGGTGGACGAGAATGGGATGGTACGTGTAAAGGCGCGGGTGAACGGTAGTAATAAGTTGTTTGACGGCATGAATGTAAGGGTAAGCGTGAAGCGTTCTGTGGGCGAACAACTGGTTATCCCCAAAACGGCAGTTGTACTACGTTCCGGCAAACAAGTGGTATTTACACTGAAGGAGGGTAAAGCTATGTGGAACTATGTGCATACGGGATTGGAGAATATGGAGGAATATACTGTCACAGACGGACTGGAAGAAGGTATGGAGGTGATAACTACCGGAAATGTGAATCTGGCTCATGAAGCACCGGTGAGGGTGATTAAAAATTAAAAGTATGGTTAAGTTTTTATTACAACGTCCTATTGCGGTGCTGATGGCCTTTACCGCCTGCTTTATTGTTGGGTTGGTGACTTACTTCTCGCTGCCTGTATCTTTGCTGCCCGATATTGCCATACCGCAGATTACCATACAGGTGACGGGTGAGAATTCATCGGCACGGGAATTGGAGAATACGGTGGTTACCCCTGTGCGCAGGCAGTTGCTGCAAGTGGCCGGACTGAGAGAAATAAAAAGTGAAACTCGTGACGGGGCGGGCGTTATCCGTCTGGAATTTGATTTTGGTGTGAATACCGATCTGGCATTTATAGAGGTGAATGAGAAGATAGATGCCGCTATGAACAGTCTTCCCAAGGAAGTGACGCGTCCCAAGGCTATCAAAGCGAGTGCAACGGATATTCCTGTACTTTATGTCAATATGACTTTGAAAAACGACGGTGCTTATCAGGAAACCGACGAGCAACAATTTCTGGAGTTGTGCGAATTGGCGGAGAATGTGGTGAAACGCCGCATCGAACAGTTACCCGAAGTGGCTATGGCGGATATAACCGGAGTGCCCGGAAGGCTTTTGCAAATTGTTCCTGATAAAGATAAACTGGCCATGACGGGTATCAGTGTGGAGGATATAGAGAATACACTTTCCGCCAATAATGTAGAGCCGGGAAGCATGTTGGTGAGGGATGGTTATTATGAATATAATATTCGCATAGCTACCCTGCTTCGTACCCCGGAGGATGTGAAGAATATCTATATCCGCAAGGGGGAACGTATTATGCAGTTGAAAGAGCTCTGCAAAGTAGATATTGTTTCGCAAAAAGAGATGGGACGTTCCGTAGCCGGAGGAAAAAGGGCGGTAACGCTGGCCATTATCAAGCAGAGCGATGAAAATATGGATGTCATGAAAGAGAAGCTGAAAGAAACAACCGATTATTTTGCATCCCTGTATCCGGATATTGAGTTCAGCGTGAGCCGTAACCAGACGGAATTGCTGGACTACACCATTTCAAATTTACAGCAGAATCTTTCTTTGGGCTTTCTATTTATCTTTATTGTAGCTGTGCTGTTTCTGGGGGATGTCCGTTCACCGTTGATTATCGGCATCAGCATGGTTACTTCTATTGTAATCACATTCTTTTTCTTTTATTTCTGTCATGTGTCGCTGAATGTGATATCACTTTCGGGCTTGATTCTGGCAGTAGGTATGATGATAGACAGCGCCATTATTGTAACGGAAAATATTTCGCAGTATCGTGAACGGGGGTATTCTCTGAAACGTTCGTGTGCCGTGGGCACGACGGAAATGATTACACCGATGCTCAGTTCGTCCCTTACAACCATTGCGGTATTTGTGCCTTTGATATTTATGAGTGGCATAGCCGGAGCTATTTTTATGGATCAGGCTTTTTCTATCACGGTGGGATTGATGATATCTTATATTACGGGTATTATGTTGCTGCCCGTATTGTATCTGTTGTTTTATAAGGTCGGTATCCGCAGTAAGGGATTTCTTTCCAGACGTTTTGACAATCTGCTGAAAAATGAGTGGCTGGAAAGCTTTTATGATAAAGGGATTGACTGGGTGTTCTCACATAAAAAGCTTTGTGTGGCCGGCACGCTGGCAACCCTTCCACTGTGTGTGTTTCTTTTTTATGTAATGGAAAAAGAGCGTATGCCGCAGATTGACCAGAATGAACTGGTGGCAAGGATAGAGTGGAATGAGAATATCCATGTGGACGAGAACAACCGCCGGGTGGATGATTTAATGAAACAGGTGGACGACCGGGTAACGGAGCATGCTGCTTATGTGGGTATGCAGGATTATATATTGAACGGGGGCAGTGAACTTTCGTCTACCGAAGCGGAACTTTATTTCAAGACGGAAAAGCCATCCGGAATCTATTCATTGCAGGAATTATTAGAGAAGGAGATAAGAGAGAAATATCCGTTGGCTGTGGTTACTTTCTCACCTCCCGAAACAATCTTTGAAAAATTGTTTGTGACAGGAGAAGCGGATGTGGTAGCGGAACTCCATACGGCGAATAAGTCGCAGGCACCGGATGCGGAGCATTTGCAGCGGTTGGAAAAGGAAATTACGCGGGTGGCGGGTAATGTTCCGACGGGCATCGCTTTCCGGAATCAGATGAATCTGATAATCAATAAAGAAAAACTGTTGTTGTATAACGTATCATATGATGAATTGACGCGGGTGCTCCGCACGGCTTTCAAAGAAAACAAGGTTTCCGTTTTACGCTCTTATCAGCAATATCTGCCTATCAGTATTGCCGGAGAGGAAAAGAGTGTAAATAGTGTATTAAGTGAAACTTTGGTGCGGACGATGGCGGATGGTAACGGAGAGGTGAATCATATTCCTTTGAATAATCTGGTGACGGTAGTGCCCGCCGAAGATTTGAAGAGTATTACGGCGGGAAAGAACGGAGAATATATTCCTTTAAGTTTTTATGATGTGAAGGATGCACCGGAACTGATGCGGAATGTAAAAGAGGTGGTTAGTGAGGAAAAGGAATGGGAAGTGGATTTCTCGGGTAGTTTCTTTTCGAATGAAAAAATGATGGGGGAATTGACTGTGATTCTTTTTGTTTCTTTGTTGCTGATGTATTTTATCCTTTGCGCGCAATTCGAGAGTTTCCTGCAACCGCTGATTGTCTTGATGGAAATTCCTATTGATACGGCTTTTGCTTTGCTGGCATTATGGGTTTTCGGTCACACGTTGAATTTGATGTCTGCCATAGGCATTATCGTGACTTGTGGTATTGTGGTGAATGACTCTATTTTAAAAATGGATGCCATCAATGAATTACGGAAAGCGGGGATGCCTTTGGTGGAAGCCATTCATACAGCGGGCAGGCGCAGGTTGAGAGCGATTATCATGACTTCGCTGACAACTGTCTTTGCAATGGTTCCGTTGCTGTTTACCTCGGATATGGGGTCGGAGATGCAGAAGCCTTTGTCTATTGCCATGATTGGCTCTATGGTGGTGGGAACTTTGGTCAGCTTGTTTATCATTCCTTTAATATATTGGTTTATTTATAGAAAACATGACAAAAATGAAGTACATTAGCATATGGATGGTGGGGTGTATGCTGTTGTCTCTCGGAGCAAAGGCGCAGCAGGTGGTGAAGCTGGATTTGCAACGCACGATAGAGATTGCGAATGATAGTTCCTTGTCCGCTTTCAGATATCAGAATCTTTATTTGTCGGGATATTGGGAATATCGTACTTACAAGGCGAATCGTTTGCCAAGTCTTACATTGAATCTGACTCCGGCTAAATATTATCGCTATATCACCCAGCGTTATGATTCGAATGAGGATATGGATGTGTATCGTGAACAACAGATGTTCAGTGCATCAGGCGGATTGAGTATCAAACAGAATCTGGACTGGACGGGCGGTACTTTCTATATTGATTCGGAACTGGACTTTATGCGTAATTTCGGTGACTCAAAGTCTACACAATATTCCAGTATCCCTGTGCGTGTGGGATATCAACAGAGCCTGTTGGGATATAATGCTTTTCGTTGGGACCGGAAAATAGAGCCGCTGAAGTATGAAAAGGTGAAGAAACAATTCATTTATAACACGGAAATGGTTTCAGAAGAAGCAGTGACTTATTTCTTTGCGTTAGCTATGGCGCAGGCGGATTACCGCTTGGCGGAGGAGAATGTGGCGTCCAGTGATACCCTCTATAGCATCGGGCTCCAGCGTCATAAGATAGCAGCCATATCACGTGCCGATTTGCTGACATTGCAACTGGACAAAGTGAATGCGCATAATACGTTGCAGAATGCGCAGATTGCTTTGAAACGCGCTATGTTTTCATTGGCTTCCTTTCTGAATCTGGATAAGAATACCGTGATTGAACTGGATATACCGGGACGTCCCACAGGAAAGATGATTCCGGTAGATGATGCATTGATACGGGCCAAAGAGAATAACCCTACTTTTCTGGAACAACGGCAGAATGTGCTGGAAGCGGAACAGAATGTGGATAAGACAAAAAAAGAATCCCGTTTTAATGCCAGTTTTAATGCCAGTGTGGGTTTTAACCAAGTGGCGGATAAACTGGGAGATGCTTACAGGCATCCTTTGCAACAGGATTTGGTTTCTGTCAGTGTTTCCATTCCCTTGATTGACTGGGGGGTGAGAAAGGGTAAATATAATATGGCGAGAAATAATCTGAA
>OFCP01001198.1_pt1 | contig 10279 bp, 8 predicted proteins | sample 1520831 | NCBI WGS metagenome assembly OFCP01 (sample SAMEA2699039, study PRJEB24076) | metagenome | biome: Human gut stool | place: Spain | collected 2013-03-20 | reverse complement strand
AGCGCCACCTTGCCAAGGTGGAGGTAGCGAGTTCGAGCCTCGTCGGCCGCTCCAAATGGAGCAGCAACAGTTGCTCCGAATATGGTGACGTGGCCAAGTGGTAAGGCAAGGGTCTGCAAAACCCTCATCCACCAGTTCAAATCTGGTCGTCACCTCCAAAAGATTCCCGGGTGCTGAGGCATCCGGGATTTTTTGTTGTTTTGCTCGTTAAATAATCTACTTATGCAGAAAAGCTTGTCTCCCCTCTTCGCTCTGTGCTATGCTAAAAGAGTCAGCAAAGAAACGGCTAAGAGTCTAGAGGAGGATACAGACCTATGCCAGAGTTCCCGCGCAAAGATTTCCGGCTCCATGTGGGCTGGCGCACCATCAAGACCGCCGTCAGTGCCATGCTGGTGGCCATCGTGTACTGTCTCATCGGCCGCAACCCGGCTTTCGCCTGCATCGGCGTCATCTTCGGCATGGGCGTCGATATGCAGGATTCCATCAAAAACGGCGGCAACCGACTCTTCGGCACCCTTATCGGCGGTCTGCTGTCCATCGTGGTGTTCTGGATCTACCTACTGTTCTACCCGCAGGGCGGACACAGCGTTTTTCTGGCCGTGCTGCTGGGCTTTGCAACCGTTGTCCTCATCCTGCTGTGCCAGTATTTCTGGCCGGGCGGCGTCCAGCCCGGCGGCGTGGTGCTCTGCATCGTTTTGTTCAGCACCCCCATTGAGACCTATATGAGCTACGCTCTCAACCGCATCTTCGACACCGCCATTGGCGTCATCGCAGCGCTGCTGGTCAACTACTTTCTGCCCCGGCCCCGGGTCGTTTCCCTCTGGGAAGGGTTCAAAGGCTCGTTCAAGAAGGACAGTAAAGTCTGAATGCTTTTCCGCGCCCCGCTCCGGCAGGGCGCTTTTCTTTTGCCCTCTGCCGTGATACAATGGGCATACTATCATTTTCCCTGAAAGGAGGCCGCGCCATGCCTGCCGAACTTCACACCACCCTCACGCCGGACACCCCGGTACGCTATCTCAAGGGCGTCGGCCCCAAGACTGCCGAGCGGTTCGAGAAGCTGGGCATCCTGACCCTCAGCGACCTGCTCTGCCACTATCCCCGCCGGTATCTGGATTTTTCAAAACCCTACTCCATCGCCGAGGCCCCCGCCGACACCGAGTGCGTCGTGAAGGCCGAAGTGTTTGCAAAGCCCGGCGGGCGCATCCTGCCGGGCGGGCGGCGAATGGAGCGCATCACCGCCGGAGACGATGTATCCAGCCTCGAGATCACGTGGTTCAATAATCCATACGCCGCCCAGAAGCTGGAGCTGGGGCAGGAATACTATTTTCAGGGCATCGTGACGGGCGGGATGCTCCGCCGTCAGATGGTCAACCCGCAGGTGCGCACCGACGCGCAGGTGAAGTCGTCGCCTTTCGAGGCCGTCTACCCCCAGACCGAGGGGCTGACCAGCAGCGCCATCGCCAAGTGCGTCCGCCAGCTCCTCCCCCACGCGGAGCTTCTGCCCGACCCGCTGCCCTCTGAGATGCTGAAAAAATACCGCCTGCTCTCCAAGGCCGACGCCGTCCGGGCCATCCACTGCCCCGCCACGGAGGAGGAAGCCTTTGCGGCACGGCGGCGGCTCATCTACGAAGAGCTTCTGGTCTTACAACTGGGCATCGGGCGGATGAAGAACCACGGCGCGGCCTCCACCGGCGCGCCGATGAAGAAAGCCGACGCCTCCCCTTTCTGGGAGTCTCTGTCCTTCTCCCCCACCGGCGCACAGCGGCGGGCCGTGGAAGAGATCCTGACCGACATGTCGGGCGAAACGTCCATGAACCGCCTTTTGCAGGGCGACGTGGGCAGCGGCAAAACGCTGGTGGCTGCTGCGGCCATCTGGGCCTGCATCCGGGCCGGGTATCAGGCCGCACTGCTGGCCCCCACCGAGATCCTGACCAGCCAGCACGCCGAGAACCTGAACCGCCTGCTCTCCCCCTTTGGGATGCGGGTGGCCCTGCTCACCGGCGGCATGAAAGCCGCCGCACGCCGCACCACCCTCGCCGCCATCCGGGACGACGAGGCCGACCTCATCGTAGGCACCCACGCCATCCTCAGCGAGGGCGTGGAGTTCGCCCGGCTGGGTCTGGCCGTCGTGGACGAACAGCACCGCTTCGGTGTGCGCCAGCGGGGCCTGCTGGCCGAAAAGGCCGCGAACCCCCACCTGCTGGTCATGAGTGCCACCCCCATCCCCCGGACGCTGGGGTTGCTGATGTACGGCGACCTCGACATCTCCATCCTCGACGAGCTGCCGCCGGGCCGCAAGCCCGTCAAGACCCGCTGCATCACCGGCAAAAAGCGGGCCGACCTCTACGGCTTCCTTGATAGAGAAATCGATTCCGGACGACAGGTGTATATCGTCTGCCCTGCCATCGAGGACGCGGGCGGCAACGGCCTGAACGCCGTCAAGAGCTACTATGAGGACATCGCAAAAGCCTATCTGCCGGACCGCCGGGTGGGCCTGATGCACGGCAAGCTCAAGCCGAAGGAAAAGGCCGAGGTGATGGACGACTTCAAATCCGGACGTCTGGACGCCCTCGTGTCCACCACCGTCATCGAAGTCGGTGTGGACGTGCCGAATGCGACGGTCATGGTCATCGAAAACGCCGAGCGGTACGGCCTGAGCGCACTGCACCAGCTGCGCGGGCGTGTGGGACGCGGCGCGGCGGAGAGCTGGTGCTTCCTCGTCAGCGACAATGCCTCCGAGTCGGTGCAGAAGCGGCTCAAGTTCCTCTGCTCCACCTCAGACGGCTTCGCCGTGGCGCAGTACGACCTCGAGACCCGCGGCCCCGGCGACTTCTTCGGGAGCCGCCAGCACGGTCTGCCGACCTTGCAGATCGCCGATTTGATGAACGATACCCGCACCCTCCACGCGGCCCAGAGCGAGGCTGTGGCCCTTCTGGCCGAAGACCCGCTTCTCGAGCGGCCCGAACACGCCCTGCTGGCCCGTCAGGTGGAGCAGATGTTCGACAAAGCCGGAACAATGAATTGAGTAACGAAAAAGGACTGCCCGCGGCAGTCCTTTTTCGTTATCTTCTCTTCCACCACGGCTTCTTCTCGCCGATGCTCACTACATCGCAGAAGAGGCAGCGGCTCTTGGTAGAGAGCTGCACATCCTTGTGATGGCAGCCGAAGAACCATTTCTCGTAAGTCGTTTTCATAACGACCTTGTCGAGGAAGAGGTGCAGCCGGTTATTCTCGCCCTCAGCCAGCACGCTGAAATCCAGAAATTTGCTTGGCGCGTCGTGGGTCAGCACATAATCTACCTGCCAGCCGTTTGCTTCCAGCGCGGCCTCGCAGCGGGCGTATTCCTCGTCCGAGGGCATCTCCTGCGGCCACCAGTTGACGTGGACTTCCCGCTCTTCCTTGTCCGGGCTTTCCGCTCCGCCGAAGCAGAGGTACTTCTTCCCTTCCAGTTCCAGTACGCTGCCCCGGCAGACGTGGTACACATTGCCTCCCAGCGGCTGCACCAGCCCGCCGAACCGCTCTTCGGTGGGGTACTGTTCCAGCAGGTCATAGTTCTCGTGGCTTCCATCGAGGAAAAGGATGGTGTAAGGCCGCTTGCGCAGCCAGTCCAGATTCTTCTGCTCGGCCTTGCTGCCGTCCCACACGAAGCCGAAATCGCCCAGCACAACGACAAAATCGCCCTTGCCGGCCCGGCGCAGCTCCCCGTCTTTGAAGCGGTCCAGCTCGCCGTGGGTGTCGCCCGTAAGATATACCATCCTCTGCCTCCTTTTGCGGAGTGTGAAATCGCCCCAAAAGCCTTGTCACGCCCCGCCAAACCTGTTATTATAAAGTATAAGGCCCTTCGCTGAGCCTGTTTTTGTTCCGTAAGAACGGACAGCACATTTTGTCCGATACTTTAATATATTATCGCTTTTTGAGGAAAATGTCCACATGAAACGTATCGTTACCCTATTTCTGAGCCTTGTCCTGCTGCTGAGCTGCCTGTGCGCGCCGGCTTCGGCCATGTTCGACCCCAGCCTCTTCTACGAGGTGCAGGCCAAGAGCGCCTACATCGTCAACACCGACACCAACATCATCGTCTACGACAAGGACAGCTCCCGTCAGGTGCCTGCCGGGGGCCTGACCAAATATATGACCATCGCGCTGCTGCTGACGAATTACGCCGACCAGCTCGACAACACCTTCCAGATGCCCTTCGCCATCTCGGATTACGTCCACAACAGTGATAATGCCGATATGCGCTCCAATGAGACCTTCACCTACCGGGAAGCTGTCTACGCCATGCTTCTGCGCAACGCCAACGAGGCCGCGATGGGCCTCGCCTACAGTCTTTCGGGCGGCGACCTTGCAGGCTGGGTGAGCCAGATGAACACCCTTTCCCAGCGCATCGGCACCACCGGAAGCACCTGGACGGACGCCTGCGGCCTCGACAGCGGCAATGTGACTACTGCCGTGGATATGTACCTCATCCTACGGTATCTGATGAGCTTTGACGCCTTCGTGGACATCTCGTCGGCCCCCGCCTTCACCATGCCCGCCAAGGAAAAGCACACCAAAAGTTTCGTGCTGCTGAACCAGAACGTCGCCCTCAACAAGACCAGCGGCGGCAGCTTCTACCGCAAGTCTATGCAGGGCGGCATGTGCGATGTGATGGCCTACAAAAACGACCACGGCGACCAGAGCTACGTTTCGTGGGCCAATCAGGACGGCTCCACCTATATCTTCTGCATCATGCAGAGCCCCGACACCTGTGACACCTACGGTTACGCCAACCGCCGCCCGGCCCTCTACGAAACGACCCGCCTCATCGACTGGGTGTTCCAGAGCTTTTCCATCCAGCCTGCGCTGGACACCGACCTTGCTCTGGCAGAGATCCCCGTGAAGTATTCCTCCGACACCGACACCCTCAAGCTCTACCCCGACAACAGCATGATGACCCTGCTGCCCTCTTCGGGCGACGGCACCGTGACCCAGAAATACTTCCATCTGCCCGACTATGTCTGCGCCCCCGTCCAACAGGGCGATGTTGTCGGCACCGTGGAGCTGAAGCTGGCCGGCGAGACCATCGGCATGGTCAACCTCATCGCCGGGCAGGACGTGAGCCGGAGCAGCCTGCTCTACTCTTTCTCGAAGCTGCAGGAGTTCTTCGGCAGCCTCTACCTCAAGGTAGTGCTCGTCGTCAGCGCCATCTGCGCCATCATCTATGTGGCGTGGGTCCTGCTCAACTCCCCCCGCACCCGCCATTCCTCCAAAAAAGTTCACCGCTATGGCCGTCCCCGCGACTGAGCCGTGCGGTCAGCTTCTTTTCTGAAAAAGCTGTAAAAAGCAGTTGACAAATACGCCCCCAAGTGGTAATATATACAGGCAGTCCGTGACTGCAAAAAACTGTATATGGGCGTGTTCCCGAGTGGCCAATGGGGACAGACTGTAAATCTGCTGCTTTTCAGCTTCGGTGGTTCGAATCCACCCGCGCCCATGAAAAAACCGCTGGTGTAGAGATACACTGGCGGTTTTCTTTTGCACAAATGTCAGACTCACATAGGCGGGTGGATGAGAACAGCTGCGGCCCGGCGCTTTGCGTCCCGCCGGGCAAAAACAGCCTGCTAGGCTGTTTTTAGTAGCGCGGCTTGCGTAATCCACCCGCGCCCACCCAAAAAGCTCAGCGTACGAAAATACTCTGGGCTTTTTGTTTTATAAAAAACTGAAGTTTCACTTTCTCGGGTGGATTCGAACAGCAGCGGAGCCGACTGCAACGACGACGAGCGCCGCCAGCGGCGGAAGCAGCGAGGAGTTGTTGGGGCCGCGGCCAGCGATACGCAAGCAAGGCGCAGCGGATGCTGGGTGCCGCAACCCGTCCGCCTGCGGCGGAAACAGGGAGGCGAGGCTGGGGCAGCGCTCCGATTTTTCAAGGCCCCGCCAAGGGGTTGCAGAAAAATCGGCAAGCGCAACTCGTAAGGCCCAGCGCTTTGCGTCCCGCCGGTAGTTTCGCCAGCGGCATACAGACCGGGAATGACATTTCCCTGCGTATCAAGAATCTCTGCGTCTGCGTTGATCTTCAGACCGCCCATAGTGTGATGGATCCATCAAGTTGATGGAACAGGTATAAAAAGCGCAGGAACATTCTCAAAATGCTCCTGCGCTTTCTTTGCTTAATCTTCTAATCCATGGCTACCGGTCACATTCCTCAAATATTTCTCCGGATCACCGTTCAAAATCAAATCCACGTAGCCCAGCGGGTCGTTATAGATAAGGTAGTCCAGTTCCGCCTGCTGCGCCATAGTCACATCCAGTACATCCTCGATCCCGGTGCAGCAGTTCCACGCAGCCGTTGTCCATGTTGAAATGGCAGGCTCTTGCATCGTACTTCATGTTTGTGTCCTCTCTGCCTTACGGTACCTTTACAGTTGTGACCTTTGTGATACGTCTTTTTTGATAAGGTTTCGGACACACAGCCGTTTGGAACGAGCCGGAGCTTGTCGGGGCAAGGCCCCTCCATCTTGCTTGCGCAAGACCGCTCTGCCGCTTAAAAGCCCCACTGGGGCTTTCATTGCTGCGCAACCGCGGCATTCTCATTTCCGAAGAAAACGAAAAATCCGAACCCTTCTCCTATCGAGAAAAGGTTCGGACTTTTATTGTTTGGTGCGAGTAGTGATACAGCATTTTTTGAAAACCATCGTAGTACAATTTGTTTTTGAGGTCATCGGATAGCAACTTGCTTGTATCGCACCCCGATGGGCGGCTGTATTGAAAAAGCAGTTGCCTTTTATATACCACACAACCTAAAAATTATCAAGTACGCGCAGCGTTCACTTCTCCCATCACCGGGAGCAAATGGACGCTGCTTTTTTGTTTGCAACGAAAGGAGGCATCCGTGAAATGGCAGTTTTTCGGGTAGAAAAGAACAGCGGCTACACGGTCATGTCAAACCACCACCTGCGGAACCGGGCCTTGTCCCTGAAAGCCAAAGGTCTTTTATCCCAAATGCTCTCCCTGCCGGAAGATTGGGACTACACCCTGCAAGGGCTGGCCCGTATCAACCGGGAAAGCATTGACGCGATACGGCAGGCCATCCGGGAACTGGAACAGGCAGGCTACATCCAGCGTTCCAGAGAACGGGACGAGAAAGGACGGCTGCGCGGTGCAGACTATGTGATCTTCGAGCTGCCGCAGCCTGTTCCTGCATCGGTTTCACCTACATTGGAAAATCCAACGTTGGAGAATCCCACGCAGGAAAACCCTACGTTGGAAAATCCAATGCAATTAAATAAAGATAAACTAATTACAGAAAAACAAAAGAAAGAGGGATTAAATACCGATTCCATTCCTATCCATTCCCCAAACCCCTTGCCTTTGGACGAGGACGAGGCAGCGGCACCGCCGCCGGAACGGACGGAAAACCGAAAGGAAGCGGCCTATCAAATCTACCGGGACCTGATTTTGGAGAACATCGAGTATGACACCCTCATCCAGAATCCCCGGATAGACCGGGAACAACTGGACGAGATCGTGGACATCCTGCTGGAAACTGTCTGTACCAGCCGCAAGTCCATCCGTGTTGCCGGGGACGATTATCCGGCAGAGCTGGTCAAGGCCAAGTTCCTGAAACTGGACAGCCATCACATTGAGTTCGTCATGGACTGCCTGCGGGATAACACCACCAAAGTCCGTAACATCAAGCAATACCTGCGGGCCATGCTGTTCAACGCCCCCAGCACCATCAACAGCTACTATGCGTCCCTTGTGGCGCACGATATGGCGCAGCCCGATTGGGGCCGCCCGCCCAACAACTGACCGAAAGGAGCGCCCACCCATGAGACCCCTTTACCTGCGGCGGCTGGTGGTTCCACCCTAGCCGCTGCTTTTCCGACCATCTGCCAAGGAGGGATGCTGAATGCAGGAAGAAGTTACCCAGAAAACCATTGCCCTGTCCATGAAAACGGGCAAGCTCACTGCCCAAGCGTTGCAAGCTGCCCTGAAAAAATATTTGCAACACCGGGCCAAGGGGCCAAAACTGCACCACGGCAGGCAAAGCCTGAAACAGCTGAAAGCCCACGGCGCGTCCCTGACCAACATTGAAGTCACGGAAGCGAATATCGGGGCGTTCAAACCCTGCGCCAAGAAGTACGGCGTAGACTTCACCTTACGCAAGGACAAGACCACCCAGCCGCCCCACTACATCGTGATCTTCAAGGCCAAGGATGCGGACAATTTGGAACAGGCGTTCCGGGAGTTCACGGCCAAAACGCTCTCCAAGGAGCAACGGCCCTCTATCCGCAAGGTGCTGGCAGCAACCAAGCAGAAAGTCGCCCAGCAGCCGAAACGTGCGAAGGAAAAAATCAAGCAAAGGGGGCTGGAACGATGAAGCCTGAACTGAAAAAGCTGCTGGTGCTGAATCTGCCGTATCTGCTGTTCGTGTACCTGTTCGCCAAATGCGGGCAGGCATACCGTCTGGCGGCGGGCGTGGATGCTTCGGCAAAGCTGCTGCACCTAACGAGCGGCATCTCCGCCGCCTTTGCAAACCCGCTACCCAGCCTGCATCCGTTTGACCTCTGCGTGGGCGTTGCCGGGGCAGTGGCTGTCCGGCTCATCGTGTACAGCAAGGGCAAGAACGCCAAGAAGTACCGCAAGGGCGAGGAATACGGTTCTGCCCGGTGGGGCACCGCCAAGGACATTGTCCCGTACATCGACCCCAAGTTTGAAAACAACATCCTGCTGACCCAGACCGAACGCCTGACTATGACCGGGCGGCCCAAAGACCCCAAGACGGCCCGGAACAAGAATGTGCTGGTAATCGGCGGCTCCGGCAGCGGCAAGACCCGCTTCTATGTGAAGCCCAACCTCATGCAATGCTTTCCCACTTCCGACTATCCCACCTCATTCGTGGTCACAGACCCAAAAGGCACACTGGTTCTGGAAACGGGCCAAATGTTCCAGCGGGCAGGCTACCGGGTGAAAATCCTGAACACGATAAACTTTTCCAAGTCCATGAAGTACAACCCGTTTGTTTACATCCACTCGGAAAAGGACGTGCTGAAGCTGGTGAACACCCTTATTGCCAACACCAAAGGCGAGGGTGAAAAATCAGCAGAAGATTTTTGGGTGAAGTCGGAACGGCTGTTCTACACCGCACTCATTGGCTACATCTGGTACGAGGCCCCGGCAGAGGAAATGAACTTCACCACCCTGCTGGAAATGATAAATGCCAGTGAAGCCCGCGAGGACGACCCAGAGTTTCAAAGCCCAGTGGACCTCATGTTTGAGCGGCTGGAACAAAAAGACCCGGATCATTTTGCCCTGCGTCAATATAAGAAATATAAGCTCGCTGCCGGAAAAACAGCAAAGTCGATCCTTATTTCCTGTGCTTCCAGACTGGCTCCTTTTGACATTAAAGAAGTCAGGGAAATTACCATGTATGACGAACTGGATCTGGATATGCTGGGGGATGAACGGACTGCTCTTTTCCTTATTATGAGTGATACGGACGGGACCTTTGCATTTTTGATCAGTCTGATCTATTCCATTTTGTTTAACCGCTTGTGCGAACGGGCAGATGATATATATGGCGGAAGGCTTCCCATCCATGTACGCTGCCTGATCGACGAGGCGGCAAATATCGGGCAGATCCCGAACCTGGAGCGTCTTATGGCGACCATCCGAAGCCGTGAGATCTCTGCCTGCCTGGTGCTGCAGGCGCAAAGCCAGCTCAAAGCCCTGTATAAAGACAACATGGACACCGTCATCGGTAACTGTGACGCCTCTCTTTTCTTAGGAGGCAAAGAAGAAACCACCTTAAAAAGCTGGAACTCCCTATTGGGGAAAGAGACCATCGACCTGTATAACACCAGTGTCACAAAGGGCAATCAGGAATCCCACGGACAAAATTTTCAAAAGCTGGGAAAGGATCTGATGTCGGTGGATGAACTGGCAGTTATGGACGGGGGCAAATGTCTGCTGCAGATCAGGGGTGTGCGGCCGTTCCTCTCCCGGAAATACGATATAACCAAACACCCAAATTACAAACTGCTTTCCGATTTTAATGAGAAGAACGCTTTTAATATCGAAAAGTTTCTTTCTACCCGGATGCCGATGCGTCCCGGTGAACGATACCGCAATTATGAAGTCACAGCCGAAGATCTGGCTTCCCAGACTTTATAGAGTTGTTCCTGCCTGTCAAAGCATGATGCCCCGGCAGGCTTTGTTTTTGTCACGATGAAAGGAGGATATTTTGAGGATTCGTGATTCTCCCTGAAAAGTAAATAACCGCAGGATTTTTCCTGCC
>OFCP01001190.1_pt1 | contig 10377 bp, 10 predicted proteins | sample 1520831 | NCBI WGS metagenome assembly OFCP01 (sample SAMEA2699039, study PRJEB24076) | metagenome | biome: Human gut stool | place: Spain | collected 2013-03-20 | reverse complement strand
CTGGCGAACCCGAAGGAGGTGTGAGATGGGAAACGGATGGCATGAATGGCCGCTGGTGCTGTTTACGGTGCTGGGTCAGTGCGTGGTCGGCGCGACCATCGTCAGCGGTCTTGGCTGGCTGGCGCTGGGGGACCAACGGGAAGCCCGGCGGCGGCTGGTGCGCAATATGTTTTTTATCTGGCTGTTGATGGGCATTGGTTTTCTTGCTTCGGTGATGCATCTCGGTTCACCGCTGCGCGCGTTTAACTCGCTGAACCACATCGGCGCCTCGGCGCTGAGCAACGAAATCGCCAGCGGCGCTCTGTTCTTCGCCGTGGGCGGATTCTGGTGGCTGCTGGCGGTGCTGGAAAAAATGCCGGCGACGCTGGGTAAAGTCTGGCTGGCGATCGCCATGCTGTTAGGGCTGCTGTTTGTCCTCGCAATGACCCGGGTTTACCAAATCAATACCGTGCCAACATGGTACAATGGCTACACCACCAGCGCGTTCTTTCTGACGGTGCTCCTCAGCGGGCCGCTGTTTGCCGCCCTGCTGCTGCGGCTGGCGAAAGTCGACTTTAACGGCTGGTTTTTTGCCGGACTGAGCGTGGCCGCGCTGGTCATCAGCGCCGCAGTTATCATTATGCAAAGCGCCGGGCTCAGTACCCTTCACAGCTCGGTTCAGCAGGCGGCCACCCTGCTGCCAGATTACGGCAAACTCCAGGCGCTACGCCTGGTACTGCTGGCGCTGGGCCTCGGCTGCTGGCTATGTCCGCTGATCCGCCGCCAGCCGCCGCGCGCTACGGGGCTGCTGATCGGCCTGCTGCTGGTCTTGATCGCCGAATGTATTGGCCGCGGCCTGTTTTATGGTCTGCATATGACCGTCGGTATGGCGGTTGCCGGTTAATGAGACGGCGCGCAGGCGCGCGCCGCAGAAAGGAATAAGTGATGATGCCGATCCCAAATCGCGACGCCGTCGCGTTAAGCGCCCGCACCCTGGGCGCGCTGTTCTCTTATGCGCCGAATAGCGCGGAAATTGCGCCGCTGGTCGCCGCCTTCCAGGACGGGAGCTGGCAGCAGCAGTGGCCCTTCCCGGTCGCAGCCCCGCTGGCGTCAGGGTTTGCCGCATCGGCTGAAGAAACGTTGCCGGAAGCCTGGCAGCGCCTGTTTATCGGGCCATGGGCCCTGCCGGCGCCGCCCTGGGGCTCTGTCTGGCTGGATAAAGAGTCTGTGCTGTTTGGCGATTCCACGCTGGCTCTGCGCCAGTGGATGCGCGAGAACGGTATCGCGCTGGAGGCCGATGGCAACGAACCGGAAGATCATTTCGGCACCGTGCTACTCCTGGCGGCATGGTTGTGCGAAACGGAGCAGGATGCGTTGTTTGCCCAGCTGCTGGCCTGGCACCTGCTGCCGTGGTCCGGGCGTTTCCTGAGCGTCTTTGTCGACCATGCCGCCCACCCCTTCTATCAGGCGCTGGGTCAGCTGGCGCAGGCGACTCTGGCGCAGTGGCAGGAGAATCTGCCGATCGCCGTGGCGCAAAAACCGCTCTATCGTTAACCCTTCGCCGCGCCGGTATCCGGCGCGGTTTTATTTTGCCGCTTCCCAGCCTTTCACCCGCACTTATCGCTTTTGCATCTAAGGTTATTCCCTATCACAATAAGCCAATGTTTTCCGAACCTCGCCGTGACTAATGCATCGTCTTCATCCCTATCCTGATGTGCAGGTGATGTTTCGCCGCCTGCTGATCGCCACCCTGATTGGCCTTCTCGCCGCCCTGGCGGTGGCGCTGTTTCGCCACGCTATGGTGGTGCTGGAAACGCTGTTGCTCAGTAATGACAGCGGGAGCCTGGTCAACGCCGCACAGTCGCTGCCGGCGTGGCGTCGGCTGGTTACCCCCGCGCTGGGCGGCCTGACGGCGGGAACCTTACTCTGGCTCTGGCAACGACGCAGCGTCGCGCGTCCGCATGCCGCCACCGATTATATGGAAGCCCTGGAGACCGGCGACGGCTGTTTCGATACGCCGGCAAGCCTGGTGAAATCGCTGGCGTCATTGCTGGTCGTGGTGACCGGCAGCGCGATTGGCCGGGAAGGCGCCATGATCCTGCTGGCCGCGCTGGCGGCCTCGCTGTTTGCCCGTCGCTTCACGCCGCAGAGTGAATGGAAGCTATGGGTCGCCTGCGGCGCGGCTGCCGGGATGGCCAGCGCCTATCATGCCCCTCTGGCCGGCAGCCTGTTTATTGCTGAAATTCTCTTTGGCACGCTGATGCTGGCCTCGCTTGGGCCGGTGGTGATCTCGGCGGTGATCGCCCTGCTGTTGACGCAGTTTCTTAATGGCGGCGCCGCGCCGCTGTATCACGTCGTGTTACAGCAGAACCTCAGCGCCCTGCACTATGGCTTAATTCTTGCGACTGGCCTGCTGGCCGGGCTGTGCGGGCCGCTGTTTATCTGGCTGATGGACTACAGCCACCGCGGGTTCGTTAAACTGAAGCTGGCGCCGCCGTGGCAGCTGGCGCTGGGCGGGCTAATTGTCGGCGGCTTATCGCTCATCACCCCGGCAGTATGGGGCAACGGCTACAGCGTAGTGCAAAGCTATTTGCTGCTGCCGCCGTCCGGTGCGCTGCTGGTGGGCGTATTTATCTGCAAACTGCTGGCGGTGCTGGCCAGCAGCGGCTCCGGCGCGCCTGGCGGGGTCTTTACCCCGACGCTGTTTGTCGGCCTGGCGATGGGCATGCTGTTTGCCTGCTTCAGCAGGCTGTGGCTGCCGGGAAGTGAAGAAATGGCCATCATGATGGGTCTGACCGGCATGGCGGCGTTTCTGGCCGCCACGACCCATGCGCCGATCATGTCAACCCTGATGATTTGCGAGATGACCGGGCAGTATACGCTGCTGCCCGGTCTGCTGATAACCTGCGTCGTGTCGTCTGTGCTGTCGCGGACGTTACGCCGGGATTCGATCTATCGCCATCACGTTGCCGAGCATGTCTAAGTCGACGTAGCGGCTCAGCTCACGCTGTTCGGCGCGCGGTAGATAAGGCAGCTCGCCGATCAGCGGCGCCGGCAGCTTTTTGCTGAGGACATCGATGATTTCGGCGTAGTGCGCCAGACCGGGGTTGATCCGATTGGCCACCCAGCCAATCAGCGGTAAACCGTCATTGGCGATCGCCTGGGCTGTCAGTAGCGCATGGTTGATGCACCCCTCCTGGATCCCCACCACCATCAGCACTGGGAGCTGCTCCTGAACCACCCACTCGGAGAGCGGCCGCAGGTCGTTCATCAGGCTGCGCCAGCCGCCGGTGCCTTCAACCACCACGTGTTCGACCTGCGCGGCCAGACGCTGCAAACCATCGGACAGCAGACCGTAGTTGATCGGGCAGCTATGCGCCACGCTGCTCTCGTCTTCGCTTAAGGCGATGGGGTTGACAGCCTCATAGGGTAACGCCAGCGTGGAGACGCTCTGCAACACCAGCGCATCTTTGTTACGTAAACCGTCCGGCGTCTCTTTGCTGCCCTTCGCCACAGGCTTATACCCGGCCACGCTTTTGCCTCTGGCAGCAAGTGCCTGCAACAGCGCACGGGAAACCACTGTCTTCCCGACAGAGGTGTCTGTACCTGTAATAAAGAAACGCTTAAACATCACTAACCCCACAGTTTTGTCGATGAAATATACGGGAGAGAAATAATCAACGGTGGGCAAAGTCTACGTGAAGCCGTCTGAGGTCAGCTTGAGATAGCGCAATTTTTGGTGTGACTATGAAAAAATGTTAACCCTGTAACAGTCGTATGAGTAAGGATCCGTTATAGAGCGCATCTTTGACCAGCGCCGCGCCAGCCATCGTTCCGCGGTTGGAGAACTGAGTACTTTCAACGGTAATATGCCGGCTATAGGCTGGGAGAGATTGTTGCCGAATACAGCTGGAAATTGCCGGAAAAAGAATTTCTGCCGCCAGATTGAACGGCGAGCCAATCAGAATTTTCTGCGGATTAAACAGATTGACCATGATCGCCAGAATCCGCCCAACGTGATTACCCACGCCGCTGATGATGTCCCGGGCTAACAAATCGCCCTGCAGCGCCGCCTGACAAAGCCACTCCACGCTCAGCGGACGCTGGTGCAGCAGCGAGCTCATCGACTGCGCCATGCGCATCTGCGCCAGCTCCAGCACGCTTTCTACGCTGGCAATTGTCTCCAGGCAACCATGGTTGCCGCAGTAACAGCGTTTGCCGTAGGGATCGACCTGGGTATGGCCAATCTCCACCAGGCTGCTGCTGCCGGCGTGCAGCAGGCGCCCATCGGTGATCACCCCGGCGCCGACGTTATGATCGATGACCACCTGAATGACGTCCCGGGCGCCGCGCGAGGCGCCAAACAAAGATTCCGCCATAGTCCAGGCGCTGATGTCATGCTGAATATAGACTGGCACCCCGGTATGATTGGCCAGCGCTTCGCCGAGCGGGACATCTTTAACATCCTCATAAAACGGCATGCGATGAATAATGCCATTTTCGGTATCGATAATACCGGGCATCGTCATGGCGATGGAGGTAAGGCGTTCCAGCTTCTTTTGATGGCGAATAAAGAAGCGATCAATATGGTCGATAACGCGCGTCAGAAACGGCGTGCTGTCGGTGAGCGCCAGCTCCAGCTGATCCTCCACCACCAGCTGACTGCTTAAATCACGCAGCGAAAGATGGATCTCACCGCGGCTGATGCGCACCGCCAGATAGTGCCATGCCTCGGTCTCCACCATCAGCCCCACCGCCGGGCGGCCGCGGCTGCCGGGCTCCTGGATCTCGGTCTCCTGAACCAGATGCGCTTCCAGCATTTCGCGGACGATTTTGGTGATGCTGGCCGGCGCCAGTTGCGCAAATCGGGAAAGGTCGATACGCGATACCGGGCCGAGCTGATCAATCAGGCGATACACGGCGCCCGCATTGGTCTGCTTTATTTGATCGATATGGCCTGGTTGACTATCCGCTACCACCATTGACTCCCTTATTTTCGCGCTTCGAAATAAACTTTCGGCTATGGTGAAGCACTTCGACGGTGAACGTCAAATTTTTACTTAGCCTTGTGATTTACCGCACATTTCCAACCCCTTTTCGCCTCAATTATGCTCGCTTTTCCAGGAGAGCAGCGCCTCACGAAAGCGTTTTGCCAGTGCCCCTTGCTCATGGTGTTTAGACCACACCAGCCACATCTCCGATACCGCATCCTGTTCGTCGATCGGCAGCCAGCGCATTTCACTGAGCTGGACGCGCTGAAAGGAGGCCGGGAGGATCGATACCCCCAGGCCGGCGGCCACCAGACCAATAATCGTCATTGCCTCCCCCACCTCCTGGGCAATCTTCGGCGTGTGGCCGTAGCGGCGCAGCAAGCCGAGGATGTCGTCATACAGGCCAGTGCCGACGTGCGGGTCGAAAAAGACGAAGGGCTCGCGCGCCAGCGCCGCCAGGCTGACCGAGGGCTGGCGGGCCAGCGGGTGATTCGCCGGGACCATCGCCAACAGCGGCTCGCGCAGAACCCGCTCCCACGCCAAGGTGTCCGGCAGTTGAGTATTGCGCAGCAGCCCCAAATCCAGAGCCCCCTCGCTCAGGGGCACTATCTGTTCGCGGGTGTTAGTCTCGCGGGTGAGAATATGCACATCCGGAAGGCGTTGGCGAAACATCGATAGCGTATCGGAGACGGCCTTAATAAAAGGGGCCGAGGAGGTAAAGCCGATGCGCAGCTCACCCGTTTCGCCATGGTGTAGACGGGCGGCGCGAGCAGCCGCCTCATCCACCTGGGCGAGGATTTGTCGGCTATCGGCGAGAAACTGCTTTCCGGCCGCCGTCAGGCTGACGCTGCGGTTGGTACGGGCAAACAGGCGAGCGCCGGTCTGCTGCTCAAGGATCTGAATCTGCTGACTTAGCGGTGGTTGAGAGATGTTCAGTCGCGCCGCGGCGCGGCCAAAATGTAGCTCCTCGGCGACGGCGACAAAGTAGCGCAAATGACGCAACTCGATATTCATATTTAAAACGTCTTATTTGAGATTATTAATATATTAGACAGAATATTTACATTTTCATACCCTAAAAATGTGAGCTGAATGGTCACAACACTCTGTTGGTAAGCAGCAACTTCTACGCAAGGAATTCTCTGTGAGTCGTACAACAACCGTTGACACCGTGCCGGCGGGCGAGGTCAGCGTCGCTGGTGCATCCCGCCCGGATCCGTTTATTAAACGTGGCACCCCGCAGTTTATGCGCGTCACTCTCGCGCTGTTCTCCGCCGGTCTGGCCACCTTTGCCCTGCTCTACTGTGTGCAGCCGATCCTGCCGGTGCTGTCGAACGAGTTTGGCGTGTCGCCGGCCAGCAGCAGTATTTCGCTTTCAATTTCCACGGCGATGTTGGCGGTGGGCTTGCTGTTTACCGGCCCGCTGTCGGACGCTATAGGCCGCAAGCCGGTGATGGTCACCGCCCTGCTGCTGGCCGCCAGCTGTTCACTGTTGTCGACCATGATGACCAGCTGGCACGGCATCCTGATTATGCGCGCGCTCATCGGCCTGTCACTGAGCGGCGTAGCGGCGGTCGGCATGACCTATCTGAGCGAGGAGATCCACCCCAGTTTCGTCGCCTTTTCGATGGGACTCTATATCAGCGGCAACTCCATCGGCGGCATGAGCGGCCGCTTGCTGACCGGGGTCTTTACCGATTTCTTCGGCTGGCGCGTGGCGCTGGCGGCGATCAGCGGCTTTGCGCTGGCCGCGGCGATTATGTTCTGGCGTATCCTGCCCGAGTCGCGCCATTTCCGCCCGACCTCGCTGCGACCGAAAACGCTGCTGATTAACTTCCGTCTGCACTGGCGCGACCGTGGCCTGCCGCTGCTGTTCATCGAAGGTTTTCTGCTGATGGGCGCTTTTGTCACCCTGTTTAACTATATTGGCTACCGGCTGATGATGTCGCCGTGGTCGTTAAGCCAGGCGGTGGTAGGCCTGCTGTCGGTAGCTTATCTCACCGGGACCTGGAGTTCACCGAAGGCAGGGGCCATGACCGTACGCTTTGGCCGCGGGCCGGTGATGCTTGGCTTTACAGCGGTGATGCTCTGCGGCCTGCTGCTGACGCTCTTTTCTTCCCTGTGGCTTATTTTCATCGGCATGCTGCTGTTTTCCGCTGGCTTCTTCGCCGCGCATTCCGTCGCCAGCAGCTGGATTGGCCCACGCGCCCGCCGCGCCCGCGGTCAGGCGTCATCGCTGTATTTGTTCAGCTATTATTTGGGTTCAAGTCTTGCCGGGACGTTAGGCGGGGTATTCTGGCATCACTACGGCTGGAACGGCGTCGGTGGGTTTATCGCGCTGCTGCTCCTTGCCGCGCTGTTGACCGGCACCTGCTTACATCAGCGACTGAAATAGTCGCGTGTGACGTGGCCTGCGGGCCACGTTTCACCACATGCCCATTATGGAAGACAAGCCCATCAGCTCTCTGACGGCATCAACGGACAGCAGTGCAATAAACAGCCAGGTGAACGGATTCATAAACCACCCCCGAACCTCCAGACCTGTGTAATCGATCACAGTTTAGTACCGTTATGTTACCGTTTTCTGTCACACCGATCACAGAGGTGAGCTTATTCTCCCGCCATGTGTCTTTCCCTTCCCCTGTGCGCAACGCTCGACCCGCCGGGCGTATCAGGATAGTGTAGAGGCAAAGCGATAATCTCTTTATTCACCTGTCACGGACCGAACGCCACTATGACTGAAAATACGCCTTATCAGCAGCTTACCCGTACCTTTCAGCGCCTGTCGCGCTTTTCGCATCTCGCCGCCATCGCCGGCTGGGATATGTTCGCGATGATGCCCCCGGGCGGGAGCGTCGCCCGCAGCGAAGCGCTGGCCGAGCTCGGCGTGCTGCAGCATCAGATCCTGACCGATAAAAAAGTGGGACAATGGTTACAGGAGGCCCGCCAGCAGGATCTTAATGATGTTGAACAGGCCAACCTGCGGGAAATGCAGCGTCAGTACGATCAGGCGGCGCTGCTGCCGGAGAGCCTGGTGGAAGCAAAATCGCTGGCCGGCAGCCGCTGCGAACATGCCTGGCGCAGCCAGCGTCCCGCCAATGACTGGACGGGCTTTGCCGACAACCTACGCGAGGTGGTCAGACTGAGCCGTCAGGAAGCGCAGATCCGCGCCGATGCCAGGGGCGGCTCACGCTACGACGCGCTGCTGGATATTTTCGAACCGGATATGACCAGCGCGCGGCTGGACAGCCTGTTCGCCGATCTCAAATCGTGGCTACCTTCCCTGCTTAGCCAGGCGGTGGAGAAGCAGGCGAAGCAGACGCTAATCGCGCCGCAGGGGCCTTTCCCCATTGCCGAACAACGGGAGCTGGGCCTGCAGGCGATGCGTATCCTTGGCTTTGACTTCGACGGCGGGCGCCTCGACATCAGCGCCCACCCGTTCTGCGGCGGCGTACCCCAGGATGTGCGCATCACCACCCGCTACAACGAAAACGACCTGCTCAGCGCTCTGTTCGGCGTGATCCACGAAACCGGCCACGCCCGCTACGAGCAGAATCTACCTCGCCCGTGGGTCGACCAGCCCGTAGGACTCGCCCGCTCCACCGCTATCCACGAGTCGCAGAGCCTGTTTTTTGAAATGCAGCTGGGACGCAGCGAGCGTTTTCTAAATCGCCTGTTACCGGCGGTGCGCGAGCGGTTTGGCGATCGGCCGGCCTTTAGCCAGGACAATTTTGTCGCCTGGAATCAGCAGGTGAAACCCGGCTTTATTCGCGTCGATGCCGATGAGGTGAGCTACCCGGCGCATGTCATCCTGCGTTATGAAATTGAACGTGCGCTGATCGACGGCGAGATTGAGGTAGATGATATCCCGTCGCTGTGGGACGAGAAAATGCAGCACTGGCTGGGGCTGTCGACCACCGGCAACTATCGGGATGGTTGCATGCAGGATATTCACTGGACCGACGGCGGATTCGGCTATTTCCCTTCCTATACCCTGGGTGCGATGTATGCCGCGCAGCTGATGGCCGCGGCCCGCCGCGCGCTGCCGACGTTAGATCGCGATATTGAGGAAGGCGATTTCAGCGCCCTGTTCGACTGGCTGCGGCAGAATATCTGGCAGCATGGCAGCCGCTTCACCACCTCGCAGTTGATTCAGCAGGCCACCGGTGAGGATCTTAATAGCCGCTACTTCCGCGAGCACCTGACCACTCGCTACCTGTAATCATACGCGCCGGGCTACCCGGCGCGTCCTGTCGTTCCCGCCTTGTACATTCGGTTACACGCCGATACCAAACACTCACGGAAAGCTCGAAAAGACAAGCATATAGTGATTTCACCGGCCCCGCAGTGGGGTTGAAATTAAGAAAACTTTTCGAGGATATCAGAATGAAAAAAGTATTAGCTCTGGTCGTTGCCGCTGCTATGGGTCTGTCTTCTGTTGCTTTCGCTGCCGATGCTGCCACCACCACAACTCCGGCGCCGGCTGCTGCAACTCACAGCACCACCGCTAAAGCGACCCACCATAAGAAACACCATACCGCCGCTGCCAAACCGGCTGCTGAGCAGAAAGCGCAGGCGGCTAAAAAGCACAAAAAAGCCGCAGCTAAACCGGCTGTAACCCAGAAAGCTCAGGCCGCTAAAAAGCACAAAAAAGCGGAAGCTAAACCGGCTGCCGCCCAGAAAGCCCAGGCCGCTAAGAAACACAAAAAAGCCGCTGCTAAACCTGTAGCTCAGAAAGCGCAGGCAGCTAAAAAACACCACAAAACCACTAAACATCATACCGCTAAACCAGCTGCACAACCGGCTGCTTAATCTCCCGGGTTAAGTTGTGTGATACGATATCGGCGCTGTCTTCAGCGCCGTTTTTTTCTGGAGAGCACCATGCTGCGGCGCTATCGTTTTGAGCTCATCCTGATCCTGCTGATTATCTGCGCGCTGGTCGCCAGCCGTTTTTTCCTTTACTAAAGATGTAGCTGCCACACGTTATATCCCAACCCATAGATCGCCAGAAGCAGCAGAAAAAGCGCCGAGACCCTCGTCAAGCGTTTGGCGCAACGCGCCGTTAACCAACGACGAACCGCCAGAATGAAAAGCGAAAGCACGCTCAGATCGATCGGCACCCACACCGCCGTCAATATCCCCAGACTGCAGCCGAAACTGTTGGTGAGATGAATAAGCTGCGGAAAAAAAGCGGCAAAAAAGAGAATATCTTTGGGATTGCCTAATCTGCCCGCGATCCGCGCGGGACTAATGGCCTTGCCCTTCTCTACCACGATAGCCACCGGCGAAGGCTACTATTTTGTCTGGCCGAAAAATACGCTCAGCCCGCAGCCGATCGCCCTATTGCAGCGGTTTTTAAACCAGCATATTCCCGGTCCGCTCTCCGCTGACGTTATCCGCCAGGGCG
>OFCP01001176.1_pt1 | contig 10531 bp, 6 predicted proteins | sample 1520831 | NCBI WGS metagenome assembly OFCP01 (sample SAMEA2699039, study PRJEB24076) | metagenome | biome: Human gut stool | place: Spain | collected 2013-03-20 | reverse complement strand
AATTGCGAAGAGCTTAGCCGAGCTTGACAACCTCATCACCCTTCATCAGCGTAAGTATGACAAGCTCGTCGTGTTCAAAAAGTCGATGCTTGAAAAAATGTTCCCGAAGGATGGCGAGTCTGTACCCGAGATTCGTTTCGCTGGTTTTACTGACCCTTGGGAACAGCGTAAGTTTGGGGATGTTGCGGATATAAAGACTGGTCCCTTCGGTACCTTGCTGCATGCGGAAGATTATGTTGACGATGGCATTCCTATAGTTACAACTGAACATTTCAAAACGGGAGCACTTCCTAAAGACAAGGAGGGAATCCCTCAGGTTAGCGAAGAAGATGCAAAGAGGCTGGAACAATATCGTGCGAAAGAGGGAGATATTTTATTCTCGCGTGTTGGATCGGTCGATGCTAATGCTCAAGTTTTTGCTGGTCAAGATGGGTGGTTGTTTTCCGGCCGCGTCCTTAGGGCAAGACCAGATTTGACTCTCGTATCTTCGGCGTACCTGCACTATGAGCTAGAAACAGAAGAGGTTAAAAGTTCGGTTATCAGTCGGGCTGTTGGTGGAACAATGGCTTCGATCAACACGGAGATATTGTTCCAAACCCCAATTTTTATTCCTGCGAAAATGACTGAACAAAATAAAATCGGATCAACTTGCGCGCGTCTCGACTCCCTCATCACCCTTCATCAGCGTAAGTTGGAATTGCTGCAGAATATCAAGAAATCCTTGCTTGACAAGATGTTTGTGTGAGGGGAGATGGAGCAATGGAGACATTCGATATCGCGAAGCTCGCCTCATATCGCGAGAATAACCGGATTGAAGCGAAAGCAGCGAAAGGCGGTCTCCCACGCAGCATGTGGGAGACCTATTCCGCCTTCGCCAACACCTATGGCGGTGTCATCCTGCTTGGTGTCAAAGAACGCGAAGACGGCACATTTGAAACAGTCGGGCTCACACCAGTGGAAGCGGAACATCTTCGCCAGGACTTTTGGAACACGGTCAGCAACCGGTCCAAGGTGAGCGCCGTGCTGCCCATCGAATCGGAAGTTGAAGTGCTCGAAGCGGATAGTGGGATAGTGCTGGCTATTCACGTTCCGCGCGCTCCGCGTGACGAACGCCCCGTGTATATCAATAATGATCTCTTCGGGGGAACCTACCGTCGGCGTGGTGAGGGCGACTACCGTTGCATGCGGCAGGAGATCTCAGCAATGCTCCGGGATCAGGGAGCTGAGACGATGGATTCCAAAGTACTGGACGATCTCACTGTTGCCGACTTCAATACAGACACAGTGCGGGCATATCGCAATCGTTTCCGTGCGGTACGTCAGGGCAGTTCTTGGACCGATCTCGATGACGAGCGTTTTCTGCGTGCTGTTGGCGCGGCAATGGTGAGCCGAGAAGACGGTAAGCTTCATCCTACGTTCGGCGGTCTGCTTATGTTCGGCAACGACTATGACATCGTGCGCGAATGTCCGCATTATTTCCTTGATTATCAGGAGACTCTAGATCCGACGATTCGTTGGACTGATCGTGTCCATTCCGGCGATGGCATGTGGTCAGGCAACCTCTTTGATTTCTTTTTCCGCGTGAATCTCAAACTTGCCGAGTCTCTGAAGACCCCTTTCAAACTTAATGGCATCTTCCGCGTTGATGACACTCCCATGCATAAGGCAATTCGCGAGGCATTGGCCAACTGTTTGTTCAACGCTGATTACTATGGCGTGCGTGGTGTGGTAGTCAGACGCGCACCCGATAGATTGGTGTTCGAAAATCCGGGCGATATCCGAACGGGTGTTGAGCAGATGCGTCTTGGCGGGGTGTCTGATCCGCGCAACGGTCTTGTCATGAAGATGTTCAGCCTAATCGATGTGGGCGAGCGAGCTGGTACGGGTGTCCCCGATGTGTTCGCCACATGGGCGAATGCAGGACTTCCTGAACCACGGATTGAAGAGAACTTCGGAGAAGCTGATCGCACGATACTCACGCTCATGTTGGAGGCGGATGCCAAGCCTGATAACAATGAGCAGATATCTGACGATTATGAGCAGATAAATAGTTCGAATGAGCAGATAACTGACAATAATGAGCAGTTAAATGGTTTGAATGAGCAGATAACCGAGAGACAGCGAGTCATTCTTCATTTTGTAGAGAAGAGCCCCAGCGCGACATACGATGATATGGCGCGTGCTGTGGGAGTCTCATCAGCGACTGTGCGAAGGGATGCTGAGATACTCATTGGGTGTGGATTGCTTAAGCGCGTCGGCTCGCGAAAGGCAGGACACTGGGAAGTTCGGGGAGAGAAGAATCATGATATTCGATAGCGAATCGGTGTTTGAGGAAAACGTCATCACCGTGCTTAAGCAGCATGGATGGAAGGACGGTGTCCTGCGCTATCCAACTGAGCGGGATTTGCTCGACAATTGGAAAGACATACTGTACCGCAACAACAACGACATAGACAGGCTTGGCAAATACCCGCTGACGGACGGGGAAATGGCACAGATAATCGAGCAGATCGAGACCCTGCGAACGCCGCTCGCGCTCAATTCGTTCGTCAACGGGCGTACCGTGTCTATCACGCGTGACAACAAAGAAGATGTGGCGCATTTCGGCAAGGAAGTCAGTCTCTACATCTATGACCGCAAGGAGATCGCGGGCGGCAAAAGCACCTACCAAATCGTTCAGCAACCGGTCTATCCAGCCAAGAACACGATGCTGAACTCGCGGCGCGGCGACCTCGTGCTCCTCATCAATGGCATGCCATTGATCCATATCGAGCTCAAGAGAAGCGGCATACCCGTCAGCCAAGCGACCAATCAGATCGAAAAATACGCGCACGAAGGCGTGTTCACCGGCCTGTTCCGTCTCGTGCAGATCTTCGTGGCCATGACCCCCGACGACGCCGTCTACTTCGCCAATCCCGGCGCGGACAAATTCAATCCAAGCTATTACTTCCATTGGGCGGACTACAACAACGAGCCTATCTGTGGCGGGCAACACCCAGGCAAAGACGAATGGAAGCTGTTCATCGGAGGCACTTCCGGCACCGCCGGCCTGCTGTCCATTCCCATGGCGCACCAGCTCATCGGCTTCTACACCATCGCTGATTCAGCGGATGGATGCCTTAAGGTGCTGCGCAGCTACCAGTACCTCGCAGCGAACGCCATCTCCGATGTGGTGAGGAAATGTGATTGGGAACAGCGGCCAGTTACCCCAGGACGACCCGGCGGCTATGTGTGGCACACCACCGGTTCAGGCAAGACCATGACCAGCTTCAAATCGGCTCAGCTCATTGCTGACTCGCATGACGCCGACAAGGTCGTGTTCCTCATGGACCGAATCGAACTGGGCACCCAATCGTTGAAGGAATACCGTAGCTTCGCCGATAGCGAGACGGAAGTGCAGGGCACGGAGAACACCGGCGTATTGCGGGATAAACTCAACAGCACCGATGTCAACGACACTCTGATTGTCACCTCTATCCAGAAGATGAGCAACGTGAAAGCAGGGGAGCGGGGCGTCACCCAGACATGGCTGGATCAACTTGCTGCACGACGTATCGTCTTCATCGTGGACGAATGCCATCGCTCCACCTTCGGCGACATGTTGCAAGTCATCCGCCGTTCCTTCCCCAACGCGCTGTTTTTCGGATTCACAGGCACACCCATTCTGGGCGAAAACCAGAAGAAGAACTCCACCACTGCCATGGTGTTCGGCCGTTGCCTGCACCGGTACAGCATCGCCGACGGCATTCGTGACCATAATGTGCTCGGATTCGATCCGTACATGGTGACCACGTACAAGGATTCTGAAGTCAGACGTGCCGTGGCTCTCGACAAGGCGAAGGTGGAGAGTACGGAAGATGCACTTGCTGACCCCATTAAAGCTAAGGTGTTTCAGCATTACATGGATAAATCCGAGGTCCCTATGGGGCCGATGGTTGATGGCGCTGGAAACCGTATCAGCGGCATCGAGGATTTCCTTGGACGAGACCAATATGGCATCGACTCCCCGCATCCGAACATGGTGGTCTCGGACATTCTCGAACAGTTCCCGGCGCTCAGCCATGCGGGCAAATTCCATGCGATGCTCGCCACTAGCTCCATTCCTGAAGCTGTCAACTATTATCACTTGTTCAAGCAGCAAGCACCTAAGTTGCATGTAACGGCGTTGTTCGATCCCAACATCGACAACAACGAAGGAGCAACGGACAAAGAAGATGCGCTGACTGAAATCATCACCGATTACAACGAGGCGTTCGGCAAAGAGTTCATCATCCCCACATGGCCGGCGATGAAGAAAGATATTTCGTCGCGACTATCGCATAAGAGTCCGTACGGCGGCATAGCAGCAAACCGCAGTCAGCAGCTCGATTTGCTCATTGTCGTGGACCAGATGCTCACCGGATTTGACTCAAAATGGGTGAATACGCTGTATCTCGACAAGATCATCGACTACGAAAGCATCATTCAGGCGTTCAGCCGCACGAACCGCCTGTTCGGGCCGGACAAGCCGTTCGGAGTCATCCGCTACTACCGCAAGCCGCACACCATGTACGGCTTCATCGAAGCGGCGGTGAAACTGTACTCCGGCGACAGACCGCTTGATTTGTTCGTGCAGAAACTGCCCGCGAACGTGAAATCCATGGATACACGGTACTTGGAGATTCTCGACGTGTTCACGGATAACGGGGAATCGGACCTCATGCAGCTGCCGGAATCGGTGGAGGCCAGACGCAAGTTCGCCAAGGAGTTCGTAGAGCTGAATCGTTACCTTGAAGCGGCGAAAGTGCAGGGTTTCGACTGGAACACCACGGAATACAAGGTCGATGGCACGGATGCCGACGATGCGGATGAGAACGATGGCGGGAACGGCGAACCTGATATCGTGCGTCCCCAAATTGACGAACGCACATATCTGATTCTCGCCCAGCGGTATAAGGAGCTGTTCGATGATGACAGCTGCGCCGGAGAACCGGACGATGACGGGAGATGTGACCCCGAAGCGCCTTATGAGCTGGAAGGGTATCTCACCGAAATCGACACCGGACTGATCGACACCGACTACATGAATGCCAACTTCGTCAAATGGCTCAAGGCACTCAAGGAGGACAGTCCGGAGTTGGCGGAGATGTCCGCACAGCTGCACCGATCCTTCGCTGCGCTTTCGAGGGACGAACAACGACTTGCTGAGCTGTTCCTGCATGATGTGGAGCGTGGCGATGTGGAAGTCGAGGAAGGCATGACGCTGCGGGACTACATCACGCGCTATGCCAAACGAGAGAAAGATGAGCAGATCGACAAGCTCGTGGATCATCTCGGCGTTGACAGGTCGTTGCTTGAAGAACTCACCGTCAGATATATCAATGAGAAAAGTCTGAACGCATTCGGCCGATTCGACGCCCTGCGTGACACCATCGACGTGCCACGGGCGAAATCGTTCTTCGAGCGATGCATGAATGTGACGCTGCCGAATTTCAAAGTGAAAGTACAGGCGTCGAAACTGTTGAAACAGTTCGTGCTCGAAGGCGGGTTCGACATCGACGAGGAGGTCTCGCACTGGCGATTCGCCCTCTGACGGTTTTGTAACGCTGTACGGTGCCATTCCTGCTGGCGCTTGTGTATATCTGGCCGCTCGACCGGAGAGCCGCCACGGGAATGTATCACAACGCTGATAGTCTGGCAGACAGTCGAAACCGCACGAATATGCCCATTCTCCAAGGAGTATCGCATGGCTGAAAACACCGAATACCTCGCCCTGTGGGGCGGCCGCTTCACTTCCGGACCGTCGCCCGAGCTGGCCCGTCTGTCGAAATCCACGCAGTTCGACTGGCGACTCGCCGATGACGACATCGCCGGTTCCCGCGCCCACGCGCGCGCCCTCGGCCGCGCAGGCCTGCTGACCGCCGATGAGCTCAGCCACATGGAAGCCTCGCTTGACGAGCTGCAGCGCCGCGTCGACTCCGGTGCGTTTGCGCCCATCGAAGACGACGAGGACGAGGCCACCGCGCTGGAGCGCGGCCTGCTGGAGATCGCAGGCGACGAGCTCGGCGGCAAACTGCGCGCCGGCCGTTCCCGCAACGATCAGATCGCCTGCCTGATCCGCATGTGGCTGCGCCGCCACTCCCGCGTCATCGCAGGTCAGCTGCTTTCCCTCGCATCCGCGCTGATCGACCAGTCAGTCAAGGCCGGCGGCACCGTCATGCCGGGCCGCACCCACATGCAGCACGCCCAGCCCGTGCTGCTCGCGCATCAGCTCATGGCACACGTGTGGCCGCTGCTGCGTGACGTGCAGCGACTCGTGGATTGGGACAAGCGCATCGACGCCAGCCCGTACGGCTCCGGGGCGCTCGCCGGCAACACGCTCGGACTGGAGCCGGTCGCGGTCGCCCGAGAACTCGGTTTCGGCAAGGTCACCGAGAACTCCATCGACGGCACCGCCTCGCGCGATCTGGTGGCCGAATTCGCGTTCGTCGCCGCCATGGCCGGCGTCGACATCTCGCGTCTGAGCGAGGAGATCATCATCTGGAACACCCAGGAATTCGCGTTCGTGCGTCTCGATGACGCCTACTCCACCGGCTCCTCGATCATGCCGCAGAAGAAGAACCCCGACATCGCCGAGCTCGCCCGCGGCAAGTCCGGCCGTCTCATCGGCGACCTGACAGGCCTGCTCGCCACGCTCAAGGGCCTGCCCACCGCGTACGCCCGCGACCTGCAGGAAGACAAGGAGGCGGTCTTCGACCAGGTTGATACGCTGGAGGTGCTGCTGCCCGCCTTCACCGGTATGATCGCCACCATGAGCTTCGACCACGACCGTCTTGCGGCCGAAGCGCCGACCGGATTCGCGCTCGCCACGGACATCGCCGAATGGCTCGTCAAGAATGGTGTGCCGTTCCGTCACGCGCATGAGCTTTCCGGTGCATGCGTCAAGCTCGCCGAAGGCCGTGGCCAGGAGCTGTGGGATCTCACGGATGACGATTTCATCGGGATCTTCCGTGACTTCCTGCCCGCCGACAAGGCCCCGCAGGTGCGTGAGGTGCTGTCCACCGAAGGCTCTGTGTCCGCCCGCAACGGCAAGGGCGGCACGTCGCCGGCCCGTGTACGTGAACAGATCGCCTGCGCCAAGGCCACCGTCGACGCGCTGCGCGTGTTCGCCAACTCCGTGAGCGATGGTCCGGCCTACAAGTCCCCGAAGTCCCTGCGCTCCGTCACCGACTGACCGCCTCCACATCCCCGCCAGCGCGCGCGGGCTCATCCTGAAGGATGAACCCGCGTGACAGGAGCCTGACCTAGAATCATGACTGGAAGAGACACAGACATACGGAAGACGGATTCGGGCGAAGGGAAACAGTGTGCTGACGCGCAATCAGATTCGGTCGTTGGTCAACGAGCATGGGCACGACATCATCGTCCATGATCATATGCAGCATATCGAGCGCGGATGCTACCAGCATGGAGCGGTGACGACATTCGCGCATTCTATCCGCGTGGCGTGCCTCGCCGTGTGGATGGCCGACCGCCTGCATCTGTGGGACAAGGTCGATCTGCATTCGCTGGTCCGCGCGGCTCTGCTGCACGATTACTTCCTGTATGACTGGCATGACTGGGATGACGGCGCCCATAGGCTGCACGGGTTCACGCACGGGCAGGCTGCACTGCGCAACGCGGTGCGTGACTTCCGCCTCAACGCGATCGAACGTGACAGCATCGCATGCCACATGTTCCCCATGACGCTCAAGCCGCCGAGCTACATCGAAGGCTATCTGGTCACCATGGCCGACAAGATCAGTGCCACACGGGAGACCTTCTCCCTGGAGCGGTTCTCCAAGCCGCAACTGGAGTCCGGTAAACCCCTTGCCGCAATCGAAAGCGGAGCATCCGCAGCGTCCGCGCACGACGGGCGGCACAAGCCCTCACGGAGCCGGGAGGTGCTGGCCTGATGCTGTTCGTGGAAAAACTGTTCCTGTGGTTCCTGTTCTACAGCTTCTGCGGATGGGTGTACGAGTCCATTCTCGTGTCCATCCTGGAGCGCCGGCCAGTCAACCGCGGATTCCTCAACGGCCCGTTGTGCCCGATTTACGGTGCGGGCGCGGTCGGCGCCGTCGTGGTGCTGGGACAGGTGCACAATCCCCTGGTGGTGTTCCTGCTTTCGATGGTCGGTGCCAGCATACTGGAATACGTCACATCTTGGGTCATGGAGGCGCTGTTTCATGCCCGCTGGTGGGACTACTCCGACTATAAATTCAATCTTAACGGGCGCATCTGCCTGCTGGGGGCGTTCGTGTTCGGCGTGGGCGGCGTGCTCATCACGTCGGTGATCCAGCCGCAGGTTGCAGGTGTCACCGACCGGCTGCCGCTGCCCGCCATCCACTGGCTGTGCGGGGTGCTGTTCGTGCTCACGCTGATCGACCTCGTCGTCACGGTGTGCGGCATCATGCATTTCGAGAACAGTCTCGACAATCTCATGGCCGCCATGACGCATTACGGAGACGCCATGAAGGTCGCCGTCAGCGATGTCACCGGCAAGATGAGCGAATCGTGGAAATCCGGCAAGGAGATGTCGTTCGACTTCATGATGCGGGTCAGGGACGCGGCGATGTCCATCTTCAACCGTCAGCAGCGTCGAATGATCGCCTCGTTCCCGAAACTGCGCACCGAACGCAACAACGATGTGCTGGAGCAGCTGCGCCGGATTCTCGAAAGCCTGTACCGTCACTGACGGCCGGATTCAAGCGGCGTATCGGGGAGCATTCCCCGACGTTTCGCGGGCAGCCGTCCTGGCGCATGCTGTCGATATGTTCTGCGAGACTGATAGATGCACAATGCCCAGAATTTGATAGGGAGTACCAATATCCATGGCTCACGTCACCGATTTCAAAGAGGCCGGATTCGATTCCGTCCTTGAAGAACTGGAATGGCGCGGGTTGATTTCCCAGTCCACCGACAGGAAACAACTCGCCGAAGCGTTGAACGGGGAGCCGGTCACCTATTATTGCGGCTTCGACCCGACCGCGGCGTCGCTGCATATCGGCAATCTCGTGCAGCTGATCAACATGCGTCACCTTCAGGCCGCCGGGCATCATCCGATCGCCTTGGTCGGCGGCGCGACCGGTCTGATTGGCGACCCCCGCCAGTCGGGCGAGCGCACCCTCAACCCGAAGGACGTCGTCGCCGGCTGGGCCGAACGGCTCAAGCGGCAGATCGGCGGCATTCTGGAAACCTACGGCGACAATCCGGTGCGTTTCGTCTCCAATTACGACTGGACCGCGCAGATGTCCGTCATCGACTTCCTGCGCGACGTCGGCAAGAACTTCCGACTCGGCACCATGCTGGCCAAGGACACGGTCGCGCGTCGTCTGAACTCCGAGGAGGGCATCTCCTTCACGGAATTCAGCTACCAGGTGCTGCAGGGCAACGACTTCCTTCACCTGTTCGACGAGTACGGCTGCACGCTGGAAATCGGCGGATCCGACCAGTGGGGCAACCTGACCTCCGGCATGGACCTGATTCGCAAGGTGCGCGGCGCCACGGTGAACGTGTTCACCAGCCCGATCATCACCGATGCCACCGGCAAGAAATTCGGCAAATCCGAAGGCAACGCGGTGTGGCTCGATGCCACCATGCTCAGCCCGTACCGGTTCTACCAGTTCTGGTTCAACCGCCCCGACGTCGAGATGGAAGGCCTGCTCAAGGCGTTCACGTTCCTGCCAAAGGCCGAGATCGAACGACTCGCCGAAGAATCGCGCACCAATCCCGGCGCACGCGAAGCCCAGCGCACCCTCGCATGGGAAGTGACCAGCTTCGTGCATGGCGAGGCCGCGACGCAGGCGGCGATCGACGCGTCCGCAGCCCTGTTCGGGCGTGGCGGCGACCTTGCCTCCATCGACGAGGACACGCTTGAAGCCGCTATCGACGGACTCAAGATAGAGGACGAGTCCGGTGCCAAGACGTTCGCGTCCGTCGGCATCGACGACCGCATCACCGAGGCCGGGGTGAAGGCAGGCCTGTTCAAGTCTATTTCCGAGGCCCGCAAGACCATCAAGTCCGGTGGCGTGTATCTGAACAACAACCGTGTGACCGACGAAGAGCAGACGTTGGGCCAGGACGATTTCCTGCACGGTCGTTTCGCACTCATCCGCCGCGGCAAGAAGGCGCTCGGCGTCGTCGAGAAGCACTGATTCATTCCTGCTCCCACTGGCGGGGAGCTGCCGGCCAGGGCCGGCTGGGGTGGTTGCGCCGGCATGGAGACCATCCCGCTCATCGTGACATCGCATCGCAACAACAGACTTTGCATTAAGAAAGGCATACACGTATGGCAGAAGAACAGGGTCGCTCCGGCGGCAAATCATACGGCAACCGCGGTTACGGCTCCGGACGTTCCGGCGGTTACCGCAAGTCGGGCGGTTACCGCAAGGACGGCGACCGCGGCGGATTCCGGCGCGACGGCGAGCATGGCGGATACCGCGGCAAGGGCGGTTTCCACAAGGATGGGGAGCGCCGTGACTTCCACAAGGGTGGTTTCCGCAAGGATGGTGAT
>OFCP01001170.1_pt1 | contig 10644 bp, 10 predicted proteins | sample 1520831 | NCBI WGS metagenome assembly OFCP01 (sample SAMEA2699039, study PRJEB24076) | metagenome | biome: Human gut stool | place: Spain | collected 2013-03-20 | reverse complement strand
TGATCACCGTGAAAATCAGTGTGTTCAGAAGATATTTTGCCAGAGGAACGGCCGTGAAGGCATCCTTATAGTTTTCAAGAGTCGGCGACGCGGTGAAAAACGCCGGGATATGCTCCGCGTTATAAGCGCCGTAGCTTTTTACAGAAGTCAGAAGCATCCAGTAAAAAGGAAACAGGACGATAAGCGCCCAGATCGTCAAAAAAAGATAGGTTACTCCTTTTCCGAGGATCCGGCGTCTTTTTTCCGACTGCTCTATTTTTTCATAATCCATTTTTCTGTCCTCATTTGGTATAGTGAACGTGTTTCCGGCTGACCAGCAGGTTGATGCAGGTGATGGTCAGGACGATGACAAACAGGATGATTGCCGCCGCGGAGGCATAGGACGGATAGCCGCCGCTGTCTCCGTAAAGAATGTCGTAAACATAACCGACGCTCGTATTCATGCCCGCCGCATTGAGGTTCGTTCCAAAGAGCGCCACAGCATCGCTGTAGGCCTTGAAGGCTCCGATGAAGCCGGTGATCACTAGATAAAACACAGTCGGCGAAATCATCGGCAGCGTGATTTTATAGAAAATCCGGAACTTCGAGGTTCCGTCCACCCGGGCCGCATTGTAATAGGTCTGGTTCACAGAAGCCAGAGCGCTCGTGAGAATCAGAATCTTGAAGGGCATAACCACCCAGACCGTGTACACACAGAGCACCAGCATCTTGGCCCAGTAGGGGCCGTCGATGAAATCCACCGATTCGCCGCCAAACCAGTTCAGCACTAGATTGATGAGTCCGTCGGTGTAGGCTGTTTTTTTGAAAAGGATCATAAACACCAGACCGATGGCCAGCGTGTTTGTCACATAAGGCAGAAAATATACCGTCTGGTAGAGCTTCCTAAGCGGCTTGACCGAGCTTAGGGCCACCGAAATCAGGAGGGCCAGAAGCGTCGATACCGGCACGGTGATGGCCACCAGAAGCAGGGTATTTTTCAGAGCCTGGAGAAAATATGGATCATGGAGCACATAGGAATAGTTGTAGATTCCCATGCCATAGTAAGTCTGGGAAGCGGAGTTATAGCCCTCCTCGAAGGAATAGACAAACACGTCTATGAGGGGATAGACCAGAAAAGCTCCCAGAAAAAGCAGCGCCGGCAAGAGATAGAGCCAGCCTTTGAAATCTTTCTTTTCCATGGTTTCGCCTCCCGTCAGATCCGGATCCGCTCTTCGCTGATGCCGTCAAACACAAAGAGTTTTGATGGCTTCACCGCAAAGCGGACGATTTCGGATGAGGTATCTACCTTCGTCTCCGCGCTGATGATCGAGCGGATGTTGGGATTTAAGGAAGCCTCGTGGTTCGAAACGATGGAAATGTCTCTTCCCATGACTTCCACGCCGCCAAGCTGGCAAATCAGCGGGCCGTCCTCTTTTAAAAGAAAGCCCTCGGGGCGGATTCCCACGAAAACGTCCCGATCCTTCTGACCTGGTGCGTCAAGAACGGCAGCATCTCCGATACAGACCTTTCCGTTTTTGATTTTTCCCTGAAATACGTTGATCGGCGGAGTTCCGAGGAATTTCGCCACAAAAAGATTTACCGGATCGTCGTAGACCTCCTGGGGCTTTCCGGTCTGCTGAACGACGCCGGCTTTCATCACCACAATGCGGTCGGAAATGCTCATGGCCTCCTCCTGGTCATGGGTGACAAAGACCGTCGTAATCTTCGTGGCCCGCTGGATCTTCCGAATCTCCTCCCGGGTCTGAAGCCGTAGTCTCGCATCCAGATTGGAAAGGGGCTCGTCCAGAAGAAGTACATGTGGAAGTTTCACCAGCGCCCGGGCGATGGCCACACGCTGCTGCTGACCGCCGGAGAGCTCGCCGGGTTTTCGCTCCATGAGTTCCTGAATCTGCACGAGAGCCGCCGCGTCCATGGCCCTTTTTTCCATCTCCGCCCTGGAAAGCTTGTCCTTCCCTTTCAGGTTCTGCAGCGGGAAGATGATGTTCTGCCGAACCGTGAGATGCGGATAGAGCGCATAGTTCTGAAACACCATGCCCACTCCGCGTTTTTCCGGCGGCAGCGCCGTCACGTCCTTATCCCCGAAAAAGATCTTGCCGCTGGTCGGCTTTTCCAGGCCGCAGATCATGTTCAGCGTCGTACTTTTTCCACAGCCCGAGGGGCCCAGAAGGCCGATGAGTTCCCCGTCGGGGATCTCGAAATTAAAATCCTTCACCGCTGTCACCCGGCTGCTGTTTCTTCCCCTGCCGGGAAAGCTTTTGGTCAAGTCCTCCAACTGAATTTTCATATGCTTTTTCCCTCTTATCTTTCCGCTTATCTGTTCCGTCCCGTATCCGGGTTCTCCAGAGATAGCTTTTCATTCAGTTTTTTATAAATATGCTCCGCCATCCAGGGCTCGCTGCAGGCTTTCAGCGCCTCATCCAGCGCAAACCAGCGCACGCCGCTGTTCTCGTCGGGCTTGATGTGGAGCGTATCTGCCTCGTCGGCCTCCAGTAAATAGGTGACGTTGGCATGAAGATGTGAGGAAACGTACTCTCCTCTCTTCACATGGCCGTCCACCGTGAGCATTTCCAGGGAAAAAATCCCCTCGGAAACCGGCTTTAAATTCGTGATGCCTGTCTCCTCCCGTGCTTCCTTCAAAGCCACATGGAGAAGGTCTTGATCTCCGTCCGCATGGCCGCCGGTCCAGGCCCAGGAATGGTAGATGTTGTGGTAGATCATCAGCACCTTGTCATGGGCCTGATTCACCAGCCAGGCGGAGGCGGTGAAATGTGCCACCCGGTTCTTCCTCTCAAAAATGTCCGGCTGATTGTCCAGAAGAGCCAACATGACCTCTCTATCTTTTTCTTCCTGCTCGTTGAAGGGCTGGTAGGCAAGAAGATCCTCTTTCAAACTCATTTTCTGCTGTTCCTTTCATGATGATGCAATACGAATTGCTCCGCTTCGCTCTCGCAATTCTCCAACCATTCGGAATCCGCTGATTTACTTCGTAAATTGCTACTTCCTCATGTTTGGGCGGGTCCCAAGTTCAAGAGCCTTCTCCTGCAAGCAGGAACGGCTCTTGAGTTTGGTCCCCTGGCATCATCATTCTAACAGATAATCCATCAAAAACCAACCCACTAACACAAAAATCCGGTTGACTTTTCCACTTTTCCCCCGTATCATCGTTTTAACGCTATACAGCGAATGAAGGAGGGAACTTGTTTGAGACAGATTTCAGGAAACAAACTTCTGGTAAAGGCCTTGAAGGAGGAAGGGGTGGATACCCTCTTCGGTTATCCCGGCGCCTGTACCATTGATATCAGCGACGAACTTTACAAACAGAGCGGGATTGATATCATTCTTCCCCGCCACGAGCAGGCTCTGGTTCACGAGGCTGACGCCTACGCCCGGACCACGGGAAAAGTCGGTGTCTGTCTGGTGACGAGCGGCCCCGGTGCCACCAACCTGGTGACAGGCCTTGCCACCGCCAACTATGACAGCGTGCCTCTCGTATGCTTCACAGGCCAGGTAGCCCGGCACCTCATCGGAAATGACGCTTTCCAGGAGGTCGATATCGTGGGCATCACCCGCAGCATCACCAAATACGGTGTCACCGTACGGAACCGGGAAGACCTGGGCCGCATCATCAAGGAGGCCTTTTACATCGCCCGTACCGGCCGTCCGGGCCCGGTCCTCATCGACCTTCCGAAGGATGTCATGGCAGAACTCGGCAGCGCGGAATACCCGAGGACAGTCAACATCCGCGGTTACAAGCCCAGCACCGGCGTCCATATGGGACAGCTCAAGAAAGCCCTGAAAATGCTCCATAAAGCCAAAAAACCGCTCTTCCTCGCCGGCGGCGGCGTCAACATCTCCCACGCCAACGAAATCTTTAAGGAAGTCGTGGAAAAGACTCAGGTTCCCGTGGTCACAACCGTCATGGGCCGGGGCGCCATCTCCACGGAGCATCCCCTTTTCATTGGAAACATCGGCATGCACGGAGCCTACGCCGCCAACATGGCCATGAACGAGTGCGACCTGCTCTTTTCCATCGGTACCCGCTTTAACGACCGGATCACCGGAAAGCTCCATGCCTTCGCTCCCCACGCGGAAATCATCCATATCGATATCGACACGGCCTCCATTTCCCGGAATATCCATGTGGATGTGCCTATCGTTGCCGACGCGAAGGAAGCCATCACGAAAATGGCCGAATATGTAGAAAAATGCAACACCGGCAAGTGGCTCTCCACCATCGACGCCTGGAAATCCGAGCATCCTCTGACCATGAAAAAACGCCAGCTTATGAGCCCCCTTGATATCATAAATGAGATCAACCGCCAGTACGACGAAGCCATTCTCGTGACGGACGTGGGACAGCATCAGATGCTCGTCTCCCAGTATGCGTCCATCACCGAGAAGAAAAAGCTCATCATGTCCGGCGGCCTTGGAACCATGGGCTACGGCCTGCCCGGAGCCATCGGAGCCAAAATCGGCAATCCGGACACTCCGGTTATCATGGTCTCCGGCGACGGCGGTATGCAGATGAACATCCAGGAGCTGGCCACCGCCGTTCTGGAGGAGCTTCCCATCGTCTGCTGCATTTTCAACAACACTTATCTCGGCATGGTGCGCCAGTGGCAGAAGCTTTTCTACGGAAAACGCTACTCTATGACCAACCTCCGCTCCGGCGCCCTCTCCCGCCGCACCGACGGCCAGGAATATCCGGAATACACGCCGGATTTCATCAAGCTGGCAGAAAGCTACGGAGCCAAGGGTATCCGCGTGACAGAGACCGAAGAGATCGCCGCTGCCTTTGAGGAAGCGAAAAAGAACACCAAAAGACCGACCATTATCGAATTTATCATCGATCCGGAAGAAATGGTCTATCCCATGATCAAGCCCGGCGGAACCCTGGCCGATATGATCATGGACTGCTAAGGAGGTTGAATTATGGAAAAAGAATTACAGAAACGATGGATCTCCCTCTATGTGGAAAACCAGGTGGGCGTCCTCTCGAAGATCTCCGGCCTTTTCTCCGGAAAATCCTATAACCTGGACAGCCTCACCGTGGGTACCACCGAGGACCCAACGGTCTCCCGTATGACCATCGGTACTTTCAGCGATGACGAGACCTTCGAGCAGATCAAAAAACAGCTGAACCGCATGGTGGAGGTCATTCGTGTCCTCGATTTCACGAATGTCTCCGTTCATATGAAGGAAATCCTCTACGTCAAGGTGCTGGACTGCTCCCCCGAAGATAAGACGGAGCTCTTCCAGATTGCCGAGACCTTCAAAGCCCAAGTCATCGACTACGGTAAGGACAGTCTCCTTCTGGAGTTTTTCCAGACTTCAGGAAAAAATGATTCCGTGGTCCGCCTGATGAAAAAAGAATTTCACCACATTGAAGTGGTCCGGGGCGGAAGCGTTGGCATCGAGTCCATCAGCATGACCGACCGGTAAATAAACATAAGAAAAGCGCTGCAAGCCTTTCGGGTAGGAAGCTGCAGCGCTCTTTTTTATGCGTTCTTTTTGCCTTTCACGGCGTTGACTGCCAGACAGATGAGAACGGTCAGAACCATATCCGGCAGGGTGTTTCCCAGTGCAAAATCTACATGCATCAGAATTCGGTACAGCACGAAACCGACAAGCCAGATCACCAGATTGCACCAGTCGAAAGCCCGCTCCTCTTTCTTCTTTTTCAGAAGGAAGAAGTCGGCGATCTGCACGGCGATCATCGGTGCGAAGACGGAACCGATGAGGTAGAGGAAATCTGTGATGTCATCCATCGGATAAACGATGGCTCCCACCGTACCGATGACCGTCACAGCGACGGCCGCATATTTTCCCTTGAGCTTCGCCACGATGGACTCTCCGGAAATTCCGGCGGAATAAGCGTCCAGGAAGGTGGTTGTAACGGTGGAAAAGACCACGATTAGAAGGCCTGCGATGCCAAGTCCGGCTTTCATGAGGATCTGGGCGATGTCATTTTCCCCGGTGAAAATGGAAGCTCCCATACCGATGACGTACATGAAACAGCTCACAATGCCGTAAACCACAGCGCTGACGGCTGTCGCTTTCACCGGCTCCTTCGCTTCCCTCGTGTAATCGCTGATGAGGGGCAGCCAGGAAAGGGGCATGGCCACAGCCAGCTCCACAGCCGCACCGAAGGTCAGAGAATCGTCGGCGGTGTCCGCCATGGGATTACCACTGAAGAAAATGATCTTGCTCAGAATCAGCGTCAGGATGAAAAGGGCCGCCATGGCGATAGTGTTGACCTTGCCAAGATTCGTGATGCCGATGAGAATCCAGACAATGATCAGCGCGCCGATGACCAGGCACCATACCCAGTGGCCGGTGGAAAAAATGCCGTTGGCTGCCAGAGCGCCGTCATAGATCATGATGGCCGTCCAGCCCACCAGCTGAAGCACGTTTAAGATGGCAAAAAGCTGGCCGCCGTGGATACCGAAGCTGCCTTTCACGGTCTCCATGGCGCTTTTTCCCAGTTTTCCACCGATGACACCGGAGAGAAAGAGCATGATGCAGCCGATGACATGGCCGATCAAAATCGCTGCCAGGCCTTTTCCAAAGCCTAAGGATGAAAAATAAGTACCCGTCAGGATCTCAGCTATGGAGACGCCGGCTCCGAACCAGATCAGTCCGTTTTCAAAGAGAGAGGTTTTCTTTTCCATGGTTTAAACCTCCGCTTCTTTCGTGTAGGCGTTGTCGATGGCGAAGCCGTGATCCATGGGGCCGCTGCCTTTTCCAAGATCGAGCATTGCTGCCAGGGCTCCGGAGATATAGTCCTTGGCCCGCTCCACGGATTCCTCCAGTGAAAAACCTTTTGCCAGGTTGGAGGCAATGGCGGAGGAAAGGGTGCAGCCGGTGCCGTGGGTATTGGGATTGTTGATTCGTTTTCCGTTAAACCAGCGGTAGGTTCCATCCGCATAGAGAAGGTCGTTGGCATCGTTAAGCTGATGGCCGCCCTTGCAGAGAACTGCACAGTGATATTCCTCGGAGATGCGTTTTGCCGCCTCAATCATATCCTCTGTGGTCTTCACTTCCATCCCTGTGAGGACTTCGGTTTCTGGAATGTTCGGTGTCAGGACGCAGGCCAGAGGAAAAAGCTCCTTTTTCAGGGTCTCCACTGCCTCCTCGCTGATGAGTCTCGCGCCGCTGGTGGCCACCATGACGGGATCCACCACGATATTTTTCGCCTCGTACTGGCGGAGCTTTGCCGCGATCGTGCGGATAAGACCGCTCTCAGAAACCATGCCGATCTTCACCGCGTCAGGATAGATATCGGTGAAAATCGCGTCCAGTTCCTGGCCTAAAAATTCCGGGGTTGCGTTTAAAATAGAAGTTACGCCGGTTGTGTTCTGTGCAGTCAGAGCCGTGATGGCGCTCATGGCATATACGCCGTTTGCCATCATCGTCTTGATATCTGCCTGGATGCCGGCGCCTCCGCTGGAATCGCTTCCGGCGATCGTTACTGCTGTTCTCATTTTGATTTCTCCTTTTCAGTAAACGTTTTATTGAGCGGTCCGAAGTGGTGCCCCCGACGGGCCGCTGGATGAACGGGATTTACTCCCTGACCATCTCTTTTGTTGCAGTTTTCAGTTCTTCTGAAGCTTTCTTAATGTCTTTCTGGCCGTAAATCGCGCTGATCACGGCGATGCCGCAGATCCCGCTGCTGGAAAGCTCCTTCACATTGTCTTTCGTGATGCCGCCGATGGCAATGACCGGAATGGAAACGGCCTCGCAGATGGCTTTCAGCGTCTCAAAGGGCACTTCCACGGCGTCATCCTTGGAGCTCGTCGGGAAAACGGCTCCCACACCGAGGTAATCGGCCCCGTGTCTCTCTGCGAGAACAGCCTGCTCCACGGTCTGGGCCGAAACGCCGATGATCTTGTCCGGTCCTAATTTTGCCCGCACATCCCCGGCTTCCATATCGCTCTGGCCCACATGCACGCCATCCGCATCCATCTCTATGGCAATCTCCACATTATCGTTGATGACAAAAGGAACGTGATACTCTCTGCAGAGTTCCTTCAGATCTTTGGCTTCCTCCAGAAAATGCTCCTCGTCCAGTTTTTTCTCCCGGAGCTGAACAAAGGTCACGCCGCCCTCCAGGCTCTCTTTTACCACCTCATGCAGGGTGCGGCCCTCCAGCCAATGCCGGTCTGTCACCGCATAGAGTAGAAGATTTTCCTTATCGCACTTCATATTTGGCTCCCTTCTCCAGGATCTCGCCGGTCATGTTGTAGATGGCGTCGATGATCCGGTTGCGGTAGGTGGAGTTTCCGTCGCCCTCAACCATGCGGCTCCAGCCGATCTCTCCGGCCAGGCCCATCATGCAGACGGCGGCTGCGGCTGCTTCCAGCCGGTTATCCGGGTTTGCTGCCACAAAAGCAGTCATCATTCCGGACAGCTGGCAGCCGGTTCCGGTGATCTGCCCCATCTCCGGGCGTCCGTTGCGGATCACATAGCATTTTTCTCCGTCGCTTACCAGGTCAATGGCTCCGGTGACAGCCACGATGGAACCGCTCTCTTTTGCAAAATTCTTCACGAAACGGATGGAATCATCCAGGTTCTCGTCGGTCACTTTATCTGCCACATCGGCATCCACGCCCTTGGTGGTGCCGCTTCCCAGAGCCAGGGTCTTAATCTCGGAAATATTTCCGCGGATCACGGTCAGCTTCAGTTCCTTCATCAGCTTCACTGCCGTATTGGTACGAAGAGCGGAAGCACCCGCTCCCACCGGATCCAGAAGAACGGGATGACCCAGTTCATTGGATTTCTTTCCTGCCTTCAACATGGCTTCGATACTGGTCTTATGCAGGGTTCCGATGTTGATATTCAGGGCGCTGCAGATGGCAGTGATATCCACCACATCCTCCGGCTCATCGGACATGATTGGGCTGCCGCCGCAAGCCAGGAGTACATTGGCCACGTCGTTGACGGTGACATAGTTGGTGATGTTATGTACCAGAGGTACGTTCTTTCTTACATTTTCACAACAGGTTTTCAGCATGTTTTTTGCTCCTCCTTAAAGAAAGTATTCCGGCCCTTCTTCCGCAGTTGCCGGCATTTTCTGACAGCCTGAACAAAAAGAAAAAGCGGATATGCCTGACATAGACATATCCGCTTCATGATTTTTTCCATCACAGAGCGAGATACGCTACGCGAATCTCGCTCTGATTAGCAGTCGTCAAATGCACTTGCACAAGTGCGTACATTTTCCTCGTTGCCATCACAAAAAGAACTCTGCGTTTATCCCTACGTTGGCATTATCCAAATCAGGTTATAGGTCAAGACGATACAGTCTACTCTCAGCCTGCTTTCCGCAAGCTCCCCTTGTCGTTCTGTATTATACGCCTCTGATCTGAAAAATGCAACCGGGAAACGAAAACTCTTACCAGAGTGCTCTCAGAGCCTCCTCCTCTTTGCCCGCAGTCTTTATTCCAAGAATTTCCTTGCTGCTTCTATTTTTAACCGTCTGAATGTTGCCAAGTCTCTCTATTGGTGTATAGTTAAAATACTATTTTAAGAATCGTGGAATAACTATGAATTACGCATTTACAAATGGAAAAATCCTGGACGGTTCCAGGGATATGCAGGTGCAGACCGGCCGCTGCATCCTGGTGAAAAATGGAAAAATCCACGATATCGTGCCAGACACGGCCGATCTTTCCGGCTACACAAAAATTGATCTGAAAGGCCACTACATCCTTCCCGGCCTCATCAATATGCACGTCCACCTCGCCGGAAGCGGAAAGCCGCAGAAAAAGCAGCGTGACAATGAAAAACTGGTAAATACCATCATGAGCACCTCACTCACCAGAGCCATTGCTTACCGGATGGTTGGCGACTTTGCAAAGGACGAGCTTTTAAGCGGTGTCACAACCATTCGTACCGTAGGCGGTCTGGGGGATTTTGATACCCGCCTTCGCGATGAAATCAAAGCCGGAACCAAAATCGGCCCCCGCATCCTCGCCTCCAATCAGGGAATTTCTGTGCCTGGCGAGCTGAAAATGCCGCCGGAAATGGTCCGGGCTGTCTGCGAAAAAGCCCACGCCGACGGCTATCTCGTGGCCGCCCATGTGGAATCTCCGGAAGGTGTCCGCGTCGCCCTGGAAAATGGCGTGGACTCCATCGAACACGGGGCCAAACTTACCGACGAGATGGTAAAGCTCTTCAAAGAGCGGGGTGCTTTCCTCTGTACTACGATCTCACCGGCCCTGCCCTATGCCCTATTCGACCGCTCCATCACCACCGCCACCAAACGGAGCGCCGAACTGACCGATATCGATTCCATCACCGGTTCCATTGAAAAAGGCAAAGCTGCAGACCTGATCGTCACGGCCCAGAATCCGCTGAAGGATCTGAAAGCCCTCCGAAACCTGGAGATGGTCATCTCCGGCGGCCGCTTCATCGAACATCCTAAGATCAAAAAGAGGAAACAGGTCGAGGCGGAACTCGATAAATTCCTCTGATTTTTACAACTCGCGGTTTACAATGGGAGAAATGACAGGTTTTCCTTCTCTGTCTAAGAGGGGTGTCATTCCTCCCGCATTACCGCTTGTATGGAACACATAGTTTACGCCATTTTCGTTTCCTCCTTTTTAACACTTCATAAATCCGCGACAGCCAATTTTCGCAAAC
>OFCP01001167.1_pt1 | contig 10686 bp, 8 predicted proteins | sample 1520831 | NCBI WGS metagenome assembly OFCP01 (sample SAMEA2699039, study PRJEB24076) | metagenome | biome: Human gut stool | place: Spain | collected 2013-03-20 | reverse complement strand
TGCAAAGGTAAGAACTTTAAAGCATATCTTCCAAATATTTTCGGAAGTTTTTTTTATTTTTCTTTTTTTTCTCTTTCCTCGTCGTCTCTCTTGTCGAAAGGGAGGCAAAAAGAAAAAGGAAGAAAAAAAACCGGTCACCGTTTCTTGAAAGAAGAATGTCAACTCGCGCTGCTTTCGTTTTCAAAAGCGGGTGCAAAGGTAAGGACTTTAAAGCATAACTTCCAAATGTTTCGGAAGTTTTTTTTCATTTTTCTTTTCCAAGGCCGAAGTTCCGAAAGAAACCTATGGCAAAGAAGAGAAAAATGGAAGCTTACCGCTCCGTTTTACTGTCAGAATGTCAAAACATCGCCGCCTTCGTTCCCGAAAGCGGATGCAAAAGTAGGGCTTTTACGGACATCTGCAAAATATATACAAGCTTTTTTTGAGGGTTTACGTGAACTTTTTCATAACTCGCTGATTGATAGATATGTTTTAAAGCATATTTTTAAAAGGGAAAGGAAGGAAGAAGGAAAGGGGACACATTATATATATACGCGCGCGCATTGGGAATACCAGTTCACCCCTTGACATAGACCACGGAACGGCCGCCACCACGCTTGCGGAGCCCAAAGAGAACTGACAATAAACCCGCGAAAGGCTACATCCGGAAAGCCCGGAAACTAAACGAGAACTACTGAACAACTTTTCTCACCACAGATATGCTTCTTTCTTTCCACACCCGTGTTTCTTTCTTTCCACAGCTGTGGTAAGAAAAGAACATGGTTGTGGAAAGATTAGTTTTTAGGAGAAACAGACTCAGAAAGTAAGGAGATAGCAATTATATTCTGGCATTTTACAAACTAACTATCCATAAAAAACGAAATGACATACTTCAAAGATAAAAGAAAAGAGAATGAAATCTCCCACAATACTGTGACAAACCGAAAAACTCAGCGACAGATAGGGTAAATATCAACCTAATTATTTATCTTTGTTAGCTTTTAAAAGTTAGCATACTAAAAACAATAAAGTGCAATGAAAGATTTTCTGAAGTTTACGTTTGCCACCATTACCGGCATCATCGTATCAGTCGTTGTTTTAGTTTTCATCAGTATTCTGGTGGTTTTCAGTATGGTATCATCTTCGGAGTCGGAAACGCAAGTACGCAAAAACTCCATTATGATGCTGGATTTGAATGGTGCACTGGCCGAACGCAGCCAAGACAATCCGTTCGATGCCCTTATGGGAGATAATTATAAGACTTATGGCCTGGATGATGTACTTTCCTCTATCAAAAAAGCAAAGGAGAATGACGACATTAAAGGTATCTATATAGAAGCGACTTCGCTGGGTGCAGGATTTGCTTCACGCGAAGAAATACGCAATGCATTGAAGAATTTCAAGGAATCGGGAAAATTCATCGTGGCTTATGGCGACAGTTATTCCCAGGGTCTTTATTATCTGTCAAGTGTAGCCGACAAGGTGTTGCTGAACCCGCAAGGTATGGTCGAGTGGAGGGGCTTGGCCGCTACCCCCATGTTCTTCAAGGATTTGCTGGCCAAAATCGGAGTAGAAATGCAGATATTCAAAGTAGGTACCTACAAATCGGCTGTAGAGCCTTTCATCTCTACCGAAATGAGCCCTGCCAACCGTGAACAAATTGACGCTTACCTGACCTCCATCTGGGGACAAGTGACCAATGATGTTGCAGAATCACGCAAAATATCTGTAGACTCACTGAACGCCATTGCCGACCGCATGTTGATGTTCTATCCCGCAGAAGAAAGTGTGCAATGCGGACTGGTCGATACATTAATATATAAGAATGATGTGCGCAACTACCTGAAAGCGATGGTAGGCATCGACAAAGACGACCGCATGCCCGTACTTGGTTTACAGGACATGATTAACGTAAAGAAGAATGTTCCCAAAGACAAAAGTGGAAATGTGATTGCCGTATACTATGCCTATGGAGAAATTGACGGTGGTTCATCTTCTGCCTCCAGCGAAGAAGGCATCGACTCTAAAAAGGTGATTAAAGACCTGCGCAAGCTGAAAGATGACGAAGATGTAAAAGCTGTAGTATTACGCGTAAACTCACCGGGCGGAAGCGCCTATGGTTCAGAACAGATATGGTATGCCGTCAGCGAATTGAAGAAAGAGAAACCAGTCATTGTTTCCATGGGTGACTATGCAGCTTCAGGAGGTTACTACATTTCTTGTAATGCAGACACCATTGTGGCCGAGCCTACCACACTGACGGGTTCTATCGGCATCTTCGGCATGTTTCCCAATGCAAAGGGGCTGACTGATAAAATCGGGGTAAATTTTGATGTAGTGAAAACCAATAAATACGCAGACTTCGGCATGCTGACACGCCCGATGAATGACGGTGAAAAAGGGTTGATGCAAATGTATGTGAACAACGGATATGACCTCTTCCTCACCCGCTGCTCCGATGGCCGAGGCATCAGCAAGGAAGACCTGGATAAAATTGCCCAAGGCCGTGTATGGACCGGAAGCAAGGCCAAGGAACTAGGACTGGTCGACGAATTGGGTGGTTTGGACAAAGCTTTGGACATTGCCATTGCAAAGGCCGGAGTAGATGCCTATACTGTGATGAGCTATCCGAAAAAGGAAAGTTTCTTTGAAAGCCTGATGAACACCAATCCGGGTAACTACGTCAAAGCACGCATGCTGAAAGGCACAATGGGCGAGATATACCAGCAGTTCAGCGTCCTGGAGAATTTTGACAAATGTGACCGTATACAAGCACGTGTACCCTTTGAACTGAATATTCAATAAATGGAGGAAAACTTTATCAAGATATATCATTGGCTATATCCCCTATCATGGCTTTATGGGATAGGGGTATGCTTGCGAAATAAACTCTTTGACTGGGGCTGGCTCCGGTCAAAGAGTTTTGACGTTCCAGTAATATGCGTGGGCAATCTTGCTGTGGGCGGAACTGGCAAGACGCCACATACCGAATATCTGATAAAGCTATTACAAAAAAACGGAGTGAATGTAGCCACCCTCAGTCGGGGTTACAAGCGTAAAAGCCGAGGCTATGTATTGGCCGATGACAAGAGCAATGTACGCCAAATAGGTGACGAGCCGTATCAAATTAAAAATAAATTCCCCAATGCACGGGTAGCGGTAGACGAAAACCGTTGCCACGGCATTGAGCAACTGCTGAAACTGGAAAATCCCACTGTAGAAGCCATCATCCTGGACGATGCCTTCCAACATCGCCATGTAAAAGCCGGACTGAACATTCTACTAACTGATTTTCACCGGTTACTGTGCGATGATACCCTGCTCCCTGCCGGAAGACTCCGCGAACCTTCAAGTGGTAAAAACCGGGCACAGATGGTCATCGTTACCAAATGTCCGGATGATATCAAGCCGATAGACTTCAACATCATAGCTAAACGGCTCCACCTCTATCCATACCAACAACTGTATTTCTCCAGATTCCGCTATGGAATGTTGACACCGCTATTTCCCGAGAAAACGAACAGCCGGAAAGTGCTCTCCTCCCTCACCGGAGACGAGCAAGTACTGCTGGTGACAGGCATCGCCTCCCCCGCCCCCTTGCAGAAAGAAGTGGAATCTTACACGCCGCACGTCAAATTGCTGGCATTTGATGACCATCATGACTTCACTCCCAAGGATTTATTGCAAATAAAGGAGCAATTCCAGCACCTGGAAGAGTGGAAAAGACTGATAATCACCACGGAGAAAGATGCGGCAAGGCTGAAACTCCATCCCGCACTGGACGAAACACTAAAGCCGTACATCTACGTGCTGCCGATAGAAATAGAAATCTTACAAAATCAACAATATATATTTAACCAAAACATTATTGGCTATGTTAGAGCGCATTCAAGAAACAGCAGCCTTTCTGAAGGGAAAGATGCACACCCAGCCTGAGACAGCAATCATCCTCGGTACCGGACTCGGCAGTCTTGCCGGTGAAATCACTGAAAAGTATGAGATAAGGTACGAAGAAATCCCCAATTTCCCCGTCTCTACCGTAGAGGGACACAGCGGAAAACTTATCTTCGGCAAACTGGGCCATAAAGACATCATGGCGATGCAGGGACGTTTCCATTTTTACGAGGGCTATTCCATGAAGGAAGTAACCTTCCCGGTACGTGTAATGCGCGAACTGGGTATCAAGACCTTATTCGTTTCCAATGCCAGTGGCGGCACAAATCCGGATTTTGCGATCGGCGACCTGATGATTATCACCGACCATATAAACTACTTCCCCGAACATCCATTGCGTGGCAAAAACATACCTTACGGTCCTCGCTTCCCGGATATGAGCGAGGCCTATGACAAAGAGCTGATTCGTAAGGCCGACGCCATTGCGGCAGAAAAGGGCATCAAGGTTCAGCACGGTGTCTATATCGGTACGCAAGGTCCCACATTCGAAACACCTGCGGAATACAAGATGTTCCATATTCTGGGTGCCGATGCAGTGGGCATGTCCACCGTGCCGGAAGTCATCGTGGCAAATCATTGCGGAATCAAAGTGTTCGGCGTATCTGTCATTACAGACTTGGGGGTAGAAGGTAAAATCGTAGAAGTTTCTCACGAAGAAGTGCAGAAAGCTGCAGACGAGGCACAACCGAGAATGACAGAGATTATGCGTGAATTGATTAATAGAGCATAAGAAAACATGAGAACAGAAATAGCTACCCTTGGTGAATTCGGCCTCATCCGTCACCTCACCGAAGGCATTGAACTAAAGAACGAGTCGAGCCGATATGGTGTCGGAGATGATGCCGCCGTCCTCTCCTACCCGGCCGAAAAGGAAGTGCTCGTTACTACCGACTTGCTGATGGAAGGTGTCCATTTCGACCTTGTGTATGTACCGCTCAAGCATTTGGGGTATAAATCGGCCGTAGTCAATTTCTCCGATATCTATGCCATGAACGGCACACCGAAGCAGATTACCGTTTCCTTGGGCATATCCAAACGTTTCAGTATAGAAGACATGGAGGAACTCTATGCCGGCATCCGTCTGGCTTGTGAAGAATATGATGTTGACATCGTGGGGGGAGACACCTCCGCTTCCTATACCGGGCTTACCATCAGCATCACCTGCATAGGCGAGGGTGAGAAAGGAAAAGTGGTCTACCGCAATGGTGCCCGCGAAACCGACCTGATTTGCGTCAGCGGCGACTTGGGTGCCGCCTACATGGGACTACAGCTTTTGGAACGCGAAAAGGCGGTGCTCAAAGGAGGTGACAAAGACTTGCAACCGGACTTCTCGGGGAAGGAGTATCTTCTGGAACGTCAATTGAAGCCCGAAGCACGCCGTGACATCATTCAGAAACTGGCAGAAGAGGGTATACAACCCACCTCCATGATGGATATATCGGACGGTCTTTCTTCGGAATTACTGCATATCTGTACCCAAAGCAAAGTGGGTTGCCGCGTTTACGAAGAACATATTCCTATCGACTATCAGACGGCTGTAATGGCAGAAGAATTCAATATGAACCTGAGCACTTGTGCACTGAACGGAGGCGAGGATTATGAGTTATTGTTCACCGTCCCCATTGCCGACCATGAAAAGGTTGCCGAAATGGAAGGCGTCAAGCTGATTGGCCATATCACCAAACCGGAATTAGGCTGCGCACTAATTACCCGTGACGGCCAAGAGTTTGAACTCAAAGCACAAGGATGGAATCCTTTGAAGGAAGAAGAAGCGGAAAAAGCATAGCTATAAAACTTTTTCAGTATTTTTTCTCAAATCATAAACGCTGATAATTAGCCATATAGCCAATCATCAGCGTTTTTTATTATGAAAGCTATTGCATAGTCCAAAAGTTTCACTACCTTTGCAACCGCAAAAGAGATAAACATGGTGCCATAGCTCAGTTGGTAGAGCAAAGGACTGAAAATCCTTGTGTCCCCGGTTCGATTCCTGGTGGCACCACAGCAAAGAAAAGCAAAACAATGTAAAATCCTGATTTTCAACGAAAATCGGGATTTTTTATTTTCCCCAAAAACGCAAAAAAGTGCAGTTCATGACCGCCTTTGGTGGAGCAAGAGGTGGAGCAAACGGGTGTTCCAAACATCTCCACCTTGAAAGAGCGTTTTTCGCTGATTCACAATATTTTGCATAGTATCAAAACGGACTCGGATTCTTACTTTTGCCAAATAAAAGTTTAACTTAAAAGTAGGAGAAAATGAGACGAGATTCATTTAATGTGCTTTTCTTTATCAAGAAAACCAAGCTGCTGAAGAACGGAGAGGCTTCTGTATGTATGCGTATCACAGTAAATGGCGCAAGAGTAGAAACAAACATCCGCAAAAGCATCGAGCCTGTATCGTGGAACCAGGCAAAGGAGTGTGCGAGGGGCAAAAGTCGCAAATCAGTCGAACTTAACAATTACATCGAGGAGAGCCGAATCAAACTCCACCGAATTTATACGCAACTCGAAGAGAATGGGGAACTTATCACAGCCCGAATATTGCAGGAAAAGTTCTTCGGGGTGGACAAAAAGGTGGAGCAAGTACGCACCATCATTGGAACTATGCGTGAACACAACGAGCAATGCCGAGCTTTGGTGGGTAAAGATTTTGCTCTAATCACCGTAAGGCGCTACGAAAGTTGTACTCGCTATCTTGCCGAACTTATCAAACTGAAATATGCCAAAGAGGATTTGCCTATCACCGAGGTAAACGGCGAACTTGTGCGAGCATTTGAGTTCTATTTGAAGACCGAGAAAAATTGTCAGCAGAATACCGTTATCCGCTATATGAAGTGCTTGAAGAAGATTATCAACCTCGCACTTGCCAACGAATGGATAGAGAAGAATCCTTTTGCAGGAATTAAGTTTCACGAAAAAGAGGTTGTGCGTGAGTTCCTGACGATGGATGAACTTATGACAATATACCAAAAGGAGTTTTCGCTGCCTCGCCTTGCATTGGTGCGTGATGTATTTATCTTTGCAGCCTTTACGGGGTTGGCATTTATAGATGTTCAGCAACTCGCCGCCGAGCATATCGTGCAGGATAACAACGGACACTATTGGATTCGCAAGACACGCCAAAAGACAAATAATATGTGTAACATCCCGCTGTTGGATATTCCGTTGGCGATTCTCAAGAAATATGAGAACAACCCAACTTGCATTAAGCGCGGCGTATTACTCCCCGTTCCTTGCAATCAAAATATGAACAGCTACCTGAAAGAGATAGCCGATGTCTGCGGAATCCAGAAGCATCTTAGTACACATGTGGCCCGCCATTCCTACGCAACATCTGTGTGCTTGGCTAATGGCGTGAGCATAGAGAATGTAGCAAAGATGCTCGGACACTCTAATATCAAGATGACGCAACACTATGCAAAAGTACTCGACAGTTCGATATTGAAGGATATGATGAATGTGAAGAGTGCAATAGTGAATTTAGGATAGAAGTCTGCGGTACGCTTCACTTGCTTTCGCCCCATTATAAAGTTAACTCGGAGGGCAATACCTGCGAGTTCTAGCCCACGGGTTTTCGAGCAAAAAATTCTCTATGATAATTTTTTACCCGAAAAAACTCTCCGGTATCACCGTCCGAGTTGAGAATGGGATTGGGACGAAGCAAGCGAAGCGACCTACGACGCATAAATTGAAGTCAAAAGAAAAATCAAATACGTTTCAAATATTTGAGCCGCTATTATTATGAAAAAATACAGAGTTGGGGACAAAGGCAGCTCGCTCCCAACTCTGCATAATAAGTTCAGTCAGTACTCCCTCTGCACTTACATTATACCCTATCGGGTGTAATGCACAAGTACTCAACCCATATTATACCTTATCGGATGTAATCTAAAACCGCCCTCGATAGCAACTTTGCAATACTCGTTCAATATCGCTTTCACGATAGAGGATTTTCCCACCCAGTTGGCGGTACGGGAAAATGCCGTTGTTGCGATAGTCCTGCAAGGTGCGACGGCTGATTTTCAGCCGTTGCGATAACTCCCTGTCGGTTAAATAGTGTTCGCCACCCAATAGCGGTTGATTCTCATCTGCCATCGTTGCGGTATCTTTGGCAATGCGGTCTAGTTCTGAAAATAGACTGCGTACCCACTCGTGTTTGTGCGTGATAACTTCGTTACTCATAGGCATAGAATTTATAGGTTAAACATCATTTCCAATAAGTCGCTCCACATCCTCTGAGCGATAGTAAATACGATTGTTGATTTTAGAGTGTGGCAACCTGCCGCTATCCCTAAGCGTTTGCAGCGTGCGGGGACTAATCTTCAACGCATGGCAGACATCCTGATTATCCATCCACTCGCTCATACGCCTACCATTACGCTGGCGGTTAATACTATCCATTCGCTTAACGAACTGCCCGAGGCGCGACACAAGCTCCTCAAAGGTCTTTTTTTCAATACTGATAATCTCCATAACTATTTCATTTTTACATTAAACATTCGATTGTTTCACGAATCCACTTTTGCCCGACAAAGCAAGCAAACTCCCTTTGCCCTCGCTTACTCGTGGCTTTCTAAGTGCTAAGTAAAAACAAAAAATAATACCCTCATCATAACCGACATAACGTGTCGTCGGGTGTCATCAGATTGCATAATTGGTAGTATTTTAGAAAGTAAATTGCTAATCCAATTACAGAAAGAGTGATTGACAGACTGCAAGATTGTGTGACTGCAAGTCTGGCAGATTGCAAGATTGAGTGATTGCATTACTTGTTATAATCACTAATGATTACACTCATTCTTTATTGCTTGATTTGCTTATTGGTTATAAACAAGTAACCAGCAAGTGTTATAACCAACGCACCAATGCTGATATTTGAGTAAAATTTAGACTGCTGTATGGTAATTTCCAGGCACTGGAAATTTATGTTCAAGCGAACATAGCAAGTTGTGTTTTGGGGCACCCGAAATGTTTTCGGCAGCCCAAAACTACCTGTCGGTATCCTACCCTCCAAAGTCGGGTGGAAATTCATCTATAAAACACTATTATAAGACAGAGTAAATGCATTTTGTTACACAACTTTATATGCCGAAGAGAATATTTTGTTTAACTTTGCATGCAAAGTTTGCGATTATTGATTGCAATTGTGTCAGTAAAAAGAAACTTTTATTTGCTCATTTGCTAAATTATCGCAAAGTCCTACGCCGATAGTTCTATCTCTAATGGAGAAGAACGGGAGGGTGGGACAAGACATATGAAAAAGGCGTTTACTACGCTTTGGTTTTGACGTTCTGAAACTTCGCAACTTTCAAATGTCTGTCAAAAACAAAGCAACGTGGATGCCCCGTAGGTGTGTTATATACATACCCCAAATACCGTACAGCCATTGGAGTATCCGTACCCCACATGGCAACTATTGGTATGGAGGTTGTGTTATACATATCGGCGTGGGGCTTATGCGTTGCTCGTTTCGACAGACAGGGCAATGCGAAGGCCTCAGAACGTGAAGCGAGCGACAGTGCAGGGCTTCACGCTTTTTTTGTGTCTTGAAGTTCAATCATTTCTTATAAACCTGAGGGTTGCCGAAGTCCTAAGCCCTACAAAACTTTGACACAGCGTGAGTACAAAGTTTTTCAATAATGGACTTGGCAATACGCTTTTCGACAAGTTGAAAGGTATTGCATCAGAGATGGCAACATTCGACCGCTTCTTGGCGGTTGTGGGGTTCTTTCGCTCTTCGGGTTACTTCAAGCTGCGTAAAGAGTTGGGCGATATATCCGAGATTAAAATCGTGGTTGGTATCAATATAGATGATATTTTCCGTAAGCACAACAAGGCTCTCCTGATGCTTGCCGATGAGGACAAAGCAAAGGAAATCTACCACAACGGTTTCAAAGAGGATATTGTAAATGCCCAATACTCTCCCGAAGTTGAAGAGGGAATTTTGCAGATGTGCGAAGACCTTGTTTCGGGACGCTTGCAGATGCGTATTCACGCCACCAAGAATCTGCACGCCAAATTCTACCTGTGCTTACCGCAAAACCATAGTGAGCACAGCGATGGTTGGGTTATTATGGGTTCGTCCAATATCTCCGATTCGGGCTTAGGCATCAAGCAACCGCCACAGTACGAGCTTAATGTAGCAATGAAAGACTTTGACGATGTGAAGTATTGCTCCGATGAGTTTTGGGCTTTGTGGAACGAGGCAGTACCATTGACCGCAGAAGATATTGAAGAATATAAGAAGAAAACATACTTAGGTTATCAGCCAACGCCATATGAACTCTACATCAAAGTGCTTATCGATACTTTTGGCGACCAGGTGGAAGATGATTTCTCCATTCAGTTACCCGATGGTGTCAAGGATTTAAAATATCAGAAAGATGCCGTTATTCAAGGATACCAGATGCTGATGCAACATAATGGATTGTTCCTTGCCGATGTGGTGGGTTTGGGAAAGACCATGATTGCCACAATGATTGCCAAACGCTTTGTAGAGGCTAACGGTAAAAATACCAATATTCTTGTTGTCTATCCTCCTGCATTGGAGGACAACTGGCGAAACACATTCAAGTTGTTCGGCATCTACAAAAAGGCTCAGTTTGTTACCAATGGCAGTCTATCCAAAGTTCTTGAAGGTAAAGATAACTACAAGGATAAAGAAGAGTTTGATCTGATTATTGTCGATGAAGCACACGGTTTCCGGCTGGATTGCCTCCACTTTCTTGTAGTATTCCAGTGCAGAGGCAAAGTC
>OFCP01001161.1_pt1 | contig 10752 bp, 10 predicted proteins | sample 1520831 | NCBI WGS metagenome assembly OFCP01 (sample SAMEA2699039, study PRJEB24076) | metagenome | biome: Human gut stool | place: Spain | collected 2013-03-20 | reverse complement strand
GCGGAGGGCGTGGATAGAAATAACGAGGTCCACCAGTACCAGAACTACGACAACAGTCGCCCTCCTCGCGGAGGGCGTGGATAGAAATAACGAGGTCCACCAGTACCAGAACTACGACAACAGTCGCCCTCCTCGCGGAGGGCGTGGATAGAAATAACGAGGTCCACCAGTACCAGAACTACGACAACATGTCGCCCTCCTCGCGGAGGGCGTGGATAGAAATATGCCGCCCGCCCGTCCGCCGTTGTAGGTGTCGGCGTCGCCCTCCTCGCGGAGGGCGTGGATAGAAATTGGTAGCCAAGCTGGCAGATTGCCTGATTGGTGCGTCGCCCTCCTCGCGGAGGGCGTGGATAGAAATACTGAGGAGGACAACGACAATGACTAAGTTTTATGGTCGCCCTCCTCGCGGAGGGCGTGGATAGAAATCCAATCGCACCCCAAAATTCGGGTCGGCACTTATGTCGCCCTCCTCGCGGAGGGCGTGGATAGAAATCCAGAGCGTGCGAGACCTCATTATCCGGCAGATGCGTCGCCCTCCTCGCGGAGGGCGTGGATAGAAATCCTCAGACCATCATTTCCCGTGTGACGGATGATCTGTCGCCCTCCTCGCGGAGGGCGTGGATAGAAATTTGACCTGGACACCAAGCTGGGAGGACTGGAAAAGTCGCCCTCCTCGCGGAGGGCGTGGATAGAAATCGTGGCCGGGCAGCAGCCCCAGAAGCTGACCAGGTCGCCCTCCTCGCGGAGGGCGTGGATAGAAATCTGCACTTTTCCCGGCCCGACAAAGGCCCCCTGCGGTCGCCCTCCTCGCGGAGGGCGTGGATAGAAATCGCATCTACAAGATCCTCCGGTCCATGGACGGTAAGTCGCCCTCCTCGCGGAGGGCGTGGATAGAAATATGCGATCGAAGAAAAATTGAATCACTACCCCGATGGTCGCCCTCCTCGCGGAGGGCGTGGATAGAAATTACAGACCAAAAAAACATAACATTTGTCGCAAAAGTCGCCCTCCTCGCGGAGGGCGTGGATAGAAATTGACTTGCTGCATAATCGTCCTCCTGTTTAATGGTCGCCCTCCTCGCGGAGGGCGTGGATAGAAATTTCCCGGTCTTTTACCACCGCTTTTGGCAGGCTTTGTCGCCCTCCTCGCGGAGGGCGTGGATAGAAATCCGGCACCGAACATCAGCGTAAACAGGCCGCTAGTCGCCCTCCTCGCGGAGGGCGTGGATAGAAATATGCCCACAGCGGCAAAATACAGACGGCCCACGCGGTCGCCCTCCTCGCGGAGGGCGTGGATAGAAATGATACGCTGGTTGAGGAGCTGGACGCAACGGCCAGTCGCCCTCCTCGCGGAGGGCGTGGATAGAAATAGCCTCTGCAGCTCGTCGTACTGGTCACGGCAGGTGTCGCCCTCCTCGCGGAGGGCGTGGATAGAAATCACTTTGCGCCGGATGCAAGACCGCCGAAAAGAAGTCGCCCTCCTCGCGGAGGGCGTGGATAGAAATTCCATCCGCTGCTTGCTCTTGTCGGTCGTGTCCGCGTCGCCCTCCTCGCGGAGGGCGTGGATAGAAATCGAACACCGCAGAAAAGGTCAAGCTGGCATCCTGGTCGCCCTCCTCGCGGAGGGCGTGGATAGAAATTGCATGAGCCGGACAACGATGGCAGCGTTGTAGGTCGCCCTCCTCGCGGAGGGCGTGGATAGAAATATGTCAGCAATGACACCCATGTGGTTGGATGCGCAGGTCGCCCTCCTCGCGGAGGGCGTGGATAGAAATATCGGTGGGTGGTTATAATTAAAAAGCGAGGGCGGGTCGCCCTCCTCGCGGAGGGCGTGGATAGAAATTGAAAGCGGTTGAAGCACTGGACGTTGTTGCAGAGTCGCCCTCCTCGCGGAGGGCGTGGATAGAAATAGGTCGTTCAGGATCTCGTCATAGCTGCGGGGCTGTCGCCCTCCTCGCGGAGGGCGTGGATAGAAATCCGGATGATGGGCTGGCTCAAATCAAAGCTGCGCGTCGCCCTCCTCGCGGAGGGCGTGGATAGAAATCTTGTATTTCGAGGTATCGACTGCAAGGGAGGTCGTCGCCCTCCTCGCGGAGGGCGTGGATAGAAATGTCGATGGTGGCCTCTACCCGGTCAACGTCGCCGGTCGCCCTCCTCGCGGAGGGCGTGGATAGAAATCCTTGCTGAACGCCTTGAAGACGGCGGGCAAGTTGTCGCCCTCCTCGCGGAGGGCGTGGATAGAAATAAGTTGGCGAAGCACCAACCAGCCCGGAGACCCGTCGCCCTCCTCGCGGAGGGCGTGGATAGAAATCCTTGGTCTTGATGCCGTGGACTGCGCCCTCCAGTCGCCCTCCTCGCGGAGGGCGTGGATAGAAATTGGGAGTATCTGGAGTATTGCGGCCAGAAGGAGCGTCGCCCTCCTCGCGGAGGGCGTGGATAGAAATTTCAAACGTCGTCATTTTTACACCTCATTTAATAGTCGCCCTCCTCGCGGAGGGCGTGGATAGAAATATGGTTTTTGTCCTCCTGTTTTGTGGTGGTGTGGTCGCCCTCCTCGCGGAGGGCGTGGATAGAAATTGGTTTGAAAGGGCTTAGCAGCGCATTTACTGCGCGTCGCCCTCCTCGCGGAGGGCGTGGATAGAAATTCCGCAGAACACCGCAATCTGCTGAAAACCGGCAGGTCGCCCTCCTCGCGGAGGGCGTGGATAGAAATCGAGTGGGAAGGCTACCGTGTGGTGCTGACTTTCGTCGCCCTCCTCGCGGAGGGCGTGGATAGAAATTTTTGAAAATCTACATCGTGGACGGCACCCCGGTTGTCGCCCTCCTCGCGGAGGGCGTGGATAGAAATTGAGAGCTGGAGCTTGTGGATGCGGTGGAATCATGTCGCCCTCCTCGCGGAGGGCGTGGATAGAAATTTTGCGTTGTACCGCGCCGGTCCTGCGACGGCGGTCGCCCTCCTCGCGGAGGGCGTGGATAGAAATACAAGGTCAGCCCAAAAAGAGGTACGACCCGCCGGTCGCCCTCCTCGCGGAGGGCGTGGATAGAAATAGGCCCTGAAGCACCGAGGACTGTTCCGGCTTGAACGTCGCCCTCCTCGCGGAGGGCGTGGATAGAAATGACCGCAAGAAGCATATCATCGACAAGCTGCCGGGTCGCCCTCCTCGCGGAGGGCGTGGATAGAAATAGACATTCCAGCAGGCCAAGCAGAAAAGGCGGCTGTCGCCCTCCTCGCGGAGGGCGTGGATAGAAATTTCCGGTGCTTTGACCCGGAGAAAAAGAGCATGGCGTCGCCCTCCTCGCGGAGGGCGTGGATAGAAATACGCCATACTTGATGACCGCACCCCGGTCTATCGTCGCCCTCCTCGCGGAGGGCGTGGATAGAAATTACTCTCGTCGTGGATGCAATACCTACAATTTTTGTCGCCCTCCTCGCGGAGGGCGTGGATAGAAATTGCCTCGTCACGGGTCAGATGCGGATGCGGCATCGTCGCCCTCCTCGCGGAGGGCGTGGATAGAAATATGTACCCGTTAGCAAAGGCCACCAGGCCGTTAGTGTCGCCCTCCTCGCGGAGGGCGTGGATAGAAATAGCAAAACCCAGCATGGACGCTGCAGCCAAAAAGCGTCGCCCTCCTCGCGGAGGGCGTGGATAGAAATCAGTTCGACAGGTTTTACGATCTCTGCAAGCAGGTCGCCCTCCTCGCGGAGGGCGTGGATAGAAATCGAAATCCAGAGAACTCTAGCAGTAGACAACAAAGTCGCCCTCCTCGCGGAGGGCGTGGATAGAAATTTCACGCTCCCATAAGGGCTGCTGCGTGTGTACCGTCGCCCTCCTCGCGGAGGGCGTGGATAGAAATATCCATGCTTGGCTCAAGCTCGGTACGCTTGTATGTCGCCCTCCTCGCGGAGGGCGTGGATAGAAATTTCGATCTTCTCGCGCAGATGGAACGGCTCATAGGCGTCGCCCTCCTCGCGGAGGGCGTGGATAGAAATCGGCCAGCCTGACCCTCCAGACCCGCCGCAGAACGTCGCCCTCCTCGCGGAGGGCGTGGATAGAAATAAGCCCCACAGGCGGCACCACACCGGCAGCACGTCGTCGCCCTCCTCGCGGAGGGCGTGGATAGAAATTTGTCAGTCATCTCTCAGCCCTCCTCGCTCACGCCGTCGCCCTCCTCGCGGAGGGCGTGGATAGAAATCATGATGCCAGCAAAGCAGGTGCGGACGGGGTATGGTCGCCCTCCTCGCAGAGGGCGTGGATAGAAATTCGTTGCTGCCCCGCTCCCAGGAGGAATACGGGTGGTCGCCCTCCTCGCGGAGGGCGTGGATAGAAATACGTCGGTCAGTGCTGCCAGCGATTCCGCTGCCGGTCGCCCTCCTCGCGGAGGGCGTGGATAGAAATAAGAACCTGCTGCACCCCAAAAAGGAGGACTGACGTCGCCCTCCTCGCGGAGGGCGTGGATAGAAATTGCTTTTCCAATTCCGGCAGACCGGCAAGGGATGGTCGCCCTCCTCGCGGAGGGCGTGGATAGAAATCACAACCCGTCCGCAGCCTTCCCGGCAATCATGGAGTCGCCCTCCTCACGGAGGGCGCAGGTAGAAATCGACACAAAAATATGGTAAACTCTTATTAAGTTGTTGCCATGCGCTCTCTAAGGAACCGAGTATTTTGACCTATAATTCCGTCTCTTAAAGACGTTGGTTGAAATCAGTTTGTGTTCCCCAGTGCATTTTTCGACTTGAAGTCGCTCCTATTTGAGGGGTGTGGATAGAATAACATAATAATCATATCGCGGTTCTCAAAGACGTAACCAAGTCGTCCTCTTCACCGAGGGCGTAGATAGAAATTGTCACAACCACGCCGATCTTTTCAGCATCAAGGTTGCCCTCCCCGCAGAGGGTACGGATAGAAATCAGTTTCCACCTCGAATCGGGCATCGCCACAATTTTTCCAAAAAGGAGTTTTCCATGCATACCGTTCCCCTTACCCATCAGCTCGTCACCATCCAGGACGACTTTGACCTCGACAAGATCATCGAAAGCGGCCAGTGCTTCCGGCCGCAGAAACTGGCCGACGGGCGCTACCGTTTTCTTTCCGGCGGCGCACTCCTTTATCTGACTCCGCTGGGCGCTGGGCAATACGACGCTGCATGGTATGGCTCAGATTGGGAGTGCTGGGCCAACTACTTTGATTTGAGCCGGAACTATTCCGCGCTGCGGTGCAGCTTAGCGGGACAGAGCAGCTATCTGGACAAATCGCTCGAATTTGGGCAGGGCATCCGAATCCTGCATCAGGACCCATGGGAAATGCTCATCACCTTTCTTATCTCCCAGCGCAAGAGCATTCCGGCCATCCGCACCGCCGTAGAACGCCTTGCCCGGTGCTGCGGCGAACCGCTCAGTGCCGAAGGCGATGAAGTCTTCCTCTTCCCCACCCCGCAGCAGCTCTGCGGCCTCTCTGGGGCGCAGCTGATGGGCTGTGGTCTGGGCTACCGCACCCGTTACATCCAGAACGCTGCCGCACAGGCTTCCAGCGGCACACTCGACCTCGGTGCTCTGGCGGCGCTGCCCGACGACGCTCTCTTTTCCCGCCTCCTCGAGCTGGACGGCGTCGGCAAAAAGGTAGCAAACTGCGTCTGCCTCTTTGGCTATGGCCGTACCGCGATGGCTCCCATTGATGTTTGGATACAGCGACTCATTGATGAGGAATTCGGCGGCCGCGACCCTTTTCCTTCCTATGGTCAGCAGGCTGGCATCGTACAGCAGTACCTGTTCTACTACAAGCGCAGCACCCGCCGCAGCGTCGCTCACAAAAAATAAAAAAGTTATTGACAACTCTCCTTTTGGCTGGTATAATAATATGCGTCGTCAGGAATGACACGCCAGCTATGGGGGATTAGCTCAGCTGGGAGCCCGGTTGGTATCAAAACACACCCCCAGTCAGATAGTTCTGCGACATTCAAATTCCCAACAAAAAACTCCATCCAAGAGGTTCGCTTCTTGGATTTTATGGGGGATTAGCTCAGCTGGGAGAGCGCTTGCATGGCATGCAAGAGGTCAGCGGTTCGATCCCGCTATTCTCCACCAAAAAAGCACTGTACTTTGTTTGAAGTATGGTGCTTTTCTTTTTGCTTTCTTGGAGGTCACACTGAAAATCAGCCAAATGCCTGATTTTGCAGGCACATGGACGGCAACCCCCAATTCTTGCTGTTTCGTTGTTTCTGAAAATGCTTGTTCGATGCCCGACTGTTTTGCAGGCGGACGTATCACTCCCCCTCAATGTAAGGAGTGAGATCGAAGTTAAACGAGATGTTGATCTGGTATCCGCGATAAACGTCTACCCTGCGGATGAGCTGGTTGACGATCATCTTCTTCGCTTCAAAATTTGCACTGTCGTACAGGTCAGCATAAGAAATCAGTTCATCATACAGCCGCGACACTTTATCCATCAGCTCTGCCGTTTTCTCCAGTTCTTCACTGGCCGCTTCGTAAAGGTTTTCCAGCTCCGTGAGTTTCTCTTCCTGCGCTGTAATCATTTCGGCAAGGGTTTCTCTCGGTAACACGCTTTCACCTTTGATGCAAGCTAAAACCTCGGTTTTCAGTGCCAACAGGTCTTTTTCTGCCTTGTTCCGCTGTGTCTGAAGGTCTTGCAGATGATTCTTGCGTTCTGTGTTTTCTTTTTCATAGCGTTTTGTAACAATCTGCTCTTTTGGGATACCCCTCATCTTGGAGAAAATCTGGCGGACCGCCTTATCGATGATTTCATCCAGAATGTGGACGGTATATCCCGTCTGCCCGGTGCAGTTGGTCTGCTTGCGGAGCTTTCCGTAACAGGTATAGCGAATACGCAGCGTATCGTCTAACGAACCATCTGCCATTTTTCGCCATTTACGGCTGCTGGTCAGTTCCAGTTTTGCACCGCAATGTCCACAGTAAGCGTTGCCGGAAAGCAGTGACTTTCCATGGATATTCAAAGGAGTGCGATTCTCGGCATCTGCAGCGGCTCGTACAGATCGGTTATCCCGGATGCGCTGTGCAGTTTCAAACTGCTGTTGCGAGATGATCTGCAATTCCGGCATCAACTCTGACCGGGCATCTCCGCAGCGGAGAACGCCGGTATAGGTCAGATTCTGTACCATACCCCGAATACTTGACGGGTGCCAGCACTTTCCAGACCTTGCACGATAACCAGAATCGTTCAGGTAGGTTGCGATGTGCTGCGGACCATAGCCCTCATACACATACTTGTCAAAGACGATCTGCACTACGGCAGCTTCCTGTTCGTTGATGTGCAGTTCGTAGAGTTCGTGTTTGCGCTTGTTGATACGTCCACTCCGTACAAGGTCATAGCCATAAGGTGCATTTCCGCCCTTGAAGTGACCTTCTTCCACAAGCTGGCGCAGACTGGTGCGGGTACGGACGGAAGTCTTTTCGCTCTCGCCGTCTGCCTGCCAGAAGCGGATGTAGTTCAGCAGTTTGTCGGTGTGGTTGTCGAAACGCTGCTCACCCTCTTGGGTACTCCATACCCGGATGCCGTTCCGTACAAACCATTCCACAACAAAGGGAGTTTCGTCTGCGATACGACCAATGCGGTCAAACATGAACACCAGCAGGATATCGAACTTGCCCTTCCGGGCATAGTCCTTGATAATCTGGAGCTTGTCACGGGCGGCAGCCCGGACTTTGTGGCCCGATACGCCTTCTTCCTGTTCCTCATGGACGATGACCCAGCCCTTCGATTCAGCGAACTTATGGCAAGCCTTTCGCTGCATGGGCAGGTCAGCTTCATGGTTGGAATTGAAATCCACCTGCTTATCGGTGGAAACGCGGTACAAGCAGCAGACGCGGTTGTTGTTTTCTGTCATTGTAAATTCCTCACTTTCATAACAAAAGTGGGGACAGGCTTTATTTCGTTGTCAAAGAACGTCCGGCAATGGCTCGGTTTGTGGCACCGCCCATCACCGCACTCAGTATAGCGTTTGATTCTGCATTCGTCCATGATGTCAACCTACCTTCTTCGTGTAGCTGGTGGCAAGCAGGATGTTCCGAATGCGTTCAAATGCTTCCGGGTTAGGTTCTTTGGAAAAACTGAAAACGACAGGATAGCCATTGATTACCAGATATTGTTGGTTGGCATCACTGTCAGCCGCAGGAAAATTCTCTGCGACCTGAGAAAACTTGTCGATCATTGTAGTGCCCTTTCCTTTGATTTATCAGAATTTCATCGGCAGGGCATCCTTGCGGCACTTGCCGTTGTAGGCCATATAGATGGGAAAAACGTATTTCTTCCATCCGGGCAGTTTGGCAGGATTGTCCATGCCGCCGCGATAAATCTCCATGGGGTGAATGCTGCGCAGCGCACGGATCAGCCGTTCTTCGCTGAACTCACCATGATACAGTTCCACAAAGTGCATCATGCCCCGCAGGACAGATGCCCGGAACGAATCGGGTTTGCCCTCCCATGCAGTCACAATCAGACGCAGGGCCTCGCAGTAGATTTTCTCGCCCATCTGGTTGTACAGCTTGAGCGCAGTGCCCACGCAGCTGATGCGGTAGTCGCTCAACTGCAAGCTGTCATAGTTGAAATCCAGACCCACCCGGTTGGTGGCTGCGAGAAATGCAACGGAAGGAGCATCCTCGCCCACGACCTTGGCACGGAGCTTGATGCCCGCTGTCAGCGGTGCGGCGTGACCGTTCTGCTCTGCGAAGAACAGGGCTTCCTGCTGCATCGTCAGGCCAGTGTAGATCTTACACAGAATCGGCAGATGTTTGCCGCCGTTGCGCAGGATACGCGCTTCAATGGTGTGCTGGCCGTCCGTTACATAATACCGGCCATTGCGAAAGCTGACCTTCGGCTCATTCGCCGTATATTCGTTGAAGTCTTTGGCAATCAGTTCAACGCGCTTGCGCTGGATGCCCCGCTGGTACAGCTCACGAGGATAGATCAGCTTGCTGCTGTGAATGACCATCATCTGGTACGGCGGTGTGATATGAAAGGAAGCGGAGAAGTTATCCGCAATGTTTTTCAGGCGCATCTCATTTCCTCCTTGATTCGCCAGATGTATTTTTCAGCTTCTTCCAGAATCTCAGTGACCTGCTGCTTACGCTTCGGGATCGTGAGCAAGGTGGGATTGAAGGTAAAGCTGTATTCGAGCCGCTGAATCATGGCATGAACAGCGGATTGCAGTTCGGTGTACATCATCATCTCCTCAACGCTCCCAGCGTCCTCAAAGGACGATTTGATGGGTGTGTAGGGATAGATGGGTGGCTTTCCATCCACCACTTCAGGAGGCGCATAAGCCGCCTGAGAGCGGATGATCGGTTTGAGCTTTTGAATGCTGCCCATTGGATTCAGAGCAAGACTGATCTTCACAGCATCATCGACCCGGCGCATATTCTCCGGGGAGAGGTGTCCAATAAACTTCAGGACACGGCTCTTGTCGATGGTAAAAATCTGTTCTGCCTGAACAATGGACGGCTTCAGGCCATCTTCTTCTACCTGACAATGGGTTGCCTGCGTTACTTTCTTATCTGTCTTACTTGTCAAAGCCGCGACAATCAAAGTCGGAGAGTAGATGTTGCCGACATCATTTTGAAGAATGACTGCTGGACGGGCACCGTTTTGTTCGGAGCCAACGCCTGCCTCCAGTTTTACAAAATAGATGTCTCCGCGTTGGAACTTCCAATTCGATTCCAAATGCGAACCTCCATTCTGATATGCAAAAGCCCACTGCATTTTCGGCAGTGGGCTTTGCTCAATTCATGGTGGTAATTGATTTTAGGGATTCTATCGCATCCCTGCGGGCGAATGAAAACAGGATTCAGCGCGGCATGACAACGTAGTCGTAGCCACGCCGGGTCTGGCAGACCGTGCAGGTTTCCATACATCTGTCCTTGTTCGGCACAATGGCGATCTTGAACGCCTTGGTTTCAACGTAGTGCCGGAGGCAGACACCGCAGAGGGTACGGATGGACTTGACCATCGCAGGAGTCAGCTTCATCTCATGGTAGATTTGACGCTCCTTGATGGTAGGATTCGGTTCATCCATAGGGTTACCTCCTATGTGTAATTAAAAATGAGCGGGTATTTATGTAAAGAACAGGAGCAACCGAAGACTGAAAACAGCATCCGGCTGCTCCTGATAAAATATGTTTAGGTCTCTCATATTCGCCCTCGGCTCCCTGAGAGTGGGGAATCATCTGGCGGCGGGCTTGTACCGCTCCATTGGCATCTCAACCACCCCGTCTACTTTCTGACCGGGCCGCGAATTACGGAAGTATCATTGTTCTGAGTACCAGATGACTGAACTATTCAGCTTTCAAGGTTCGTGAGTGTGGGCATATCACCAGCGGCGGGAGCCGTCTGGGAAATTGTCCCCTCACTTACTAGCTCACGAGAAAGCTCAATCCATAGCATCAAATTCGAAATTTTTCAAAAATTTAGTAATTCGTTTGATTTTTATGCTAATTGTAGGCTGAGAGCAGCGTAAAACTTTAGAAATTTCAGTAACAGTGTAGCCGTCATAGGCATATAAGGTCAGAATTTTCAAATCCTCCTCTTTCAATTTCTCAAGGGCAGAGAGCAAGCGTTCATCTTCAATTTCGCCAATCCATGTAAAACGACTTTTGGTCTCCCTGTATGTGTCGGCCATCAAAATAGCTTCTTCATAGCGGTTGTTACTATGGGTGTCCTCCGTGTCTGCATCATTAAAGGCGAGGTCTTTTGAATGTCGATAGTACCGCTGTTCGGAGTTGACA
>OFCP01001158.1_pt1 | contig 10804 bp, 8 predicted proteins | sample 1520831 | NCBI WGS metagenome assembly OFCP01 (sample SAMEA2699039, study PRJEB24076) | metagenome | biome: Human gut stool | place: Spain | collected 2013-03-20 | reverse complement strand
TGGGCCGATTATTCCGAGACCGGCTATGGCGTCAGCCTGATGAACGACTGCAAATACGGCTACAGCGCCAGAGGTCACATCCTTGGCATGTCACTGATTAAATGCGGAATCTATCCGGATTACGCGGCAGATCAGGGAAGCCATGACTTTACCTATGCCCTTTACCCCCACAGCGGCAGCTGGCAGGAGTCCGGCGTACAAAAAAGTGCATGGAGCCTTAACAATCCGCTCTGGGCCGTGGCAGGAACCCTTGATGTCGAGAGCGCATTTTGCAAGGCCGACACCGATCATGTGGCCATCGACTGTGTGAAGAAGGCGGAGGATTCCGATGATCTCATTGTCCGCTTCCACGAGTATGAGGGCATGCGCGGACCGGTAACGCTGAAATTTGGCTTCCCGGTGGCATCCTGGCAGGAGACTAATCTGTGTGAAAATCCGGAGGGTGAAGAGCAGACCGGAGAGCTCAAAGTGACCGTGCGTCCTTACGAGATCCGTACCTTCCGTGTAACACCGAAAAAATAAACAGCTATCTTTACGCCGGTTTATCTTCGGATGGCCGGCGTTTTTTCATGTATAAAAAGTCGGGCCGATCGTGCAAAGAGAAACCGGTCAGCTGTTGTATAATGAAGACAACAAATATTGAATAAAGGAGGAGCACATGGGAACAGAAGACAGAATTAAGGCGCTGAAAGGCCAGCTCATCGTTTCCTGTCAGGCGCTGCCGCAGGAGCCTCTTCATTCATCCTTTATCATGGGGAGAATGGCGAGAGCGGCAAAAGAGGGCGGAGCCGCCGGAATCCGGGCCAACACGAAAGAGGACATCAAAGAGATTCAGGAAGTAACCGGCCTTCCGATCATCGGCATCGTGAAACGCGACTATCCGGACAGCGCGGTTTACATCACGCCGACGATGAAGGAGATCGAGGAGCTGATGGAGGTGAAGCCGGAGATCGTTGCCATCGATGCCACCGGAGCCCTGCGCCCTGGAAATGTAACGCTGGCGGACTTTTTCCATCAGATTAAGGAAAAATATCCGGAGCAGAAGCTGATGGCGGACTGCTCGACCATCGAGGAAGCACTTTTTGCCGACGAGCTGGGCTTTGATTTCATTGGAACGACGATGGTGGGCTATACTCCCCAGAGCAAAGGCCTTAAGATTGAAGGAAATGATTTCGAGATTTTACGGACGATCCTGAAAAAAGTGAAACATCCGGTGATCGCAGAAGGAAATGTGAACTCCCCGGAAAAAGCAAAACGAGTCATCGAACTTGGTTCTTATGCAGTTGTGGTGGGAAGCAGCATTACCCGCCCGCAGCTGATTACAAAAGGCTATGCAGAGGCCGTAAATTCTGTGGAAAAGGAGACGACAGTATGAGAGATCTGGAGAAATACAGAGGTGTAATTCCGGCATTTTATGCCTGCTATGACGAGGAGGGAGAGATCAGCGCAGAGAGAACGGAAGCTCTGGCGCTTCATTTTCTGAAAAAAGGGGTAAAAGGCCTCTATGTCAACGGTTCTTCCGGCGAGTGCATCTACCAGAGCGTGGAGGACCGGAAAAAAGTTCTGGAGCATGTGATGAAGGCTGTCGGCGGCAAGCTGACCATCATTGCCCATGTGGCCTGCAACAACACGAAGGACAGCGTGGAGCTGGCAGCCCATGCAGAAAAACTGGGCGTGGATGCTATTGCAGCCATTCCGCCGATCTATTTCCATCTGCCGGATCATGCGATTGCCGATTACTGGAATGACATCAGTGCGGCAGCTCCCCATACGGATTTCGTGATTTACAACATTCCGCAGCTGGCCGGTGTGGCTTTAAGTCCCTCCCTTTTCAAAAAAATGCGGGAAAATCCAAATGTCATCGGTGTGAAAAATTCCTCCATGCCGGTGCAGGATATCCAGATTTTCAAGGCTCTTGGCGGCGAGGACAGCATTGTCTTTAACGGACCGGATGAGCAGTTTGTGGGTGGACGGCTTATGGGAGCCGACGGCGGTATCGGCGGAACCTACGGCGTGATGCCGGAGCTTTTCCTGAAAATGGACGAGTACATCCGCGCCGGTGAAGCTGAGAAAGCCACCCCGATCCAGTATGCGGTGGATGAGATCATTTCTGCTCTCTGTGCCGGTTACGGAAGCATGTATGCGATCATCAAAGAGGTTCTGAAAAAACGTGAGGGCATCGATATCGGCGGCGTACGGAAACCCCAGGCAGGCGTGATTCCGGAGGATCAGGCGGTCATCGACCATGCAGCAGAGCTCATCGACAAGGCCATGGAAAACTTTATCCGATGAGCAGCGCGAAAACATACATCTGCCTGGATATTGGCGGAACCTATATCAAACACGGCCTTCTCACAGAAACCGGAGAGATCCTGATTAAAGGGAAAATTCCCACCCGGGCAAAAGAAGGCGGGCAGGCGGTTTTTGAGCAGGCAGTGGAGTTGGTGGAAGGGTATCTGGAGAAAAAGAAGACTTCTGCTATAAGCGAAAAGGAAACAGACTTTTTGAGAGTAGACAGAGAAGAACCCTTTCCTGTCAGCCTTGACGAAAGACCAGACACTGAAAAACACTCGGAATCAGATTTTATTCGGCAGACACAGGTGGAAACGGACCTTTCAGAAGCGGATGAGATAGCAGTTGAGATGCAGGATCATACAGGCAAAATTTCAGGTATTGCCATCTCTACAGCAGGCATGGTGGACCCGGCGACCGGGACGATTCTGCACGCCTCCGACGCAATTCCCGGCTATGCGGGCATCAGCTACAAGACTTATATGGAAGAGCACTTTCACCTTCCCTGCGCCGTGGAAAATGACGTAAACTGTGCCGGTCTGGCGGAAAGCATCTCCGGCGCAGGAAAAGGAAGTAGGATCAACCTATGTCTCACCGTGGGAACCGGCATCGGCGGCTGCCTCGTGGTGGATGGAAAGGTCTTCCACGGGGCGTCAAACAGCGCCTGCGAGGTGGGCTATATGCATCTGGCCCCCGGCGCTTTCCAGGATGAGGCGGCTACAAGTGCATTGGTTCGCCGCGTGACTGAGCGGAAAAAGGCAGAGGTGTGGGATGGTTTCCGCATCTTTGAGGCGGCGAAGGCCGGCGATCCCATCTGCCAGGAGGAATTGGACCGACTGGCAGACCTTCTCGGCATGGGAATTGCCAACATCTGTTTTGTGATCAACCCGGAGCGAATCATCCTCGGCGGCGGAATCATGGAGCAGGAAGCTTACATGAAGCCCCGGATCGAGGCTGCCCTGGAAAAATATCTGGTTCCTCAGATCTGGGAACACACCACCGTCTGCATGGCCGCCTACCAGAATAACGCAGGTATGCTGGGAGCACTGTATCATCTGCAGGCAGAGCTATCCCGGTAAGTTTTATAAATTTGTGTAACTATTCAGGGCTCATTTTAATGTGACTGCTTGTAAAATAAATTCTCAGTCAAAAGTGTTCATTCATGCAAGCATGATTTGCGTTTTGGCTTGAAAGCTGCCTGGTTCTGGATAGTTACAAATTAGTTATGGAAAGGCAGGTAAAGTATGAGATCAGCAAACTTAGGAAAGATTTCCGCGGATATCCGCCCGGATCTTTCCAAAAATAATCCGCGAAACAGCGAGGGAGCCTTTTTTACTCTGAAAAACAGTGATATCCTGTTTGCGTACAGTAAATTCAAAGGAAAAAGCAATGCGGATTACGCCAGCGCAGATATCTGTCTTCTCCGTTCCACTGATGACGGCCGTACTTTCGGCGAAGAGAAGACGATTATGACCTGCGAGAGCGAAAAGGCCGTCAACATCATGTCACTTTCCTTCCTGGAGATGGCAAACGGAGATATCGGTCTTTTTTATCTGGTACGCCAGACTTATACCCATATGCGGATGTACCTCAGAAGATCCGCCGATGGCGGAAATACCTGGAGCGACCGGGTGCTCTGCATGCCTGAGGATGGCTACTATGTGGTGAACAATGACCGGGTTCGCCACTTAGCTTCCGGCAGAATCCTGATTCCGGCGGCGCGCCATGCCGTAGCCGAAGGCTATGTAGATGCCCGTTCTGAGTCTCTGTTCTTCTATTCCGACGATGACGGGGCAAGCTGGAAAATGGCAGCAGGCAAATGTAACCTTCCGGGAATTTCCTGCTGTGATTCCGGTCTTCAGGAGCCCGGCATTTTGGAGATCGCGCCCAACATTCTCTGGGGCTGGGCCAGAACCGACCTTGGCCGCCAGTATGAGATGTTTTCCCACGACGGAGGCGACACCTGGACAGCCAGCCAGCCGTCCCGTTTCACCTCTCCCTTAAGCCCCCTCTGCATGAAACGGGGCTGGGACGAAAACATCTACGCAATTTGGAATCCGATTCCTGTTTATAATGGAAGAGAAGTGGACAAAGAATTTTTCACAGGCGGAAGAACACCGCTTGTCATTGCAGTGAGCAAAGACAACGGCCAGACCTTTACTGACCCCGTGGCCTTTGAAGAAGAGCCGGACCGCGGTTACTGTTACTGCGCCCTGCACTTTACCAAAGAAGCCCTGCTTCTGGCCTACTGCGCCGGAGGCAAAGAAGACGGCAACTGCCTCGGCCGGACCGTCATTCGCCGAATCGAAAAAAAGGAACTGGAAGAATTGTTTGCGTGAATTGAAAATACGCTGAAAAAAAGGAGGGCCGGGTGTCGTTTGACATCCGGCTTGAGTTATGAAAAAGAGAATCTATATGAAAAAGCTGTTTGGCTTTGTTTGATTATATAGTACACAAGGAATGTGTCCATTCTGTGTAGAAAGTTTGAGAAAAGTGTAAAGAGTTTCTTAGATTCTTCGGAAAGTGTGGTATACTTTCTTAAAAATCAGGGCTTTGGGAAAGCGCGGGGAAACCCTTTGCAAAGGAGAGCGGCTCGGAGTCGCGAGCCCCCTCAAGTATGTTTCCCTACGCTTTTCCAAAGTGTAAATCATAAAAATCTATAAGAAGGAGCTTCTTATCATGATACTTACAGTCACCCTCAACCCCTGCATCGACCGCACCCTCACGGTCTTCAACTTCCGCGAGGGCGGCACCACCCCCGTGTCAGCCACCCGCACTGAAATCGGCGGCAAAGGCCTGAACGTCAGCCGCGCCCTGAAAAATCTCGGCGCCCCCACCCTCTGCCTCGGTTTCTCCCACGAAAAAGGCGGTTCCGACCTCAGATCTACCCTGGATGAGTCCGCCATCCCCTATGACCTGGAAGAAATCCCCGGCGAACTACGCATGAATATCAAAATCTTCGACGAATCCAACCGCACCATGAGCGAACTCAACGACAAAGGCTGCCCGGTGAGCGAGGACGCGGTAAATCGCATGATCGACCGCATCGTCTCTCATTTCAAAGATGCAGAGCTTCTCGTCCTGGCAGGAAGCGTGCCCCCGGGCGTTCCCGCAGACATCTACAAAATCCTCCTGGAAAAAGCTAAAGACTATGATCTTCCCGTAATTCTGGATGCTTCCGGAGCCCTTCTCCTCAACGGCATTGAGGGCAAACCCTGGCTCATCAAGCCGAATATTGACGAGCTTTCTGCGACCCTTAGCCGGGAATTTCATTCCAGAGAAGAGATCATTCAGGCCGCCCGGGAAATCGTCGCTCGTGGCATCCCCTACGTCTGCGTTTCACTCGGTCCGGATGGAGCCCTTCTGATTGGAGAAAAAGAAGCTCTCTACTCCCCGGCGCCGGACGTGAAAGTCCGCGGTCTTCAGGGAGCAGGCGATTCACTGGTGGCCGGTTTCTGCCTGGCTTTCCACGAACACCACCTGAAAGGAGAAAAACGCTCCGAAACCCCAGCTGTGCAGAAAGCCGACGATCCCACTTTCATGCGCACCCTCCTCCGCTCCGCCCAGGCCGCCGCCGCCGGTTCCCTCACGAAACCCGGCACCGCCGTCTGCGAGCGCACAGATTTTGACAAATACCTCCCCACAATCCAGGTGGAAAAAGCCGGCGAATTTTTCGACGTCCGCCGGGAGGACGGAAATCTCACCGGCGAGGTAAAGCTTAGGAGTCTCGTCCACCGGGACGGCGACTGGCACGGAACCGTTCATATGTGGGTGGCGGACCGCACGCCGGAGGGAAAATGCCGCCTCCTGATCCAGAAACGCAGCCAGGACAAAGACAATTTCCCCGGCTACTGCGACATTTCCTCCGCAGGTCATCTCGATGCAGGCGATGATTACGACTCTGCGGCCTATCGGGAACTCTACGAAGAACTCGGTATTCGGGCAGAAAAAGGAGACCTTCGCTTCTGCTTTTTCATTACCCGAAGCGTGGAAACAGAATTCCACGGCCAGAAAGTCATTGACAGGGAGCGTGCAGCGGTTTATCTTTATGAAAAAACGGTGGACCTCACGAAACTTCATCTCCAGAAAGAAGAAGTGGATGAAGTTTTCTGGATCGACCTGGAAGAGCTGGAGAAAATCCTTCAGGATCCCACCGCAAAATACTGCGTTTACAAAGAGGAAATACAGGGAATTAAAAAGTATCTGTAGAAAGGGAACAAAGCATGGAATTTGAGACAAAAGTGCAGTTCTTGACTCAGCCGGAGCATAACCGCCGAACCATCGTGATCAGTGATATTCACGGGCACCGCGCCTGGCTGGAAAAACTTTTGAAAAAAGTAGATTTCAGCGAAAAAGACATTTTAATCATTGTCGGAGATATGATCGAAAAAGGCCCGGAAAGCCTGAATACCATCCGCTGCATCATGGAACTTTGCGAGAAATATACGGTCTACCCCATGATGGGAAACGTGGACCTCTGGAGAATCCAGATGCTGCTCACAGAGGATGGAAGCCTGGATCAGGAGCTTTATGAGACGAACGAACGGATGCGTCAGTACTGGAAAGCCACCTTTTTTCAGGATCTCTGCCGGGAGGCAGGCGTGTCGGTGAAAACGCCGGAGGAGATTCCGGCGGCAAGAGAAGCGGTGGTTGCCAAGTTTCAGAAGGAGCTCACCTTTATGAAAGAACTTCCCACGATTCTGGTGACACCAGCGTTTACCTTTGTACATGGCGGTCTCGTTCACGAAAAACTGGAGGATAATTTTCAACTTCCGCCCTTTCAGCTTTTGAAAAATGACAATTTTATCAATCAGGGAAAACATTTTGACAAATATGTAGTCGTCGGCCACTGGCCCGTGTGCCTTTACCGGTCGGATATCGAGTCCTCTGCGCCCTATATCAGCGAGGAACAGAAGATTATTGCCATCGACGGCGGCTGCGGGATCAAGCGGGACGACCAGCTCAACGCCCTGATCATTCCGGATCTCTATTCAGAAAAAGCGACCTGGGAGAGCGTGGATGATTTCCCGGAGGCAGTTGTCCTGGAAGATCAGGAAGCAGGAGCTTCCTCGATTAACATCCGCTATTATGAAAGTAAGCTTAAAATTCTGGAACCCGGCCCGGTCTTTTCCCTGGCGGAGCATATAAAAACAGGATATCAGCTCAAAATCTATAATGGTTTCCTGGAAGAACCGCCGGTAAAAGGAGCGCCGAACACCTGCTGGGAGTACACGGATTACCAGATCACGCTGAAAAAAGGCGACCGGGTGTCGATCCTGCAGAAAACGCCGGAAGGAACGATGGTGCGGAAACGCGGCGTCACCGGCTGGTATTATGGAAAATTAGAGGAGGCAGAAAAATGATAGCAGTAGTTTTTGATATGGATGGAGTCATTTTTGATACGGAGGCCATTTGCCGGAGGGCCTGGCATGCCTGCGCCGGAAAATATAACATTCAGGACGTAGATGCTCTGCTGATACCCTGCATCGGCGCAAACAAACAACATATGCGGAAAGTTTTTCATGAGCAGCTGGGCGAAGATTTCCCTGTGGAAGCTTTTGACAAGGATGCCCGGGAAGGTTTTCTCAGGATCGAGAGAGAAGAGGGAATCCCTGTGAAAAAAGGCGCGCGAGAACTGCTTTCCTGGCTGAAAGAGCAGGGAGCCGTGGTAGGTCTTGCCTCCTCTACTGCCCATGATATCGTAGTACAGGAGCTCACCGACGCCGGCCTTGTGGATTATTTCCAGGCCATCACCGGCGGCGACCAGATCTCCCACAGCAAACCGGACCCGGAAATCTACCTGAAAGCCTGCGAAAAACTGGGCATCGCCCCCAAAGAAGCCTACGCCGTGGAAGATTCCTACAACGGCATCCGTTCCGCCTTCTCAGCAGGAATGAAGCCCCTCATGGTGCCCGACCTCCTGCCTCCGACCGGGGAGATGGAAGAAAAAGCCCACCGGATCTTCGACGACCTTCTCGAAGTCCGCGATTTCCTGGCAGGAAAATAAAAGGAACTGTTACAAAAGTTCAAGATTATTGAAAAAATGGCTTGAAATCAAGGAGATTTGATGCTATAATATACATCGAATCAGCGATGCGTGGCTCAGCTTGGTAGAGCGCTGCGTTCGGGACGCAGAGGTCGCAAGTTCAAATCTTGTCGCATCGACTCCTTGGCAGGGGCGCCGGAAACATTGAATTTACAGTGTTTCCGGTTCTTTTTTTATTTTCTCAAATTTGTTCGCAAATTCCGCTCTAAAGATCGCTCTAAAAATGTTCTGAAATTTGATGATAAAACAGGCAAAGGATATGAGTATAAATCTTTACAAAATATAAGAACCGGCAGTCAGACCTTTCCGAACTGCCGGTTCTTCTTTTATTTTTCTTCTTCCACAGCCTTCTCCGCTTCTTTCGTCACAATCCCTTCCACCACCATGTGATGCTTCACATCCAGAACATGGATATGGAGCGGGCCGCAGCTGCAGCGGAAGCTTTCGCCGTCTCTGGGGATCCGGCCGGTGAGGCCGCAGATAAAACCGTTGAAGGTTTCTGAGCCGTCGTGGGGAAGTTCTACCTGGAGCTCTTCCTCGACCTCTTCCAGAGAAGCGGAGCCCTGGATTTTCCATTCCCGCTCGGCGACTTTGACGATATCCTCGGGCTTTGCAGCTTCCTCCTGGTCATCCAGGTCGCCTACCAGAGCCTCCATGATATCGTGCAGGGTGATGATACCGCAGACACCGCCGTACTCATTGACGATGACGTTGAAATACTGGCGGCTTTCCTTCATCTGGCGGAACATCGTGTTGGCCTTCATGCTCTCCGGAACGAAAGAAGGCTTGTCAGCCAGGTTTTCCATGATGTATTTGCGGGTGCGCTGGGGAGCACGGAAATAATCGCGGGTGTCGAGAACGGCCACTACATTGTCGAGATTTTCCTGGCAGATCAGATAATGGGTGTGCCGGCTTTCCTTGATGGTCTTTTCCCAGACGGTGCTGTCATCATCGAGAGAAAGCCAGACAATATCGGGCCGGTGGGTGCAGATCTTTTCCACGGTAATATCGTTGAAATCAAACACATGCTGGATCAGCTCGTGCTCTTCCTCGGGGATTGTTCCCTGTTCTGTGCCTTCCACGAGCATCATCCGGATTTCCTCCTCCGTGACCTGTTCCTCATTTTCATAAGGATCGATGCCGAAAAGACGGAGCACCAGATTGCTGGAAATCGTCAGAAGAGAGACCAGCGGCGTGAGGATGACCGAAGTCAGATAGAGAAGACCGGACATATGAAGAGCGGTGGAATCTGCCTTTTTCACGGCCCGCTTCTGTGGAATCATTTTTCCAAAAACCATCGTAAAATAGGCGAGAACCAGCGTGATAAGGATCACAGCCAACGGATGAAGAATCCGCTCGGAAAGCGAAAGTCCGGAGTTCTTCAAGGCCTTTACCAGAGGTCCGGCAAAAGCATCCGCCGCCAGGGCACTGACCAGAAAATTGATGATGGTCACGGCTGCCTGGATCGTCACGAGAAAACGAGTCGGCTGTTTGGTAATCCGTTCCAGCTTTTTGGCCCGGCGGTCGCCGTCCTCCTCCAGCTTGTGGATATCCGCCTCGGTGAGCGAGACGATGGCGATCTCCGCGCTGGAAAAAATCGAATTGAGAAAAATCAGAAATATCTGCAGAATAACTGCTCCTATCATAAGTAAAAACACCTCCGGAAATTACTTTGTAATTCTTTGTCCAGCCCCCATTATATCACAGGACTTTCTTTTCGTCAGTCCCAAAAAGTGATAGACTTCTTTTGCAGGAATCGCTATAATAAAAGTACTATACACATATGCGAAGGGAGAAGGAAAATGGCAGTCAGATTTGATGAGAAGAAGAACTTATTTACACTTCAGACTTTGGACAGCACTTATCAGATGAAGGTGGACGATCACGGGGTTCTTCTTCACACTTACTATGGGGCGCCTGCGGACGAAACGGATTTTTCCTATCTGATCGGGCCGGAGGACAGAGGCTTTTCCGGGCAGCCGGGAGATGAAAAAAAGGACCGTACCTATTCCATGGACTACTATCCGCTGGAATATCCGGTACAGGGAAACGGCGATTTCCGTGTGAAAGCTCTGAAAGCAGGTTTTGAGGGGGAGGTTCCTGCGCTGGATCTCCGTTTTGTTTCTTATGAGTTGGAAAAAGGCAAATACAGCCTTCCGGGCCTTCCTGTCCTTTTCGAGGCGGAGGCAGGAGAGGTAGAGACTTTGAAAATCACGCTGAAGGACCGTCTGGAAGAGATCTATGTGACACTTTTCTATGGCGTTTTCGAGAAGAAAAATGTCATCACCCGGGCTGCCTCCATTGAGAACCGTTCCGGAAAAAACGTAACGCTCAAGCGCGCCTTAAGCCTTGGCCTGGATTTCATGGAAGGCGATATGGATCTCATTCATTTCTATGGAAAACACGCCGGTGAGCGTCAGTTTGAGCGCAGAAATCTGCCCCACGGCATCACCGAGATTTTCAAAG
>OFCP01001152.1_pt1 | contig 10880 bp, 7 predicted proteins | sample 1520831 | NCBI WGS metagenome assembly OFCP01 (sample SAMEA2699039, study PRJEB24076) | metagenome | biome: Human gut stool | place: Spain | collected 2013-03-20 | reverse complement strand
TCCAGTTCCTTCGACTTTCCAGCGGTAGCGATAATGAATGCACCTCCAAACAATAGTCCATAGTGTTGCGTTTTTTGGCATAGAAAACGCGGCCGCCCCAGTTTCGGGACAGCCGCGCAAAATTCACTCAAAAGCGCGATTCGGTCTTCAAGACGAATCGGTTCAGGGTATAGCCCGGGGATCCTTACCCCTCAAGGCGAGCGCGGCACAGGCCGTAGCTGCTTTCTTTACTCAAGTATTTTACCACACCCCGGGGAGGCTGTCAAGCATTTTTATGCGGGAATTTGAAATTTTATGTTTGCTTTTCCGTTGCACCTTAAAACCTTGCCTCTTTGCCAGAGGCTCCCCTACTAGGGGAGCTGTCTGCGAAGCAGACTGAGAGGTTGGACGAAGGACAGCCTGCCCGCAGGCCACCGCCAGATCCAACCTCTCCGTCATCGCTTACGCGATGCCACCTCCCCTATCGAGGGGAGGCCTTGGCATTCCGCAAGGTTTTGTCTTCTTATTATACCTGTATCAATTCTCCTAGCTCCAGCGAATATATCCCTTTATAAGTCACCCGCCGGGGGGCGAAGCGCTTCTCAATGGCCTTGGCATAGAGCTCCAGCTGAGCACGGTAGGCGCGGACGAAGTCGGCAGGAGTCTTGCGGCGGTCCGTCTTGTAGTCCAGAAGCTCGAGGTGGTCGGGGTAGACGAGGACGATGTCCGCGATGCCCTGCACCAGCACCCCGGCGTCGGCGGCAGGGCCGTCGGGCAGGGCGCGGCCCTGGGCAGCCATGACCTCGGCGGCAGGCAGCGACGTGATAAAAGCCAGCTCCCGCAGCACATCCTCTGCCCCGCAGATGCGGCGGAACGCCTCGCTGCGCACAAAGCGGAGTATCTTATAGACATCCAGCTTCCCGGCAATGGCGGGGGGCGTGAGCTGCGCCGCCGCCTGACGCTCCCGCTCGGCGCGGACGGCATCCAGAACGGCGTCGTCCTCTGCGTCCCGCACAGCGGCCAGCGCCCCGAAGTCGGCGTGCTCGAGGAAGGCATGGAGAGCCGTACCCATCTCGGCGGCGGTGAGGCCGTCCTTCGAGAGGAAGCCCGGGCGCTCAAGGGTGGTCTGCTCAGCAGCGTGGACGAGGCTGGTCACGCTGACCTTGGCCGGGATGTCCGCCAGCGCTGCCGCCGGATACCGCCAGCCGAAGCCCTGCCGCAGCGTCTCCACAAGGGCCGGGTCGGCCTCGGGCCGGGTCGGCTCTTCCGCCTCGGCGGGGGCTTCTTCGGGCGGGAGGACATCGGCCTGCACTGTGAGGGCGATGGTGCTTCTGGTGTCCGCAAAGGGCAGCTCGAGGTTCCCCGCCAGACGGCGGAGAGGCCCGCCGTTGGGGTGGACGAGGAGCGCCGCCCGCAGCCAGTCGGCGAAGCTGCCCGCCTGAGCGTTCAGGGTCTCCCCCGCCCCGGCGGCGAGGAAGGCGGCGGCTTTGGCGAAGGGGTTGGACGTCCGGCCGATGCCCAGCGGGACCGTCAAGATCAGCTTATCCTGCGCCCGGGTGAGGGCCACATACAAAAGCCGCATCTGCTCGCTCCGCATCTCGGCGGCATGGACCGTGGAGAGGGCGGTGTAGGCCGCCGTCTTATAGGCCCCCTCGCCGCCCTCGGGACGGAGACGGAGACCCGCGCCGCAGACGCGGTGGAGCAGGACAGGCTGGCGGGTGTCGGCGGCGTTGAACTGCCGGGCCGTGTCGGCCACGAACACCACCGGGAACTGCAAGCCCTTGGAGCGGTGGATGGTCATGATGGTGACGCAGCCGGGCCGCGCCCCGCCGGGGGCAGTCTCCTGCCCGGTGGAGCCCGCCAGCGTGGCCGCGTCGATGGCACGGACGAGGGCCGAGATGCCGCCCGCGCCCGCCCCTGCGCAGAAGGAGGCGAAGCGCCGCGCGTCCTCCCGGCGGCGCTGGCCGTTCTCCATGGCACCGAGGGCGGCGAGGTAGCCGGTGGAGACAAAAATTTCTTCCAGCAGTTCCTCCACCGGCACGCTCCGGGCCATCCGGCGCAGGGCCGTCAGACGCTGGTAGAACGCCTGCACCCGGCGGGTGAAATCATCCTCCGCCCCGCTCTGGACGGCCTGTAAAACTGCGCCGTAGAGGCTGATGCGGGTGTGCTTATCGGGTGTCTGCGCCCAGGCCCGGAGGCGGACGAGGTCGTCGTCCGTAAAGCCGAACATCGGCCCCAGCATGGCGGCAGCGAGATAGATGTCCTGCGCGGGGTTGTCGATGACCCGCAGCAGGGCGATGAGGGGGCGGATGTGGGGCGCGTCCAGCAGGTTCTCCCGGGCGTCGGCGTAGACCGGGATGCCTCGGGCCGTCAGGGCCTCGGCATAGGCCGGGAAGTCGCCTCTCGCCGCCAGCAGGACACAGCAGTCCTCGTACTGCACCGGGCGGGTGGTGCCGCCGTCCCGCACCGGCTCACCGGAGGCCACCATCGCCTCGATGCGGTCGGCGATATACTGTGCATCCGTCTCGGCGGCATCGTCGGGCAGGAAGTGGGCCTCCGCACTGCCCTCGTACGCGCCGGGTGCGCCGCAGACGAGGCGCTGTCCGTCGCCGTAGGCCGTGTCGCCCAGAGCAGGCGTCATGAGCTGTTCGAAGATAAAGTTGATGCCCGCCACCACCTGCGGGGCAGAGCGGAAGTTGGCGTCCAGCGCCAGCATGGCGTTCTCGCCGGGCCTGCCGTCTTCGGGCCGGGGGCGGGCCTCGCCGCCGGGCAGGAGGGGCCAGCTCTCCAGCTTTTCCCGGAAGATGCTGGGGTCCGCCTGACGGAAGCGGTAGATGCTCTGCTTTAAGTCGCCCACGAGGAAGAGGTCATCCCCTGCCGGGCTGGCCAGACAGCGGTAAAGGGCGTCCTGCAGGGCATTCGTGTCCTGATACTCATCCACCATGACGGCGGCGTAGCCCTGCCGGATGCCCTGACACAGCTCGGTGGGCTGGCCGTCGGCGTCCCGCAGGAGCCGCAGGGCCAGATGCTCGAAGTCGCTGAATTCCAGCAATCTTCTCTCCCGCTTCCGGGCCGCAAAGCGGGCGTCAAAGTCCCGCACGGCGGCAAAGAGGGTGCGGAGGCAGGGTTCGGCGGCTTTCCGGTCAAGCTCGGCTTCGTCGAGGCTGCAACTGATGAGGTCTTCGATTTTCTCAAAGAGCTTTGCGGCCTCGTCGGCCCGGGTCTTGACGGCGTCCTTGTGCTCACCGGTGAGCCGCTTTTTCATATTTTTGAGGCCGGGGGCCTGTTCCATGCCGAGGACGTAGGGCGTCAGCCTGTCGTAGAGGGGCGTCCATTCTCCCGCCCCGGCCAGACGCTCCATCTCGCCCAGCAGGGCGGCGGAGTTTTCCAGCCTCTCGAGGGGTTCGGCGAACTTCTCGTTCACTGCCGCCACAGCCTTTTCCTTGGCGGCAGGGGTCTTCTTGCTGGCCTCAGCGTCGGCCTGAGCTGTCACGAAGTCCTCCCTGCAGTCGTTCAGCGCGGCGCAGAGCAGCTCCTTCGCAGCCCGGGCAGAGCGGGCGGCCTCCTGCATCAGAATATCATGCCAGCAGGTGCGGGCAAAGCCGTTCTCGTCCTGCCACGGGGCCAGCATCTCGTCCAGCTTTTTATCGTAGTCCGGCAGGGCGCGGAGGAAGTCATAGACCTGCAAAACAGCCTCCCCCGCCGCCTTGTCGGTGCGGCCCTTGCCGTAGAGGTCGGCAAAGGCGCAGAAGTCCGCATCCTGATAGGCCGCTTCCAGCGTCTCGGAGAGGGCCGCGTTCCGCAGCATCTCCACGCTGCCGGGGTCGGCAGGGGTGAAGTCCGGCGGGATGTCCAGCGCCTGAAAGTGCTTGTGGAGCAGGTCGAGGCAGAAGGCATCGATGGTGCAGATGGGGGCTCTCTGCAACAGCATCCGCTGGCGGCGGAGGGCCGTGTTGCCCGGCTCTGCCTGACTGCGGCGGAGCAGCGCCTGCCCGATGCGGGCGCGGAGCTCTGCGGCGGCGGCGTTGGTGAAGGTGACGATGAGGAGCCGGTCGGCGTCCACGGGATGTTCCGGGTCGGTGATGAGCCTGACGGCCCGCTCCGTCAGCACGGCGGTCTTGCCGCTGCCGGCGGCGGCGCTCACCAGCAGCGCACCGCCCCGGTCGTCGATGGCGGCACGCTGGGCCGGGGTCCATTTTGTCTCGCTCACTGGTCTTCCTCCTTTTTCTCTTCCGGTTCAAAAGGCTTTGCAGGGGCGTCCAGCGCCCGCTCTCCGATGCCCTCCTCATGGCAGCAGATGAAGCCGTAGTCGCACCACCGGCAGGGGCTGCGGCCCGTGACCAGCGGCTCGGCGGCGATGCAGCCGCCGTAGAGCTGTTCGCCCATCTGGGTCACAAGGTCGTCCAGATGGAGCTGGATGCGGGAGAGCTTGGCCTTGTCGGCACGTTTCTCTTTCTGGTAGGGGCTGGGTACACCGTTGCGGAAGCTGAAGGGCAGATACCGCCCCGTCTCCTCGGCGTCCATGGCGTCGAAGACTTTCTGCTCGTCTCGGACGAGGCCGTCCAGCTTGTATTCCATGCTCCGGGCGGCCTTGCCCCGGGTGGTCGTCTCGGGGGCCGGGTCGGCCAGTAGGTACAGCACACCCGCAGGTTCTGCCCCGGTGAATCGTCCGTCGGCGTCCCGGGTCAGGCTGAACAGGTAGAGCAGCATCTGACAGTCGAGGCCGCAGTAGACTTCCCGCAGGTCGAGCTTTTTCGTGCCGGTCTTATAGTCCACCACCCGCACCCAGCGGGTACCGTCGTCCTCGATCCACTCGTCGGCGCGGTCCACGGTGCCGATGAGCTGCACCGTCCGGCCATCCGAGAGGCGGTAGGTCTGGCCCCGCACGGCGTCCTCGCCGGGGCCGATCTTCAGCTCACAGGCCACCGGTTTGAAGCTGGACTGGCGCTGCTCGTCCCGCAGGTAGCAAAGCAGGCCCGTCATGCTCTTTTTGAGGCGGGAGAGCAGATAGGCGAAGCGGGCCGTGTCCTCGGGGAGGTAGCGCTTTGCATACTCATCTACGAGAAGCCCGGCCAGCGCCGCCATGGCCTCGTCGTCGAGGTCGAGGAAGGGCTGTAAGCCAGCGCAGGGGTTGTCAGGGCCGGGGTGGGGGTCGAGGGCCATCTGGAGCACCCAGTGCATGAGGGTGCCGCTCTGGTCGGCGGAGAGCTCGGCCCGCTTCCGGGGTCGCAGACCCAGCACGTACTGCAGGAAATAGCCGTACCGGCAGGTGTAGTATTTTTCGAGCTGACTGGGCGAGATGCGGAGCCGCCGGCCCAGCAGCGTTTCCAGCGCCTCGAGGTCGCTGACCTGACGGGGGCTGCGGCCCGCCATCCGGCGCAGGAGGGCGAGGCCCTCGGGTTCTGCCCCGCCGGGGACATGAAGGGCCTCGGTGAGGCTGGCGCGTTCGGTCTCCGTCAGGGGCCAGCCGCCGCCCAGCACGTCGAGGCCGTCGGCGGCAGTGGCCGCGAGGTCGGTCAGGTCGAGTTCCGGCGCACCCGGTCTCAGCACGTCCACGATGGGCTCGATGGCGGCACAGAGGGTCTGGCCCTGCCCCTTCGGCCAGCTGAGCCAGAGGCCCCTGGCCGGGGCGGTGAGGGCTTTATAAAAGCAGACCTGTTCCCGCACCACCCGGTTCTCGAAGCAGTCCGGAAGCTCGATCTCCTGCGCCATCAGGGCGTCGCGGTCGGCGTGGGTCAGCAGGCCCGTCTCGCCGGGCGCGGCGGGGAATTCGCCCTCGGAGAGGCCCAACACAAAGACATAGTCCGGTGCGTCAAGGCGCATCTTGCCTGCGCTGGCCAGCACCACGGCGTCCAGCGTCTGGGGGATGTGGCCGAGGTCGGACGAGCGCAGCAGCAGCCCGAACAGCTCTTCGTACTCGGGGATGGTGACGCTCTGGCCGCCCAGCAGGCCTGCCATCTCGTCCAGCAGTCCCATGACCACGTTCCACTCCCGGGCGGCTTCCTCGGCGGCGGGGATGCCCCGCTCGGCCCGGATGGCCTCCACCTGCGCGGCCTGAGCGTCCTCCGCGCCCAGCTCCTTCAGACAGAAGTAGAGGGCGCGGCTCATCTGCTCGGCGTTGGCAGAGCGGAGCTTCGCGCGCAGGCCGTCGGCGGCGGTGATGAGAAGGGCGCGGGCCTTTTCGGCCCGGGCGAGGTTTTCTCTGTCCTCGTCGGTAGGCTCCACATCACCGAAGCCCCGGGGGTTCTTCTCGAAAGGCGCGCGCCACGCCGCCGCGTTGGGCGACCAGGTGTAGGCGTAGTTCTCAAGGGCGCAGACCTCTTCCTCGGTGAGGGCGCAGAGGCCGGTCTTGGCCAGGGTGGTGAGCTGTTCCGTCAGCTCCACACCCCGGGCAATGGCCAGCAGACACCGCACCGCCGTGGCCGGGGCGCTGAACTCGGGCGTCGTGGGCTCGTCGCAGTAGAGGGGGATGTCCGCCATACGGAACTCGTACTTCACGGCGGCGCGGTATTTCGAGATGTCGCGGCAGACCACCGCCACCTTCCCGCAGCGGACGCCCTGCCGCATGAGGCGGCGGATGGCGGCAGCGGCGGCGCGGGCTTCTTCCTCCCGGCTGGGGGCGGCGAATAATTTTATTTCCGGACAGGCCGGAGGCGGGTCACACCGGCCCGCGGCCAGCAGCTGGGCCGCAGCGGCGAGGCCGGGGGCGTCGGCGTGGCGCACGTCCCGGCGCAGCAGTTCCGGCACGGCCACCGCAGTGCCGTTCCGGCGGGCCAGCTGGCGCAGCTGCGCCGCCACCTGCTTCGCGCCGGAGAAAAGGCTCATGTCCCCCGGCACGAGCGGGGTGCCGTCGTCGCAGAGGGCCACCGTCACGGTGGGCAGCGAGGCCAGCAGAGCGCCCATCAGCCGCTTTTTCGGGGCGTTGAAGGTGTCGAACTCGTCGATAAAGACGGCCCTGTCCCGCAGGAACTCCGGCAGTTCGCCCCGGGCCAGCGCGGCCTCGAGACGGGATGCGGCCAGCTCCAGCCGGTCGGAGGGGTCCATGCCTGTCCCGGCCAGCAGGGTCTCGTAGCCCTGAAAGATGAGGGCCAGTTCGCTGAGCTTGGCGCTGTCGGTGCCGCAGTCCTGCGCCAGCTCATAGAGCTGCCGGCCCGAGAGACCCGCGCTCTTGAGCTCGTCGATGGTCTCGGCAGCCATCTGGCAGAAAGCGGCCGAGCGGCGGTGGCGGTAATAGTAATGGACGTTGTCCTGCAGTTCCTCGAGGGCGCGGCGCACCAGCACGGCACGGCCCGCGTCGCTGAGGGTCTGGACGGCAGAGCCGCCCTCCGCCGACAGGATATGCTCGGCGAGGCTGGTGAAGGAAAAGCTCTCCACCAGTCCGCTCAGCGCGTCGCCCATCTCCCGGTGGATGCGGCCCTCGGTGGACGAGGTGAACTGCTCCGGCACCAGCAGGATGCTCTTCTCCCCCGCCTCAGCCCGCGCCCGGATGCGCTGGTACAGCAGGGTGGTCTTTCCGCTGCCGGAGCCGCCTAAAAGTAGTTTTAACATGGTGAATCTCTCCGTTGGGTCAGTTTTCTATCGTGGGCGGCTTGCCCTCATTTTTCTATCATTGTACCACAAAATTGCAGCGACATCTATTCTGTGGTACAATGAAGAAAAAATCATCTCAGAAAGAGGACACCTGCATGAAAATTTTAGCAGTAGATTATGGCGACAGCCGCACCGGCCTCGCCACCTGCGACCGCACCGAGTTCCTGACTTCCCCCATCACACCTCAGATCACCGTCAAGGCCCGGGACAAAGTCGCCGCCAGGGTCTGCGAGGTGGCAAAGGAGATCGAAGCCGAGCTCATCGTCATCGGCCTGCCGCTGAACATGGACGGCACCGAGGGCGAGCGCGCCCGCAAGAGCCGCAAGCTGGCCAAAACCGTTGAGATCTGGAGCGGCCTGCCCGTCCGGATGTGGGACGAACGCCAGACCACCTGCGCCGCTGCTGACCTCCTCGACGAGAGCGGCACCTTCGGCGCAAAGCGGAAAAGCATCCTCGACTCGGTGAGCGCGACGGTCATTCTGGACGACTACCTCGCATGGCGGAAGGAGCATCCGGGGGAGGTCTGAACGCCCCCGCCGCCCCTGTGGCAAAGTTTCTTTGCGAAGTCCGGACAGTTTGTTGCAAAGTCCACAGAAAATCGTCGTTTTCCGGTTTGTTTTCACAATTTTTCTGAGCCGAATTTGTATAGTTTTCCGGCTTGACAGCACCGGTTCTTCTCCGATAAAATGAGGGTAGAAGAACCCCCTGACCAGATGGCCGGAGAGGACGCTTCTTCACGAGAAAAACAACTGGACTCACCAAAACAAAAACGATTGGAGGCGACCCACATGACAAAACTGAGAAAGCTGACTGCCCTGCTTCTGGCCGGTGCACTGACCCTTCTGCTCCTGACCGCCTGCAGCGGTGGCGGCGGTTCTTCCGGCCCGGAGGCCCAAGCCGAAGCCGAGGTGATGCGGGCCATCCGAGGCAACCGCTCCACTGCAAGTCTGGCATATGACGATGGGATGCAGGACATTGCCAAAGCCAATCTGGACGCCGAACTGAAAGGCAGCTTCAGAGGGTACAAGGGCTACCACAATGTAAAGATTGATCGGGAAAAATCCACTCTGACCCTCATCGCCCAATACGATTATAAGGGCACCAAGCTGGAAGAACTCATCAAATACATCACTAGCGACAGTGATGCTTCCAGCTTGAACTTTAATCAAGCTGGCCGTTGGACCAAGGTAGGCGTAGCAGCCAAGATCCATCAGGGGCAAACCTACATCGCCATCACTCTGCAGGTAAAGACGACCTGACCTGTCCCTTTTCCCCATAAACGCAGATCACCCGCCAGTTGGCGGGTGATTTTTTTGCAGCCGTCCCACCGCCCGGAGGGCGGAAAACCAGCTTCTTATTCGTATTTCGTAATGGTCACGCTGTTGATGGTGATGGGTTCGGTGGGGCGTTGATTTTCGTCCACGCCGGTCTGGGCGATGGTGTCCACCACTTCCATCCCCTCGTACACCTGCCCAAAGACGGTGTCGGTGTAGTCGAGGTAGGGTGCGCCGCCCGCCGTCTGGTAGGCGCTCACCACGTCGGCCCGCCAGCCGGCGGCGTTCATCTGGTCGATGAGCTCCTGCGTCACCGAGCTGCTGCCCGGCAGGGTCTCCATGACATAGAAGACGCTGGCGCAGTCGCCGGAGGCGTCCGCTGCCGCACAGAGTGCGCCGGAATAGTGATGGAGCTTATCGGTGGTCTCGGCGGAGAAACGGTTCCCGTTCCAGATGGTGGTGCCTCTGCCGTCTGCGCCCTGCCCGGCCTCCACCACGAAGTCCTTCTCCACCCGGGTGACGGTCAGTCCGTTGTAAAAGCCCTGCTGGGCCAATGTCGTGAAGTTCTGCACGGCCTGCGGGGCCTCGGTGGAAAAAAGCACTGCTTTGAACACGCCTGCCGAGGTATCGAACACCGCGATGGTGTCCCCCGCCGCCGGATGGGTGAACTGCAGCTCTGCCGACTCCACAGCCGGGCGGCTGACCGTCTGCACCGTACCAGCCTTCCCGCCCTGGATGCTGGAGAGGATATTATGTGCACTGCATCCGGCCAGAACTGCCGTCAGGGCCAGTGCCGCCATTATTTTTTTCAAGGCTCTCATGAGCGGGCCTCCCTGTCCATATATTATAGCAAAGATGGCTTTTCAAAAGCTATCGCTATAGTATATCACATTCCGGCCCGGGAAGCGAGAGGGAAAAGCGTGAAAATTTGTTATTGGATTTCTATGCGAAAAACATCTTGACGAGCGGGCAAAAAAACGCTACACTATAGGCGTACCCGGAACCCACAGCTCAGAAGGAGCAGAGTGGGCAGGGTGTGACAGTTATTCCATTTTTTAGATATTTGACAGGAGAACGTGACTTATGGCAGAAGATATGAACAAGTCCGCCGCTGAGACCGAAGAGGAATATCAGCCTGACCTGATGACCCTCGAGGACGAGGACGGCAATGAGGTCACGTTTGAAGTGATCGACGCTCTGGACCATAAGGGCGTACATTACCTGGCCGTTGTCGAATACGCCGAGAATGAGGAAGACCTGGACGAGGACGCCCAGCTGGTCATCCTGAGCGTCGGCGAGGACGACGAGGGCGAGTATCTCGATGTGGTCGAGGACGATGAGACCCTGCTGGAAGTCAGCAAGCTGTTCGAGAAGCGTCTGAGCGACCAGTTCGAGATCGAGTGATTTTTCAGCAAAGACTTCCTGCCCGGCACGATTTGTTGCGGTTTATATGATCCTACTAATCATTCAACGGGAGCTTGGAGTTCGTCGGTGGATTGCAGACCTCCCCGTCATGGGTCGACCATGAAGGCTCGATGAGGAAGCGCGAAACCGGAGACAGAGCACCCACCTGTCCGCAAGGGTAGGTTTGATTGCCGCAGACGTCCGGGCGGGATTCTTTATAGGTATCAAAAAGGCTCTCGTGCCGTATTTCCTGCTGGCATGAGAGCCTTTTTCTTTTGTCTCTACTCCCCGGTCTCGTCTGTAAACAGGCCCGGGATACCGCAGATAGCGGCCACGCCCACCAGCGTGAACACGATGCGTGACCAGATGGACGCGCTGCCGCCCAGCAGCCAGCCGACGAAGTCGAACTGGAACAGGCCCACAAGACCCCAGTTGATGCCGCCGACGATCATGAGGATGAGACAGATTTTATAAAAGGTCTGCACAAAAAGACCCTCCTTCCTTTGGGCAGTATGCCCGACGGGAAGGAGGGTTATGCATTTTATAGGAATAACCTCTCCGTCAGCGCTAACGCGCTACCGCGGCCCCAACAGCGACTCCCTGTTTCCGCCACTGGCGGCGGTCGTCGTTGTT
>OFCP01001150.1_pt1 | contig 10891 bp, 10 predicted proteins | sample 1520831 | NCBI WGS metagenome assembly OFCP01 (sample SAMEA2699039, study PRJEB24076) | metagenome | biome: Human gut stool | place: Spain | collected 2013-03-20 | reverse complement strand
CTATGGGCGGTATGTTTGCTCAAAAACTCAGAGGTGTTGAGAAGATACTGGTCAATCCATCGTTCCATGTTTCACATTCAATGCGAACTAAATTGGGTATAAACGAATTCTTCTCGCCTCGTGCTGATGGTGCTACGCACTACGAAATTAACGAGGAGTTGTGCGACGGATACGAGAAGTTGGAAAACGAGCAGTTTGACAATATTACTGATGAGGAGAGAGAGATTACTCTCGGACTTTTCGGGACGGCAGACGATGTTATTAACTGCTCGGAAGAATACAAACAGCATTATACTCGCTTCAGTCAATTCAATGGTGGTCATCGCCTTACAGAGAAAGATATAAAGTTCACTTTGCTCTATGAGATTGAGCAATACAGAAAAAAGATTGTAAAATTAGAAGTTGACAATTCTCTGGACCCATTATGGAAAAGATTCTTTCAAAAGCATTAACTCTCGCCCTCAAAGCCCACGAAGGGCAGGTTGACAAATCGGGAATGCCTTATGCCGGGCACATTATGCGTGTGATGGCTGCCGGTAGAACGATGGATGAAAAGATTGTTGGCGTTCTGCACGATGTCGTGGAAGATACCGATTGGACCTTTGATGCACTACTCGCAGAAGGTTTCCCTGTGCATATTATAGATGCACTGCGGTGTGTGACAAAACTCTCGGACAATGAGCCTTATGATGAGTTTATCGAGCGTGTTAAGACTAACCCATTAGCTGTTGCTGTGAAGATTAACGACCTTGCCGATAATATGGATATTCGTCGTTATAAAGAACTATCCGACTGGGATGTAAAACGATTGAAAAAGTATTTGAAGGCATATCACGAACTGACAAAGTAGAAAGATGATAAAATTATACCTTGACATAGACGGGGTTTTACTCCATACAAAAAAGCCTTGCGCTGCAGAGTATGCAGCGGAGTTCATTGATTATGTGACAGCAAATTTCGATTGCTACTGGCTGACAACTCATTGTAAGGGTGATGCTACAACTGCGCAACAGTATTTGTCCGAATACTTCCCTGCCGAAGTAATGGAAAAAATTAGCCGCGTAAAGCCCACCAATTGGGATGCTTTGAAAACTGATGCCATTAACTTTGATGAGAAGTTTTACTGGTTAGACGACTATCCTTTCAGGGCAGAGCTTGATGTTCTCAAACAACATAACCAAGAAAAAAGATGTATTGTTGTAGACCTTAACAACTATAATGAATTAAAAAATGTAGTGATCAAATTAGGTTGGGAGTTATTTTGTTTGGCAGATCACTGGAATTGCTGGAAAAGAGGAGTCGGTTTCGATATTGCATCAACCGCATATCTAAATGAAGATGAAAAGACACATTTGATAAAAAGTATGGAAGCAATTGCAGACTCATATGGTGCCCTTAAGTGGACCGATAAAGAGTTAGAGCTGTTGAAACGAATAAAGGACTATAATTATCACATTGGTTATTTGTTTCGAGAGTAAAATCATTGTTATTGCGTAAAAATAACGCATTTTATTTGGCGGTTTCAAAAACTCTATTTAATTTTGCGTAAAATTAACGCATTAAAGTATGGGCGAGCAGAAATTTTGTTATAAGTATCCGCATCCTTCTGTTACGGCAGACTGTGTGATTTTCGGTTTTGACGGTGTAAGTATTAAGGTGTTGTTGATTCAGCGTGGCATCGAGCCATTTAAGGACAAGTGGGCGTTCCCTGGTGGTTTTATGAAGATTGACGAGACTGCCGAGGAGTGCGCAAAGCGTGAGTTGGAGGAGGAAACAGGGCTTAAAAATGCTTCTGTTGAGCAGTTTCACACTTTCTCGGATGTAAACCGCGACCCCCGTGAACGAGTAATAACCGTGGCGCACTATGCTTTGGTAAAACTCTCGGATGTAAAGGGTGGCGATGATGCTGCATCGGCTCGTTGGTTTGCTATGGACGAAGTTCCAAGCCTTGCTTTCGACCACGACCGCATCTTGCGAATGGCAGTAAACCGCTTGAAGGAGCGCATCTGCTTTGAGCCTATCGGTTTTGAGTTGTTGCCTGAGGTGTTTACCATGACCGAATTGCAAAACCTCTATGAGGCAATCTTGGAGGTTAAGTTCGACCGTCGCAACTTCTATAATAAGATGCTCAAACTCGGTATTCTATCAGAGGCCGAGCCACGCCCTGCAAACGCTACTAATAGAACGCCGAACAAGTATCGCTTCAATGCCGAGAAGTATGCCGAACTGAAACAAAAAGGATTTAGATTGGAATTTTAATTGTAGTACATTGTTATGTATAAAAGAGAATTTACTCCCGAAAAAGTCTCACATCTAAACGATAATGAGATAATAGTCTTTGGCACAAATCCAGAAGGGAATCATAGTTCCAGGGCTGCATTATATGCTGTTAATAATTTTGGTGCAAAAATGGGTGTCAGTGAAGGTATGAGTGGACAATCTTATGCTCTTCCAGTACATAAGCATCGTCGTCACAAAATGGTCAGTGCAGTGGAACGCTTTATACAATACGCTCGCGAAAATCAGAATAAGAAGTTTATTGTGTTACCTATAGGGTGTGGTGCAGCTGGTATGGATCCCGCATTTGTTGCACTAATGTTTAGAGATGCTGTTGAATTACAAAATGTACTATTGCCTAAACTATTTGTTGACGAACTCAATAAATACAGAGAGGTTGGTGTTCAAATCAGCGATGATTGTTCGACAATTATAAGATTCCCAATGGAATGGTGTGGAAAGTATGTCGTACCACAAGGAATTGAGTGCTTGGGCGAGAGTTCTTTTATGGGCTGTTCTTGTGATTTGGTGCTGCCCGAGACACTTAAGCGAATAGGTAAATGGGCATTTAGCGATATGGGTGGTTTTGATTATTGTTTGCGAATCCCGTCATCTGTTTCAGATATAGATGATAAGGCGTTTGAATCTGAATGGTGCTCTCCAATAATGCTTGTGGACTATCGTGGTTATGCGTATAATTTCGCAAAGAAGAATAAGCTACGCTACAAATGTGTAGACTTTGATGAAGAAAAGTTTTTGAAAGAGCAAAAAGAAAAAGCAAATAGAGATAACAGAACTAATTGCGGTTTAAGCAATTATCTATATAATATTAAAGATAAAAGACCTGTTCCCAAGGGACAAATTGCTATTGCCCGAGACTTTGCAATTGTACTTAATGACAATGGTCATCAGACATTGATTGGTGGAAATGAAGACTTTAAGCAATTGAACTCTTCGGATCGTATCAACAAAGTAGCTGCTGCATTTAGTGGATATATGGCTTTAACAGAGAGTGGAAATGTAATAACATGTGGAAATACGCGTGAATTTGATTGTTCCCGTGAGATTGAGTGCCTGTGCAGAGTGAAAGATGTTGTCGCAAGCGAGGGGCATACTGTAGTATTGTTCGGTGATGGTACTGTAAAGTCAATAGATGAGCCTGGCGGCTGGGAAGGTGTTCCTCAACATCACAAAGTAGTAAAAGATTGGCGTGAGATAAAGCAAGTTGCGGTAGGTTTTAGCAATATTATGGGTCTAACCGAGGCAGGGACGGTTCTGTATCATAGTGTAGATGGATACACCAATCCTCACTTTTATGACAAATGCAGAGAAGTTGTTCAAATAGACTGCTATAGCCATTACTACGGCACGGATTCGTCGGCTGTTCTCCATAGAGATGGAACTGTTATATCCGACACTTTTGAGGGTGTAGAAAAATGGAATGATATTATTCAGATATCAGTGGGCGCGGATGTTATTGTCGGCCTGAAAAGTGATGGAACAATAGAGATGATTGATCATAGAAATGAGAGATATGCAGCAGTAGAATGGAGAAATATCGCGTGCATAGAATGCAAGTTCTTTAATGTTGTTGGAATAACAAAAGATGGTGAAATTTTGTCATTATAAGAGGAAAACGTATGTACTACAATAAAATATTAGGTGGAATAGTCGGTGATATTATCGGCTCTACTCGCGAATGGTACAATGTCAAGACAGAGGACTTCGAGTTGTTACAGGCAGGTAGTCGCTTTACCGATGATACGGTGATGACCTTGGCAGTTGCCGAATGGTTAATGACCGACCCTTCGCATAGCGAGCGAGGTCTTGTTGAGTGTATGCAACGATTGGGGCGCAAGTATCCCAATGCAGGCTATGGCGGAATGTTCCGCAGGTGGCTCGTAACCGACAATCCTGAGCCATACAATAGCTTTGGCAATGGCTCGGCTATGCGTGTGAGCCCGGTGGGCTTATATGCCAACTCAATGGAGGAAGCATTGGAGCTTGCTCGCATCACAGCATCTGTTAGTCATAATCACCCCGAAGGTATTAAGGGTGCACAAGCAGTAGCAGCCGCCATATATCTGAAGCGTACAGAAGAGTTTGATGTAAAAGGCAAAATCAAGCGCTTTGTTGAGAAGCATTTCGGATATAACCTTGATACTGATTTAAGGGAAATCCGCAAGGACTACGCTTTCGATGTCAGTTGTCAAGGAAGTGTTCCCATTGCTATTATGGCATATCTGCAAGAGCCGTATCGTGCGGAAAAGGCTATTCGTTTAGCAGTGTCAATGGGTGGCGATTCCGATACTATAGGCTGTATGACAGCCTCAATTGCGACCGCAGAGAGACCACATACGATTAGAGGTGGAAGTCTCTCACACGAGATTGAAGATAAGTGTCGAGAGTTACTTCCTCCAGACTTGTTAGATATCAATGACCGTTTCTTGGCTTTTATCAATCGCCCTTTGAGTCAGTCATACGAAGTCTGTAGCAACGGGATTATATATGCTGGTGAATATCCGGGAGACAAGAACGGAGAATTTGCCAAACACAAGATTGAGCAGATGTATCACTTTGGCATCCGACATTTCATAGATCTTACCGAGGAGGGTGAACTGCATCCTTACAACCATTTGTTGCCAAATGATACAACATATACCCGATTCCCGATAGTAGATTGTGGGGTACCCAAAAACATTGAAAGCGTTCAACGCTTATTGTTGCGCATTGAAGAACTCAAGAAGATGGACGGTTATGTGTATGTACATTGCTGGGGTGGCGTAGGTCGCACCGGAACAATTGTGGCGTGTTATCTATCTCAAAATTGGGAAGAGCCTGATTTGAACCACACTTTAGAGGTCCTTCGCAGAAATTTCTCAGAGATGCCAAAATCTGCTTATAGAGAAACCCCGGAAACAAAGGAGCAGATAAACTTTATCGAGCAATTCATAAATTCCAACAAGGCATACAAGGAAGATAAAGCCAAGCGAGTTCCTGACTCCATTCGTGGTTGTCTGATGGCGGGTGCTGCGGGTGATGCACTCGGATATGAGGTTGAGTTTATGAGCCGTAGCTCTATTCTGTCACGCTTTGGGGAGAATGGCATCACCAAGTTTGCTCTTGACCGCAATGGCAAGGCTCTTATCAGCGATGATACGCAGATGACGCTATTTACTGCCAATGGTATGCTGATGGGGCTCACTCGCGGATATATGCGTGGCATTGGTGGTCGTCCTGAAAAGTATGTCGATATAGCATACCTCGATTGGTACTACACGCAGACAGGCAAGAAGCGCGAAATGCTAATTGACGATTGGCATCCAACTTGGCTTCGCGACCTACCCGAAATGGCTCATCTTCGCGCTCCGGGCAATACCTGTTTGAGTGCTTGTGAGAGTCTGTTTAGGGGCGAAAAGACACAAAATAATAGTAAGGGTTGCGGTGGTATTATGCGCGTAGCTCCTATGGCTCTCCTCAATGCTGGATATGCATCAAGAAACGAAAATGGCTATTCTATCGAAGAACTTGCAGAGGCTGGTGGTGAGATAGCAGAGGTTACCCACAAGCACCCACTCGGTTTCTTGCCTGCATCACTACTTACAGTGTTGCTTTATAAAATTGTCCCTATGTCACCCAAGCAGGTTTGCGAGGAGATTGATGGCATTGTAGCCGATACCGTAAATATCCTTGACCGTATCTACAAAGGTAACCACGAAGCCGATAAGCGATATTTGAAGGAACTGACCAACAGGGCTGTGAAGTTGGCTCACACCGATATCTCTGATGCAGATGCTATCCGTCAGTTGGGTGAAGGTTGGGTTGCCGAGGAGACTTGGGCTATTGCACTCTACTCGGCTATTCGCCATATCGACAGTGTGGAGGATGCGATTATAGCCTCGGTTAACCACGACGGTGATAGCGACTCGACGGGCTCCGTTTGTGGTAATATTATGGGCGCAATTTATGGCTATGAGCATATCAAAGAGCGTAATATATTCTGCCCAGAAGGTAAGCAGTTGGAAGAGACTCTCGAACTTTCGGGAATCATCCTTGCTCTTGCCAATGACCTCTCTACGGGTTGCATCATCAGTGAGTATGACCCTATCGATACTCCCGAGAAACGACAATGGTTCGACCGCTATTGTGAGATGAAACCTGCAGGTATTGGTGTAAAGTAATAAGTTCCAATTGATAGATTTGACATAAGTTCAACTCTATAATTACAAAGGAGAACATATAAGGTGTTTAGCCCGAATGGTGGGCACACCTTATATTTTTGGCAAAATTTTTAATTGCGTAAATTTTACGCATAAATTTATAAATAGATGAAAGAACTTCTTAATCGATTAATCGCCCTGCACAAGAGTGGCGAGAAAATGCAAGAAACGGCTCTGCTCAAAACGAACGAACATAATGTTACTCCTGAGTGGATTGACACGCTTCAGGAGAACGAAATCTTTGTCTTTGGTTGTCGCAATTCAGGGCGGCACTTTGATGGTGCATCGAACTTTGCACTTGAAAACTTTGGTGCTATTATGGGGCAGCGTGAAGGTCGTCAAGGTCAATCATACGCCATACCTACTATTGGTGGAGTGATTGGGCTCAAAGAGATTCGACAATCGGTAAAGACTTTTACCCAGTACGTAACCGAGCATCCCGAACTGCATTTCCTTGTAACGCCTATTGGTTGTGGCGGAGGGTGTAGAAGACCAAGTGAAATTGCTCCAATGTTCCGTGATGCGACTAAACTTCCCAATGTAAGTCTGCCGCAAGAGTTCTGGGATATATTAAACAGATAAACAACAACCTAAACAAAATAGCTATGTTGAAGATTATTACAAATAAGAGCGACTACCAAATCTCGCCCGAGCTGGCTACAGATACGGTCAGTTACGATTTGCCACTCACGCTCTTCGGCAAGCAGTGGTACATTATGGACGACTACTGGATGAAGCACATCCATCTGAAGATTACCGACCGTTGCAACGCTGCCTGCCCCTTCTGCATCGAGCAAAACTCGCATATTAGCGAGAACAAGGAGCAGTTTCTTGCAAATGTCAGCCGTCTGCTCGATGAGATGGATGCGCAGGGACATTTGGCTACGGTGTCCATTACTGGTGGTGAGCCAGCCTTATGCGATTATGTGGGTGAGGTGGTAGATATGGTAAAGGGACACAACTGCTTCTTGAATATCAACACCAATTTCAGCCGTTTTATCGCAAGCAATCTTCAACCGAGCTGGCTCAATATCTCCTGCCATAGGCTTGGCACGGATAATTATTGTCACCTTGCCGAGCTACAAGCCGAGCGTATAGCCGAGTATCGCCGAATGAATCCCGATACTAAGATTCGCATTCAGTGTGTACTCCACGAAAAGGGATTGCAGAGCATAGAGGAGATGCTGGCATTTATGGAACACTACAAGAGCTGTGTAGATGACTTCAGTTTTCGTCGTCTGATTACCCTCGATAAGCCAGCCGAGGATGATTTGTTGCAACAGTTCAAACACTACCTCTTCGATAATGCCAAACTCGTTGAGCAGGTGTTGAAGGATTACTATGTTTATGAAACTTGGCAGTTGAATGGCACCCTCATCACCCTCTCGCACAGCAATATGGGACTGCTGCGTCGTATGGAGGAGAACGAACCCGACAACCTGTTGCGCGAGATAGTCGTACACCCCGATGGGCACATCTCTGGCAGTTGGTATCGCAACAGAAAAGTGATTTGTTCGGCAGAATAGATAGATTGTGTCAGGTGCAGTACTCTATACCATAAAACAAAAACATTAAAGATATGAAGAACATTTTTACTCTTGCGTTGCTGTTGGTTGCAGTTATGGCAGTTTCTTGCTCAGGTATGAGAAAGTTTGACCGTGTAGAGACCACATCGGTTGAACGTTACAGCATTGTTTACAAAGACAACAAGTGCGGTTTGTATGACATTCAGGCCGATAGCCTTGTGACGGCTATCAAATATGATGCATTAAGGTATGGCAGAACTGCATCGGAGGGAGGATATGAGTTTACCTTTTGGGTTGGCGAGATGGAAAACTATGAAGGTATGATATCCATTGAAAACACTACCAACGAGCCTATGGAGATTATGTTCCCTAAGAGAGGAGATTCAACTGAAAAGTAACGACACAAAAGATTGGAATAATGGATAACTCACGATTTTCTAAAATTACACACATTGCAGATCTAATTATCTGTAGTGTGTGGTTATTATTGGTTGTGCACGAGGAGATTAGCGGATGGATGATAAATCCCTTTATTTTGCTTTTCCCTGCAGTGAGAATATGGATTAGCTTTTTGATGAAGCGTCAAAGCAAACTGATGATTGTCCCCATTGTGGTTTTGGCACTATTAACATCTTGTATGTTCTTAGATAGAAGTCCTAGGTATCTTCTCTTTGTAGGACCCTGGGAAACATTCCTGACTTCAGTATGTGCGTTGTTTAGCATAGATTCTGTTCATAGTATCGAATTGCAAGAACTGGTAGGCAATGTATGTGAAAACATTATCAGCATTGTTGGATATATATGGTTGGTAATCTATCCATTGGCAGTGTATATCTATAAGAGGGCGAAAAAGCAACTTACTCCTGGTACTATAGGTATATGGAAATGTATCGGACTATGTGTTTATATCTTTGGTTGCACAATTGTTTCGTCAATAGTTCTTTCTGTAAGCGATAAGACAACCATTGGCATGGCGGTGTTGGCATTTATGCTGATGTTGATTCCGACAATCTTCTATCGCAATAATATCAAGGAGCTGTTTACGCGAGGCGAAGTCGTATATTTGCTGACTCTTGCAATGTTTACAGTTGGATATGTATGCGGAATAGGTCTTGAACTTAAATCGGCAATTACGGTTTGTACACTTCCCGCAGCGTTCTTTGCTCTTATGAACTGGTACATTCGTAGAGAAACCACCTACAAAGATATATTGCTGATAGTTGGAGCATCTGTTGTGTTCTGGTGCGCTCAGTACACAACAAATATGGTGCGTATATCTATGTTGTTACTCTCATTGGCGTTAATGGCCGTTGCTGTAATTCGTTTTGCCATTGACACCAAGAAGAATTGGGCAAGTGCAGGACTATATGTGATGATTGCTCTCGTTATGCCCGTTTTCTGCCTTGGATACAATCCCTATTCGGTTTTGGAGGCAGGACGCGCTTGGCACTTTGACAAATACTATGGATCTCCTGACGGAATACTGTGTGTGCGAGCTGGTGATACCGGAGGTTTGCGTGATAGATATGGTGTAATTCTGCCCATTGATAGATACAATCGTATTGAATTACTTACGCCTTCAAAGCCATATTGCAAGGTAAGAAAAGATGGCAAGTGGCAAATTTATGATATCGAGCGACAAGAACTGGTTAGCGACGAATGGTTTGAAGATATCATTCCGTGTGATGAGTATGTTTATCGACTAAAATCTCAGAATGGGGATAAATATTTGTCGTTGCGCTGGTATTATAACCCGGATGGTGAACAAACGGCAAAGATTGTTGACGAGCTGCCAGTGAAAGATGAAGAGTAAATGATAGAAATATATCATCAGCCACTCTATACTATAAAACGAACAATAAAATTTTCGATGATGAATTAATAAAACTTGGATATGCTTATTACAGATCGAGCCGAGATAGAAAAACATGTACATACAAAAGTCTGGAATGAAATAGTTTCCAAGTATCAAGAACTTTGTTCCGTTCTAATAGAAATACCCATAGTCGAACTTGAGAGCTGGTTTGATTCTTATTCAGAGGGAATTGCTCTGATATGCAAAAACACATTGACTCCTTTTCAAGAACGAGCCGATGAAATTTCCTACATCTATATAGAGTACGGAGGTGAGCCAAAGTGGTTACGCCGGTTTGCAGAGGATGAAGGATCGTGGTATGAGATGCTTTGTGATGAAGTTCTTCCATCTTGGATGAGTCGTGAAACTAAATGGGATTTTTATCCCAGCATTGAAGATGCATTGGATTTAGAATCTATTAAGCAGGGATTACATATATATGTAACGCTTTGCTTTGACAAATAAAGTAATGATTATGAAAATAGAATATACAACATTCTCAGAAATAGGAAAACGGCGAGCAAATCAAGATGTCTGCCGTGTTGTTGAAATGCCAGAGTACAATAGAGCTTTGATGATTGTTTGCGATGGTATGGGTGGTCACTCAATGGGTGATGTGGCAGCCGAGACTGTCTGCAATGCTATCTGCGAGTTCTGGGGTAATAATCCCGATGTTCCTGACTCGGAAACGAAGGTTGCAGAGGTTTGCAAGGTGGCTTCAGATGCTTTGTATGCTCGCTCACGAGTAGTTCGCCCTATTGAAATGGGAACCACTATGGTAATGGCAAGTGTTGAGGGTAATATCGTAACTATTGCTCACTGTGGCGATAGCCGATGTTACTTGTTGCGTGATGGAGCGGTTGTATATCAGACCCAAGATCACGCCGACCCTCATTGGGGTTCAGAGGTTGTAACACGATGTTTCTTCTCGATGAATCCTGAGGTTGCTGTGCCCGAAGTCGCACGTTTCGAAGTACAGCCAGGAGACAGAATTTTCTTGTGTTCCGATGGTG
>OFCP01001147.1_pt1 | contig 10936 bp, 9 predicted proteins | sample 1520831 | NCBI WGS metagenome assembly OFCP01 (sample SAMEA2699039, study PRJEB24076) | metagenome | biome: Human gut stool | place: Spain | collected 2013-03-20 | reverse complement strand
AGGCCTCTATAAACTGGATGCCAACAGCGAGATCTCTTTAGGCCAGGCAGCATCTGTTGATGTGAGCGATGACAAACTGACCTGGACCTTTACCCTGAGAGATGATATCACCTGGTCCGACGGACAGCCTGTGACTGCTCAGGATTTCATTTACGGCTTTGACAACCTGGCAGCTCAGGGCGGCGATTACTGTACGATTCTTTCTGATGTGGCAGAGAGCTATGAAGCTCCCGACGACAAGACCGTTGTGATCAAACTGAAACAGCCCTGCGCTTATCTTCCTTCGATTCTCGCTTTCCCGTCCACCTATCCGGCAAGACAGGATTATGTAGAACAGTACGGAGATGCTTACGCAACCGATCCGGACAAATCTGTTTACAACGGACCTTACGAGATGGAGAGCTGGGCTCATGAGTCTGAGGTAGTCATGAAGCTTCGTGACGACTACTACGATGCAGATAACATTCAGGTCGGCACCATCAACTGGGAGCTCATCACCGAGGAGAGCTCCGCACTGGCTTCCTTCGAGAGCGGCGACTATGTATATTCCGATATGTGCCCGGACGAGGAGAAACCGCGTATGGAGGGCAACGGCCTGGTTTACACCGAGGGCGACAACAACTACTGCGTGATGTTCAACCTGGGTGAGAACGGAAACGACGTGCTGAAGGATGAGAACGTCCGTAAAGCCCTTTCCCTCACCATTGACAGAGACCGTATCATGGCAATCCGCGGACTGAACGATGAGATCGGCGTGACTCTTGTCTGCCGCGGTTATGTGAATGCAGACGGAACCGATTTCGTAGACTATTGTGATCCCTGGGAGGACACTTCCGCTTACGAGGAAAACTGTGAGACAGCAAAACAGCTGCTGGCAGACGCAGGATACGCAGACGGCCAGGGCTTCCCGGCACTGAAATACATCGTGAACAACGACAGCCGCAAAGAGATTGCCGAAGCCATCGTCAACGACTGGAAAGAAGTTCTGGGAATCGACTCCATCACCGTAGAAAAAGTGGAAAACTTCTCCGCAGCAAGAAGAGCCGGTGAATATGATCTGGCTTATTATGGCTGGGACATGGATTACAAGGATCTCTCCAACATGTACAGCACTTTTATCAACACCGAGAGTGCAAACTCCTTCTATCACAGCGACGACTACGATGCCGCTTATGCAAAGGCAGTTTCTGCTGATACCGAGGAAGGACAGTGGGAAGCATACAAAGAGTGTGACGCGATCCTGGCAAAAGATCTGCCGGTATCTGTGATCCTGCACTCCATGAACACCTACCTCTTCACTGACACGAACTACGAAGGCCTGGTATATTCCTGCGGCAACTATGTATTTACTTATCTGAAAGCTCTGTAAGAGAACAAACGGAAGGCTGTGCGGATATCCGTGCAGCCTTTTTTCGGCGTTAAAAAAAGAAAGGAGTATTCACTATTATGAAACTGAAAGAAATCGCCATCGGATACATCGATATCCCTCTGGTGACACCTTTTAAGACGGCGCTGCGTACCGTAAACAGCGTAAATGACCTGATTGTGAAGGTGACAGCGGAGGACGGAACGGAAGGCTACGGGGAGGCTCCGCCAACGGCAGTCATCACCGGTGACACGAAGGAGTCCATCGAGGCGGCGATCCGCTATTACATCGCGCCCACGATCAAGGGCATGGATCTTGAGGATCTTCCGGACATCATGCAGAAACTGGAAAAATGCCTGGCGAAAAACACAACCGCCAAGGCCGCTGTGGATATTGCCCTCTATGACCTCTACGCCAAGCTTCAGAAAAAGCCGCTGTTCCGTCTTCTTGGAGAAAAGGAGCCGGAGCTGGTCAAAACGAAGCTGGAAACTGACCTTACGATCAGCGTCAATGAGACCGAGGAGATGGTCCGCGACAGCCTCCTGGCCGTGGAAAAAGGCTTCCATGTGCTGAAGGTCAAGGTCGGAAAAGGCGGAGCCAAGGACGTGGAGCGCATCCGCGAGATCCGAAATGCTGTAGGTAAAGACATCGTGATCCGTGTAGACGCGAACCAGGGCTGGACCCGGGAGGAGGCTGTGTCCACGATCACTGCGATGGAAGATGCCGGTCTTGGCATCGAACTCGTGGAGCAGCCCGTTTCCTATCATGATTTCAAGGGTATGCAGTATGTGACCGCCCAGGTGGAGACTCCGATTCTGGCAGACGAGAGCGTTTTCTCCTATGAGGATGCGGTTCGTCTGATGGAGGAAAAAGGCGCGGATCTCATCAACATCAAGCTCATGAAGACCGGCGGCATCCACGAGGCCGTGCGGATCTGCGACGCTGCGGATCAGTTTGGAGTAAAATGCATGATCGGCTGCATGCTGGAGAGCAAGGTTTCTGTCAGCGCCGGCGTTCATCTGGCTGCCGCCCGTTCCTGCGTGACCATGGCGGACCTGGACGGCCCGTCTCTCTGCCGCATCGATCCTTACGAGGGCGGCCCGGTCTATGAGGGCCCGCACATTTTCTTGAAGGAAGACAACGGCATCGGCATCACCGGCGTTCCGGTCAAGTTCGAGACAATCTAAAAAATAACGGGGGTTTGAAAAATGGAAAGACAGCTGGCTGTGGTGACAGCGGAACATGCATATCTGCGTAGCGGCGCCGGAGAGACGGACGGAAGCAACCAGACCGGAATCGAGGATGAGATCTTTTCCGGCTGGGCCGTGGAGATTCTCGAGGAGGACCCGGAGAAAGCCTTTGTAAAGGTGCTTACCCATTATGGCTATGAAGGTTATGTGAGAAAGACAGAGCTTCGCCCGATGACAAAAGAAGAGCTGAAAGAAAGACAGGAGAAGAGCCGTTTTTACCGGATCGGCATTTCCGAGGCGGATCTTCTGGACCGGCCGAAGGTTCAGGGTCTGCCGCTGGAGCTGCTCCTGAAAAACGCGATTGTGGAGTATCTCGAGGATGCGCCCGAGGGCTGGTGCCGGGTAAGGAGCGCCGCCGGAAGAGAGGGCTATATTCATCAGGAAAATCTCCGGGAGCGGAGAGAGGATGACGGTTTTCTCCTCACAGAGGACAGGGTAGATTATTTCGCGAAGCGCCGGGAAGCGCTCGCCGTCAGCGAGGAGGCATTCCGGGAGGGCATTGTTGCAAGCGCCAGAGAGTTTCTCGGTACCCAGTACCGCTGGGGCGGCAAGTCATCCCAGGGCATCGATTGTTCTGGCCTCGCTTTCATGAGCTATCTGGACAACGGCCTTCTGATCTACCGGGACGCTTCCATCGAAGCCGGTTATCCGGTGAAAAAGATTCCGGTGGATGCTCTGAAAAAGGGCGACCTGATCTTTTTCCCGGGCCATGTGGCGATCTATCTCGGCGAGGACAGATACATCCATTCCACGGGCTATGCGAAAACGCCCTGTGTGACCATAAACAGCTTCAGAAAAGAGGATCCGGACTTTCGGGCGGATCTGGTAGATAAAATCACAGAAGGTGGGAGTGTGTTTGCATGAAGATGAGAGATTTTTCCTGTGAGGAACTGAAAAGCCTGGCGGTGGAGCTGCCGGACGAGGTGAGCCGTTACGAGGCGGCCGGAGATTTTGAAGGGGCGGGAAAAGTCATTGACCGGTGGCTGGAGAAACCCGTGGGCGAGGCCATGAAGACCAGGCTTCGCTATGAAAAATATATCATTCAGGAGCTTCCGAAGGAATTTCCGGATACGGAGGAGGAAGTGATCCGAAAATTCCGGGAAAAGCTGCCGGATTTTTCCATGGAGGACCTTCAGAGGGCGGAAAGGGAAAATATGGCGGAGTGGATTCTGGTAGACGGAAAGAAGCACTACATCCACAGCCTGATTCGGAACCTCACGGACAAGGAGCCGGAGATCCGCCGTCGTCTGGGTCTCACAGAAGAGGTGACGGAGGAGGATCAGTATCAGCAGGCTGCGATCCGTGAAATGCAGGAAAAAGGAGAAAAGGCAGTCCGCATCCGCCTGAAAACCTCGATTCGCCTGAAGGATGAGAATTTCGTGCCGGGCATGAAAATCCGGGCCCATCTGCCCATTCCGGCGTGGCTTTCCCGAACCTTTGACGTGAAGATTTTAAATCACGCGGAGGGAAAAGTGACCGTGGACGAACCAACTTCCATGTGGCGGTCCATCTGCTTTGAGGATACGCTTCAGGAGAACCGGACTTTCTTTGTGGAGTATGAGTATGTTGTGTGGACAAAATATCTCGATCTCTGGCATGGAGAAGTTTCGGGAGCAGAGGATTTTAACCATGTACGGATGAAGTACGTCGGAGACTTCGTTGCCTGCCTGAGAGAACAGTACCCCCACATCCGTTTTACTCCGTATCTTAGGTCTCTGGCGTCGGAGATTGTCGGCGAGGAGAAGCGTCCCATGGAGATCGCCCGGCGGATCTACGATTACGTTACGAAAAACGTCCAGTATTCCTACATGCGGAACTATTCTCTGATGACCTGCATTCCGGAATACTGCGCGAAGAACCTTCGGGGAGACTGCGGCGTCCAGGCCCTGCTCTTTATCACGCTCTGCCGGATCGCCGGTGTGCCCGCGAGATGGGAGTCCGGTCTTTACAGCAATCCGGCCTATGTGGGAGCCCACGACTGGGCGATGTTTTATGTGGAGCCCTACGGCTGGCTTTACGCGGACCCATCCCTTGGAGGCTCTGCCTACGCGGAGGGCGATGAGAACCGCCGCCGCTTCTATTTCGGAAATGTGGAGCCTTTCCGGATGGCAGCCAACCATGAATTCCAGCAGAAATTCAGCGTGAAAAAAGAGTTCCTGCCCATCGATACCTGCGATAATCAGCTGGGTGAGATGGAATGTGAGGAGCGAGGCTTTGCGGAAGACGAACTTGAGATCACGAAAGAGATGATTTCGTACGAGGCTTTATAAGAAAAAAGACAGGCCCTGCCGGAATATTTGCCCGGCAGGGCCTGTTTGTGCTATATTTAAGCGATAACGACAGCCATCCGTCCCAAAGCGTCGTAGATTTCCTCGAAACGCTTCTCGTCTCTCCAGACGAGGCCGCTCAAGGCATCGCTGACCAGAACGCGATGCTTCTCGGGGTCGTAGCCGCAGAGGACGATGCAGTGTTCGTTATGGTAGAAATGCCAGGTCTTTCCATTGACGACGTATTCCGCCACGTCTACCGGTGTCTTGAGATAGACGGAATCATAGACGATGATGGGAATTTTCCGTTCGAGATAGGGATAGAGCTCGGAAAAAGCTATACCCGTGAGGTCTTCTGCCTTCTGAGAGCAGCCGTTTTCCCGAAGAAAACGATTGGCCGTCTCCGTAAGGCCCGGTGCATAGATGCCGTCCCCGGAAATATCGTGGGGATCGCCCTTAAAGAGGGTGACGAAATTTTCAGGGTCTTTCTTAAGGTACTTGTCGGCGATCTCCGTCTTGGAGAGCTTCTGGCCGTAATAATTCAGCACCATCGTAAGAGCGACGGACTCGCAGCCTGTGGGGAGCTCCGGATTCTGCAGGATATTTTCCACAGGAAGAATCACGGCTTTATCAGAGGGCATAAACTCGGGGTATTCCCGCTCCGCATCCGGGATGCTTCCGAGAATAAAGCGCTCGTGTCCGCCGTATTTCATCAGGCGTTTCCGGACCGTAAAGCCCTCGGCCTGAACGTTCCGGAGGCTGTACTCATTGTAGGGGGAGACCGTGGTCATCACGTTGCAGCCGGGAAGGATTTCCCGGGCATAAGAAACGCAGGTCTGGATGAGCATCCGCTGAAGCCCGTGTCCGCGGTAGTCCGGATCCACAACGATCGTATCAAGCGTGGCGGTGGAGAAGAGCTTTTCGCGGTTCCAGCCAAGATCCCAGCCTAAATTTTCAGGGGCGTCGTTTGGAAAAATGAGGGAGCCGTAGGCGATGAGGCGGGTCTCATCGTAGACACCGAAAATGGCATTGGGGGAGATGAGATAGTCCCTGTTGTCCGCCCGGTCGGTGGCAACGAAAAGATCCGGGTTTGTCATGGTGTCTGAGATATGCTGCTGCAGCTCCATGATGGCATCGAGGTCCGGGAGAGCGCAGCGGCGTATGGAAAATGAATTTTTCATAGAATCCTCCGATCAAAATGTAATAACCAAAGAAAGTATAAGGTCTTGGAATCAAAAAGTCCAGTTTTCCAAAGAAAAAACAAGAAAACCCTTGACATTCCCCCTTGTGGAAGCTGTATAAAAGGGTCAGACACGCGAGGAAGGAGCATCAAAATGAAGATCAAACAGGTCGAAGAGCTGGTGGGCATCACCAGAAAGAACATCCGCTTTTATGAGGAGCAGGGGCTGCTCTCGGTGGAACGGGCCGAAAACGGCTACCGGGAGTACAGCTTGAAGGATGTGAAACGCTTACAGGAGATTCGTTTCTTAAGAAAACTTTTTATCCCCATCGAGGATATGCGGGAAGTTTTCGAAGGGAAAAAGAGCCTCACGAGCTGCCTGGAATATCAGGTGGAAAAAATGGAGCGGGAGAAAAAGAACCTGACTCAGGTGCAGGAGTTCTGCGAGACCCTTCTTCAGGAAAAACTGACCTTGGAGGAGCTGGATGCCGAGGCGTGTCTGGAACGGATGGAACAGCTGGAAAAGGAGGGGACGAATTTTATGAATATTCAGAAGACAGACGTTCATAAGAAAAAGATCCGGGGCGCATTTTTGGGAGCCGGGATCATGCTGGTCCTGATGGCAGGTACGGTGGGGATGATCCTCTGGGGAAATTCCGTGGATCCGCTGCCCATCGGGTGGCTCCTGTTTCTGATTGCCATTCCGGTAGCTTTTGTAATCGCTATCCTGGTGGCTTTAAGAGCACGCTTAAATGAGATCAAAGGAGGAGAAGAAGATGAAGCTTCTAAGTATTGAACACATCCCAGGCGTAGAATTTGAGGCCCTGGGCATGGTAAAAGGAACGGTCGTCCATTCCAAAAACTTCGGAAAAGACTTTATGGCAGCCATGAAGACGCTGGTGGGCGGCGAGATCGTGAGCTACACGGAAATGCTCAACGAGGCCCGGCAGATCGCGGTGAAACGGATGGTGGATGAGGCGAAAGAGCTGGGAGCCGACGCAGTCATCGGCGTCCGCTACGGTTCTTCCCAGGTCATGAACGGAGCCGCGGAGGTCATTGCCTACGGAACCGCCGTGAAATATCTGAAACAGAGTTGAATAAACCTCCTGTTCCCGGAAAGACTGGAACTATCAGTCAGGGACAGGAGGTTTTTGTATGCTCTATAAAAGATGGAAAGGAAGGCTTCTGCTTTTTCTTGCAGGTTTTTTTGCGGCGGTATTGTTTTTCAGCCAGGCGGCAGCGGCAGGGCGGATCGAGGATAAGGTGCTCCGTCTTCACGTCATTGCCAACAGCGACAGCGAGGAGGACCAGGCCCTGAAGCTCAAAGTGCGGGATCAGGTCCTTGCGACTCTAAAGCCTCTCCTTGAAAATGCAGAGGATAGAAGCAGCAGCGAAGCCATTGTGCGGGCTCATTTGTCCGAGGTCGAGGCGGCGGCCCGGGAGACCGCCTGGCAGGAGAAGCCCGGGGAAAACGTGCATGCGGAGCTTACCAACACCCGCTTCCCGGAGAAGACCTACGGCGACTGCACTTTTCCTGCAGGAAACTATGACGCCCTACGGATCACGATCGGCGAGGCGAAAGGGAAAAACTGGTGGTGCGTGCTTTTTCCGAGTCTCTGTTTTGTGGACACGGTCCACGGCGTCGTGCCAGAGGAGTCCAAAGAGCTCCTGAAAAATGTGCTGACGGAGGAAGAGTACGAGAGCCTTTTCACCCCGGGAAAAAGCGAGTATAAGGTCCGGTGGAAGGCAGCGGAAATCTGGCAGTCACTTTTTGGATAAAAAAAGACCCCGAAGAAAATTTCGAGGCCTGATTTTATTAAGCGTTCTTATTCTTGAAGGAAGCTCTCTTTCTCTGCATGGAATCCAGGATCTTTTTCCGGATGCGGAGGGACTTCGGAGTAACCTCCAGAAGCTCGTCGCTGTCGATGAACTCCAGGCACTGCTCCAGGCTCATGATCTTGGGCGGAGTCAGTTTCAGGGCCTCGTCAGAACCGGAAGAACGGGTGTTGGTCAGATGCTTGGTCTTGCAGACGTTGAGCTCGATATCCTCGGGCTTTCCGCTCTGGCCGATGACCATACCAGCGTAAACCTTGGTGCCCGGCTCGATGAAGAGGGTACCGCGGTCCTGAGCGTTGAAAAGACCGTAGGCAACGGCCTCGCCGCTCTCGAAAGCGATGAGGGAACCCTGTTTACGGAACTGGATATCGCCCTTGTAGGGAGCGTAGCCGTCGAAGATAGAGTTCATGATACCGTTACCCTTGGTGTCGGTCATAAACTCTCCGCGGTAGCCGATGAGGCCGCGGGCCGGGATGGAGAACTGCAGGCGGGTGTTTCCGCTGTTGTTCACACTCATGCCCTGAAGCTCACCCTTTCTGAGAGCCAGCTTCTGGATGACGTTTCCGGAGAACTCGTCGGGAACGTCGATGTATACCAGCTCCATGGGCTCCAGCTTTTTGCCGCGCTCGTCGGTGTGGTAAATTACCTCAGCCTTACTTACGGCGAACTCATAACCCTCACGGCGCATGTTCTCGATGAGGACGGACAGATGAAGCTCACCACGGCCGGAAACCTTGAAGGCCTCGGTGGTCTCAGTCTCCTCCACGCGGAGGCTGACGTCGGTGTTCAGCTCACGGAACAGACGGTCTCTTAAGTGACGGGAGGTAACAAACTTACCTTCCTGACCTGCCATCGGGCTGTCGTTTACGACGAAATGCATGGAGATCGTCGGCTCGGAAATTTTCTGGAAGGGGATGGCTTCCACATGCTCCGGGGAGCAGAGGGTATCACCGATATGAAGATCGGAAATACCGGAGATGGCTACGATGGAACCAACGGTAGCCTCGTTTACTTCTACTTTGTTCAGACCGTCAAACTCATAGAGCTTGCTGATCTTGACACGGCGCTGCTTGTCCGGCTCGTGATGGTTTACGAGGACACAGTCCTGGTTTACTTTGATAGTACCGTTATCCACTTTGCCGACGCCGATACGGCCCACATACTCGTTGTAGTCGATGGTGCTGATCAGAACCTGGGTTCCGGCAGTCTCGTCGCCTTCGGGAGCGGGGATATAGTTCAGAATGGTCTCAAACAGCGGCACCATGTCGTGGGACTCTTTGTTGAGGTCCAGGGTGGCAAAACCGCTCTTTGCGGAAGCGTAGACGAAGGGGCAGTCGAGCTGCTCATCGGAAGCGTCGAGATCCATCAGAAGCTCCAGAACCTCGTCCACAACCTCATCCGGACGGGCTTCCGGACGGTCAATCTTGTTGACACAGACGATAACCGGCAGATCCAGCTCCAGAGCCTTGCTCAGTACGAAACGGGTCTGGGGCATCGGTCCCTCGAAAGCATCCACCACAAGGATAACGCCGTTTACCATCTTCAGGACACGCTCTACCTCGCCGCCGAAATCTGCATGGCCCGGGGTGTCGATGATGTTGATTTTTGTGTCTTTATAAAATACAGCCGTGTTTTTGGAAAGGATCGTGATTCCACGCTCTCTTTCAATGGCATTGGAGTCCATGACACGTTCAGCGACTTCCTGATTTGCGCGGAAAACGCCGCTCTGTTTCAGAAGCTCGTCTACAAGGGTCGTTTTACCGTGGTCTACATGGGCGATGATCGCAATGTTACGCACATCTTCTCTTTTCATAAAAAATCGTTCCTCTCAAAAAATGTACAAGTACATACCTTATTATATGTTTATCAGTTCACAACTAATCCAGTTTATCATATTTTTTCAAGATTACAAGAGTCTTTTGAAATTTTCCAAAAAACAGTTCTAAAGTAGGAAAGGCCTGCATAAATATACTTACTAAGTAACCGCTCCGAAAGGAAAAGCTTCCGTCCGGGGCCGCTTACGGGATACTACGGGAAAGAGAAGGGAGAAGATTTATCTATGGATAAAATCATTGAAAACAATCAGGTAACTGTCATGGGCGAGATCGCTTCGGAATTTGAGTTCAGTCATGAGGTGTTTGGGGAAGGCTTTTATATGCTGGAACTTCTGGTGAAACGCCTGAGTGATTCTTTTGACCGGATTCCGGTGATGATCTCTGAGCGCCTCATCGATGTGACGCAGGATTATCGGGGGGAATTTATCCAGATCTCCGGCCAGTTCCGGTCCTATAACCGTCATGAGGAGAAAAAGAACCGTCTGGTGCTGTCTGTCTTTGCCCGGGAGGCTGCTTTTGTGGAAGCCGAGGATGATAAGGTGAAGAGCAACCAGATTTTCCTGGACGGCTTCATCTGCAAGCCGCCGGTCTACCGGAAGACGCCTTTGGGGCGGGAGATCGCAGATATGCTGGTGGCCGTGAACCGTCCCTACGGAAAATCGGACTATATTCCCTGTATTTCCTGGGGCCGGAATGCCCGTTTCGCCTCCAATTTTGAGGTGGGAAGCCGGGTACAGATCTGGGGCCGGATTCAGAGCCGTGAGTATGTGAAAAAGCTCGAGGACGACCGGACGGAAAAACGGACCGCCTATGAGGTTTCAGTCAGCAAAATGGAAGAAATTTCCTGACGAAAATCTTCTTGTAAATCCGGGAAAATTGTAGTAAGATGGACTGGCTCAGAATGAAAAAATGTTGATTTTCCGGTGCAGGGGAGCCCCTCCGGAAAAAAGAGGTGCGGAAATGGATAAAGGTACAGTACATATTTACTGTGGAAAAGGAAAAGGGAAAACCACCGCTGCCATCGGTCAGGCCATCAAAGCTGCCTGCGAGGGCCGGAATGTGGTGATCATTGAATTCCTGAAGGCGAAGGAGGAAGACGAACTCGGTTTCCTCAAGCGTCTGGAGCCGGAAATCAAGGTTTTCCGTTTTGAAAAATTCCAGGAATGCTTTGAAGATCTTCCGGAAGAGAAAAAAGAGGAAGA
>OFCP01001132.1_pt1 | contig 11086 bp, 7 predicted proteins | sample 1520831 | NCBI WGS metagenome assembly OFCP01 (sample SAMEA2699039, study PRJEB24076) | metagenome | biome: Human gut stool | place: Spain | collected 2013-03-20 | reverse complement strand
ATGCCATTTGCCCGATCCTTATATACCGGAAAAGTATAAAGAGGGACTTCATCAAGAAGAAAATGGTGAGAAGGCCTTTATGGTAACTGCTATCAACGAAACGTTGAAAGAGGAATTCCGCCATAATCCGGATACTTTCATTTATGGGCAGGATGTAGCGAATAAAGAGAAAGGTGGAGTATTCAATATTACTAAAGGAATGCAGCAGGAGTTTGGGGATGCCCGCGTGTTTAATGCTCCTATAGCAGAGGACTATATTGTGGGTACGGCAAATGGCATGTGCCGTTTCGATCCTAAGATACATGTCGTTATTGAAGGAGCTGAATTTGCCGATTATTTCTGGCCTGCTGTGGAGCAATATGTAGAGTGTACTCATGAATACTGGCGTAGCAATGGGAAGTTTGTTCCCAATATTGTATTACGTCTGGCCTCGGGTGGATATATTGGTGGTGGACTTTATCATTCTCAAAATATAGAGGGTGCATTAGCTACTTTGCCGGGGGCCCGGATTGTTTGCCCTTCTTTTGCCGATGATGCGGCCGGGTTGCTTCGTACTGCGATGCGCTCTCGTGGGTTTACTTTATATCTTGAACCGAAGGCCTTGTATAATTCAGTAGAGGCTTCTTCCGTAGTACCCGAAGATTTTGAGGTTCCGTTTGGGAAGGCGCGTATCCGCCGTGAAGGTACAGATTTAAGTATGATAACGTATGGAAATACAACTCATTTCTGTTTGAATGTGGCTGAACGCTTGGCTCAAGAGGGGTGGAGTGTGGAAGTGATTGATCTTCGCTCGCTTATTCCACTGGATAAAGAAACTATTTATGCGTCAGTGAAGAAAACAAGTAAGGCTTTGGTGGTTCATGAGGATAAAGTTTTCTCTGGTTTCGGAGCTGAAATTGCTGCCGGAATTGGTACGGAGCTGTTCCGTTATCTGGATGCTCCTGTACAGCGTGTAGGTTCTGTTTTCACTCCTGTAGGTTTCCATCCTATATTGGAAAAGGCTATTTTACCTACTGAGGATAAAATTTATGATGCAGCCAGGACACTGCTGGAATATTAATCAAATGTCCACAGGTTACATGGACCGTTTTATATGTTGTCCGTGTTAATCTGTGGTGAATAAAAAAGAATTATGAAAACAATAGGATTATTTTATGCAATGAATGCAGCCAAGACTTCCCATATAGCTGAAAAGATTCGGGAAGATTTGGGAGGAGTGAAAGTAATAGAAGTCGTTTTGATAGAAAAGGCTTGGCAGAATGATTTTCAAGCGTATGACAATATGATAGTGGGAGCGTCAACTTGGTTTGATGGTGAACTTCCTACTTATTGGGACGAACTGGTTCCCGAATTGGAGTCGTTGGATTTAAAGGGAAAGAAAGTAGCAATATTCGGTTTGGGGGATCAGAAGAACTATCCTGATAATTTTGTGGATGGAATGGGGATTTTAGCAGATGCTTTTCAAAAGGCGGGGGCTGAGTTGGTCGGTTTTACTTCGACAGACGGATATACCTTCAACCAATCGAGGGCAGTACGTGGTGAAAAATTCTGCGGTTTGGTAATTGACCAAGAAAATCAGGCTCAATTGACCAGTAAACGTATTGCTGATTGGTGCAAGCTGATAAAAGAAGACTTTACTTCCAATAAGAAAGAATAATAAAATAATATCGCAAATCATTTATTTACTGTAGGGGCGCATTTAATGCGCCCAAATGTATACAGTAAATCATTTTCGGACAGATTCAATCCTCCTCTATACCTAAATAAGTGGCAACGGCTTCCGCACATCTTTCTCCATCAATACCTGCTGAAACAATTCCGCCGGCATAACCTGCCCCTTCTCCACAAGGAAATAACCCGTTGATAGTGACGTGTTGCAGTGTCTCGTTATCTCGCAGAATCCGTACCGGAGCCGATGTGCGTGTTTCGACACCAATCATCGCTGCTTCATTGGTCAGAAAGCCATGACTGCTTTTCCCAAATTGTTGGAAGCCTTTGATCAAACGGCTGGTGATGAATGTGGGCATCCAAAAATGCAGAGGAGAGGAAACTAATCCCGGACTATACGAACTGTCAGGTAAATCATAGCTTAGTTTTTTGCGGGTGAAGTCCATCATTCGTTGTGAGGGTGCGGTTTGGCGCATATTGCCTTGTTGCCAGCAGGTGGCTTCTAATGCCTCTTGAAAATACATCATGGTTAATGGACAATGGCCGGTAGTCCATTGACCATTATTTTTATTCGCGGCTGCTGACGCGAACTCATTAGTCACCCCGTTTTCAGCAAAAAGACTATTGTCCGACAGGTCTTCCGGTCTGATTTCTACTACCATTCCGGAATTGCTCCATTTGGAGCCACGGTTGCTGGGACTCATGCCGTTTACTACAATTTGATGCGGACCGCTTGCGGCGGGAACTACGAATCCTCCCGGACACATACAAAAACTATAGACTCCACGTCCTTCTGCTTGTGTCACAAAGCTATATTCGGCGGCAGGCAGATACTTTCCACGTCCGTTTTTATTATGATATTGTATCTGGTCAATCAGCATGGACGGGTGTTCCAGACGTACTCCTACCGCAATACCTTTGGCTTCCATTTCTACACCATTATCATACAACCACTGATATACATCCCGTGCGGAGTGTCCGGTAGCCAGAATAACAGGTCCTTTGAAAGTCTTTCCGGTATTTGTCTCTATACCTGTGATTTTGTTTTTTTCTATGATAAGGGAATCCATTCGTGTTTCGAAATGCACTTCACCTCCACATTCTATGATGGTATTCCGCATGTTTTCAATCACGCGCGGCAGCTTGTCCGTACCGATGTGCGGATGGGCATCTACCAAAATGGAGGTACTGGCACCATGTTGACAGAATACATTCAGAATTTTGTCTACATTACCCCGCTTTTTGCTTCGGGTATAGAGCTTACCATCTGAATAGGCTCCTGCTCCTCCTTCTCCGAAACTATAATTACTTTCGGAGTCAACTTTGTGCTCACGGCTGATACGGGCGATATCTATTTTTCTATCGCGTACATTTTTTCCTCGTTCCACTACGACAGGCCGAAGTCCTAACTCTATTAATCGTAAAGCTGCAAACAGTCCGCCCGGACCTGCTCCTACAACTATGACTTGTGGCTTTCCTTCTACCTTATTGTATATAGTGCGGATAAATTCCTCGTCCTGCGGAACTTCATTGATGTACAGACGCACTTTCAGGTTTACATAGATAGTACGCTGACGTGCGTCTATGCTTCTTTTCAGGATACGAAGGGCATGAATGGTACGTATATCCAATCCCTTGTCACGTCCGATGAATTGTTTCAGTGACTGTTCATTAGCTGCCTGTTCAGGCAAGACTCTTATTTGAAATTCTTGTATCATGGTTCTTGTTTAGGTTATTCGCCTTCCGGCATTAATTTTTTGCGATAATAGGAATTGGCGGTATATAATGCGGCGGCAGGATTGTGTCCTGTCACACGGTCTTTGGTCACCAAAGTTGTAGTATAGGCATTAGAGTATTTGTAGAACAGGCTGTCATGTCCTACGCACAGTCCGATCACCACATTTAACTCTGTATGTGCTTGGTTGAGAAGACGTGCCTGCAGGATAGGGTTACACATAGCAGCACCGATATTCTCACATTCTTTGGGGATTCCAATAGAGGATTTGGCTGCTCCGGCTACTTTGCAGATTACTGAGTAAACCTCAAAGCCGTTAGCACGGAGGATACGGGCAAAAATACGGGCTTCATTTACCAACCCGATACAATAAGCAATTCCTATTTTTTGATATCCCATCTTTCGTGCAAAAGTCATGATTTCTTCCACACGGGTTAACCGGCAATAACCTTCATATTCCACTTCGGCACTGGCCACCATTACGTTGTGGTTTTCGTTATATCGTTTCAATGCCCATTCCAAGTCTTCTTGTTCCAAATGGGTTGTCAGGCAAAATTCGGGGTAGGTGCGCTCTTTGAACTTGCAGTTCTGTGTGCCGCAATCTACGCAGGTAGGGGTGTGAGATTTATCTTTTGTCATTTTATATCATTCTTCAAATTAAGTCTTAAAAGGGAAAATAGATTTTTATCCAAACAAGGCCCGGAATGCTTCTTCCACTTTTCTGACCGGAATAATTTCTATTTTCAATTTTGATGTATCCATTCCTTGTAAATTATGTTTTGGTATAAGGATTCGTTTAAAGCCTAACTTTTCCGCTTCTCCGATTCGCTGTTCAATACGGTTTACAGGTCGGATTTCACCACTTAGTCCCACTTCTCCGGCCATGCAGGTATCGCGTTCTACCTCTGTATCCATATTGCTGGATAGAATGGCACTGATGACAGACAGGTCGATGGCCGGATCATTCACTTTCAATCCACCCGCAATGTTTAAAAAGACATCTTTTTGTGCCAGTTTGAATCCTACCCGTTTTTCGAGTACTGCCAGAAGCATATTCATACGTCGTAAATCAAATCCGGTGGCAGAACGTTGCGGATTTCCATATACAGCCGAACTGACTAAGGCTTGTGTTTCAATTAAGAAAGGACGGACACCTTCTATGGCAGAGGCGATAGCGACTCCACTCATTCCGTCATGGTCTTGGCTAAGCAACAGTTCGGACGGGTTGCTCACTTGGCGCAAACCATTTTGTCGCATTTCATAAATGCCCAGTTCGGCAGTGCTTCCGAAACGGTTCTTGATGCTGCGAAGAATGCGGTACATATAATGTTGGTCACCTTCAAATTGCAATACGGTGTCTACAATATGTTCCAGTACTTTCGGTCCGGCAATGCTTCCTTCTTTATTGATATGGCCGATTAAGATGACCGGCGTATTTGTTTCTTTGGCAAATTTCAAAATAGAGGCAGAACATTCACGCACCTGTACTAAACTGCCGGGAGAAGAGTCTATTGTTTCAGTGGAGATGGTTTGAATAGAGTCGATGATGACGAGATCGGGTTGTGTATTCTTTATATGTATATAAATCTGCTCCAACGAAGTTTCACAGACGATCAGGCAGTCGGAAGAATTATGCGGGATACGGTCTGCACGTAGTTTTAATTGTCGTGCACTTTCTTCTCCCGAAATATACAATACTTTTCTGTCAGGCAGATGAAGTACGGTTTGCAACACCAAGGTAGATTTGCCTATCCCCGGTTCACCACCCAGTAAAACGAGTGAGCCCGGTACTAAGCCACCTCCCAATACCCGGTTCAGCTCTTCGTCTTGCATATCAATTCGAGGCTCGTCTCCTCCGGTTATGTCATTCAGTGTGACAGGCTTGCTTTTTACGGGTTCCAGACCGGATACCGGTCTTTTATTTGCAGGTTCCTTGCGTACAACTTCTTCTACGTATGTGTTCCATGCACCGCAAGACGGACATTTCCCTACCCATTTGGGTGAATCCTGCCCACAGTTGGTGCATACATATACAGTTTTTTCCTTTGCCATATTCTTACGGGATAATTAAAACAGCACAACTTGAGGCTGAATTTGTACAAAGGTAAGGAAATAGTTCTGCATACCAATTATGGGCCAGATAAAAAAGTATTAAAGGTTTTTTCTCTTTTCAGAAGTAGCTGGATGTTTCAGGCTTTTCAAGGCTGCTTTCTTATCGAAATGAAAAATACCTGAACAAATGGAAAGATTATTCCGTTTTAGTTATTAAGACGTCTTATAAATTAAAGAACTAAAAAATAAAACTGAAATGAAGCGTATATTCTTTTTAATATTACTTGCCGTTATGTCAACCGGCATATATGCTCAAACCGATGATAAAGGATATAAGGAAGGGGCATGGGTACTGAATGGTGTTACCGGTCTGAATTTGTCACAAACCGCCATGACTAACTGGTCGGCCGGTGGTGAGAATGCCTTATCGGGAAACGCTTACCTGAATGGTTCGTTGACTCATAAAAATGGAAACTGGCTATGGGTGACTAATCTGATATTGGATTATGGCCTGTCCAAAACAAAATCGCAGGGAATGAGAAAGACTACCGATAAAATAGGCCTTTCTACCCAATTAGGATATTCTACTAATAATGTATGGTATTATACTTTAATGGGAGACTTGAATACACAATTTGCCAAAGGATACAACTATCCGGACAAGACTCACTATATTTCGAACTTCTTTGCACCGGCTTATTCTAATATCTCATTAGGTATGGAGTATCGCCCTAAGAGTAACTATTCTGTTTTTCTTTCTCCGGTTTCTGCAAAAATGACTTTTGTGGAAGATGATTATCTTTCGGAGATAGGAGCTTTTGGTGTGGATCCGGGAGACCGTTTCAAAATAGAATGCGGCGCTTATCTGAAAGGCAGGGCCGAGATGCCACTTATGGAAAATGTGAGCATGATTACAACAGCCGATTTCTTTACTCCTTACAGTAGCCAGTTTGGTAATGTGGATGTAAATTGGGATGTATTGATCAGCATGAAAATTAATAAGTTTTTGTCCGCCACCATCAATACGACTTTGAAATATGATAATGATGTGAAGACTTTTGAAGAGGATGGAACTAAAAGAGGGGCGAAAGTTCAGTTCAAAGAAATATTGGGGGTAGGTGTTGCTTATAATTTCTGACGGGGGATAGTTTCACCATAGATTACACAGATTCACAGATTATGTGGATTTATAACGGTTCACACGGATTATGACGATTGATACTAAAGAGTTGGGTCAACTAAATCTGTGTGAATCTGTGTAATCTGTGGTGAATCCTCCTGTTTTTCCTTCTTTTTCACCGCTATTTTGTCTTATTTCTGCCTTAATAAAAAGTATTCTTATATTTTATCGCAAAAAAATGGGAAATTGTGATAGATTGTAGGAAATTGTTTTTATATTTGCATCGTTCAAATAAAAAACAGAAGAAGAACAATTATAAAATGACGATGTACTATCTCCATACAACCACCACATTAGGGATGGGGCACATGACAACTACAATGTCCACATCCACAACAATGACCCCTCGGGGTTAAGGATAGTATATGTGTTTCTACGTGATACACGCTTACGGACGTAAGCAAAACAAGCTTTTAATTTTATTTTTTTAGTGTAAACAGAAACAGTTTCTTTTCGTTGTCATGCTGAGTGAAACGAAAGTAGATTCTTTACCGGACTTGAAATGGTGAGAAGGGCAGAATGACAAAAGAAGCTGGGACAAAAATAGATAATTGCATGAAAGTTATGAAATTCGGCGGAACATCCGTAGGTTCCGTGAACAGCATTTTAAGTGTCAAACAGATAGTAGAGGCAGTTGAAGAGCCTGTAATCGTAGTTGTATCAGCTTTGGGTGGTATTACTGACAAGTTAATCAATACTTCGCAGATGGCTGCCAATGGGGATTCCGCATACGAGAAAGAATACCGTGAAATTGTGAATCGTCATATTGAAATGGTATATACCGTAATTCCTGCAGGTAGTGAGCGTACTGTTTTATTGGATAAGGTCAACGAATTGTTGAGTGAGCTGAAGGATATTTTTCAGGGAATTTATCTGATAAAGGACTTGTCGTCTAAAACGTCGGCTACTATTGTAAGTTATGGTGAGCGCTTGTCGTCTATTATTGTAGCTTCGTTGATAAAGGGTGCGGTATGGTATGATTCACGCAACTTCATTAAGACTGAAAAAAAACATGCCAAGCATATTCTAGATTCCGAATTGACTACTTGCTTGGTTAAAGAAGCTTTTCAGGAATTACCGGAAGTGGCATTGGTTCCCGGATTTATTTCTACTGATAAGAACAGTGGTGAAGTGACCAATTTGGGACGTGGCGGTTCAGATTATACCGCTTCTGTCATAGCTGCGGCACTGAATGCGGATAGCTTGGAAATATGGACGGATGTGGATGGTTTCATGACGGCGGATCCGCGTGTAATCAGTACGGCCTATACCATTAATGAGTTGAGCTATGTGGAAGCGATGGAGCTTTGTAACTTTGGAGCGAAAGTGGTTTATCCACCGACTATTTATCCGGTATGTCATAAGAATATCCCTATTCTGATTAAGAATACGTTCAATCCTCAAGGCGAGGGAACTATCATAAAGCAGGAAGTTAATTCCGGTTCTAAAGCCATTAAAGGTATTTCATCCATCAATGATACGAGTTTGATTACGGTTACCGGCCTGGGAATGGTGGGAGTGATCGGAGTGAATTTCCGAATTTTTAAAGCATTGGCACAAAACGGAATCAGCGTGTTTATGGTATCGCAGGCATCTTCCGAGAACAGTACTTCTATCGGTGTGCGTAATCAAGATGCGGCGCTAGCTTGTGAAGTGCTGAATGAGGAATTCTCCAAAGAAATAGAAATGGGGGAAATCAGTCCGGTAGTTGCCGAAATGAATTTGGCCACCATTGCTATTGTCGGTGAGAACATGAAACATACACCGGGCATCGCCGGTAAGTTGTTCGGGACTTTAGGCCGTAACGGCATTAGTGTGATTGCTTGTGCGCAAGGTGCTTCGGAAACCAATATCTCTTTCGTGGTAGAATCCAAGTCACTGCGCAAATCATTGAATGTGATTCATGATTCGTTCTTCTTGTCCGAATATCAGGTGCTGAACCTTTTTATCTGCGGTACAGGTACGGTAGGAGGCAGTTTGATAGAGCAAATCCGTTGTCAGCAACAAAAGTTGATGCAGGAACGCGGTTTGAAACTAAAAGTGGTAGGTATAGCCGATGGACATCATGCATTGTTTACCCGTGCAGGCGTAGACTTGTCACAGTATAAGGAAGAGTTGGCAGAGAAAGGAATGCCTTCGTCCACCCAGGTGTTGCATGACGAGATTATAGGTATGAATATATTCAACTCTGTGTTTGTGGATTGTACAGCCAGTGCAGAAGTTGCATCCTTATATAAAGATTTTCTGATGAATAATATTTCGGTGGTAGCAGCCAACAAAATTGCTGCTTCTTCCGAATACTCCGTTTATAGTGAACTGAAACAAATAGCCCGTCGTCGCGGTGTGAAATTCTTGTTTGAAACCAATGTAGGAGCAGGGCTTCCCATTATCAACACAATTAATGACTTGATAAACAGTGGAGACAAGATATTGAAAATAGAGGCGGTATTGAGCGGTACGCTGAATTATATCTTTAATAAAATAAGTGCGGATATTCCTTTCAGTAAGACCATAAAAATGGCACAGGAAGAACGCTACTCGGAACCCGATCCCAGAGGTATTAATGTCGCTCTTCTTTATCAACGAGATCAATTCTTTTATTTACGACATGAATCCATTCCAATTCGTTTTTCCGGGAACAAACACAAATTAACCCGAGATATCCTACACGTATATGGAAAGATCATAACAGGCGATACCTTAGATGTTTTCGTGTGTCATTTCCCCTCCCGCTACGGAGGAGAAAAAGAAAGTGAAAAGGATCGTTTTGACGCGGCCCGCACTTTACGGGGATCTAGCGATTCCCTGTTACTGATACGAGAAAAGCCGCAGATACTCATTATGGGAGACTTCAATGATACCCCTCAAGACAGAAGTATTTCCGAGATATTCGCTGCCCAAGCCTTTCCTGAAAATACGCAGATCACAGATTCCACATCTTGTACCTATTATAATTTGTTCGCAAGCCCCCATATAACTCAATTCCCGGGTAGTCATAAATACCAAGGCGAATGGAGCCAACTCGATCAAATAATCGTAAACCGGGATCTCATCACGCAAGAGTCTTCCATGCATATCATTCCGGAAAGCATCCACATATTCGCTCCTGATTTTTTATTGACTAAAGATAAAACATGGCGGGGGGTACGTCCTTTTCGAACCTATTACGGCTTTAAATATGAGGGCGGTTTTAGTGACCATTTACCATTAACAGTCGATTTTCTAATACGTTCTCAGATCAAACGCTGAAAAGAAAACCTTGAAACCTTTTTTTCGATCTCTTGTTATCCTATTAAAGAAGAAAAGCTATGTAGTCAACAAGCAAACAGAACACATATGGAAATAAATCTCGCCTCAATCCGGCAAGAATACACAAAAGGAGGATTAAGGGAAAGCGAACTTCCGGATAACCCATTCTTGCTTTTCAGTCAATGGTTACAAGAGGCTATAGACAGCAAAGTAGATGAACCCACGGCCATGCTAGTAGGGACCGTATCTCGAGAAGGCAAACCTTCCACCCGTACCGTCTTATTAAAGGACCTGCATGATGATAAGTTTATTTTCTACTCCAACTACGAAAGCCGAAAAGGCAGGCAACTGGCACAAAACCCGGCAATCTCTCTTTCGTTTGTATGGCATCAATTAGAAAGGCAGGTACATATCGAAGGTACGGCTGAAAAAGTCCCCCCGGATGAATCGGATCAATATTTCAAAAAACGCCCGTATAAAAGCCGGATCGGAGCTCGTATATCCCCACAAAGTCAACCCATCGGCAACCGTGTGCAACTTATACGAGCTTTCATTAGAGAGGCAGCTCGTTGGATTGGAAAAGAAGTGGAGCGTCCGGCTCACTGGGGCGGGTATGCCGTCATTCCCGAACGTATCGAGTTCTGGCAAGGTAGGCCCAACCGACTTCATGATCGCATAGTATATACCCTTCAACCGGACGGCCATTGGAAAAAAGAAAGGCTCGCCCCATGAAATCAGGTACAAGTCCGATACCAAAGGATAAGAGATAGATAATTCATCGAAAACGATTATCTTTGTCTGTCAAAATACGTAATACCTATGAATATTAGATCCATATATCTAGCCGGTCTATTCGCAATCATCGGCTCCCACATAATCAACACAAACGCCCAGCAACTTAGGAATCCTTTCGATTTCCCGATCTTACTGAGCGGAAACTTCGGTGAGTTAAGAAGTAATCATTTCCATTCCGGAATAGACTTCAAGACACAAGGGGTAGAAGGTAAACCCGTACATACGGTACAAGAAGGATACGTATCACGTATATCCGTAAGTCCATGGGGCTACGGTAACGGGCTTTACATCACACACCCGGATGGAACGACCACCGTATACGGCCATCTACAAAAATTCTCGAAGAAAATAGCGAATTATGTAAAAGAGCAACAATACGCACAAGAAAGTTTCAATGTAAATCTCTT
>OFCP01001118.1_pt1 | contig 11290 bp, 7 predicted proteins | sample 1520831 | NCBI WGS metagenome assembly OFCP01 (sample SAMEA2699039, study PRJEB24076) | metagenome | biome: Human gut stool | place: Spain | collected 2013-03-20 | reverse complement strand
TCGTTAGATACCGTAGCCATCGACAAGGCGAACAGTATGATATTGAAATCTCTATGAGTGAAGGAGTGTTGAGCGAACGAGAAAATCTCTTGATAAGAGAAATGATTACCGTTGCAAATTTACGAAGAATAATATAATCGGAACCAAAAAAGGAATTAAAAAAGCAGGTTGATTTTCATTTTGTTTTGCTCCACAGGTCTATTGTTGAGCAAATTTCAATGTATCAGCCTGCTAATAGACTCATTTATAGAATAGACCTACAATATGAATTGCTCTTATCAAGAGAGGTTTACTCTTTAGCTTCTTTATATAGAATTAAGAACTTGTAAACCTGACGATTGCCTACCACAATTAAGTAACCCATAAACAATTGGCGACCAACAGTTGAAAGAGCAACGAGGAATTAGAAACGAAACCAGAGAAAAGTATAGCGATGCAATTACCCTCTATGTAGAGACCGGTCTTTCCATAAAACAAATATGTGAGCAGACTGGGGTCGGCTTTTCCGCGTTCAGTTCTTACCTCTCCACTCATCACCGTGACCTAATCCTCAAACGACATAATCTTACAGAATTTAAGAATGTCAAACTTAGAGGAAAGAAAGGTCAAACTACTGCCGCCCATTACAAATACAAGGATGCCATTGCCGCTTGCGACAGTATGGAGTATATTGAATACAATATATCCCAGATAGCACGTATCTTCAACGTAGATTGTTCCTCTTTGGCAAGCCAACTTCGCAGACATTACCCCGATATTGTACCACGCAGAGAACAGGAACGCAGACGGATAGGAATAACCGTCAATCTGCAATATGGAGCACGCAAGTGGAGCAAGGAAGAGTATGCTACTGCCATTGAGATGTTGCAATCATCCGATAAAACCATTGAAGAGGTTGCAGAGGCTTGTAATGTATCCTACACGGGTTTGCGAGAACACATCTTAGCCTATTATCCACAAATTACCCGTAATAGGGAGGAGAAACGTATCCGTGCAACAGGTCAAAAGATCAGAGGTTTGCGTAACGGAAATTGGACTGTCTGTGAGCCAGACCGTGAAACTCTCGAAAAATATGAGAAGGCTATAGAACTGTATCGTACTACATCGAAGGATGTAAAGGATATAGTACGTATTGTTGGGGTAACCCTCGGTGGCTTCCGCTACCACTTGAGAACTTGGTATCCCGAACTGATGGTTCTCAGACGTGGCTTTGACGAAGGTATGGCATTGGAGCAAACCAAACGTTATAAAAAATCTTCTGCTGAGAAATATGCCAATGCAATCGAAAGATTACAGAATACCGATTTGCCAACGGCAAAGGTCGCAGCGGAATTTGGACTGAATCCCGAAACATTCAGGATGTATCTCAGGGAGCATCATCCCGAATTGGTTACAGCCCGTGGAATGATAAGGACATCTGACGGTAAGGTCGTTTCCAATCGTAGTGCAGAAAAGTATGCGGAGGCGCTACGCATCTATGCAACCACTTCCGAGTCCTTGAAATCCATTGCCAAACGGTTGGGACTTACCTATAATAGTGTAGGCGGTTTTATACGCAGAAATTATCCTGAGGCGATAAAAAAGCATAATGCATTGCTAACGAGTTCTTGCGATAAATTCAAGGAGGGGATTAGCATATTGAAGGATAGCAATCTCTCTATCAATGCTATAATGGAGGAGTACGGCTATAATGAGTCTTTTAGGATTTATGTCAAGGCCAATCATCCCGAATTGCTCGAAAAGAAGGCTACAAGAAGATGCGTAAGGACTAAGGTGGCTGCCGATAAGTACGCTGCGGCCATCGAACATTTGCGGACTTCATCCGACACGATGAAGGATGTTGCCGCAAAATTCGGATTAAACCTAAGTTCTTTCCGAAAATATCTATATAAGCACGCAACCGATGTATTGGCGATGCATAGGGAACAAAATAGAGAAAAGATAAATCCCACGATATAGAATCGTCGGAAGTAAAGAAGAAACAGCAACGATTGTTATAATGAATAAACTATTTATCCATAAAATACACAAGAAGCAGTATGAAGAAAAAAATTATCAGACGAATATTTTTACTTATATTGATGCTTATGGTCGGCCTAACCCCTGAAACGAAGGCTCAGAACGTTGGCATTAAGAGCAATATTCTGGCAGATGCATTTTTAAATCCGAATTTAGGAGTCGAGATAGGCTTGAAACCCAAATGGACCATCGACGTCTCAGGTCAGTTTAACGCTTGGGATATGTCTCACAATCGCAGATGGAAGCACTGGGCTATACAGCCTGAAATTAGATATTGGCTTTGTGACCGTTTCTCGGGGCACTTCTTCGGTGCACATATTCACGGCGGTCAATATAATATGGGTGGATTCGATGGAAAGATTAATTTCCTCGGAACGGATGCACGTAAGTTAGCAGACAGCCGTTATCAAGGGTGGTTTGTTGGAGCCGGTGTAGCCTATGGATATGCTTGGATATTGGGACAACATTGGAATCTTGAAGCAGAATGTGGATTGGGTTATTCTTATACTCGTTATGATCGATTCCTGTGTGCCGGATGTGGAAAGAAGGTAGAATCAAATAAACCACATCATTATGTAGGTCTGACAAAAATAGCAATCAATTTAGTTTATCTATTCTAATTCTCACATTATATGAAAAAGATAGCTTGTATCATAATGGCTTCTATATGCATAAATATATCGGCTGAGGCACAAATGAGTAAACAGAACATAGTAAGTGGAGTGTCTGTTGATAATTTGACGATAGATAGGTCTGGTAAGTTTATCGTTGTAGATATGACTCTTGATCTTAAGGAACTTGATGTGGATGGTAATAGAGCTGTATTGCTTACACCTCGTTTAACAAACGATGCTCATTCGGTAGATTTGTACTCTGTTGGCATTTATGGTAGAAGACGCTACTATTACTATGTTCGTAATGGAGAGAGTATGTTAACAGGCAAAGATGAACAAAGTTTTAAAGCTGCCAAAAAGCCTGATGAGATAATATATCACTGTGTTATACCTTACATTGATTGGATGAATGGAGCAAAACTGTCTCTATATCGCAGTGATTACGGATGTTGTAATACTATACTTGATGAGGAAGAGGGCACTCTTGGGGTACATACGGAAACATTCTTTCCTGAACTTGTATATATTCGTCCGCAGGCTGAGCGTGTAAAGAGTCGTTCGATTGAGGGATCTGCATTCATCGACTTCCCTGTAGATAAGACCGTGATTTATCCTAAATATCGTCGTAATACTGAAGAACTAGGTAAAATTGCAGCTACCATAGATTCGGTACGAAATGATAGCGATATTACCATTACTTCTGTTTGGTTGAAGGGATTTGCATCACCTGAAAGTCCCTATTCGCACAATAGAGAGTTGGCAAAAGGTCGTACAGAAGCTTTGAAGAAGCATATTCAGCAACTTTACCAATTTGAAGATGGCATTATATCTACCGATTTTGAGCCGGAGGATTGGGTTGGATTGCGAACTTATGTCGAACAGTCTAATCTTGACCATCGTGAGGAAATCCTTGCTTTAATTGATAACGACATGGAGTTGGATGCTAAAGAGGCTAAGATTAAACGGACTTATCCCAATGAATATAGGTTCTTGTTACAAAACTGCTATCCTGCCTTGCGTCATACCGACTATCGTATAGCCTACACAATACGTACCTATTCCGATGTGGCAGATATTAAGAGGATCATGTTGGAGCAACCTCAAAAGTTAAGCTTGAATGAGTTTTATCTTGTGGCACAAGAATATGAGCCCGGGACAGATGAGTTCTCAGAAGTATTTGAAACGGCTGTGCGTATGTATCCTCACGACCCCATTGCAAATTTGAATGCTGCGAATGCTGCAATTCGCAGAGGAGATCTGACAACTGCCGAACGATATCTTGCAAAAGCAGGAAATTCATCTGAAGCTATTTATGCGTATGGAGCATTGGCTATTCGTAAAGAGGATTATGAAACTGCATGCAAATATCTGAATCAGGCGAAAGAACTTGGTTTAAAACAGGCCGAGTTAACGCTTCAAGAACTTGAACAGGGTAGGCGATAACTAATTGTAAGGAGTGATGTAAATAATAAGGTTTAATTTCTAAAAAAAATATTATGAAAAAAAAGTACTTATTTCTCGGATTATCAGTTTGTGCTCTAATGAGTGCATGCTCGGAGGATGTTTTGGAAAAGACTCCAAATGTATTTTCCTCAGATGATGCTTATATTAATGTTCGTCTTGCTGATGTTGGCTCGATTGGTACAAGAGCAACGGAAGGTGAATACCAATATGGTACAACAAATGAACAAAGTGTTAACAATGCACACTTCTACTTTTATGATGCAGACGGTCTGTTTGTATCCGAGGGAAGTGCTTGGAAAGGAGGTACAGCGAATACTAATACCCCCATTGAAAACATTGAATTTAAGGGTAATACAATTGTCGTGTTGAACGGTTTGGATAAGAAGAATTACCCCAAATATATGGTGACATTACTGAATAAACCAACCAGCTTTACAGCTCCGGAAACGCTTGATGAGATGGAAAGGGTATTGGTGGATGGAATTACTACAACGGTAAATGAAGTTAATTACTTTACGATGAGTACTTCAAGTTATGTGCGCCATACAGGGAATGACATAGATACTAATGCGAAATACTTTGTAACTGAAGTAAAGGAGGAAAACTTCTCTTTGGAGCCAATCGACCTTCAAAGTTCTAACTACGTTACAGTTTATGTTGAACGTTTAGCAGCCAAAGTGACGCTGGATTTGAGTGAAGATTTGAAGAAAACAAAGACAACGATTGAGGGTCAGACCGGAGATTTTTATAAGATTACATCCACTGTTGCAGGAGATGATAATGCCGGTAGTGATGTTGCAACTGAGGATTTATACATTCAGTTGCTTGGCTATAAGCTCAATGGTACAGCACTAAAATCCAATGTGGTTAAGAATATCAATATTAATTGGACTGCGGACTATTTGGGCTTTAATTGGGACAGATACACTGATTTCCGTAGTTTCTGGGGCAAATCGTACAATTATGATAATGCTGATTTTGTTTATACTGCAACACCAGGTGAGGGTAAGACCTGCCCGTTGAACTATGTTACACTGAATGACGGATTGGTGGATTTGGGTAACAGTTCTTATTGTGCAGAAAATACGAATACAACGGCTATATTAAATCAAGAAGGTAACTTCCCTGCTGCTGTAACCAGTATCTTATTGAAAGCCAAAGTATGTGATGCAAGCGGCAATGCTCTTAACCTTGTACGTTTCAATGGCATTCTCTTTAAGCAAGAGCAGTTCCTGAGTTATATCATCAATGTAATGAATGTAAATAATAAGTGGAATGTTTGGTCTAAGACTTCTGATACATATACTCAGTTGGATAAAGCTGGTGTTGAGCTTGTTAGCGATGGTAATGGAGGTGTTAAAGTACAATTAAAATCAGGTTTGACATTGTATTCCAAGAATGAATCAACAGCATCAGAACCTACTTATACAACGATAACAGACCCGTCAACCATCAATACTCAATTAGCTTCGATATCCGGTAGTGCTGTTGGCTATACAGGAGGAGAGATGTATTACAATATTCCGATAGAGCATTTGAATCCGATTGAAGATGATGCAACTACTATCGAGGAGGCTAATTATGGAATAGTACGCAATCACCATTATGTAGTAACTGTTAGTACATTGGATAAATTGGGCAAGGGTATTTTCAATCCGGATGAAGTAGTTATTCCTGAAAAGGATGATAATAACACTTATTATATTGCGGCTCAAATTAATATCCTTTCTTGGAAGGTTGTTGAACAGGATGTTGAACTTTAAGTGATAAAAGATTTCATCAAAATCAGCAGTAGGTAAATATTTATTTACCTACTGCTGATGATATAGCAAAGAGTCGGTTGTGTTAGATAATTATGGACTTATCCCTATTGTCCCAAGTAGCTCTTATGCATCTAAAACGGTATTTATAATGAATAACAGAACGATATGATGTCATATATGGATATACGAATTTATGTAAGAAAATTCAACTTACTTATACTTAGTGCTTGTATGTTGATACTATGTGCTTGTGACAAAGTAATCTACGATTACGAAGGGGATTGTTCTGTAAATTATAGAGTTAAATTCCGTTACGACTACAATATGAAGTTTGCTGACGCCTTTGCCCACGAGGTGAATAGCGTCACCCTTTATGTTCTTGATAGCAATAATCGCATAGTATGGCAACAGACCGAGCAGGGCGAAGCACTCGCTTCTGAGGATTATGCAATGACGGTTGATATAGAGCCCGGAGAGTATAGCCTGTTGGCGTGGTGTGGCACAACGGATTTAGGTTCATTCTCAATTCCACAAACTACCAATGGAGAGGAATTGACGTGTACACTCAACCGTGAATATGATGCCAACGGAAACGCATTCGTAGATGAAGACCTCGACCGCCTATTTTATGGTTGGTTGCCTTTGCAGCAATTCCCCGAGACTGAGGGTACCTACACCTTTGATGTACCATTGATAAAGAATACTAACAACGTACGAGTAGTATTACAACATCTTTCGGGCGAACCTGTTGATAAGGACAAGTTTACATTTACCATATACGACGAGAACGGCATGATGGATTGGGACAATTCGCTGTTGCCCGACGAGCCTATAACATATTATGCGTGGCACACAGATTCGGGAGAGGCTGGAATCGAGAGTTCTATTCTAAACCAAGGCATCTCAACCCGTTCGGTATTTAGTGCTGCTATTGCAGAACTGACAGTGGCTCGATTGGTTAAAGGGCAGAATCCCCGTCTTGCAGTCAGCAATAACGAGACTGGAGAGGTTGTCTTTTCTATCCCGCTAATAGATTATGCATTGCTTGTAAAGGGTTTTTACAACCGTGATATGGACGACCAAGAGTATCTCGACCGCGAAGATACCTATGATATGGTCTTCTTCCTTGACGAGGGAGATAGATGGGTAGATACTCACATATATATCAACTCTTGGAAAGTGGTATTGCAGGACACTGACCTATAATGCGAAAGGAGGTAGTATGAATAATATAAGAGGACATATTATCAGGCACATCTTTTTATTCGCAATCGTATGTGGTTTTTTGTCGTGTAGTTCTGACCTAAATAATCCGGTCGTAACATCTGATGACGTAGAGTTGCAAATCGGATTTAGGTTGGCCACTAGAACCACAGGGGATGACTTGTATGAGGAGGGAGAAATGTACGAAAATTACATTGATGTAGCAGGTGGAGGTTATCGTATTTTATTCTTTGACACTGATAATAAGTTCATTGCTCGTTTTTATCCAAACGGTGTGATTTCCAATGAGGAAAAAAACTACCGAGAGTATGATGTAACGGGCACGGTGCCAAGTTCTCTTGTCAGCCACAACGACTTTAAGGTGGTGGTGATTGCCAATTGGCCGACATATTTAGAAGAATCGGAAATGACAGTAGGAAAGACTACAATTAATGATTTATGTAATAATGTGAAGTCTCAATTTGAGCAATTTACTTCATTTTCATTAGGCGCAAATCGATTGATTCCATTTTACGGAGTGCGTGAATTTACAGATGTTACCTTTGAGCCTGATGTAGCCACAATTCTCACCGACCCAATTACGTTGCTGAGAGCCGTTTCAAAGGTCGAGGTTATATTGAAGAGCAAAACGGAAGATGATTTATCATTAGAAAGTGTGCAAATATGCCGCTACAATCAAAAGGGATATTGTGCTCCGAGTGCAGACCAACGCAGTGAATACGACCACGATGGAGTTTGGGAGGATGACTATGCCGAATCATTGCATATTGTCGATGGACAGAATGACGTGGATACCAACGGCAATGCGGAGGAGAAGAGACTGTCATTCTTGAAGTCAAGTTCGTGGGAGGAAGATGGGTATAAGTACGAAAAATGGATTGCCTATCTGACCGAATACCAGAATATTGGTGCAGGAGAAGGCTATTGCTTTGTCGAGGTCAAATTTAATCATCAATTCGACAACGATGCCCCTCACAAGATTTATTTTGCAGAATACGCGAATGGGCAAACTGATAATGAAGCTACCACCCGACTGAATATCGAACGCAACAATCTCTATAGATTTAATGTAACTGCAACGCCTTTGCAGTTGCTTGTATCGGTTGATGAATGGGTTTATGGTGGTACAGTACATATTGAAATGTAATTATGGGAAAATCAATGAAATATATATTTATAGGACTTATCATATTATCTTTTTGCTCGTGTGCTGAGGATAATCTGCTTGATGTTGATAATTCAACAGTAAAGTCTAATGCTATCTCATTCAATGTAACTACAGGGATTACATCCAATGTGAATACTCGTGCTCGTTTGTCTGATAATAGCGATTCATTGAACTTGCTACAGCCACTTGTATTAACATCGGCAGAGCTGGGTAACCCTCTTTATTTGCATACCTATGTTGCAGAAGAAGGTGAGTCAAGCGCAAATGAAATAACCACCAGAGCCGCTCAGGTGAATAATCTGAATGATTTTGTTACTTTGAACAAAGCGGGTTTCAACCTTGAAGCCTATGATGACGACGACAACGAATTTATACCCCGATATGCTACGGCTAAACCTCAATCCAACGATGCATCTGAGGCTGTATGGAATACCTCTCCTCTATATTATTGGCCTGTGGACAACCGTTTATTGAGCTTTTATGCATTTGCCCCTAAGTCGGCTCAAAGTTTGTTGGAAAATATCAAGCTTGACAATACCAACAAAACAATCAGTTTTGACTATGAGGTACCTAATGGCACTGTGTCAGAGGGCGACGAAAACGATGCCGAGGTCCAACCTGACATAATGCTTGCCATAACTGAATGTAATAAGACTACAAGTGCTGACGGGAAGGTGCCGATGAATTTCCGACATGCTCTGTCTGCAATTAAATTTGCAATACGTGATGTGGTTGGAGGAACTATTGAACAAATCTCCATTATTGGTGTTTCGGGAAAGGCACATTGCGTATATACCAAGACTGAAACAGTGGATAATTTTGTATGGTCTGAACACGGCCAAGCAGAAAACGAATATACCCAAACATTCAACTATAAAACGACTGATAAAACTTCGGAAGATGATGTGGTCCTCAATACACAGGTGCCCTCAAAAACCTTCATGATGATTCCACAGGAGATTCCTGCTGATGCAAAAATAGAGGTCGTATTTAAGCGTGATTATGATTCTCAAACATTTACTATGAGTGGCAACATTCGTGACAACCAAGTCACCAAGTGGGAGCCCGGCAAGGAGTATATATATACAATATCGACAAGTAGTTCCAATTGGATATACTATTTTGAAGTTCTTGGTAGCGAGCAGCAAAAAAATGACGATGAACCTACCAAGGGTTCTTTCAAGGATTCAGACCGGATTATCCTCAATCAAACTGTGACTAAAGGTGCGTATTATAAAGTTAAAAGTTATAGGGTGCGTGCCAATAATCTCAATCAGATAGAACCGGTTGCTTGGAAAGTTAACAAGATCAGCGATGGTGTTACCACCAAACCAGATAATGACAATTTTAACTTTGATATTGCAACACCCGTTGTGCCTCATGATATTTGGATTCCAATCAAGACAATGAGTGGCACCGGATCAGCTGAATCTACGAAGTATGATTTAGAATTTTATCCCCAAATTACAGGAACAGATTATTCTGGTGATTGGGATTTGAAGAACAGAGCAGAAATTGGAACTGCAAGTTCTCCATTTGATTTGTCAGAAATTAATGGTAAGATGAATACGGCTAATTGTTATGTGGTTAATGCTCCCGGATATTTCAAGTTACCATTGGTATATGGTAATGCTATCAAAAATGGTCAAACCAATAGCTCAAGTTATACATATACAGACCCAGGCAACTATGATAAAAAGAGTTCATATCCGTCTCTAACAAACTTTATAGATTATAAAGGCAATGCAATAATCACCCCAGAAATCAATGGTGGTAAGGATGCCATTCTGGTTTGGGAGGATGCCTATAATTTGATTTCTGATGTGAAATTGAATGCCAGCGATGGGACTTATGGTAGTATATCGTTCAAGGTAAATAAGGAGAATTTGCAACAAGGTAATGCTGTTATAGCGGTACGCGATGCAAATCAAGATATAATTTGGAGTTGGCATATTTGGATTACAGAGCATTGGGCAGAAGAGGGAACACTAGAACTTACCAACGATGTTGTTGCTTTACCAACTTATGATAGTGGAATGGTTGATGGCAATATATTCTACGTTGCTCCACGAAATTTAGGTTGGTGTGACCCTAAGAATATTTGGTATTTGAAACGTACCGGTAATATCGAATTTGTGCAGGAGAAAAGTGGCAAGACTGCAAATCTGCCTATTGAACAGCGCGAAAAAATGATTGAGTATTGGATTGGAAACAATACCTATTATCAATTTGGTAGAAAAGACCCTATGGTCGGATTTATGAATAGTAGTCACGTTGTTAAGTACAATTTTGGAACTTATCCCTATGGGTTGCTGAATCAGCCTGTAGATATTGAGTCAGGTATTAAGCAACCTAATATATTGTTTGTAGGAGCAGCCCCTAATGTAGATAACAATGATTGGATATCTACTCACTATCAAAACCTATGGAATAATGCCAATAACTTTACGACAACCTCGCCAACGAGCGATAATAAAATTAAATACCATTATTCAGGGGTAAAAACAGTATATGACCCGTGTCCGGTGGGATATATGGTCCCTCCGGTTGGATTCTTTAAATATATAACCAATGCTAATGATGATGACGCGGCTGAAACCTTAGATTTTAATGGAGAAGAAGGGCGTGATGAACGAAATCAAATTATATATAAGATTAATACTTCCACCTCGGGCCGGTTTTTAGTTTTGTATGGAACGGGACATAGATGGTATGCAAGTGGAGGCGACGTACCTGCCGGTGGTAATTTTAATCCTGCTATTGCGTATTTGTGGAGTAGCCATATTGTCTTCAACAATGGTAGTGCTTATGGTTTAGCATTAGGAGGGAATGACAATACCTCTAATTTCCATTTTGTAGGTCGTCGTGCTATGGCTCGTCCGATTCGTCCTGTAAAAGAATTTAACTAGTCAGAATAGTCTGTATGAAAAAGAAAAACATCTATCGTTCCCTGATAGATTTTTATATATAAGACGTTAATTAAAGACCTGCCGTTCGTAAGAATAGCAGGTCTCATTCTTATATTAACATAGCCCTTT
>OFCP01001110.1_pt1 | contig 11419 bp, 11 predicted proteins | sample 1520831 | NCBI WGS metagenome assembly OFCP01 (sample SAMEA2699039, study PRJEB24076) | metagenome | biome: Human gut stool | place: Spain | collected 2013-03-20 | reverse complement strand
ATGGATGAGCCCACCAGCGCCCTGGACCCCGGCTCCACCATGAAGGTGGAAGAGCTGATGAGCGAGCTGAAAAAGAACTACACTGTGGTCATCGTGACCCATAACATGCAGCAGGCAGCCCGTATCAGCGACCGCACCGCCTTCTTCCTGCTGGGCGAGCTGGTGGAAGCCGGCCCCACGGCGCAGATCTTCAGCACCCCGCAGGATAAGCGCACCGAGGATTACATTTCGGGCCGGTTCGGCTAAGGAGAAAAACGCAATGAGCAACCGCACACAATACGAAAACGACCTTGCCGCCCTGAAAACGGCCCTGACCGAGATGGGTCAGAGCGCTGCCGCTGCCGTGGAAGCTGCAATGGAAGCCCTCTGCACCGCCGATGCCGAGGCTGCCGCCGCCGTGGCGCAGGGCGATGGCCGCATCAACAACATGGAGCGGGACATTGAGCACCGCTGCATGACCCTGCTGCTCCGCCAGCAGCCGGTGGCAGGCGACCTGCGCCGCATCTCCACCACCATGAAGGTGGTCACGGATGTGGAGCGCATCGGCGACCATGCCTCCGATATCGCGGAGATCATCCCCCATCTGGTCACTGTCCGCAAGGAGGGCGACCCTGCTGTGAGCCAGGCCATCAAGATGGGCCAGAAGGCGCACAAGATGATCCTGGATGCCCTGAATGCTCTGACCTCTGAGGACGAGCAGGCCGCCCTCAGGGTCATTGCCGCCGACGATGAGGTGGACTACGATTTCAACGCCATCAAGCATACGCTGGCGCAGGAGATCGCCGCCGACCCCGGCAAGGTGGATGCCGCCCTGGATCTGCTCATGGTCATCAAGTACCTGGAGCGCATCGGCGACCACGCCGTGAACCTGGCCGAGTGGGTGGAGTTCGTCCGCAGCGGGCGTTATCATAACGAAAATATGTTCTGATCTTTTGTTTCTGTAAAAATTTGAGCTTCCTGCAATTATTTCTGTGACCCGCCCGTATTATAGGCAGAAAGGCTTCCCCAGAAAGCCTGATGAACTGGCTGCGGCGGGTGTCCGGCATCCCCCTGTCCCCGCCCGCCGCTGCCGCAACGGAGGGTTTTAACGCTATGGTACAGACCAAGAATTTCCCGCTGGAAACGCGCGGCGAGGCGGTCAGCCGCGAAGCGCTGGTCCAGGCGGCATTACAGGAGATCACCCAGAATTACCGCGAAGCAAGCCTTTCCAATGTGGCCCGCAGCTACGGCGTTTCGCTGGCGTATGTCAGCGAGTGCGTCCGGGCCCAGACCGGAAAGACCTATAAGGAGCTGCTGCAGAAGCACCGGATGGAGACCGCCGCCCGCCTGCTGCGCCGCAGTGACCTGAACATCCAGCAGATCATCACCCAGGTGGGCTACGAGAACACCAGCTACTTCTACCGCCTGTTCCATGAGCGGTATGGCCAGAGCCCCCGGGAGTACCGCCGGGCACGCAGCCAGCGCACATAAGCGCATCAGTGAACGACCCTCTCCGCCTTTGCAGCAGGCTTTGACGGAGAGGGCCGTTTTGTGTTATATTAAAGCAGAACGATCAGGGCGGGCAGCGGCCTGCCGGAAGAGAGGTTGGATGACGATGTTTCGTGGAGCAAGACGTGCAGATCTGGATGCGATCCTGAAAATTTATGCCCGCGCCCGGCAGGCGATGGCGGATTCCGGCAACCCCACCCAGTGGGGAGATCATTTCCCGCCGCAGGAGCTGCTGGAAGAGGACATTGATTCCAACCGGCTGTTCCTCTACCTTGTCAACGGCGAGCTGGAGGGCGTGTTTGCCTTTATCCTTGGCCCGGACCCCACCTATGCCCGGATCGAGGATGGCAAGTGGCTGAACGATACCCTGCCCTACGGCACCATCCACCGGCTGGCTTCGGCGGGCAGGCACCCCGGCGTTGCCGCCGCTGTGATCACCTGGTGTCTGGAGCACTGCGAGAGCCTGCGGGCCGACACCCACGCCGACAACAAGATCATGCAGCACCTGCTGGAAGAAAACGGCTTTACCAGGTGCGGCATCATCCATGTGGAGGATGGCACGCCCCGCATTGCCTACCAGAAAATGTCCCTTACCCTGCCTTTGCGCCGGGATTGAACTGCAAAAATGCGCCGCCCCACAAACGATGGAGCGGCGCTGTTTTTATGCAGTTCTGTCAGCCGTGGAAGGGAGCGGGTGCGCCTGCGTTCAGGAAGCGGCAGCTGCTGCCGGAGCTTCCGGGGCGGGCTGCTCTGCCGCAGTTTCTTCCGGCGTGGGCTGGAAATACTTCTCGTACAGCTCCATGCCGATGCGGTAGCCCTGCCACACGATGACCGCCGTGCCTGCACCGGCCACGCCGATGATGGCGGCAGTGCCCAGAATGCTGGGCTCGCTCTCGATGGTGGCATCCCGGTACTGGGCTTCCACGGTCACGGTGCTGCCCTTGGCCACACTGCCCGCCGGGATGGTAAAGCTCTCCTCGTTGTAGGCGACCGCCGGGTTGCCCAGCAGACTGGCTTCATCCATGGCCCACAGGTCGAACACCATGCCCTCGGGCACGGCGCTCTGGTTCAGCGTCACCTTGACCTCGGCATCCACCGGCACGCTGGCGCTGGTCATGGCTTCGCCGCCGTTGTAGGTGAACGTGCCGCCCTTCACCGTCAGGGTGTAGGTGGGGGCTTCGGGTTCGGGGTCAGGTTTGGGTTCGGGCTTCGGGTCGGGAATCTTTTCCCAGTTGGCGTAAAGGGTGAACCGGCCGGTGGGAGCGCCAGTGAAATCATAAGGTTTGCCATCTTTGGTGCGCCAGCCCTTGAACTCGTAGCCGGAAACGGTGGGAATTGTGGTGGGAGCTGTCAATGTTTCGCCCGTTTTGACGAACACTTTTATCATCCGCTCTGCTTCAGGCACTTTGTCGCCATAGTCGAAGGTGACGAGAGTGGGGGCATAGCCAGAAAGAGCAGAAATAACGCTTTCACTTGTGCCAGAGTAGCGGATGTCATTCAGGCTAGTACAACCAGTGAAAACATTCGAGCCAATTGAAGTTACGCTGCTGGGAATCGTGATACTGGTGAGTGTGGTGCAATCTTTAAAAGCGGCGTTACCAATGAAAGTTATATTATTTGAAAGTGTGATGCTGCTTAAACTTGTGCAACCGGAAAAAGCCAAGCCTCCGATATATGTGACATTTTGCGGAATTGTAATGTCAGTAAGGCTGGAGCAAGACTTAAAAGCATTCCCGCCAATGGATATTACACTATCTGCAATGTCAACATGAGTTAGCTTAGGAAACCAGCTAAAAGCGCATTCTCCAATCGAAGTTACGCCGGGAAGAATGACAACGGAGGTGATTTGCTGCTTGAAGCTGTACCATGGCTGATCGCTACCAAAGGGAAAATTTTTCATTGCACCACTGCCGCTAATCGTCAATGTATAGGTACTCGGGTCATCCGTGTTTTCGGTCAAATGCCAAGTGACATCAGATCCATCTCCGGCTGCACCGCCGGTCAGCTTGGCACCGGGTTCAACCACCAACTGGACATCCGGGTTCAGGGGGCGCAGTGCGGTTCCTGAACCGGAAAAATCATAATTGCCGCTTTCCAGCGTCAGCTTTTTATTGCTCTTCTCAAACTTCCAGCCGTTGCCGCTGTAATCCTGGGTGCCGCCCTTGGTGCCAACGGGGTAGCCGTTTTCGTCGATCACCAGCCGGGTCAGCGGACTTATAGTTACTTCGGTCACACCGTTTGCAGGCGGTGCGGTAAAGGTGACAGAAAAACCATAAGGGGGTTCAGCAGAATAGTCTACATTCTGTGCCCAATCTTCTAACAGCATCTGTGTGTTGTTAAATGCAACATCAATAGGAAATGGTTGAAGGCCAAGGTGATTATGATACAGGACGGTGATACTAGCTGTATAGGAAGAATGGGGAATAATATAAGGAGAGGCCTTGAAATATTCGATGCTTGCATTGGTAGTACTGTCCGGGGATTCTACATTCAAAGTATAGCCAGCAGCAACCTTGCCATCATTTGGTTTTTCTTGAAAAATGCCGCCATTTATAGTACCACTATTAGAAAGACTAGAGACACTAAAGATACCACCTACAATGGTTCCGGAAATGCTATTTGTAAAATATAGAGGCCCCAAAGCAGAAAGAAACTTACCGCCTGTAATGATGCCAGAATTTGCAAATGTTAAACTCTGCCTACGCAAGGGCTGAAAGACTCCACCAGTAATCGTTCCAGAATTCGTTATATTATTTATAAAGTTCCCATCTGTAATCGTTGCGTTTTCTTTAATGATAATAGAACATGCAATGCTGTTTTGGGTTAGACAGGCAGCTTTCAAATCATAGGTAGTAGGATTTTCGGGGGCTAAGGTCAAAACTTTATCTGTTCCATCATAACTCCAGCCATCACCGGTATAAATTGTATGCCCCTTGGAATCAGTTTTAGAAGGCATGTCATCGGTAACTACTGGATAACCTTGCCGAAATTGCAAAGGCTTCAAGTTGGAGCCGCTCTCCTCCGCCCACGCTGTGATTGCCGACACGGGCAGGAGCGTTACCGCCATGCACAGCGCCACCAGAAGGCTGATAAGTCGTTTCTTCATAGGGGGTCCCTCACTTTCTTTGGGCCGGAAGTGGAGCTCCGGCAAAAATGGATGCTCTTACTTCCTTAAATACACGCCGCGCGGAATCCTTTCACCCTTTTTCAAAAAAATTGAAAAAAAAAACGAACTGCAAAACAGTCCGTTTTCGGGTCATCTTTCGTAATGTGTCCAAAGGCTTAAAATCTTGATGGTTTGCTCTTCTTCAAAAACATCATACACAAGGCGGTGCTGTACGTTGATGCGCCTGCTGTACGAGCCGTTCAAATCGCCCACCAGCTTTTCATAGGGCGGCGGGTTCTGGAACGGATTTTCTTTTATAACGGAGATCAGCGCCTTCGCTTTTTCGTCAAGATGGGCGGATTTCAGCTTTGGAATGTCTTTGAGCGCGGTTTTCGTATAAACAATCTTGTACATTTACCACTCCACAGCCGATTCGTCAACACAATCTTCCAGCGGTTCGGCCTTGGCCGCCATGAGCTTTTCCCGCATTCCCGGCACGGAGACGAGATAAAGCGTTTCCATAATGCCGCTGTAATCTTCTTCCGAAAGCAGAACAGCGTTGCCGTCTTTGGTGCAGATGTTCAGCGGTTCATTGTACTTTACGGTCTGCTCTACATACTGGAAAGCATTCTTGCGAAAGTTCGTGATATTAGTGGTCGTCATCGTGTATCACCTCTTATGTACATAATAGCGTACACACTGCGCAGTGTCAAGACCTTTTTTGCCGAACTGGGGGCTTGTGGAGCGGGGGCAATCGTTCTATAATACAAGCTGTGAAATGAATCACAAAAGGGGTGGAACGTATGGACAAAAAACTGAACGAGGCCGTGGCGGCGCTGCGGCCCCAGATGGTGGCGGCGCTCCAGCGGCTGGTGCGCAGGCGCAGTGTGGAGGCCGACCCGCTGCCGGGCAAGCCCTTTGGCGAGGAGGTGGATGCCTGCTTTGCCGAGGCGCTGGCCCTCTGCCATGAGCTGGGCTTTGAGACCACCGACATGGATCGGTACATCGGCTGGTGCGAGATCGGCACCGGGGACGAGATGGTGGCGGTGCTGGGGCATCTGGACGTGGTGCCCGAGGGCGAGGGCTGGCATCACCCGCCCTACGCCGCCGAGATCGAGGGCGGCAGGCTGTATGGCCGGGGTTCCATTGATGACAAAGGCCCGGTGGTGGCCAGCCTGTTCGCGCTGAAAGCCATCCGGGATCTGGGCATTCCGCTCAACCGCCGTGTCCGGCTGCTGTTCGGCCTGAACGAGGAGACCAACGACCGGGACGTGCTGTACTACAAGGCCCACGGCGGGGAGATCCCGGTGCTGGGCTTCACCCCGGACGGCGAGTATCCGCTCATCAACGGCGAAAAGGGCATCCTGAACGAGAGCTATGCCGTTCAGCTGCACCAGACCGGGGCCTGGCAGCTGAGCAGGGTGCAGGGCGGCGTGGCCGGCAATGTGGTGCCGGACTACGCCTGCGCTGCGCTGACCGCCCCGGCGGGGGCCGCCCTGCCGGATGCGGAGCACATCACCGTGACGGCCATCCCCGGCGGCTATCAGGTGGAAGCGGTGGGCGTTTCGGCCCACGGCAGCCACCCGGAGCAGGGCGAAAACGCCATTGGGCGGCTGGTGTGCTACCTTGACCGGCTGCCGCTGGAGGGGGATGCCAAACAGGCCGTGCACTTTCTGGCCGAGAAGCTGGGCACCGATCCCTACGGCGAGCGCCTGCTGGGCCACCGGCTGGAGGATGCGCTCTCCGGCCCCATGAGCTGCAACTGGGGGCTGATCGAGGGCGACGCGCAGCATCTGTGGGTCAAGCTGAACTACCGCTATCCTGTGACTATGGAACGGGCAGATTGCCAGCCCGCTGTGCAGGCCGCCTTTGAGGCCGCAGGCTGGGCGCTGGATGGGCAGGTGCACAAGGAAAAGCTCTACTACCCTGCCGAGACCCCGCTGGTCAGCGCCCTGCTGGAGGTTTACCGGGATGCCACCGGCGACAATGCCCCGCCCAAGTGCATCGGCGGCGGCACCTACGCCAAGATGCTGCCCAATGTGGTGGCTTTTGGCCCCCTGTTCGCGGGTGACCCGGTCACAGAGCATCAGCCCGATGAATGCATCGATCTGGAACGTCTGGTGCAGAACGCCCAGATCATTGCAAACGCCATTGTCAAGCTGGCAAACCTGCCGCTGGAATAAGAAGGAGGACGGGACTATGAAGATCACACAGGTGCGGCTGGGCCGCATTTCCACCCCGCTGCGGGTGCCGTTCAAAACAGCATTGCGCACTGTGAACAGCGTTGAGGATGTTATCGTGGAGCTCCACACCGATACCGGTGCGGTGGGCTACGGCGAAGCACCCCCGACCGGTGTCATCACCGGCGACACCACCGGGGCCATCCTCGGTGCCATTCAGGATCATATCGCCCCTGCCCTGCTGGGCCGCGGCCTCGATGAATTTGAGGATCTGACCGCCGCTGTGCAGAAGGCGCTTGTCCACAACACCAGCGCCAAGGCCGCTGTGGACATGGCCCTGTGGGATCTGCTGGGCCAGAAGTACAGCGCCCCTGTTTACCGGATGCTGGGCGGTGCCCGCAAAAACATCGTGACCGATATCACCATCAGTGTCAACCCGCCCGAGGAGATGGCCCGGGATGCCCGCACCGCCGTCCAGCGCGGCTACGACTGCCTGAAGGTCAAGGTGGGCATTGACCCTGAGCTGGATGTGGCCCGCCTTGCCGCGGTGCGGCAGGCCGTGGGCCGGGACATCAAGCTCCGCATCGATGCCAATCAGGCCTGGAACGCCAAGCAGGCGGTCCGCATCCTGAACCAGATGCAGGAGAAGGGGCTGGACATTGAGTTCGTGGAGCAGCCCGTGCCTGCCGCAGACCTTGAGGGAATGCAGTATGTCACCCGCCATGCCGATGTGCCCGTGCTGGCCGACGAGAGCGTGTTCAGCCCGGCAGATGCCCTGCGGATCATGCAGACCGGTGCGGCCGACCTTGTGAACATCAAGCTGATGAAGTGCGGCGGCATCACCAATGCCCTGCGCATTGCCGCCGCCGCTGAGGTGTACGGCGTGGAGTGCATGATCGGCTGTATGCTGGAAGCAAAGATCTCGGTCAACGCCGCTGTGGAGCTGGCCTGCGCCAAGAAGATCATCACCAAGATCGACCTTGACGGCCCGGTGCTCTGCAGCGAGGACCACATCCTCGGCGGTGCCGTGTTCGACGAAAAGAACATCACCGTCTCCGACGCGCCCGGCATGGGCATTCAGGGCTTTGTGCCCGGCAAGGTGTCCTATCTCGACTAAAACAGGAACAGACCGCATCCCGAAACACACGGGGTGCGGTCTCTTTTTGTGAATCTGTATTTCATATACGGACAGTGAAAAAAGCTCGTGTCAGTATATGTTGAAATGAAAAACAAAAAAAGCGGGTAAAATCTTTGACTTTTTGGCCTGCAAGGCGTATAATCGTACTTGTTCCGTGTAGAGGAATGGGAAAACTGTGCGCAATAGGCGCACAATCTGGATAGGGGAGTAGAAAAGTTATGAAAACGTTGAAAGCGGTTGCGGCAAGGTACAACGCCACCAGCCTGATCCTGCGCATCGTCATCGGCCTTGCGGTCGGTGCGGTGCTGGCACTGGCGGTGCCCGGTGCGGGCTGGGTGGAAGAGTTCGGCAGCCTGTTCGTGGGTGCTCTGAAGGGCATTGCCCCGGTGCTGGTGTTCATTATCGTGGCCAGTGCGCTGGCGCAGGGCACGTCCAAGCTGGACCGGCGCTTTGGCACGGTCATCTGGCTGTACATGCTCACCACCTTCCTGGCCGCCGCCATTGCGGCGGCGACCAGCTTCCTGTTCCCTCAGACCATCGTTCTGGCCGAGGCGGCAGAATCCGAGGTGGTGCCCCAGGGTCTGGGCGAGGTGCTGAACACCCTGCTCACCAACTTTGTGGCAAACCCCGTCAGTGCCCTGCTGAACGGCAATTACATCGGCATCCTGTTCTGGGCCTGCCTGTTCGGTCTGGCCATGAAGAAGTACGGCGCGGACAGCACCAAGCTGTTCCTGGCGAACACAGCGGATGCAGTTTCCCAGATCGTCCGCTGGATCATCAATCTGGCACCCTTCGGCATCATGGGCCTTGTGTACACCAACGTGTCCAGCAACGGCCTGTCCATCTTTACCCAGTACGGCAGGCTGCTGCTCCTGCTGGTGGGCACCATGCTCTTTATGGCACTGGTCGTCTCGCCCTTTATCATCTTTGTGTATCTGCACTGCAACCCGTATCCGCTGGTGTTCCGCTGCCTGCGTGAATCCGGCCTGACCGCCTTCTTCACCCGCAGCTCTGCCGCCAACATCCCGGTCAATATGGATCTGTGCGATAAGCTGGGGTTGGATAAGGATATGTATTCCGTCTCCATCCCGCTGGGCGCTACCATCAATATGGATGGTGCCGCCATCACCATTACCATTATGACGCTGGCTGCGGCCAATACGCTGGGCATTCAGGTGTCCCTGCCCGCCGCCATCCTTCTTTCGGTGATGAGCGCTCTGGGTGCCTGCGGCGCTTCCGGCGTGGCTGGCGGCTCCCTGCTGCTGATCCCCATGGCCTGCTCCCTGTTTGGCATCTCCAATGATATCGCCATGCAGGTGGTCGGTGTCGGCTTTATCATCGGCGTGGTGCAGGATTCCGTGGAAACTGCCCTGAACTCCGCCGGTGACGTGGAATTTGCCGCCACTGCGGAATATCACCAGTGGCGCAAGGAGGGCAAGCCCCTGCCGGCGTTCCTGTGCAAGTGATGCAAAACTGAAATGGCTTTTCAAAGGCTGCTGTGCTGCTGGCACGGCGGCCTTTTTGTTTGGAACTTTTTTCTGGGCATTTTGCACAGGAAAGCCCTCGTCCTGTTTGAAATTGACGGATTCTGACGGATTTTGCATGAGAGTATCCCCTTTTGCAGAAGAAATTCTGGGCAAAACGGAGAGAAAATCCGAAAAAAATTTCCAAACAAGGTTTCAATCGTCCATGTATACAAGAACTTTATTTTTCATAAAAAACGTTTTGTGCTAGTTGCGCAAAGGACGAAAGAACGTTAAAAAAGTATCACTAAATTCATAGTTTGTTCATAGAATTTATAAAACGATTTCATAATTGAGTGGCATAATATGGCCATCCTCAGAGAGGGGAACAAAAGAACGAAGGGTTCTGAACGGTTCCGCTTTGAGGATGCAGGGAGATAGAGGCCCTGCCCAAAAACACAATGACATTTACCGATATACGGAGGATATTTATTATGATGAACAAGAACACTGCTATTCTGGACAACACTATGATGGACGCTTACCTGACTGTCACCGAGGGCGTGTCCGATAACTGCGGCATTGGCCTGGCTTTTGCAAGCCTGCTCGAGAGCGCAAAGAAGAACTTTGTCAACCAGAGCAACCGCCGCGCTGTCAATGCAAGCTTTGCCGGCTGATCTTCTCCAATTTGCCGGTTGAAGATTCTCCTTCTTTTTTTGTTACAGCTGCTGCCACACTGTAATATGAACTGAAAAGCCCGGAACCACCTGCCGCCATAGCAGGTACGGTTCCGGGCTTTTTTGCTGTGTGGATTCGGTCAGCGCAGGGGGGTTAAGCCGTCAGCTTTGCTTTCTGCAGCGCGGCCACGATCAGCGGAATGAGGATGAGCTGCGCCACGATGCCGGGCACGGCAGTGAGCACCGCACCGGACAGGAACGCGCTGAACGGAAAACTGGAGCCGGACAGACCGGCCAGCACAAAGCGCACCGCACCCCAGACAAGGCGGCCTGCCACCATTGAGGTGACAAGGGTGGCGTAGATCATGGGCAGGGTGTGCTGCACCTTGCGGTACATGAAACCGGCCACAGCGCCGTATGTGGCCAGCTCAAAGGCCATGGCGATGGCAATGGGGTACATCGGGGGCATCCCGAACAGCACCGAGCGGAGCAGCGGGGCGGCAAAGCCCAGTGCCAGGCCCCAGGGGCCGCCCAGCACGAAGCCAGCCAGCAGCACCGGGAAGTGCATGGGGCAGAGCATATTGCCGATCTGAGGCACATGGCCGGTGATCATGGGCAGCACAAAGGCCAGTGCCAGAAACAGTGCGGCCAGCACCAGATCACGGGTCGCGGAACGGGTCTTGGTATTCATCAATGATTCCTCCTGAAAATGCACAGACAAAAAGGGCCTGCCGCCAGCACGCGCGCCAGCGGCAGACCCCTTCATGGTGTCTGTTTCAAAATAATGTTTGCGGGGAGAAACACGGGCTTCGGCCCGCAAAGCCCCGGCTTCAGCCGGGAATTGTGCAAAAAGTATAGCAGATGCAAAGCCGCCTTGTCAAGCTCAGCGGATGAGGATGGTTACGGGGTGGTGTTTGCCGATTTTTGAAATTTGTAGATGTAATAAAAGGAATCTTCACCGGGGCCTTCTGCAAATGTACTGTTACAGACATTGGTGTGAGAATAACCATTGTCGGAGGCTGCATTCAATTCGGCATCAGAAAGCAAAGCGGCCAAAAGCTGCAAAAATGTTTTGCGGGGGCAAAATGGCCCTGCATTTTCAACAAAAACGGGAACATTTACAAGCGATTTTGCCAAGGGATGTACATTTTGACGAAAGAACCTTGACGTTTTTGCATAGAATAGATAATATAGACTTGAGAAATAGCGCATCGGGGCGTACGGCCCGGGTGCGTATCATATCCGATGCAAACGCTGAGGTTCATACGGGAGGACCAAAGATGACAAATGCAGAAAAGCTTACCCTGGCAAAACACGCCTGCCACATCCGCATGGGCGTGATCGAGGGAACTCACAGCGCCAAGTGC
>OFCP01001104.1_pt1 | contig 11496 bp, 9 predicted proteins | sample 1520831 | NCBI WGS metagenome assembly OFCP01 (sample SAMEA2699039, study PRJEB24076) | metagenome | biome: Human gut stool | place: Spain | collected 2013-03-20 | reverse complement strand
TGGCGGGTAAACAGTCCTTCATCCGGTTGCATTAGCGGTCTCCTTTGCGTAGCAGGCCAATAACCCCGCGAGGTAAAAACAGGGTCACAATGATAAAAATCAGACCAAGGAACAGCTGCCAGTACTCCGGCATCGTGACGGTGAACAGGCTCTTCGCCCCGTTCACCAGCCCGGCGCCAAGAACCGGACCAATTAAGGTGCCGCGTCCACCCAGCGCCACCCAAATATCCGCTTCAATGGAGTTGGTCGGCGACATTTCGCTGGGGTTAATAATGCCCACCTGAGGCACGTACAGTGCGCCTGCCAGGCCACACAGCACCGCCGACAGCGTCCACACCAGCAGCTTAAATCCGCGCGGATCGTATCCGCAGAACATCAGCCGGTTTTCCGCATCACGCACCGCCGTCAGGATCCGGCCGAATTTACTCTGCGCCAGCAGATAACCGATCCCTAACGTCAACAGCAGCAGTAAAACCGTGACCATAAATAGCGCTGCCCGCGTGGTGGTCGCGGTAACGGAATAGCCAAGCAGCGTGGTGAATCCGGTAAAACCGTTGTTGCCGCCAAAACCGGTTTCGTTACGGAAAAAGAGCAGCATGCCGGCGTAGGTCAACGCCTGGGTCATAATCGAGAAGTAGACACCTTTGATTTTAGAGCGGAAAGCAAACCAGCCGAAGACTAGCGCCAGCAGCCCCGGAACCAGCACCACCAGCAGCATCGCCCAGGCAAAGTGCTGCGTTCCCCACCAGAACCACGGCAGCTCGCTCCACGACAGAAAAGACATGAATGCCGGCAGACCGTCGCCCGCCGCCTGGCGCATCAGATACATCCCCATCGCATAGCCGCCGAGGGCGAAAAAGATGCCGTGGCCCAGCGACAGCATACCGGCGTAGCCCCAGACCAGATCCAACGCAACGGCGACAATGGCGTAACAGAGGATTTTACCGCTCAGGGTCAGCAGCCAGGTGGAAACCGCCAGCGGATGCGACTGCGGTAGCAGCGCCAGAAACGGCATACTCAGCAACCCCAGCACCAGGAGCACGCCGAGCCATAGCAGCGGCCGCGGCGCCTTACGCGCTAATGTTAAGGTAATTGGTTGGCTCATCAGTCAATAACCCTCCCTTTTAAGGCAAACAGCCCCTGCGGACGTTTCTGAATAAACAGGATGATCAGCACCAGGATCAGGATCTTGCCCAACACCGCCCCGAGCTGAGGTTCAAGGATTTTGTTGAAGATGCCGAGGCCAAAGGCGGCCACCACGCTCCCCGCCAGCTGGCCGACGCCGCCGAGCACCACCACCAGAAACGAGTCGATGATGTATCCCTGACCTAGTTCAGGCCCGACGTTGCCAAGCTGCGACAGCGCCACGCCGCCCAGCCCGGCAATACCAGAGCCGAGGCCAAAGGCCAGCATATCCACCCGCCCGGTAGGCACGCCGCAGCAGGCGGCCATCGCCCGGTTCTGCGTCACGGCGCGGACGTTCATCCCCAGACGGGTACGGTTCAGGATGAGCCAGGTAAAACACAGCACCAGCAGGACGAACGCCAGCACCGCCAGCCGGTTCCACGGCAGGATCAGGTTCGGCAGGACCTGCACGCCGCCGGAGAGCCAGGCCGGGTTTGCCACCTCCACGTTCTGCGCGCCAAACAGCATCCTCACCAGCTGGATAAGCATCAGGCTGATCCCCCAGGTGGCGAGCAGCGTTTCCAGCGGCCGACCATACAGATGACGAATAATGGTGCGCTCCAGCGCCATGCCGATCCCGGCGGTCACCAGAAACGCCACCGGCAGCGCGACCAGCGGATAAAAGGCCAGCCATTGCGGCGCGAGCTGCGCCAGCGCCTGCTGTACCAGCCAGCAGCTGTAGGCGCCGATCATTAACATCTCGCCGTGGGCCATGTTAATCACCCCCAGCAGGCCATAGGTGATCGCCAGCCCCAGCGCGGCCAGCAGCAGCACCGATCCCAGCGACAGTCCCATAAAGGCCTGGCCCAGCAGATCGCCGAGCAGCAGACGATGTTTGATCTTTTGCAGGCTGTCGCTGGCCGCCTCGCGCACCGCCGCATCCGGCTCATGCTGGGCATCGGTAAAGGGGATCAGCAGCGCCTGGGTTTCCGGGTCCGCGGAATGGCCGAGCAGCGTCACGGCGGCCAGCCGCGCGCTGGCCTCAGGCTGAGCGAGCTGCAGGCGCGCCAGCGCCACCTCCAGCAGACCCCGCACATTATCATCGGTTTCCGCCTGCAGCCGCTGTTGCAGCAGCGCGGCCATGGCCGGGGTCGCTTCCCGCTGTAGCGTTCGTGCAGCGGAAGCTCTCTCCGTGACGTTGTCACTTAAAATAAGGTGGCTGGCCAGCGCGCCGGCAGCCAGATTGCGCAGCCGGTTGGTCAGACGGACCGGCCGGGTTTCGCCCTGCGGCGCGGCGACAGCGCCCAATGGCTGTAATCCGCCCAGTCGGGTGCGGAAAGCATGTTTTCCGCCGTCCATCACCAGGCTCTCGGTGGTCAACGCCCGCAGCAGCGGCAGACGATCCGCCTGCGGCGCTGCCGCCCACTGGGTCAACAGCTGCGCCTGCTGGCTGCGACTGGCGGCAACGAAGTCGTCCGCCTCCGCGGCCTGCGCCCGCCATGGCAGCAGGATCAGCAGTAGCGCCAACACATTCATGAGACGCAATGCGTTCATGTCGTTCTCCTCTGGTCAGCGGCCGACGGGCGCGACGCTCCCGCCCCGTCGGCCGTGGCGCTTACTGGCTGACGGTTTTCACCGGATGGTCAGGTTTCTTATCATTACCGGGGATCCACGGACTCCACGGCTGCGCGCGAACGGGTTTATCGGTCTGCCAGACCACGTTGAACTGGCCGTTGCCTTCAATTTCACCGATCATCACCGGCTTATGCAGATGATGGTTAGTGGCATCCATGGTCAGGGTAAATCCGGACGGCGCGTTGAAGGTCTGCCCGGCCATCGCCTCGCGTACTTTGTCAACATCGGTGGTGCCCGCTTTGGTCACCGCCTGCGCCCACATATGCAGGCCCACCCAGGTCGCTTCCATCGGATCGTTGGTCACCACCGTATCGGCATTCGGCAGCTTGTGCGCTTTGGCATACGCGCGATAATCGGCGACGAAGGCTTTGTTGGTCGGATTATCGACGGACTCAAAGTAGTTCCATGCCGCGAGGTTGCCGACCAGCGGTTTGGTATCGATGCCGCGCAGCTCCTCTTCCCCCACCGAGAAGGCCACCACCGGCACATCGGTCGCTTTCAGACCCTGGTTAGCCAGCTCTTTGTAGAACGGTACGTTGGAATCGCCATTGATGGTGGAGACCACTGCCGTTTTGCCACCGGCGGCGAATTTTTTGATATTGGCGACGATGGTCTGGTAATCGCTGTAGCCGAACGGGGTGTAGACCTCCTCGATATCTTTGTCCTGGATCCCTTTGGCATGCAGAAAGGCGCGGAGGATCTTGTTGGTGGTGCGCGGATAGACGTAGTCCGTCCCCAGCAGAAAGAAACGTTTAGCGCCGCCGCCGTCCTCGCTCAGCAGGTATTCCACCGCCGGGATAGCCTGCTGGTTAGGCGCCGCGCCGGTATAGAAGACGTTGGGGGACATCTCTTCCCCTTCGTACTGCACCGGATAGAACAGCAGGCCGTTCAGCTCCTCAAACACCGGCAGGACCGATTTACGCGAGACCGACGTCCAGCAGCCAAACACCACCGCCACTTTATCCTGGGCCAGCAGCTGGCGCGCCTTCTCGGCAAACAGCGGCCAGTTGGAGGCCGGGTCGACCACCACCGGCTCCAGTTTCTTGCCCAGCACCCCGCCTTTGGCGTTGATGTCGTCGATGGCCATCAGCGCGACGTCTTTCAGCGGCGTTTCGGAAATCGCCATCGTCCCGGAGATCGAATGCATGATCCCGACTTTGATGGTGTCGGCGGCATAGGCCTGAAAGGAGAGACCCATAGCCATAACAGAGGCGGAGAGTGCAAAAGCTTTTAATAACGTTCTACGTTGCATGATTCACTCCTGAGTAGCGCAAAAAATAAAGAATTAACAGCTAACCAGAGGTGATAAGGCAAAAAAGGTGCCAGGTTGTGAAAACAGCAGGATGCGGCGCAGGTGGGCGATAGTGGCGAAGAGGATGGAAGCGTTGCCTCATCACGGTGCAACGCTGCGCTAAGAAAGCAATTACCAGACGTCGGCGGCGATGGAGGTCACCAGACGGACCTTTTGCCATTGCTGGTCTTCGCTGAGGGCATTCCCCTCTTCAGTGGAGGCGAAACCGCACTGCGGGCTGAGGCAGATCTGCTCGAGCGGCACGTACTGCGCGGCCTCGGCGAGACGCGCTTTTACCCCCTGCGGATTCTCCAGCTCGCCGTTTTTGGTGGTGATCAGCCCGAGGACCACCTGCTGATGGCCGGGACGAATAAAGCGCAGCGGCGCGAAATCCCCGGAGCGGTCGTTGTCGTACTCCAGGAAGAAGGCATCGACATTAACGCTGCCAAACAGCACCTCGGCAACCGGCTCGTAACCGCCTTCCGAGATCCAGGTTGAACGGAAGTTACCCCGGCAGACGTGCAAGCCCACCGTCAGATCGGCCGGCTTACCCTCCAGCGCCTGGTTCAGCACCCGGGCATAAATACGCGCCAGCGCATCCGGATCCTCGCCGCGCTCGCGTACCTGCTGGCGCTGGGCATCGGAGCACAGATAGGCCCACACGGTATCGTCCAGCTGCAGATAGCGGCAGCCGGCGTCATAAAACGCGCGGATGGCGTCGCGCCAGGTGGTGGCCAGATCGTCGAAGTAGTCGCTAAGATCCGGGTAGACCGTGGCATCGATATCTTTCCGCCCGCCGCGGAAGTGCAGCACGCTCGGGCTGGGAATGGTCATCTTCGGCTGCGCGTCGCCGCTGATGCTTTTCAGATAGCGGAAATCCTCCAGCATCGGGTGGTCGCCAAACGCCAGCTTGCCGGTGACGCGAACGCCGTGCGCTTTGGTCTGCACGCCGTTGAACTGGATCCCCTGCTCGGCATCGTAACGTTCAACGCCCTGCAAGCCATCGAAGAAATCGAAATGCCACCATGCGCGACGAAACTCACCGTCGGTGACCACGTGCAGGCCGCAGTCGCATTGCTGCTGAACCAGATGACGAATGGCGTTATTCTCAATCTCGCGTAGCTGAGCGGCGTCGATAATCCCCTCAGCCAGCTGCTGACGCGCCTGTTTAATGCTGTCCGGGCGCAAAAAACTGCCGACGATGTCTGCGCGGAACGGGGCCTGTTGACGTTGCATGCTGTCTCCTTAGCGGTGGGCGCGTTAGTTGCCCACCGTGATAGTTCATTACTTGAATTTTTAGACTTCTGGATGGCTATATGTCCAGATACTGGCATGCAGAGTGGTGGGTCGCAAACGAGAATATTTCATGGTACATGAAAAATTTTCAATCACCGGAAGCAAACGCATAGCCCTCATCTTCCCAGCCGGTGAGTCCGCCGAGCATCATTTTCACCGGCCGCCCCAGCTCGGCCAGCTTCAGCGCGGCAACGTCAGCGCCGTTGCAGTGCGGCCCGGCGCAGTAGACCACAAAGAGGGTATCCGCCGGCCAGGCCGCCATTCGCTCGGCGGTGATCTGGCTGTGCGGGAGATGCTGCGCGCCTGGCAGGTGACGTCTGGCGAAAGCTTCCTCGCTGCCGACCACGTGCAGCAGGACGAAGTCGACCTCGCCGGCACGCTGGGCGCTGTGCACATCGGCGCAGTCGGTCTCAAGATGCAGCTTATGGCTGAACCAGCGGATAGCCTCAGCGGAGGTGGCAGGGGGAAATTGGGTTACTACACTCATGGCGTCTTCTCCTTGTCTGTGATAACACTACTTTACTGACGCCCATCACCCTGATCTGCCGACAACCATGACAGAAAACGCTAACATCCTGACAACCCCTTCTGTGACACCGTCACATCATCAGGTGGTCGCCCTCGCCTACGATGGCCTGTGCACCTTTGAGTTTGGCGTAGCCGTGGAGATCTTCGGCCTGCCGCGCCCGGAAATGGGCGACAACTGGTACCAGTTCGCCGTCGCCGCGATCGATGAAGGTCCCCTGTGCGCCACCGGCGGCATCCGCCTGATGACCGACGGCGGTCCTGAACTTCTCGCCCAGGCGGATACGATCGTGGTCCCCGGCTGGCGCGGCGTCGACGCCCCGGTCCCCGAGGCGCTGTGCGCCGCGCTGGCTTCCGCCCACGCCCGCGGATGTCGGATTATTTCTATCTGTTCCGGGGTGTTCGTTCTCGCCGCCGCCGGGCTGCTCAATGGCCGCCAGGCGACAACCCACTGGCGCTACACCGCGGCGCTGCAGTCCCGTTTTCCGCAGATCCAGGTGGTGGAGGACGTCCTTTACGTGGGCGATGCTTTGCTGATGACTTCCGCCGGCAGCGCGGCGGGGATCGACCTTTGTCTGCATCTGGTGCGTGAAGATTTCGGCAGCGAAGCCGCCAACGTCGTCGCCCGCCGCCTGGTCGTCTCTCCCCATCGCGACGGCGGTCAGGCGCAGCAGGTCCTGCGCCCGGTAGCCCGCAGCCGGGAGAGCCTGCGCCTCGGTCAGCTGTTTGACTATCTGCACCAGCATCTTGCCGCCAGCCATACCGTCGCTTCCCTCGCCCAGCGCGCCGGCATGGGGACGCGCACCTTTTTGCGCCGCTTTGAGGAGGCCACCGGTAAAACGCCCGCCCGCTGGCTGCTGGAGGAACGACTGCTGCGCGCCCGCCAGCACCTGACGGAGAGCACGATGGGCATCGATCAGATCGCTGAGCGCTGCGGGTTTGCCAGCGCCGGCACCCTGCGCCACCATTTTCGCCAGCACTTCGCGCTCAGCCCGCTGCAGTACCGTAAACAGTTTACGCCTTCTCCGATTGCAAAATCGTCGCAGCCACGGACAATAGACGGCCACAGTAAACCGGTCGCCAGGAGGGTCGATGATGAAGAAAGAGTGTCGGGTAGTGATCTATAAAGAGGGGCTGCTGGGCAGTCTGTTTTTTGGCGAAGCCAAGGCCGACCCTGACAAAATGAGCCAGTTTCTCAGCAGCTATACCCGTGAGGGATGGGAAGTGAAAACCATGTCGGTGGAGCGCCGCCGTACCGCCCTGTTCTGGTCGCGGGAAGCGTATCTTTTCGTGCTCGAACGCCCCCTCTGATAGCCTGCGCCTGGTTTACACGTTTAAGCCAGGCGTTTCTAAGCGTCAGCTTTCAGGGCTGACGGATATAGCCCTGCGCCTGCATTTTCTGCATGCCTTCCTCGCTGGCGCAGACCATGCCGGTAGTCAACATGGCAAAGCCAAAGCGCTGATAAAACGTAATTTTATCGGCCACCGCATAGATAAATATTTTGCCAAAGGGCAGGAGTTGCTCCCGGATGGCCAGCATCAGCTGTTGCCCGTAGCCCTGTCCCTGACGAGCGGGGACGATCGCCACATCCGCCAGATAGCTGCTCCAGGTACAGTCGCTGATGGCTCGCGCCACGGCAATCAGCTGACCGTTCTCATAGCCAAACCAGCAGAAGGTGCTCTGGCGGAACGCCTGCTCCAGTTGCTGAACATCACGCTCATTCAGCCCGGCCTCGGCGATGATCGTTCGCACTCGCTGCCAGTCCACCCGCGCGATCGCCTCTTTACCCTCAATCACCATCATGACCTTTTCTCCCGTCGTCTCCCGGAAGCAAGATCTAGCATGCCGCGGCAGGATATGCCAGATGGAAAGCCGGACTGAAGCAGTCGGTACAGGGTGGAAGGGGCAAAAAAAAACCGCCATATGACTGGCGGTAAATCAATGCTTGCATGGATAGATTGTGTTTTGCATTTTTCGCAGACAGATAAGATTTACCTCTCTACGTTTGCTGCCGAAGTTAGCATGCTCAACTTCAATAAAGCCTCAACGACCAGCAGCTAAAGCTTCTCCACCAGCGCTTTCAGCTGCGCCAGGGTCTGCTGCCGGTCCTCCGCGGCGGCGACAGGCCAGGCCGACTGGCGCACGATGAGCCGGGTCGGCAGCAGCTCGCGGATCCGCAGCTGCGGGGCCGCCATCAGGGCAATCAGCCGCTCCACCGCCCTTTTGCCCAACAGATCGAAGTCCTGCGCCACCGTGGTGAGCGGCGGCTGGAAGTAAAGGCTGTCGGCGGTGTCATCGTAGCCGGTCACCGATACCGCCTGGCTGCCGCTGCGATTGAGCTGGGCCAGCGCGCTGAGCACGCCGAGCGCCATCTGATCGTTTGCCACCACTATGGCGCTGATCCGCGGCTGCAGATGGAGGAGCTCGAAAGTTTTCTGCCAACCGCTGGCGGCGCTCCAGTCGCCAAACACCGTAGTAGAGCGGGCAATATTCAGACTGTGCAACGCCTCGCGCCAGCTGGCGAGACGCAGACGGGCGGAAACCGAACTTTCCGGTCCCGCCAGCAGACCAAATTCGCGATGCCCCAGCTCCCACAGGTGGCGCACGCAGGCCCCGCAGCCGTCGCGGTGGTCGAAGCGCACGCAGCAGACATCGGCCTCCGGGGAGACATCGAGAAACAGGCAGGCCATATCCGGATTGTCTTGCACCAGCCGCTCGGCAGTGGCGCTCTCCAGCGGCAGACTGACGATCACCCCGCGAATATGCTGGGCGCGCAGCTCGTCCAGCCGGGCCTGCAGCGCGACAAAATCAGCCTGCGCCGGCATCGCTATCGCCACTTCCAGCTGATGCAGGCTGGCATGGCTCTTTATCGCGGCGGCGATCTGCGAGGGGGCGTGCAGCGTCAGCGAGGCGGTAATCAGCCCGATGGAGGGCGCCGCTTTGCCGGCAAGCAGCTGCGCCGAGCGGTTAGGCACATAGTGCAGCGCCTGCATCGCGCGGATCACCTGCTCGCGGGTGCGGGCTGACACCACCTCAGGACGGTTCAGCACCCGGGAGACCGTCTGCTGGGACACGCCCGCGGCGCGGGCGACATCCTCCAGGGTTGCGGTACGACGCGGCATCTTTTCTCCTCAGCAATAACAATGTCGTGCGCTAACATTTTATGTTTAACGCGCGACAAAAAACAGCGCTTCGCCCCCGCTTTCGTGATCGTCTGTTAATTTCGATTCCCCCGAGATTGCTGGACAAAACAAAGTGCCCGATAACGTTAACCATCCTGTTTAGCGAACGACAATTTCTGACTTACCGGGGTTTAATATGCAAATTAGCGATACCGGCCGCAGCCACACTCCTGACTTTCACGCCGTCCTCGCCCGTGAAGACTGGCAGAACCAGACCATTACCCACCTTAACCGCCTGCCAGCGCATCCCGTTTTCGCCAGCTGGCGCGATGAGCTTGCCGCCCGCGATAACCTACCTTCATCCCGCCGCCGTCAACTGGACGGCGAGTGGCAGTTCTCTTACGCCCGTAGCCCGTTTGCCGTCGATGCGCAGTGGTTGACGCAGGATCTACCGGACTGCCGCGGCACGCCTGTGCCTTCCAACTGGCAGATGGAGGGCTATGACGCGCCGATCTACACCAACGTCCGCTATCCCATCGACACCACCCCACCGCGGGTGCCGGAGGATAACCCGACCGGCTGCTACTCCCTGCACTTTACGGTTGAGGACACATGGCGCGAGAACGGGCAAACGCAGATTATTTTCGATGGCGTCAACTCGGCGTTTCATCTGTGGTGCAATGGCGTGTGGGTCGGCTATTCGCAGGACAGTCGCCTGCCGGCGGCGTTCGATCTCAGCCCCTTTCTGCGTCCGGGCGACAACCGCCTGTGCGTGATGGTCATGCGCTGGAGCGCCGGCAGCTGGCTGGAAGACCAGGATATGTGGCGGATGAGCGGTATTTTCCGCTCGGTATGGCTGCTGAATAAGCCGCAGCAACGGCTATGCGACGTGCAGTTGACGCCAGCCCTTGACGCCCTCTATCGCGACGGCACTCTGCAGGTCCAGGCGACCGTCGAAGCGACTGAGGCGGCGCTTGCCGGGCTCAGCGTCGGGGTTAGCCTGTGGCGCGGTGAGGAGCAGATCGCCGCCGGGCGGCAGCCGTTAGGTACCCCGACGGTGGATGAGCGCGGCCACTACGCGGAACGGGTCGATTTCTCCCTGGCGGTGGCGACGCCGGCGCACTGGAGCGCGGAAACCCCGAACTGTTATCGCGCCGTGGTCACCCTGTGGCGCGGCGACGAACTGCTGGAGGCCGAAGCGTGGGACATCGGTTTTCGCCGCATCGAGATTGCCGATGGCCTGCTGCGTCTCAACGGTAAACCGCTGCTGATCCGCGGCGTTAACCGCCATGAGCATCATCATTTGCGCGGGCAGGTGGTCACCGAGGCGGATATGGTGCAGGACATTCTGTTAATGAAGCAGAACAACTTTAACGCCGTGCGCTGCTCGCACTATCCCAACGCGCCGCGCTGGTATGAACTCTGCAACCGCTACGGTCTGTACGTGGTCGATGAAGCCAATATTGAAACCCACGGGATGGTGCCGATGAATCGGCTGTCCGACGATCCGGCGTGGCTGCCAGCCTTCAGCGCCCGCGTCACCCGGATGTTGCAAAGCCACCGTAACCATCCGTCGATTATTATCTGGTCGCTGGGGAACGAGTCCGGCTGCGGTGCGAACCATGAAGCCATGTATCACTGGCTGAAACGCGAAGATCCTACGCGTCCGGTCCAGTACGAAGGCGGCGGCGCCGACAGCACGGCGACCGATATTATCTGCCCGATGTACGCCCGCGTGGAACGCGATCAGCTGATTCCGGCAGTGCCGAAATGGAGCATTAAAAAGTGGATTGGCCTGCCCGGCGAACAGCGACCGCTGATTCTCTGCGAATACGCCCACGCGATGGGCAACAGCCTCGGTAATTTTGCCGATTACTGGCAGGCTTTCCGCGAATATCCGCGCCTGCAGGGCGGCTTTATCTGGGACTGGGCAGATCAGGCAATTGAAAAGACCTTCGAGGACGGCAGCGTGGGCTGGGCCTACGGCGGGGATTTTGGCGACACGCCAAACGACCGGCAGTTCTGCATGAACGGGCTGGTATTCCCGGATCGCCGTCCTCATCCTTCGCTGATTGAAGCGAAACATGCCCAGCAATATTTCCAGTTTTCCCTGCTGGCGCAGTCCCCGCTGCGGATCGGTGTGGCGAGCGAATACCTGTTCCGCGCCACCGATAATGAAGTGCTGAACTGGCAGGTGCAGTCCGCCGGTGAAACCGTGGCCAGCGGCAGCCTGGCGTTGAACCTCGCGCCGCAGGGCCAGGAAGATTTTACCTTATGCGACGGTCTGACCTTGCCGGCAGGCGCCAGAGAGGTCTGGCTGACGCTGGAAGTTGTCCAGCCGCAGGCGACGGCGTGGTCTGACGCCGGGCACCGCGTGGCCTGGGCGCAGTTCTCCCTTGCCGCCCCGCTGGCCTTACCCGCACCCGCCGCCGTCGGACCGGCACCGGAGTTGACCATCGATGATGAGAGCTTCACCGTCCGTCAGGGATCTCAGCAATGGG
>OFCP01001101.1_pt1 | contig 11548 bp, 9 predicted proteins | sample 1520831 | NCBI WGS metagenome assembly OFCP01 (sample SAMEA2699039, study PRJEB24076) | metagenome | biome: Human gut stool | place: Spain | collected 2013-03-20 | reverse complement strand
GTTGATAGAGGGAGCGTATCTCTACGCCTTCAAGCGTCCCTGCCTGTTCAAGCATTCGCTTATTCGCATGAGAATGCTGCGGATAAGGATGCGCATAAATTATCAGAATCATTGATTGGCCTGCGTTTGCTCTTGTCGTAATCAGCAAGAGTGTAGACAGTTAAGCGAACCGCTTACAATGATAACTGTGATTTATGTCGCGATGGCTTACGCAACGCGCGCCCTGAGGGTTAACGTCAGGCCTTAGTTATCCAGCTCGTCCATGGACTTCACCTGGTCGCGGTTAATCTGCTCCACGCGGCCGGTTTCGGCATTTTTGTATGAGACAAGGCCGGTGTCATCATCCACCTGCGGTTTGCCGCTGGTGACAATGGTCTTGCCGTCGGTGGTTTTGATTGACTGATTCGATGAGCAGCCGGCCACGAACATGATTGCCGTCGCTGCCAGTGCGGATGCCACCAGAATATTGTTCCGCATTGTATCCTCCTGTCTTTTCATCAATAGGTATCGTTATGGTGCTAACTATAGTTAGCCTGACCCGACAGGGGGTTAAAAGCAGAACTCTCTGAAGATGGCTGCGGCCCAAAAAAATAGGCTGACGATGTCGTCAGCCCAGGATTGTTGCTATCCGGCCAGGCCGGGAAGCTTATTTAGTGATTTGCGCGTGCATTTCCTGAACCGAAATCACCTTCTCGGTGGCGTCAGCGTTCAGCGCCATCGCGGTGGCAAAGCCGCCATTCAGGGTGGTGTCGTAATGCACTTTGTACTGCAGCGCGCTGCGGCGAATCAGCTTGGAGTCTTCAATCGCCTGGCGACCTGCGGTGGTGTTGATGATGTAGGTATATTCGCCATTCTTGATGCGGTCCTGAATGTGCGGACGACCTTCATGCACCTTGTTCACCAGACGCGGGTTAATGCCCGCTTCACCCAGCACAATCGCCGTACCGTGAGTCGCATCCAGCTCGAAGCCAAACTTCAGCAGCTTCGCCGCCAGGTCAACCACGCGCTCTTTATCGCCTTCGCGGACGGAGAGCAGCGCACGACCCTGTTTCTTCATGGTCGAGTTGCTGCCCAGCTGCGCTTTGGCGAACGCTTCGGCAAAGGTGCGGCCGACGCCCATTACTTCCCCGGTGGAGCGCATTTCTGGCCCTAACAGCGGGTCAACGCCCGGGAATTTATTGAACGGCAGGACCACCTCTTTCACCGAGTAGTACGGCGGGATGATCTCTTTGGTCACGCCCTGCTGCGCCAGCGTCTTACCGGCCATCACGCGCGCCGCCACTTTCGCCAGCGGGACGCCGGTGGCTTTGGAGACGAACGGTACGGTACGCGCCGCACGCGGGTTGACCTCAATCAGATAAACTTCGTTATCTTTCACCGCGAACTGGACGTTCATCAGGCCGCGAACCTGCAGCTCGAAGGCCAGCTTCTGCACCTGCTCGCGCATCACATCCTGAATCTCTTTGCTCAGGGTGTAGGCCGGCAGGGAACAGGCGGAGTCGCCGGAGTGGACGCCTGCCTGCTCGATATGCTCCATGATGCCGCCAATCAGCACCATTTCGCCATCGCAGATGGCATCGACATCCACTTCAATCGCATCGTCGAGGAAGCGATCCAGCAGCACCGGCGCGTCGTTGGAGACGCTGACCGCGGTCTGGAAGTAGCGGCGCAGATCCTGCTCGTCATAGACGATCTCCATCGCCCGGCCGCCGAGCACATAAGACGGACGCACCACCAGCGGGTAGCCAATCTCTTTCGCTTTCTCTACCGCCTGCTCAATGGCGGTGACGGTGGCGTTCGCCGGCTGCTTCAGCTTCAGACGGTCAACCGCGTGCTGGAAGCGCTCACGGTCTTCCGCCCGGTCGATAGCGTCCGGACTGGTACCGATAACCGGCACGCCGGCAGCTTCCAGGGCACGAGCCAGTTTCAGCGGGGTCTGGCCGCCGTACTGGACGATAACGCCTTTTGGCTTCTCGATGCGCACGATTTCCAGCACGTCTTCCAGGGTCACCGGCTCAAAATACAGACGGTCGGAGGTGTCGTAGTCGGTAGAGACGGTTTCCGGGTTACAGTTGACCATGATGGTCTCGTAACCGTCCTCGCGCAGCGCCAGCGAGGCGTGTACACAGCAGTAGTCGAATTCGATACCCTGACCGATACGGTTCGGGCCGCCGCCGAGGACCATGATTTTATCGCGGTCAACGGACGGGTTGGACTCACACTCTTCTTCATAAGTGGAGTACATGTAGGCGGTATCGGTAGCAAATTCCGCAGCGCAGGTGTCCACGCGCTTGTAGACCGGGTGCAGGTCATACTGGTCGCGCAGCTTGCGGATTTCCGCTTCCCGCACGCCCGCCAGCTTCGCCAGACGCGCATCGGCAAAGCCTTTACGCTTCAGGGTGCGCAGGAAGTCAGCGTCGAGGCCGTTGATGCCCACTTCCGCCACTTTCTCTTCCAGACGGACCAGCTCTTCAATCTGTACCAGGAACCAGCGGTCGATGTTGGTCAGGTTGAAGACGCCGTCAACCGAGAGGCCCGCGCGGAACGCGTCAGCGATATACCAGATACGCTCAGCGCCGGCATCTTTCAGCTCGCGGCGGATTTTGGTCAGCGCTTCCGGGTCGTCGAGGCTCACTTTCGGGTCGAAGCCGGTAGCGCCCACTTCCAGACCGCGCAGCGCTTTCTGCAAGGATTCCTGCTGGGTACGGCCAATCGCCATCACTTCGCCGACAGACTTCATCTGGGTGGTCAGACGGTCGTTGGCGCCGGCGAATTTTTCAAAGTTAAAGCGTGGGATTTTAGTGACCACGTAGTCGATGGACGGTTCAAAGGAAGCCGGGGTGCGGCCGCCGGTGATGTCGTTCATCAGCTCGTCAAGGGTATAACCTACCGCCAGCTTGGCTGCCACTTTAGCAATCGGGAAGCCGGTGGCCTTAGAGGCCAGCGCCGAGGAGCGGGAGACGCGCGGGTTCATTTCGATAACGATCAGGCGACCGTTTTTCGGGTTGACCGCGAACTGCACGTTAGAGCCGCCGGTTTCGACGCCGATTTCACGCAGCACCGCCATCGAGGCGTTACGCATGATCTGGTACTCTTTGTCGGTCAGGGTCTGCGCCGGGGCAACGGTGATGGAGTCACCGGTGTGGATCCCCATGGCGTCGAAGTTTTCGATGGAGCAGACGATGATGCAGTTGTCGTTCTTATCGCGCACCACTTCCATCTCGTACTCTTTCCAGCCGATCAGCGATTCATCGATCAGCAGTTCGTTGGTCGGAGAGAGATCCAGGCCGCGTTCGCAGATTTCTTCGAACTCTTCGCGGTTATAGGCGATACCGCCGCCGGTGCCGCCCATGGTGAAGGACGGACGGATGATGCACGGGAAACCAACGTCTGCGGCAACCGCCAGCGCCTCTTCCATCGTGTGGGCGATACCAGAGCGCGCGGTGTCGAGGCCGATTTTTTTCATTGCGATATCGAAACGGCGACGGTCTTCGGCTTTATCAATCGCATCGGCGGTGGCGCCAATCATGGTCACGCCGAATTCAGCCAGTACCCCCTGACGCTCCAGCTCGAGCGCGCAGTTCAGCGCCGTCTGGCCGCCCATGGTCGGCAGCACCGCATCCGGGCGCTCTTTTTCGATGATTTTACGCACCACTTCCCAGTGAATCGGCTCGATGTAGGTGGCATCGGCCATTTCCGGGTCGGTCATGATGGTCGCCGGGTTAGAGTTCACCAGGATAACGCGGTAGCCCTCTTCGCGCAGCGCTTTACACGCCTGGGCGCCGGAGTAGTCAAACTCACACGCCTGACCGATAACAATCGGGCCCGCGCCCAGAATCAGGATACTTTTTATGTCTGTACGTTTTGGCATTGCTCTTTTACTCCTGATTATTTCGCGGACTGACGGTAGAGCTCAATTAACTCGATAAAGTGGTCGAACAGCGGCGCGGCATCGTGCGGCCCCGGGCTCGCTTCAGGGTGCCCCTGGAAGCTGAACGCCGGTTTGTCGGTACGATGGATCCCCTGCAGGGTGCCGTCGAACAGCGACTTATGGGTCACGCGCAGGTTGGCCGGCAGCGTCGCCTCATCTACGGCGAAACCGTGGTTCTGGGCAGTGATCATCACCACGTTGTTATCAATATCTTTCACCGGGTGGTTGCCGCCGTGGTGGCCGAACTTCATCTTAATGGTCTTGGCACCGCTCGCCAGCGCCAGTAGCTGATGGCCAAGGCAGATGCCGAATACCGGAATATCGGTCTCAAGGAATTTTTCAATCGCCTCGATAGCGTAATCGCACGGCGCCGGGTCGCCAGGGCCGTTGGAGAGGAAGATACCGTCCGGATTGAGCGCCAGCACGTCCGCGGCGGAGGTCTTCGCCGGCACCACCGTCAGGCGGCAGCCGCGGTCAACCAGCATGCGCAGGATGTTGCGTTTCGCGCCGAAGTCATATGCCACAACGTGGAACGGCAGCTCGCTTTCCGCTTTCGCTTCCGGCAGGTCGCCCGCCAGGGTCCAGCTGCCTTGCGTCCAGCTATAGGTTTCTGCGGTGGTCACTTCCTTCGCCAAGTCCATGCCGTTCAGGCCTGGGAACGCTTTCGCTTTTTCCAGCGCCAGCTGGGCATCCGGGCTGTCGCCCGCGATGATGCAGCCGTTTTGCGCCCCTTTCTCACGCAGCAGACGCGTCAGCTTGCGGGTATCGATATCGGCAATCGCCACGATGTTATGGCGCTTCAGATAAGAAGAGAGGTCTTCAGTACTGCGGAAGTTGCTGGCAATCAGCGGCAGGTCGCGAATAACCAGACCCTGCGCATGTACCTGAGAAGATTCTTCATCGGCGGCGTTGGTGCCGACATTACCAATATGAGGATAAGTAAGAGTGACGATTTGGCGGGAATAGGAAGGATCAGTGAGGATTTCTTGATAACCGGTCATTGAAGTATTGAAAACGACTTCCCCAACCGCCGAACCTGTTGCCCCTATGGCCCGACCGTGAAACTGGGTTCCGTCTTCCAGAACCAATAGCGCTGACTTAATCAAAACACCCTCCAGAGAATATCCACTCACTTTATTTGCATATTAATTCATAAACACGATCTGAATCAATGCAAATCTGTTGCCCGCAGATTTTTGGCAAACGGCGGCATTCTGGAGAGATGTCGGATAAAAGTCAACTTAAAGCGGAGATTTTTAATGTCATTTTACGCCACTGATGCGTAACACGTGATTTTTACGCCAAAAAGATCAACAAACCTGGCTGAGAAAACGCTTGCGGATGTGGAAGAGTGTAAAACAGAGGGATGATCGACAAAAAAGTGGACCAGATGGTCAAAATTTACATTTCATTCACTAAAAAACACGCTAATACTGTATTTTTTACGCATTACACTTAAAACATACGCCATAATTCGCAAAAATAAAAAAGGGCAACAAAATATTGCCCTCTGCATCAATAACTTATTGATAGCAATAACCACATCACGATGGGTAATAATCGTTATAAACTATTCAGATCCAGCACATCACGCATATCAAACAGGCTATTTTTCTTGCCTTTCAGCCACAATGCTGAACGAACAGCGCCATTTGCAAAGGTCATGCGGCTGGACGCTTTATGGGTGATTTCAATACGCTCACCGATGTCAGCAAACATTGCCGTATGCTCCCCGACGATATCCCCCGCGCGAACGGTCGCGAAGCCGATGGTGCCCGGGACGCGTTCGCCAGTGTAGCCTTCACGACTGTAGACCGCGCAGTCCTTGAGATCTTTGTTCAATGCCCCGGCGATCGCTTCGCCCATCGCCAGCGCGGTGCCTGACGGCGCATCCACTTTATGCCGGTGGTGCGCTTCGATAATTTCGATGTCGGTATAGTCGCCCATCACCTTTGCCGCCTTCTCCAGCAGCTTCAACAGGACGTTGACGCCAACGCTAAAGTTAGCGGCGAAGACAATGGCAATGTCCTGCGCGGCATCGCGAATCGCCTGTTTGCCAGCGTCGTCAAAACCGGTGGTGCCGATGACCATCCCTTTGCCGTGCTCGCGGCAAAACGCCAGATGGTTCAGCGTGCCTTCCGGGCGGGTAAAATCGATCAACACGTCGAAATCATCTTTTACCGCCGCCAGGCTGCTCTGCACCGCGACGCCCGCTTTGCCGGCGCCCGCCAGCTCGCCGGCGTCGCTGCCCACCAGGCTTGACCCTTCGCGCTCCAGCGCCGCGCCCAGCGCCACGCCTTCCATCTGCAATGCAGCCTGAATTAACTGGCGTCCCATCCGGCCGCCCGCGCCGGCGATGGCCACGCGGATTTGTGCATCATGCATAGCTATTCTCTTTTGTTAACATTACGTAAATTGTTTTCAGAGTAACCAGCCCGTCAGCGGGCCGCTACTCAAAAACGCCGATAATTAGAAATTTATGACAAACGGCGGACGATATCAGTAAAAACTATACGATTGTGCCGCGATTCCGTGTTTACCTGATGACAACCGGGAAGGCTAATGATGGCGCCTTCGCCCGTACTGTGCGGGCGAAGGCGGTATTGCAGTGGGTTACAGCGGGAAAAGCGCGCCGGCGGGAAACGCGGATAAAAACCAGGTCACCGCCAACAGATCGGCGCTGCCGCCGGGGCTGAGATGGCGGGCAATCAGCTCATCGTCAAACTGTCGCAGCGCCTCCAGCCCGCCGTCCGCCAGCACGCCGCCCTGCCACAGCAGTCGCTGCGCCTCCTGCTGGACAAAGTTCAGCCCGGCAAGCCCGCCGCGCGAGACCAGGTTGGTGTCATCATTCCACGCCATCAGATGCAGCAGGGTTTGCAGTAGCGCCAGATTACTGTCGCCGGTCTCTTCCATCATGCGGGTAAAGACTGGCATGGCCTGGGTACGCACCGTCAGGAAACCGCTCTCCGCCTCGCCGCGGGCCCCGGAGAGACCATAGCGCAGAAAATGAGCCTCGCCTTTACTGAGCCGTTCCCCGCCAGCAGAAGACAACTCCTGCATAACCATGCCGCGACAGAAGCGCGCCACCTGGTCGCAAAGCCGGTGCTGCTCTATCGGCTCACCTTTCGACACCAGCCTGCCCGCCGCCGCGCTGAGCAGGCCAAAAGCGAAGATCGCCCCGCGATGGGTATTCACCCCGCCGGTGGCCTCCAGCATATCGTTCTCACAGGCCATCCCTACCGGGCGCAGCATCATCAATACCTGCTCCGGCGCGACCGCCGCAGTATCGTGGCCCATGATGAAAAATTTCTCCATCCACGGAGCCACCACCGCGGTGCTGGCCTCAAACGAGGCCAGATCCATATCCCAGTGCGCGCCAGCGTTACGAATATCCACCAACCCGGGCTTTGGGGTCAGGCGAACTTCGGTCAACAGCGCGCGCTCTACCGCGCTGACCACCTCTTCGGCACTCAGTGGCTTCACGCGCCGCACACGCGCAGGATTAATTAACACGTCGCTCATGGCCTTTCCCCTCTGCGTTTAGTCGCTGTTTTTCACCTGACGAATCACATCGATGACCGAACCGTCGCGATAGCGCACCACCGCCACCACCCGATCGGTGAATTCGATCGGCTGCGGCTTGCCAGTCAACAGCTCAGCACGCTGCTGCAGTTCCTCAATGGTCATCAGCGGAATGCCTGCGCTGCGCAAATTGTCGATCAGGTCCTGACGTGCCGGGTTGACCGCAATGCCGTGGTCAGTGACCAGCACATCCACGCTGGCCCCCGGCGTGACGCGGGTCAGCACCTTTTCCACGACGCAGGGAATACGGCCGCGAACTAACGGCGCGGTAATAATGGTCAAATCCGCACCGGCGGCGGTATCGCTATGGCCACCGGACGCCCCGCGCAGCACACCGTTAGAACCGGTCATCACGTTAACGTTAAAGTCGATATCAATTTCCAGCGCGCTGAGCATCACCACGTTTAAGCGCTCGCAGGAGGCGCCTTTGGAGCCCGGGCTGGCATACTGATTGGTGGAGATCTCGACATGGTTCGGGTTCTGCGCCAGCGAACGCGCCGCGTCGCCATCGAAGGACTGGGTATCGAGCAGCGTTTTGATCAACCCTTTTTCGTGCAAATCGACCATCGTCCCGGTGATACCGCCGAGGCCGAAGCTGGCGGTAATGCCGTTACGGCGCATTTTATCTTCAAGGAAGCGAGTTACTGCCAGCGAGGCGCCGCCGGTACCGGTCTGCAGCGAGAAACCCTCTTTAAAGTAACCGGAGTGCTCAACGACTTTCGCCGCCTGGCGGGCGATCAGCAGCTCGCGCGGGTTGCTGGTCAGACGGATGGCACCCGCGGTAATTTTTTGCGGATCGCCGACTTCATCTACCTGGACTATCAGATCCACCTGATCCTGGGCAATACTGGCCGGATAGTTAGGATAATCCACCCACTCTTCGGTCAGCAGCACCACGCATTTAGCGTGCTCGGCATCGACGCGCGCGTAGCCCAGCGAACCGCAGCGTGATTTACCGCTAAAGCCGTTGGCGTTGCCAAACTCATCGCAGCAAGGAACGCCGAGAAACGCGACATCAATCGACAGCTCGCCGCTTTGAATCAGCTGTACGCGACCGCCGTGGGAGTGGATCTGCACCGGGTTTTCCATTAAACCGGCGGAGATCTCCTCGCCCAACTTGCCGCGCAGGCTGGAGGTGTAGATCTGGCGGATCACGCCATTTTTAATATGCTCGATCAGCGGCCAGTGAGCGTCGATCAGCGAACTGGATGCCAGCGTCAGATCGCGAAAACCTATTTCCGCCAGCTTCGCCACTACCATATTGACGACTTTGTCACCGCCGCGAAACGCGTGGTGAAACGAGATGGTCATGCCGTTTTGCAGGCCGGAGCGACGGATTGCCGTTTCCAGCGAATCGCAGATTTTGCGCTGGCGCTTTTCGCTCTCACTCGCCAGCCAGGGACTTTTCGCCGTTACGCCGGCATAAGGTGTCAGTCCATTCGGCATCACGTACTGCTGATTAAGCATTGCTACTGTCTCTTTCATCTTATTCCCCTTAATCACGAATACCGGAAGCCGAGAGCGCCACCACTTTGCGAGCATGGTCGATAATCGGTCCATCGATCATCTTGCCGTTCAGCGATACCACACCCAGACCTCGCGTTTCGGCTTCTTCCGCCGCGGCAATCACTTCCAGCGCGTGATCGACCTCTTTGCGCGTCGGGGCATAGACCTGATGCAGGAGTTCAATTTGTCGTGGGTTAACCAACGATTTGCCGTTAAAACCGAGGTTTTTGGCCAGATTCGCTTCCGCCAGGAAGCCCTCTTCGTTATTGATATCCGACCACACCACGTCATAGGCGGCGATGCCGGCAACGCGCGCGGCATGCAGTACAGCGCAGCGGGCGTAGAACAGTTCAGTACCGTCGCCGCGAGAGGTGCCCATATCCATGACGTAATCGAAGGCCGCCAGCGCGATCGCCGCCAGACGCGGGCTGGCGCGGGCGATCTCCACCGCGTTCACCACGCCCAGCGCCGACTCAATCGCCGCCATTAACTTGGTGCTGCCCACTTCCCGGCCGCACTCGCGTTCAATCCGCTCAACATGCGCTTCCAGCTCATGGATATCTTCTTTGCTGTCGGTTTTCGGCAGACGCACCATATCCACGCCCGCGCGGACTACCGCTTCAAGGTCGGCAAGACCGAACGGCGTATTCAGCGGGTTAATGCGCACCACGGTTTCGATATCCTGATACATCGGGTGCTGCAGCGCGTGGAATACCAGCAGGCGCGCGGTATCTTTCTCACGCAAGGCAACGGCGTCTTCAAGATCGAACATGATGGAATCAGGTCGGTAGATAAATGCGGTAGAGAGCATGGCGGCGTTCGCGCCGGGCAGGAACAGCATGCTGCGACGGAGTGTAGTCATTGCATTTTTCTCCAGTCAGCGGTCTGCTCTTCCGCAGCGCGCAGGATCGCGCTCTGCAGGCGGGCGCGGATCACACAGTCCAGCGCGCCTTTATCCTCGACGATAATTAATCCCTGGCGCACGTCCAGCGCGCGCAGCGTCTCGTCGATCGTCTGGCGAATCTGCTCGCCAAACTGCTTCATCACTTCACTGTGGATGATAATCTCCAGCTCGCCGTCGGCGGGGACGATTTTCACCATCAGGTCGCTGGACTCCTGCGTACCGGCCAGCGCCTCCCTTACAATTTTCATGTTCGTTTCCTGATAGTTAAGCGACTTCCGCGCTGTAGTGCGCTTCGAGATGCGCGAAAGTGGATTCCGGGACAATCTCCCGAATACGAGAATACTGTTCTGTCTTAAGTAAACGACGGACTTCCGAGGCCGAAATGGCGCTGCCCCCGGCCTTGATACGGGCCACATCCTCAACGTGGATGTGGCCAGCCAGCAGTTCGTGCAGCGTCTGGTTGTACTGACGGGTGATATCGCAAAACGGCTCGGAGCCGATAAAACGATGGGTAATGCCGAGAGACGGCGCGATGTAGTCGCGAAAGATCAGCACGTCGATTTCGCTCCACGCCTGCTGCACTTTTCCGCTCTCTTTCAGGAAGTAGGCCGGAAAAGTGGCGCGCGAGATGATGTACTGCGAGCCCTCGTGCACGGAGACATTCGACAGATGTGCCACTCCGGCCCGTACCATCTCCAGACGCGCGGTGAACGGAAAGAAAGAGGCGTCTTCACGTACCACAAACAGATGCAGCCAGTCGCAGCGTGCCGCCGCGTGTTCCACCAGATGACGGTGGCCAAGCGTGAACGGATTAGCGTTCATGACAATCGCGCCGATATCCTGGCCGGGCCGGCGCTCCTGGCGCAGCGAACGGCAGTAGCGCGTAATGCCCTGCGGCGTGTTTTCCATCAATACCGCGTTCTTGCCACTGCGGGCGACAGGCCAGAAGCCGCTGCGGGCAAAGCGCTCCTCGTTGCAGGGCCGGGTGCAAAGGAAGAGATGAAAATGGCCGCGCGCGAGGGCGACGTTTTCCACTTCCGCCAGCAGCCGCGCGCTAAGGTTCACACCGCGCAGCTGCTCATCGACCGCCACGCATTTGATAACGTTGGCGGCCAGCCCCGCGCAGCCCACCAGCTGCCTTCCGGACCAGGCCTCAACAAACAGCGTGATATCGTTGTCCATCCCCAGACCGCTGTCCGTCAGCAGGTAACGAATCTGGCTCAGACGTTCCGGGTGTTGGGCCACTTCCGTGAAGCGAAAGTCGATAGCGGGTTGCGAGTCCATCATCACGCCCTACTCAGTGTGCCGTCGTCAGCGTGCTGGCTGGCGCTTCCATGATCACATTGCTGAGATGGCCAATATGCTCAATCTCAACCTCAATGCGATCGCCCTCCTGCATAAACAGCGGCGGGTTACGCTTTTTCCCCACCCCGCCCGGCGATCCGGTGATGATCACATCGCCCGGGCTTAAGCGGGTGAAGGTGCTGATGTACTCGATAAGTTCCGCCACCTTGTGGATCATGCTTCTGGTGTTGTCATCCTGAACCATCCGGCCGTTCAGCCAGGTGCGGATCGTCAGCTGATGCGGATCCGGGATCTCATCCGCGGTCGCCATCCACGGGCCG
>OFCP01001099.1_pt1 | contig 11587 bp, 5 predicted proteins | sample 1520831 | NCBI WGS metagenome assembly OFCP01 (sample SAMEA2699039, study PRJEB24076) | metagenome | biome: Human gut stool | place: Spain | collected 2013-03-20 | reverse complement strand
AACAGCAGGCATATTTCCAGGCCATACAATGGTTTTAATAGCGAAATCAACAGATGGGAATCACACAGGCCAGAAATCACCAACCTGGCGCCTACCAGCAGGCCAACAATTAATAATCCACGTTTTGCGCCAATGTAGTTAACAAAGAATGGAATGACCATATACATAATAAATTCCATCCCGGACTGTACCGTTCCCAGATAACCAAAAATGGCGTTGCCTTTATGGACATCGGCAAAGAACGTGACAAAATAGCGCGAAAACTGCTGCTCCGCGATAAACATCATCCACGCCACCCCGGCCACGTACAGGCAGAATGCCCAGAATTTACGGTTACGCAGAAGGGTATAAACATCCGCCGGAGAAATTTTATCTTTGACCAGCACCTGCGCGGCGTTCTCCGCATTTTCGTTGACTTTCAGGCTTAATAAAACGGCCAGCATCACTATCGACGTGACGCTTCCCAGGATAAAGTTATACGCTGGCGAGAGGTTAAACAGCAGGCCAGAGAAAGAAGACGCTACCGCCCATCCGAGCGATCCCCACATGCGAATTTGCCCAAACTCCATATTGTTCAGACGGCTGTAACGGTCGGTATAGGATTCACAGGCCGCGACGCCCGCATACCAGGCGAAGCTTAAATAGATCGCACCGACAATAATACCCAGCATCGTCTTGGTTAACAGTAGCGGCTGATAAACATAAATAAAAAAAGGCGCCATTAATGCCGACATCAGCACCACAAAATAGAGCAGATATTTACTCATCCCTATTTTATCAAGTATATAGCCATAAATGGGTTTAAGAACAACTGAAAATACGCCATTTACGGCAAAGACGGTGCCAATAACCGCGCCGCTTAGATTCGCTTTTTGCCCTAACCATATGGCGAGCAGGCCAATACTGGCAGACCAGGTGAAAAAATACAGAAAAATGAAGGCGCTTATTTTGTAATACTCAACTTTGTTATTCGTATAGGTACTTTCCATACTATCCTCAGCGAAAGCATGTAAAAAATCGAATAATGAGTTGCCGGGCGTTAGCCCGACCGCGTTTAAAAATAAATAGTTTGCTGGGTTTCTTTTTGGCTATCCATAATAATAAAGCGGCGATCTTGTCGAATGAGTAACGGCATATCGGCAAAAACTTTATTTATCTCAGCGCTGGCGATAACCGCACAGGCCAACCAATGTTCGCCAGGAGCCAGCTCGGTGGATAAAGTGGGAATGGCCGCGCAGGGCGCAAACATAATACTGCTATTGGGCGGCGTGATAACGGCCTCGCCCTGCCTGGCGATGCCGGGAGCAAGATTGGCTATCATGCTGCTCCCATTGCTGGCCAGAATCAGGCTGCTGCCGGCCTCCAGGCAGGGCTCCGCCTTCAGTACCGCAAAGCCCGCCTGCTCTACCCGATTCTTGTGCAAATTATTGATATTGCCCATTTTCTCCAGCACCGCCTTGCCGAATTTGAGGCTGTCGGCGATGGTGAGGGACTGCACCATATCGAACATGGTGTGGTCGACATAGCGGTCGCCGCTCTTGCTGACCCCACCGATCAGATCCGAGGCGTTCTGCGTCTGGGCGAGATATTTTGCCGCGGTACTGGTGGCCCCCTTGGTGGAGAGGGCAAACACCGAAGAGCCGCTGGGCTGGCGGCTGGTAAAGGCGTCAGCGTGAATCGACACGAACAGGTCGGCGCGCTGCTTCTGCGCCTTGGCGACACGCACTTTCAACGGGATAAACACGTCTTCGTTGCGGGTCATATAGGCCTTCATATTGCCTTCTTTGTCGATCAGCGCCCGCAGGCGACGGGCGATCTGTAGCACCACATCTTTCTCGCGGGTGCGATACTTCCCCACGGCGCCGGAGTCTTCGCCGCCGTGCCCGGGATCGAGCATGATGACAATCGGCCGGTCGCGCCCGGCTTTGCCCGGCTGCGGCCCGCTTTGCGCCGGCGGCACCTGCCGCTCCAGATCGCCTTTGTTGTAATCCTCGAGCAGCGCCAGCAGCGGATCCTGAACATCGGTAGCGTTGGCGGGGTAGAGATCCATCACCAGACGCTCTTTAAAGCCGGCCACCGGCGCGAGGGCAAACAGCTGCGGCTTAACGTTCTGCTTGAGTTCGAAGACCATGCGCACGGTTTGCGGATCAAACTGGCCCACCCGGGCGGACTTAATAAAGGGATCGTCAGCGCGGATCTGCCCCCCCATGCCCTTCAGTACCGAGTTCAGGTTAACCCCCTCCAGATCGACCACTACCCGTTCCGGATTACTGAGGGCAAACTGCCGGTATTTCAGCACATGATTCGATTCCACCGTGACGCGGGTGTAGGTCGATGCTGGCCAGACGCGAACAGCGACCACCCGCGCGGCGGCGGCCAGCCCAACAGGGCTCACGCTCATTAACCACATGGCGCCCGCCCCCTGCAATAAACGGCGACGGCTTAATCCAGAGTTGTTTCCCGACATGCCACTCCCAAGCAATAAAAACGCATTTATACCCAAAACAAACAGATTGACCAGAAACTTTAACGAAAGGCATATAACCTGTCATCTATAAAAGGGTAAACATTCATTGACACCCTGCGCCGGGTCACATGTTTTTCGCGGCTTAGCCTCAAATTGGGGCTTGCGTTTAACGGCAAAACAGAATAAAAATACAATAATTACGAATAATCATGCATTGAGGGTTTGTCATGGTGAAGGAACGTCGCACTGAACTGGTAGAAGGATTCCGCCATTCTGTTCCCTATATTAATGCCCATCGGGGAAAAACGTTTGTCATCATGCTGGGCGGCGAAGCCATTGAGCATGAAAATTTCTCAAATATTGTCAATGACATAGGATTATTGCATAGCCTGGGCATTCGCCTGGTGGTGGTCTATGGCGCCCGCCCGCAGATTGACGCTAACCTCGCCGAGCACCATCACGAGCCGGTCTATCACAAGCAGACGCGAGTGACTGACGCCAAAACGCTGGAGCTGGTTAAGCAGGCGGCGGGGATGCTGCAGCTGGAGATCACCGCCCGTCTGTCGATGAGCCTCAACAACACCCCGCTGCAGGGGGCCCATATCAACGTTGTCAGCGGCAACTTTATCATTGCCCAGCCGCTGGGCGTCGATGACGGCGTCGATTATTGCCACAGCGGACGCATTCGCCGCATTGACGAAGAGGCGATTCATCGTCAGCTCGACAGCGGCGCCATTGTCCTGATGGGGCCGGTCGCGGTGTCGGTCACCGGCGAGAGCTTTAACCTGACTTCGGAAGAGATCGCTACCCAGCTGGCCATCAAGCTGAAGGCGGAGAAAATGATCGGCTTCTGTTCGTCGCAAGGGGTTTACAACCAGGCCGGGGAAATTGTCTCCGAACTGTTCCCTAATGAGGCGCAAGCCCGCGTCGAAGAGCTGGAAGCAGACGAAGACTATAACTCCGGCACCGTGCGCTTCCTGCGCGGGGCGGTGAAGGCCTGCCGCAGCGGCGTACGGCGCTGCCACCTGATCAGCTATCAGGAAAATGGCGCGCTGCTGCAGGAGCTGTTTTCACGCGACGGCATCGGCACCCAGATCGTCATGGAGAGCGCGGAGCAGATCCGTCGGGCGACCATCAATGATATCGGCGGTATTCTTGAGCTGATAAGCCCGCTCGAGCAGCAGGGCATTCTGGTACGCCGTTCCCGCGAACAGCTGGAGATGGAGATCGACAAATTCACCATTATTCAGCGCGATAACACCACCATCGCCTGCGCCGCCCTCTATCCTTTCCCGGAAGAGAAGATCGGCGAAATGGCCTGCGTGGCGGTGCATCCGGATTACCGGAGCTCGTCGCGGGGAGAGGTGCTGCTGGAGCGTATTGCCGCTCAGGCCAGGCAGATGGGACTGAGCAAACTGTTCGTGTTAACCACCCGCAGCATCCACTGGTTCCAGGAGCGCGGCTTCACGCCGGTGGATATCGACCTGCTGCCGGAGAGTAAAAAGCAGATGTATAACTATCAGCGCCGGTCGAAGGTGCTGATGGCCGACCTCGCTTAAGCCCTTCTCCTCTCTATCTAACGGCCCGGGATAGCGCGACGCTTATCGCTTTATCCCCGGCCGGTCTCCCCCCCCTCTTCCCGCCAGCCTGGCGTACGCACGCGGGCGAAATTCCTGGTTTCCGCGCAGGCCATTTCTTTCTCGCTGGCTCACCGATATGCTATTGGCTGTCGACAGGACGTCGACTGGCGCCGCGGCCGCCACCCGCCCTGTAAGGATCGCTTAAAGAATGGAACCCAAACCGAACTGGCTGGTCAGACATATTAATCTCATTACCACCGCGGTCGCCCTCTATCCGTGGTTGCTGATGATACTGCTCCTCTGGGATAACCAGCGCCATCATCAGCATGGCTATGCCGCGCTCGGCGCCGCCATCGCGATATTATTTCTGCTGGCCCTGACGTCCGGCATGAATCTTCTCATCTCCTCGCTGGTGATTTTTTGTGCCCGCTGTTTCACCCCACCGCTGGCCGGCGGCGCAGCAGTCCGCTTTTTCGCCATGAACTCGATCTCGGCGCTCTGGCTTTTCCCTCTGTTCTTTAGTTACTGATTTTTCCGCCAGCCCGGGCTACGGCTGCAGCATTTTCCATCGCCCGGACTCGGCGTCTCAGGGGGTTTCGCGCCCGGCGAAAATCTCCGCCAGGCCGCTGCGCCGTTCGGTGCGCGTCACAATGGCCTGGGAGAGCACCTGCTCGTCGGCATAGAGCGACAACCGCCGTTTCGCGCGGGTGATCGCCGTGTAGACCAGTTCGCGGGTCACCAGCGGGACGCTGCGCGCCGGCAGGATCAGCGCCGCGTGTTCGAACTCCGAGCCCTGCGATTTATGCACGGTCATCGCCCAGGCGGTATCATGCTCCGGCAGACGGCTCGGCTGCACCGACTTGATGGCGCCGTCGGGCATCAGGAACCACACCCGCAGCTCGCCGTTGCGCTCCAGGGCGATGCCGATATCGCCGTTAAACAGCCCCAGCGCGCTGTCGTTGCGCGATATCATGATCGGTCGGCCGTCATACCAGCGGGAGTGGCGCGGCAGGGCGATTGCCCGCTGGCGATTGAGCCGCTGCTCCAGCCGCTCATTGACGCCGCTCACGCCGTACGGCCCCTCGCGCAGCGCGCACAGCAGCTGGAATTCGCTGAAAGCGGCCAGCATGGCCTGCGGTTCGGCCCGCTCGCGGCGCAGCTGCAGGTAGCGCTCATAGCCCTGCTGAGCCGCGCCGAGCATGGCTTCGTACTCTTCGGTCGTGCTGAGGGGATGAAGCGCGATATCGTCAAACGGCTGGCGCAGCGTGGCCTTCACCTCCGCGCGCGCGCCAGCGTTCACCGCCCGCGCCAGGCTCCCGATGCCGGAGTGACTACCGAAGCGATAGCTCTTTTGCAGCAGGCACAAACTGTCTCTCAGCGCGCCCGCGATAGCCCCCTCGCCCGCCGGCACCGGCGAACCGGTCAGCCGGGTCAGCTCCTGCGCCCGCGCGGCGGTATAGCCCGAACTCGCCCAGGCGCAGATATCCCCCAGCACCGCCCCCGCTTCTACGGAGGCCAGCTGGTCGCGATCGCCGAGGAAAATCACCCGCCCGTGGGCCGGCAGCGCGTCGATAAGCCGCGACATCATCGGCAGGTCGATCATCGAGGCTTCATCCACCACCAGCACGTCCAGATGCAGCGGGTTGCCGGCGTGATAGCGCATCCGCTGGCTGCCTGGCTGGGCGCCCAGCAGACGATGCAGCGTGCTGGCCTCGGTGGGAATCAACGCTTTCTGCGCGTCGGTCAGCGGCAATTTTCTCAGCGCCGCGCCCAGCGATTCGGTCAGACGCGCCGCCGCTTTCCCGGTTGGCGCCGCCAGGCGAATACGACAGCGCGGGCTGTCTTCGATCTGGATCAGCGCCGCCAGAAGCTTCGCCACGGTGGTGGTCTTCCCGGTCCCGGGACCGCCGGAGATCACTGAGATGCGGCGGGTCAGCGCCACCGCCGCGGCCACTTTTTGCCAGTCGGTTTCGCCGGTGGCAGGGAACAGGGCATTCAGGGTTGACGCCAGCCGGGCCTCATCCATCTCCAGCACCCGGTTGGCTTCATTGAAGAAGCGGGCGACGGTCAGCTCGTTGCGCCACATCCGGTTGAGATAGAGCCGGTCGCCGCACAAAATCATCGGCGCCGGAGCATCGCCGCAGCTCACCGCCGACGAAGCGAGCAGCAGTGCGGGCCAGTCCTCCGGCGCGCCGGCTTCGGCCAGCAGCCGATCGCGGATCTCCCCGGCTTTACCGCTCAGCGCCTCGTCGCCGCTCAACCGCGAGAGCGGCAGACAGACGTGCCCCTCGCCGGCATCCCGGCTCAGCAAGGCCGCCGCCAGCTTGACCGCCGGCGGGTCGTTTTGCGCCACCATCAGGGCAAACTGGACGTCCAGCGGCCGCAGCAGACGCTGCTCCACCGCCGCCAGCAGTAGTTGTTCGAAAGTCATGAGGCCTCCTCCTGAGTTTCTCCGGCAAAAAGCTGATCCAGACCGTCAATCAGCGGTCGCACCGGCCGGGTGGTGAAGATCCCCTGCCCCCCCTCCTGCCCGTCCATGCCGCGCAGGAAAAGATAAATCACGCCGCCGAAGTGGCGGTCATAGTCATAATCGGCCAGCCGGTGGCGCAGATAGCGGTGCAGCGCCAGGCTATACAGCTGATACTGTAGATCGTAGCGGTGGGCACGCATCGCCTGCTCCATCGCCGGCCGGGTGTAGGCCTCGCGATCTTCCCCCAGCCAGTTGGATTTGTAATCCAGCAGGTAATAACGGCCTTCGTGACGGAAGACCAGATCGATAAAGCCCTTCAGCATGCCGCGCACCTGGCGGAAATCCAGCGGCGGCGTGTCGGCAGAGAGGGGATCGTACTGGCGGATAAGCGCGTCAAGGCGCTCCGCCGTCAGCAGCTGGGCGATGGGCAGGTAAAATGCCATCTCCACCTGTTTATCCCGCGCCGCAAGCTGATTGAGCGCGATATCCGGCCCCGGCAGGCGGGTCTTCAGCACGCCGCCCAGCCAGTCGGTCAGCACCGGCGCCCACTGCGCGTCAAACCCGCTCAGCTGCAGCTTCTCCGCCATCCACCCTTCCGGCACCGGCTGGGTGAAGTCCAGCTCCTCAAACAGGCTGTGCAGGAAGGTCCCCGGCGCGGCGCCGCGCGGGAACTGGTGCGGAGTCAGCTGCGGCTCTTCCACGACTTCGCCGACGCCGGCGGCATCAACATCCAGACGCGGCAGCAAATCCTGCCCGCCGCTGAAACCATGCTGCTGCAGTCCGGAGTAACTGGTCACCCGCCAGTCGTCGGCGATGCGGCGCTGCAGCTCGCGCGCCGACAATCGCGGGATGGTCGCCGCGGGCGCCTGCCACGGGGTGAGATCCAGTTCGCCCGGAATCTGTAATGCAATATCGCCATGACAGAAGTCTGCCAGCCGCGCAGCCAGCCCGGCGGCGTCCATGGCTTCGCCCGCCTGCAGCAGCCGCCCCAGCGCGCTGAGGTGGAAATCGCTGTTGCCGGATTTCCGGCTGCTGAGCGGCGCCACGCCGAGGCTGCAGTGCCAGACCGCGCGGGTCAGGGCCACGTACAGCAGGCGCAGATCTTCCGCCAGTCGTTCCGCCTCCGCCAGCTCGAGGCTGGCCTCATCCTGGCCCAGATCCAGCACCGCCGCGAACGTCTCGCGATCGTGGTAAAACGCCTGGTCCTGTTTACGAAACCGGGCGATAAACGGCAGCCAGACCAGGGGGTATTCCAGCCCTTTTGACTTGTGAATAGTGACAATTTGCACCAGGTGCTTATCGCTTTCGAGACGCATCTGCTGGCTGGCGGCGTTGCTGTCCGGCTCGGCGATATGCTGCGCCAGCCAGCGCACAAGGGCATGCTCGCTTTCCAGCTGGCTGGCCGCCTCCTGCAGCAGTTCGCTGATGTGCAGAATGTCGGTTAAACGCCGCTCGCCGCCGCGGGTCGCCAGCAGGTTCTCGGCGATATGCCGGGCTGTCATCAACGCCCGCAGCATCGGCATCACTCCGCGCTGCCGCCAAATCTGGCGGTATTCGCTAAACTCTTCCACCAGCGCGTCCCACGCCTGCTCATCCTGGTTCAGGTTTTCAATATCCAGCGCGGTCAGACCAAACATCGACGTCGCCAGCGCGCTGCGCAGGGTATTTTCCCGCTCCGGGGCCAGCACCGCCTGCAGCAGCCAGAGCAGCTCCTGGGCCTCCAGCGTCTCAAAAACGCTGTCGCGGTTGGAGAGGTAGACTGAGGGAATACCCAGCGTCTGCAGCGCTTCACGTACCTGCGCTGCCTCCAGCCGGTTGCGCACCAGCACGGTAATATCCGAAGCCTGTACCGGGCGCGAGGTTTCCCCGCGCCACAGCAGCGCGCGCCCCTGCTGACCGGCGCTCAGCCAGTCGCGGATCTGCGTGGCGCAGAGCTGCGCCATAAAGGTCTGATAATCGCCAGACCCGATGGTGTCGCCGGGCATCAGCCAGACGTTCATCGCCGGTACGTCCGCCGCGTCAACGGTAAAGCGCAGCCCCTTGTTCTTCGCCGCCGCCTTCACCGGCAGGAACGGGATCTCGTGGAACATGAAGGGGTTATCGCTGAGGCTGAACAGCCGATTGACGCTGCCCACCATGCCCGGCGAGGAGCGCCAGTTGGTATCGAGGGTGTAGTGCGCGGCAACGTCGCCGCGCGCTTTCATATAGGTAAAGATATCGGCGCCGCGAAAGGCGTAGATGGCCTGCTTCGGATCGCCGATCAGCAGCAGAGCCGTCTCCGGCTGCCGGCGCCAGATGCGGCGAAAAATCCGGTACTGCTGAGGGTCGGTGTCCTGAAATTCATCGATCATCGCCACCGGAAAACGCTGGCGAATGGCGCTGGCCAGCGTCTCGCCGCTGTCGCCGCGCAGCGCCTCGTCAAGCCGGCTGAGCATATCGTCAAACCCCAGCTCGCCGCGGCGGCGCTTTTCGCGGGCGACCGCATCGCGGATCTCGACCATCGCTCTCGCCAGCACCAGATCGGTGAGCGTCAGCGAGGAGGCCAGCAACGACTCTACGGCGCTAAACAGGGGATGCACCGGCGGTTCGCCACCGGCTTTGGTGCGCTCGAGCAGAAACGACTGGGCAAATTTCTCCAGCGCGTCGGGCAGCTGGTAGCTTAACGTCTCTTCCTGCGCCCAGGCGTTCACTTTCTCCATCCACTTGCCCTGGTTGCCGCGATTAAACTTCCGCCGGTCAAGGCCGGAATTTTCCAGCACGCCTTCGATCTCGCCCACCTGCTCGCGCCACTGCTGCTTGAGCGAGTCAATGCGGGCGATGATCTGCTGATGGCGTTCGGCCAGCGTCTCGTTAGGGGCTGGCGGCGACTTAAGCTGCGGCGCTTCGCCCTGCAGCCAGCGGTCAAGGGACTTCAGCAGATCGCGCGGCCCTTTCCAGACGTCGTGGATCACCGCAGCGATATCGCGGGTCAGGGGATAGCAGTGGCGGCGCCAGAAATCGGCGCAGGCCTGATAGCGCAGACGGGATTCATCCTCGATCAGCTGTTGCTCGAACAGCATGCCCGACTCGAAGGCGTTAAGGCTCAGCATCCGTTGGCAAAAGCCGTGGATGGTGAATACCGCCGCCTCGTCCATCTGCCGTTCAGCCAGCAGCAGCGTCTTCGCGGCGTCGTCTTTATCGGCGATCTCCGCCAACAACGCGCTGTAGAGCGGATTGTCGGATTCGCCGCGCAGGCAGGCGATGCGCAGTTCGTGGATGTTGCTGCGGATACGGCCGCGCAGCTCTTCGGTCGCCGCCTCGGTAAAGGTCACCACCAGCAGTTCTTCAACGCTGATGGCGCGGGGATAGGCGGCCTCACCGCCCAGCCCCAACAGCAGCCGCAGATACAGCGCGGCGATGGTAAAGGTTTTTCCGGTGCCCGCAGAGGCTTCTATCAGGCGCTCGCCGATCAGGGGCAAGCGCAGGGGATCCAAAGACTCAGCGGTGTCGGTCATTCATTCTCTCGCATCAGGGGTAAGGATTGCTGCAATGCGCTGACGTTTTCCCACACTTTGCCGCCTTTCGGCTGGGCATAGTCCGCTTTGCCATTCTGGCTACCGGAAATCTGGGACAAGATCGTCATGCCCTGCGGATCCACCACCGTCTGATGGAAGAAGTCGGCAAGTTTTTGCGGCGTCAGCAGTTTAATCTGAGCCACTACTTTATCACGTGAATCAAAACGCATATTACCGCGATCGAAATCTTTGCTCAGTTTCGAGGCTTCATCGCCCAGCGTCTGCGGCGCCTGCAGCATCTGGCTTATCACCGCCTGCTGGAGCTGGGCAAACTCTTCCGGCTTCATCGCCCGCAGCTTCGCCTCCGCGGTGGGGAAGAAGGCCTGGAACCGCTGCCAGAGGAAGGCCGGTTGCTTATCGCTACTCTGCAGCAGGAAGCCCATGCCCCACTGGCGCCCCACGTTCATCGGGAAGGCAAAGACCGCGTAGCCGAGCTGCTCTTCGGTACGCAGCTGGTTGTAGAACCACGGCTGAATAATCTGTCCCAGCAGGGTGCTGGCGGCGGTGCTGCTGAACTCATCAACATTGGGCGGCGCGAACACCGCGGCCAGCGCGGAGTCGGTGCTATTGCCCGCTTTGTTGAAGATCGCCAGCTGCTGCCGGTTCACCACCACGTCTTTATTGCGGCACCATTCGTTGCCGTCAGCGCCCAGCTGCTGCTGGATCTGGCGGGCCAGGGTCGTGGCGGCATCGGCGGTCATATTGCCGATCACCATCAGTTCAGGACGCCCCCTGGTTTTCAGGTTGGCGCGGTAGTCGAGCACCTCTTTAAGGGTAATGGAGGGCAGCAGCGCCCGGCGCACTTCGCGCTGGAAGTACGGCACCTGCGAGACCATCTGGATCGGCATTATCGCCTGATCGTAGGCTTTGCCTTTCTCGGCGGAATCCATCATCTGCGCATACCAGGATTTGGCCTGCTCCAGCTGCTCCTCGGTCGGCGTATAGCTGAAGTATCCCTGCAACAGATCGCTGAACAGCGCCGGAAGATGCTGGGTATAGCCGTTGGCATTGACCATTAATCCGTTATTAGCGCCGGTAGAGAACGAAATGCCGCCGACCGCCGCCTGGTTACTGAGCTGGTCGAGGGCGATGCCGGCGAGATAATCGTTGAGGGCAAACATCACCTGCCGGCGAGCGCTGTCCATCGCCTGAGGGTTACGCAGCACCAGGGAGATGTCCGCCTTCGGCTCGCTGGCAAAATACTGGCTCGGGGCATACACCACCCGCAGCGTCGGTTCATCCAGGATCAGCATTTCCGGACGATGGATCACCGCCACGGCCAGCGAAAGGCGCTGGCGAATACCTAACGGCAGAGAGGCGGGCAGCGCATCTTCAACCTCCGTTAACATAAAACGCTGGCTCATTTCCGCCACCCGAGCGGGGATGTCGGCATCCGGAATGTGAAATAAACGGGCGTGCAGTTCGAGGTTCTGCCTGACGGTCAGTTCGCTATAGAGCGAGAAGGCCTGCGACATATAGCCGACGCGGCGCCGGGTTTCGATATCCCTGGGATTGA